>Ga0196976_1000198_pt1 | contig 40905 bp, 32 predicted proteins | sample S3v_513CmetaG_FD_148644 | JGI IMG/M metagenome (GOLD analysis project Ga0196976, IMG submission 148644) | Soil microbial communities from Anza Borrego desert, Southern California, United States - S3+v_5-13C | ecosystem: Environmental > Terrestrial > Soil > Desert | place: USA: California... | reverse complement strand
GACCAGGGTGACCGAGAACAGCAGCGCGATGCTCTGGCGCGACAGGTTGCCGGCGACGGAGTAGACGCCCACCGCCTCCTCGCCCCAGAACAGGCCGATGATGTAGCGGTCGGACAGCGCCACGAGGTCGGCCAGCACCACCGCCAGCGTCGCCGGCAGGCCGAAGGACAGGCAGGCGCGCGTCGTCGCCCCGTCGAACCAGCGGCCGGAGAAGCGCACGGCCGCCGATGGCAGGTCGGCCAGCAGGATCAGCGCGAAGACGGCCACGGCACCCAGCAGCAGCGCCTGTTCCTCCAGCCCGACCAGCACGGCCAGCGCCACGGCGGCGGCCAGCGAGACCGATGCGCGGCCGATCTCGATCAGGCTGTAGCGCAGCGCCTCGCCCCGCACGCGGTGGCGGTTCAGCAGCTGCAGCAGGGCCGCGCGCAGCACCAGCAGCACGAGGCCGGACACCATGGCCAGCGCCAGCGTCCGGTCGGCGATCAGCCACAGCGCCGCCGGGATGCCGGCGCCCAGCACCAGCAGGCCCAGGCCCAGCAGCATCGCCTGCGTGTTGGCGAACAGCGCCGGCGCCTCGCCGGTCGCCGCCCGCGGCTCATAAAAGCGCATCTCGCCGGAACGCAGCCAGCCGAACAGGACGATGTCCAGCAGCTGCACCGTGACCATGACCAGCGCGTAGCGCCCGAACGCCTCCGGGCTGATCAGGTGCGTGAAGACGATGACGGTCAGGAACTGCAGCGCCGCCGGGACGACCACGGCGGGCGTGTAGCTGACCATCTTGCGCAGCAGGCTGCCGGACGCCATTGCGAAATCCTTGCTCTGGAACTGAACCCGCGACGCCCTTGTCAGGGCCGCAGCACCTGCTCGTAGACGGCCTGGGTGCGCTGCGCCGTGCTTTCCCAGGTGAACTCGGCGGCGCGGCGGACGGCGCGGTCGGACATGCGGCGGACCAGCGCGTCGTCCTCCAGCATCCGCGTGAGGTGCGCCGCGAAGGTGTCGACGTCGCCGTAGGGCGACAGCAGGCCGGAGGAGCCGTGCTCCACCACGTCGGGGATGCCGCCGACGTCGGTCGCCACCACGGGCAGGCCCGACGCCATCGCCTCGCACAGCGCGATGCCCTGCGACTCCTCCTCGGAATGCAGCGCGAAGAGGCGCGCGGCGCGCACGGTGCGCAGCAGCTCCTCCCGGCCGAGGTCGGAGCGGAGATCGATCCGGTCCTGCACGCCCAGGCGCTGCACCAGCTCGCGCAGCTCCTCCAGGTAGCCGCGGTCGGTGGTGGCGCCGATGATGGTCAGGCGCGCGTCCACGCCCTGCGCCAGCACGCGGCTGAACGCCTCGATCAGCAGATGGTGGCCCTTGCGGCGGGAGAAGGTGCCGATCGACACCACGTGGCGGGAAAGCCAGGGCCGCCGCGAGGATTCCGCGACCTGCCAGTCCTGCAGGAAGATGCCCTGCGGGATGACGTGCGCCTTGGGCTTGCCGGTCAGGTTGAAGTAGTCGACCACGTAGGGCGTGTTGCCGATGACGGCGTCCGCCGCCTCCACCGTGAACCATTCGGCCAGGCCGTAGAACACCACCTTGATGGCGTTGGCGACCGACGGCTTGGCGCGGAAGCGGTCGCGGCATTCCTTGCCGACGATGCCGTGCACGCTGAGCACCGTGGGGACGCGCATCACCTTCAGCGCCGCCATCATGGCGATGGTGATGATGTTGGTGCCGTGCAGGTGCGCGACGCGGACGTCGGCCCGCCGGTACCGGCGCAGCATGCGCGGCAGGCAGAGCAGCGCCGCCACCTGCCGCCGCATGGGGGAGCGGAAGTAATGCACGGTCACGCCGTTCACGCTGGCCTCGTAATCGCCCGCGATGTCGGCCTTGGGGACCGCGAACACGGCCACGCTTGTGCCGTCGCTGGCTGCGGTCAACGCTTGCGCGAGACCGGCCGTCGAGGCTTCCACGCCACCCCGCACCTTGTTCATGGTCAGGGGGAAGTCGCCGACGAACGCCACCGCCGTCATAATGCCATCCTTGCTGCAACAATCGCCCTGGAAAGTGGCGTCATCGGGCGAAGATCGGCAATGGCTCGTCCGGCGATGCACAGACGTATGCGGCGGAAGGGGGAACTAACGCCTTCGGGTGCTTGCGCGATCCATTGCGGCGCATTGGGGGTGCGCGGCCCATTCCGCCTAACACGGGAAGACGAACCCCGAATCACCAACCCCGCCGACTGACCGGATGCGGCCGGAGATGCCCTGCATTATTTCCAGGGTCCCGTCGCGGCGCTTCGCCGATGGAGGCGCCGCGACCCGTCCGAACCTTGGCAAGCGGGGTCCGCGGTGACGATCCAGTCCGAACCGTCGTTTTCCATTCCCGAAGAGCGGCGCGCGCCGCCGGCCGCACGGTCCGGCGCCCTGATGCGCAAGCTGGCGTGGTACCGGGCGCGGCTCGCCTCCATGTCCACGGCGGAGGTGGCGCACCGCGTGGTCGAGCAGGCCATGCGCACCACCGCGCGCTGGCGGAGCCCGGACTTCGCGGCGTCCGCGTCCCCCGGCGCGCTGCCGGCCATTCCCGGCCTGGCGGAGGGCGTGCAGGCGCTGGCCGCCGCCCACCCGGAGCTGATCGAGCGCTGGCGCGCCGTGGCGCGGCGGGCGGCCGAGGGGCGGTTCCGCCTGCTGGGCGTCGAGTGGCCGGGCTGCGACCGGCACGGCCGCTGGCACCTGGACCCGACCACCGGCCGCTCCTGGCCGGCCGAGCCCTACTGCTTCGACATCTCCTTCCGTCACACCGACGGGCTGGGCGACGTCAAGCACGTGTGGGAGGTCAATCGCCTCCAGCACCTGCAAGCGGCGGCGGCGCTGGCCGCCTGCACCGGCGACGGCGAGATCAGCCAGTCCTGCGCGGCGGAGATCGAGAGCTGGATCGACCACAACCCGCCCTTCCGCGGCGTCAACTGGGCGTCGGGCATCGAGCTGGCGCTGCGCGCCATCAGCATCATGACCGTCGTCTCCCTGCTGCCGGCCGCCGCCTTCCCCGGCGCGCTGCGGGCCAAGGTGCGCGCCGCGCTGGCGGCGCACGGCCACTGGCTGATGCGCTACCCGTCGCTGCATTCCTCGGCCAACAACCACCTGATCGCGGAGGCCGCCGGGCTGTACCTGATCGGCACGCTGGCGCCGGACCTGGACGAGGGCGGGCGCTGGGCCGCGTACGGGCGGCGCACGCTGATCGACGAGGCCTTCCGGCAGATCCACGCCGACGGCGTGGGGGCCGAGCAGTCGCCCACCTACACCGCCTTCACGCTGGAATTCCTGATGCTGGCCGGCAGCGTCGCCGGCCGTGTCGGCGCGCCGTTCCCCGACGCCTTCTGGGCGCGGCTGGAGGTGGCCGGCGAATGCCTGCGCTGGTTCACCGACGCGGCCGGCAACCAGCCGCGCATCGGCGACGACGACGAGGGGCGCGTCTTCATCTCCCAGGTCGAGCCGGAGTCCTACACCACGTCGGTGCTGGCGGCGCTGGCCGGCCTGCGCGGCCGGGCCGACCTCGTGCCGCCGGGCGTGGAGCCGCACCTGCGCCACGCGGTCCTCAGCCCGCCGCCGGCCGCGGACGCAGCACCACAGGGCGTGCGGCGGTTCGCGGACGGCGGCTACACCGTGTTCCGCTGGGCCGAGGGCGGGACGGAAGGCGGGACGGACTGCCTGGCGGCGTTCGACCATGGGCCGCTCGGCTACCTGTCCATCGCCGCGCACGGGCACGCCGACGCGCTGGCGCTGTGGCTGCACGTCGGCGGCCAGCCGGTGCTGATCGACGCCGGGACGTTCCTCTACCATTCCGGCGGCGACTGGCGCTCCCACTTCCGGGGCACGCCGGCGCACAACACGCTGTCCATCGCCGGCGAGGATTCCAGCCGCATCGCCGGCCCCTTCAACTGGTCGGCCAAGGCCCGGACCGCCATGCTGGGCGCGGTCGAGGGGCCGGACCTCTGGTCGGTCGAGGCGGAGCACGACGGCTTCCGCCAGCGCCACGGTGCCCGCCACCGCCGCCGGCTGGAGCGGCGCGGCAACCGGCTGATCGTCACCGACCGGCTGGTGGGCGCCGCCCGGCCGCTGCCCGTGGAGATCGGCTTCCTGATCCACCCGGACCTGAGCGTGACCCACGGCGACGACGGCTGGACCATCGCCGACGCCGGGCGCGTGCTGGCGGTCATCGCCGGCGGCGCGCCGCTGGCGGCGTCGCTGGAGCGCGGGGTGGCCAGTCCGCGCCGCGGCTGGTGCTCCCCCGCCTTCGGCGCCCGCATGCCGGCGCCGCGCCTCGTCCTGCGCGGCGACCTGGGGCCGGAGGACGCCAGCCGGGTGACCATTACCGTGCTGCCGGGCACCGCGCAGCCGGAGTGACCCTCCGGCGGGGGCGGATGCAACACGATGCAACCGGATGCAACGGATTCGGGCATGTGTTGCATCCGGCCACCGGCGTCATTTTCGGGAAACGAAAACGGGACGGAGGGTGACCTCCGTCCCGTTCGCACCTGTGGCCAGTGTTGCCGACAGGATGGCGGGGAATGGGGGAGCTGTCAATCCTTGCCCTCCCCTGCTCCGCAGGGGCGGCAGGATGGCGGCAGGGTGTTCACGAGAATCAGCGGAGTATCGGCTGGCGGTATCATCTGGCGGAATTATTGGGCCGTGCGCGAGGCCAAGGGGCGTGAAGCCAGCCCGGTGTCGGGCATCCCCGACAGGCCAGAGCGTGCCGTCGGCGCAAAGGGGGCGTGCGGCTATGATGCCGCCAAAGTCGAGCCGAGCACCGGGGAAAGCCCAACGCCGCTCGTATCACTCCGCCGCTTCGGCCTCCAGCGGCCGGTCTTCCTCCGCCATGGCGCGGACGCGCGGCACGAAGCCGATGAAGGTCAGGTCGTCGCGCAGGCCCTCGCCGTCGCGGTAGGCGGCCAGCGTATCGAGCAGGTGGTCGAGCTGCCGGTCCATCGGCAGCCCGGCGGTGCCGCGCAGGGCGTCCTGCAGGCGGCGGCGACCGAACAGCCGGCGCGACGGGCCGCCGACCTGATCGACGATGCCGTCGGTGAACAGGTAGAAGCGCATCCCCGGCCGCAGCGTCAGGTCGTGGCGCTGGAACGCGAAGTCCGGGCGGGAGTCGCGGTAGCCCAGGCTGTGCCGGTTGCCCTTGATCACGTGCAGTTCGCCGTCGGCGTGGTAGAGCAGCGGCAGGTTGGCGCCAGCGAAGGACAGGCGCCGCGCCGCCGGGTCGATCACGCAGATGGCGGCGTCGAGCCCGTCGTTGGAGGCGCGGTCGGCGTCCCCGGCGTCCCCCCCGGCGTCCCCTCCGACGTCCTGGCGCAGGGCCTTGCGCACCAGGGCGTTCATCAGCGCCAGGATGCGCGCCGGGTCGTCGTCGCCGTGGTCCTGGAGGATGCGGGTGAGCGCCGAGGCGACGATGGCGGTCATGAAGGCGCCCGGCACGCCGTGCCCGGTGCAGTCCATGACGGCGACGATGCAGCGCCCGTCGATCTCGCCGATCCAGTAATAGTCGCCGCCCACCGCGTCGAGCGGCTGCCAGGCGACCGCGATGTCCTCCAGAAGGCCGCCGTGCGCGTTGCGGCCGGGCAGCAGCGCCAGCTGGATACGCCGGGCGTAGCGGATGCCCTCGTTGATCGAGGCGTTGGCGCGGTTCAGTTCGGCGTGCGCGGCGGCAAGGCGTTCCAGCGCCCGCTCGGCCTCGTCCTTGGCGTCGTGCAGAGCGGCCTGGGTGCGCTTCTGCCCGGTGATGTCGGTGTAGGTGAAGACATAGCCGCCGTCGCGTTCGGCGTTGCCCTGCACCAGCACCGTGCGCCCGTCGGGCAGCGGCTGTTCGTGGTGCATCGCCGCCCCGTCGCGCATGGCGGCGAGCACGGCGCCGACCGCGCCGGCGGTCTCGGCGTCGCCGAAATTGCCGGCGCGGGCGCCGGATTCCAGCAGGTCGCGGAAGGGGCGGCCGGCCAGCTCGCCCTCCGGCGTGTTGCGCCACACCTCGCGGTAGCGCTGGTTGTACAGCACGACGTCGGCGTAGCGGTCGGTCATGATGATGGCGTTGGGCATGGCCATCATGGCGGCTTCCAGCTGGGCCGACTTGCGGGCCAGTTCCGCCTCGCGCAGGGCGACCTCGTCGACGAAGTGCTGGAAGGCGCGGCCCATGTCGGCGATCTCGTCGTCGGCGATCTCGTCGGGGCCGCCGACCGGCACCGGCATCGCGCGCCCCTCGGCGTTGGCGGTCATGCACTGCTGCAGCTCGGACAGGCGGCGCACCACGCGCGAGCGCACGTAGAGGAAGACCAGCAGCGCCGCCAGCACGGCCACCGCGATGATCGCCAGCAGCGCGTTGAACGCCGTGCCGATGAAGTCGCTGAAGTCGCCGCGCTCCGCCGCGATCTCTCCCTGCAGCTCGCTGAACTGGCGCGACACGGTGGAGACGAACTGGCCGATCACCAGATTGTTCTGCGCCAGCAGCCCCTGCGTGCGGTTGGCCAGTTCCAGCTGGCGGCGGCGCGCGGCGAAGATGCTGCCGTCGCCTTCCGAGCGGGCGGCGACGCCGTCGATCACGTTGAGAAGGTTGTCGGCCAGGGCCGGCGCCAGCTCCCGCGCCGAGGACCGGGCGCGCTGGAGGAGCGCGCGCGCCTCGCTCTCCATGCGGCCGAGCGGGGCGGGGGTGGTGACGGCGGACACCCGCAGCATGGTGTCGACCGCGTCGCTGACGTCGTTGGTGCCCAGGCGCAGGCTTTCGATGGCGGAGGCCAACTGGGCCAGCGTGCCGTCGTCCGTCTGGCCGACCAGGAACTCGATGCGGGCGGTCAGCACCTCGGCCGTGCGGTCCTGGGCGCGCCGGGCGTCGCGCGCCAGCCGGTCGAGGTCGTTGATGTCGGCCAGCAGGCGCCGTTCCGCCTCCAGCCGGTCGGCGACCAGATCGGCGAGGCGCCTGAGGTTCTCCTCCATCTGCGGCCGGAAGCGGGCCAGGGCCGCCAGCTGGCCCTTGTCGGCGGTGGTGCGCTCCACTTCCGCGAAGGCGGCGTCCAGCAGCACGAAGAGGTCGCGCGCGTGCTGCACCTGCCGGTCGAGTTCGAAACGGTCGGTGGAGGCGACGATGCGCGGCGCCGTGGCGGCGATGATCTGGCTCTGCTGCGCCAGCTTCGCCACGCCGATCAGCTGGCTGAAGCGGGTCAGCGCGATCTGGTCGAACCCCTGCCGGAACTGCGCCGTTCCATACAGCGCCACGGCGGCGGCGAGCACGGTCAGCAGGGTCAGCCCGATCAGCCCGGCCGTCAGCCGGTTCGCCACGCCGAAACGGACTTTGACCAAGGGTCGCCTCCCTCCCACGGACCACCGGCAGACCATGACAGCGGCCGGCCAAGCGGTGCAAACGGTTTCCTGTGAATGCAATGCCCGGTCGCGAAAATGGAACGGGCAATCGCACATTGCGGCAATTCGCAGTGATTTGTCGATATTATCCTGCCCGATAGCGATGGGGCGCTCAGGCGGACGACATAGGCCGAAAGGTGGTGGCGCGAAAATGTTCGACGCGAAACCTTGGCCGTAGCATATGATCCCGGCCATGCGTCCGCTGTCCGTCCTTCTCGCCTCATCCCTCGTGCTTCCCGCCGTCGTCGCCGGCACCATCATCTGGTGGACGTACGAGGCCGCCCTGAGCCGGGCGCATTCCGATGCGCGGCACACGGTAACGGTCCTGCGCGAGCATGCGCTGCGGGTGCTGGAGACGCAGGAGACCGCGATCGCCTGGATCGACGCGCGCATCGCCGGCATGGGCTGGGACGCCATCGCCGAGTCCGGCGAGGTGCACCGGCTGCTCAAGGGCATCGCCGTTCAGTCGCCGCACATCGACGGGCTGTGGCTGGTCCGGCCCGACGGGCAGACCGTCAACAGCGCCGACTTCTTCCCCATGCCCGGTTCGGTCGTAACCGAGCGGGAGTATTACCAGGTCCTCAAGGACCACGACGTCACGCACCTCGGCCGCATGATCCAGGGCCGGCTGAAGGGCAACCTGAACTTCAACATCAGCCGGCGCCGGACCAGCCCGGCGGGCGTCTTCGACGGCCTCGTGCTGGTGACCATCAGCCTGTCCTATTTCGAGGAGTTCTGGCGCGACGTCGTTCCGGACGGATCGCACAGCATCGGCATCATCCGTGCCGACGGCGAGATCCTCGCCCGCTATCCCGGCCTGAAGGAGCTGCCGCCGCGCATCCCGGAGGCGTCGCCGTTCTTCTCCATCATCCGCACGCAGGACGTCGCCACCTACCAGCAGCGCTCCGGCGCCGACGGGCGGGAGCGCATCTACGGCGTCGCCCGGCTGGGCGCGTATCCGGCGTACATCGCGCTGGGCCTGGACCGCGCGGCGGTGCTGAGCGACTGGTGGTGGCGCAGCGGCCTGCTGCTGCTGCTCGCGGCGGGCACGTCGGCGGTGCTGGCCACGGCGGTGCGGATGGCGGTGCGGCGCGAGCGGCGCCTGTCGGCCGAGATCGGCCGCCGCAAGCGGGCGGAGACGACGCTGACCGTGAAGGAGGAGCACCTCGCCGCGCTGGAGCGGGCGGAGGCGGCCCTGCGGCAGAGCGAGACGCGCTTCCGCAGCCTGTTCGAGACGCTGACCCAGGGCGTCGTGCTGCTGAACGCCGCGGGCATCGTGCAGGCGGCCAACGCCGCCGCGGGGGAGATCTTCGGCGTGCCCGCCGCCGACCTTGCCGGGCGCGGCATCGACGACCCGCGGTGGGGGTTCGTCGACGGCGCCGGGCAGCCGCTGCCGGTGGCGCGGTTTCCGGCCATGGCGGCGCTGCGCACCGGCGAGGTGGTCGAAGGCGTGATGATGGGCGGCCGCAACGCGGCGCGGGATGAGCGGCGCTGGCTGGTCGTCGACGCCATTCCGCAGCGCCGGCCGGGGGAGGAGGCGCCGTCCGGCGTCTTCCTGCTGCTGATCGACGTGACCGAGCGGCGGCGCGCCGAAGAGGCGCAGGAGCTGCTGGTGCGCGAGGTCGACCACCGCGCCAAGAACGCGCTGGCGGTGGTCCAGGCGGTGGTCCGCCTGACCGACGCCGACACCAAGGAAGGCTTCCTGGACGCCATCGACGGGCGCATCAGCGCGTTGGCCCGCACCCACACGCTGCTGGCCCGCAGCCGCTGGGAGGGGGCCGACTTCGGCACGCTGGTGGACGAGGAGTTGGCCGTCTACCGATCGGCCGGGCGGGTGAGGCGTGGCGGGCCGGCGCTGGTGCTGTCCGCCGGGGCGGCGCAGGCGATCGGCATGGTGCTGCACGAACTGGCGACCAACGCCGCCAAGCACGGCGCGCTTTCGGTGCCGGAGGGCCGCGTCGGCGTCTCCTGGTCGGTCGCGGCGGACGGCAGCCTGACCCTGACGTGGGAGGAGGCGGGCGGGCCGCCGGTGGCGGCGCCGACCCGCCGCGGCTTCGGCTCCCGCCTCGTGCGCGGCAACGTTGAGGCGCAGCTGCGCGGGCGCGCGGCCTTCGACTGGCGCGCCGAGGGGCTGCGCGTCACCATCACGCTGCCGGCCGAGCATTTCAAGGAGACGCAGCCCGCCCCCGCGCCGGGAGCCGCGCCGGGAACTGCGCAGGCTGGGGCGCGCGACGGCGGCCGGCGCCTGGACGGGCGGCGCGTGCTGGTGGTGGAGGACAACGCGGTGGTGGCCATGGCGCTGGTCGAGGCGCTGACGCGCGCCGGCTGCGCGGTGGTGGGACCGGCGGCCACCGTCGACGCAGCACTGCGCATCGTGCGCGAGGAGGCGATCGACGGCGCGTGCCTGGACGTGGACCTGCAGGGGCAGGTCGTGTTCCCGGTGGCCGAGGTTCTGGCGGCGCGCAACGTGCCGTTCGTGTTCTGCACCGGCTTCGGCGACCTGGGCCTGCCGAGCGGGCGCTGGGCCGAGGTGCCGCTGCTGCGCAAGCCGGTCAGCCCGCAGGAGCTGGCGGCGGCGCTGTCCCGCGCGCTGGGCGTTCCGCCGGTGACCGCCGGCGCGGACGCCTGACAAGGACGGCGCCGGACGCCGGCCGGAACTACGCCGAACCGTGCCGCGCGTGGCCGTTTTCCAGCAGCCCGGCGACGCCGCCCAGCGTGCCGCGGTGGCGGCGCCAGCGGCGGCCGAACGCGTCCACCTCGAACAGGCGCACGAAGGGCGTGCTCGGCAGGCTGGGGTCCAGGTGCACCTCGACGATGTCGGTTCCGGACGGGCAGGTGTCGACCAGCGGGTCGGCCGGGCGGAAGTGGCGGCCCGCGCGCAGGCAGCGCTCGGCGAAGCGTTCCAGCAGGATGGAGGCGCAGGCACCGTCCTCCAGCCCCCGCAGTTCGGTCACCACGTGGCCGGCTCCGGCGAAGCCGTCGAGGAAGAGTCCGCCGGCGTGCCGGTCGTCGTGCACGACGAGCTTGATCGACGTGTTGGTCGACATGGTCGGGTCTCTGTTCCGTTGTCCCTGTGCCCGGCTCTTGCCGCCGGTGGGACCTGTATGCACGCGGGATCGTGACAGTTTCGACCACGGTTCATGTCGCTTCCATGAAACCTGCGCCGCGGCCGCGGGCGTGATGGAAACTGTCATGATTCCCCGGCGATACGACCGCCATCGCAGCGGGCCAACATGGGGAATGCAATCATGGAACGGCGCAGGCGGCAGCGGGAGAAGGTGGCGTTCAAGGCGATCGGCAAGCTGCGGCACTGGCGCCGCACGTGGTGGGCGGACCTCGACCTCGGCCTCTTCCAGGTCGATATCCGGCTTTAGTGGCGAGGTGGGGCGGGTTCGCGCAAAAGCTGTTTCAAATGCGAAACGCGCATGGCTCGCCCGCCCCTCCCTTGTTGCAAAATGCTAACAGCGTGGTAGCACCACATCGCGGAACCGGCTATAACCTGCGGCGGCGCAGCGTGGAGGGATCCGCAATGCCGTTGGAGATCGAGCGGCGCTTTCTGGTCAGCCGCGACGTCCAGCACCTTTGCCGGGAAGGGCAGCGCATCGTGCAGGGCTACCTGCCGACCGCTGCGGGACGGCACCTCCGGGTCCGGCTCGCCGGCTCCAAGGGCTACCTGACCATGAAGGGCAAGCGGTCGGGCTGCGTGCGCAGCGAGCTGGAGTGGGAGATCTCCCCCGACCTCGCCGCCGACGTGCTGAGCACGCGCTGCCGGTCCTCGCTCATTTTCAAGACGCGCTACCACGTCGACCACGCCGGGCACGGCTGGGTGATCGACGTGTTCGACGGCGCCAACGCCGGCCTCGTCATCGCCGAGATCGAGCTGGACTGCCCCGAGCAGATCGTCCCGCTGCCCGACTGGGTGGGCCGCGAGGTGACCGACGACCGCCGCTACGGCAATTCGGCGCTGGCCGCCCATCCCGTGGCGAACTGGGAACGCCGGGCGGCCTGATATCCCGGCCGCGATTCCCTCGACGATTGCCGTCCTGCGGTGGTAAACGCCTGCGCGGCCGCCTTCGGCCCTGGGGACCGGACATGATCGAACTGCGCGAGGTCAGCCACAGCTTCGGCGAACGGCCGGTGCTGCGCGACGTGACACTGACGCTGGCCGAGCGGCGCATCGGCGTCGTCGGCGCCAACGGCTCGGGCAAGAGCACCTTCGCGCGCCTGCTGAACGGCCTGCTGCTGCCCGGCCGGGGCACGGTGCTGGTGGACGGCATCGACACGCGCCGCGACGCCAGGGCGGTGCGCCGCCGCGTCGGCTTCGTCTTCCAGGATCCCGACGTGCAGATCGTCTACCCGACGGTGGAGGAGGACCTCGCCTTCGGCCTGAAGAACCTGCGCTTGGACAAGGCGGAGGTCGCCCGCCGCGTCGACGCGGCGCTGGACCGCTTCGGGCTGGCCGCGCAACGCCGGCAATCGGCGCACGTGCTGAGCGGCGGGGAGAAGCAGTTGCTCGCCATCGCGGGCGTGCTGGCGATGGAGCCGGCCACGGTGGTCTTCGACGAGCCGACGACGCTGCTCGACCTGCGCAACCGCCGGCGCATCGCCGCCGCCATCCGCGACCTGCCGCAGCAGGCGATCGTGGTGACGCACGACCTGGACCTGCTCGCCGATTTCGACCGGGTGGTCGCGCTGGACGAGGGCAAGGTGATGGCCGACGGGGCGCCGGCCGCCGTGATCGACGCCTATGTGCGGCGGATGGGCTGATGCTGGGCCTGTACGTCCATCGCGAATCGCCCGTTCACGCCCTGCCGGCCGGGGCCAAGCTGCTTGTGCTGTTCGGTGCCGCGGCGGTGGTGCTGCTGTCGCGCGGCCCGTGGCTGCTGGGCGGTGCCGTGGCCGGATCGGCGCTGCTGTTCGCGCTGGCGCGGCTGCCGGTGCGGACGGTGGTGGAGCAGGTGCGGCCGCTGCTGCTCATCGCGGCGGTGTTCTTCGCCATGCAGGCGGCGTTCGACAGCCTGGAGGCCGGGCTGGTGACGGTCGGGCGGTTCCTGGCGCTGGTGCTGCTCGCCACGCTGGTGACGCTGACCACGCGCGTGTCGGACATGGTGGAGACGCTGGAGCGCGCTCTGGCCTGGCTGCGCCCGCTGGGCGTCAACGCCGGCAAGGTCAGCCTGATGCTGGCGCTGACCATCCGGCTGGTGCCGGTCCTGCTGGCCCAGGCGCAGGAGATCCGCATGGCCCAGCGCGCCCGCGGCGTGGAACGCAGCGCCGTGGCGCTTCTCGTGCCGCTGATGGTGAAGACGCTGCGCATGGCCGACGATCTGGCCGACGCGCTGGAGGCGCGCGGCTACGACCCGCATTGAGGAACATGGACTTTCCTTGACCGGAATATTCCCGCTTCGTCATCCCCGCGACGGCGGGGATGACGTTTTAGAAAGGTGCCCCACAGGTTGGGTTGAGGCGCCAGCCGCAGAACCCAACGTGTTCGCGATGCGGGGACGTTGGGTTTTCGCTGGCGCTCAACCCAACCTACGGGTGGATCCTTGAACAGGCCGTTGCCCCCACCCTGCCCTCCCCCAGCGGGGCTGGGGGAGGGAGTTTTGGGTTACGACCGCTCGGGCGGGGTGGCGCCCGGCGCGGGGATGGTCAGGTAGCGCAGGCGCTTCATCTCGCGGCGGCCGTGGGTGACGGTGTCGAGGATCAGGCCGCACATCAGGCTGAGGAAGGCCAGCAGCATCAGGCCCGTGGACAGAACCGCCGTGGGCAGGCGCGGCACCAGGCCGGTCTGCACGAAGGTGGCGATCACCGGCGCCGCCAGACCCAGCGCCGCCAGCGCCAGAAGCGCGAAGACCAGGCTGAAGAAGGGCAGCGGCCGTTCCTCCTTCACCAGGACCAGGATGGTGCGCAGGATGCGGAAGCCGTCGCGGTAGGTCTTCAGCTTGCTGACCGACCCTTCGGGCCGGTCCTTGTAGGGGGTCTTCACCTCGGCGATCGGCATGCGCAGCTCCAGCGCGTGCACGGTCAACTCCGTCTCCGTCTCGAAGCCGCTGGCGAGTGCGGGGAAGGACTTCACGAAGCGGCGGGAGAAGACGCGGTAGCCGGACAGCATGTCCTGGATGCGGCTGCCGAAGATCTGCGCCACGATGCCGGTCAGCACCTTGTTGCCCAGGCGGTGGCCGGGGCGGTAGGCGGCGGCGATGTCGGTCACCCGCTGGCCGTTCACCATGTCCAGCTGCTCGGCCCACAGCTTCTGGATCATCTGCGGCGCGCTGGGCGCGTGGTAGGTGTCGTCGCCGTCGACCAGGACGTAGACGTCGGCCTCCACGTCGCTGAACATGCGGCGCATGACGTTGCCCTTGCCCTGCAAGGGTTCGTGCCGCACCACGGCGCCGGCGGCGCGGGCCACCTCCACCGTGCGGTCGGAGGAGTTGTTGTCGTAGACGTAGATGGTGGCGTCCGGCAGGGCCGCGCGGAAGTCGCGCACCACCGTGCCGATCGCCGCCTCCTCGTTGTAGCAGGGGATCAGCACCGCCACGGCCGGCGTGTCCGGCCGCGCCGCGGGCTTGGGCGTCCAGTCCGTGGTGGTGTCGACCAGGGAAATCGCGCTGCCAGCCATTATCCTCTCCCGACTGTCCATTTTACAGGGTCCCCCTGGAATTCGCCTTGGCCCGCATGTAGTCGCCGAAGCACAGCACCAGCGTGACCAGGATGGTCAGCGCGGTCGTCTTGGCGGCCAGCGAGTTGTTGGTGGAGGCGACCACCAGGAAGGTGGCCACCGTCAGCCCGCCGACGTAGCCGCCCCGGTGCGCCGTGCGCCACAGGAACAGGCCGAAGCCGTACGTCAGCAGCGCCACGTTGACGATGCCCAGGTTGACGATCAGGTAGATCCAGAAGTTCTCGATGACGCCGATGTGCGACAGGTTCTCCATCAGGATGCCCACCGCCTCGCTGCTGATGCCGAACCAGAGCTGGTCGCGGCTGATGTAGTTGAAGATGTTGAAGGCCTCCAGGCGGGTCTGGGCGCTGCCGTCGAACAGCGCGCGGCCGACGATGCGCTCACCCAGGCCCGTGGTGCTGAGCACGCCCAGCAGCAGCAGCGGGCCGATCAGCAGGATCGACAGGTAGATCACCGCGCGCTGCAACGACAGCGTGCCGCGGTAGAGCCGCGCGCAGACGTCCACGACGATGAAGCCGAACAGCCCCACCACGGTCAGCAGCGCCGCCGCGCGCCCGCCGAAGGCCAGCAGGCCCAGCCCCAGGATGCCGAAGGCGACGGCCGAGCCGCGCCCGGTGGTCGCCAGATGGAAGCCCAGGATCGCCGCCGGCACGGTGATCAGCGCGTTGTTCAGCGGGTGCCCCAGAAGGGAGGCGGCGCGGAACTCCATGCCGCCGTCCCAGCGGATGTCCCATTGCAGGTAGCCGATCAGGTACTGCCGCGTCGCCGCCTCGCCGATGGCGATCAGGGCGTTCAGCGTCAGCAGCCAGAAGACGACGGCGAACAGGCGCGCCCGCGTCTCCGGCGCCAGATGATGCAGGACGATGGCGAACAGCGCCGGGGCGATGAAGACGTCGACCAGATACGCCAGACCCGACGGGCCGTAGCGCATGATGCCGAACAGCGCCACCACCGCCACCAGACCCAGGAAGACGACCTCGGCGCCTTGGCGGCGCCAGATCGCCTGCATGGTGGTCACCGGGTCGCCCCGCGTGAACAGCAGCCAGCCGAAGGCGGCGAGGATCAGGTAGGTGGAGGGGTGGATCTTGCCCAGGAGGCCGCCGCCGGGGCTGACGTAGGCGATGCCCAGCGTCTCGATCAGCGGCGCGCCCAGGCAGGCGGCCAGCGCCGCGGCGGCCAGCGCGATCTTCGCCAGAACGCTCTGCCGCGCGACGGAGGTCGCCAGCGGCGGGACGCCGAGTGGGGTGCCCAGAGGGGTGCCCAGGGGATTATTGGTGAGTTCGGTCATGGCGTTGCTGTCGCCTCCGTCACGGTCGGCACACTGAAAAAGAAACTGGAAGCGGAGCGTCCCTTCATAGCCCCTCCCCCTTGACGGGGGAGGGGTTGGGGAGAGGGTGGTTACGGGCGGATGCCCGGAAGAGGTTCATATCCCGGCTGACGCCGGCTATCCCCCTCTCCCCAACCCCTCTCCCGCTCTCAGCGGGTCCAAAGGACCCGCCTGTCGCGTCAGCCGGATCAAAGATCCGGCGAGAGCGAGGGGAGAGGGGCTTTGTCCTTGGCCGCGCCGACAACAATCCGACCTCCACCGTGCTCAATTTAAGGTGCGGCGGGCGTCAGGCGGCCCGGTTCATCGGGACTGCCGCGCTCGTAGACCCACACCGACCGATCGGGGAAGGCCTTGCGCAAATCCTCCGGCACCGCATCCGGACGGGCGTAGAGCACCGGGCCGTCCACCGACAGGCCGTTGCGCGCCAGATCCTCGGCGATCAGGCCCAAGCCCGGCGTCGTCTTGACGATGACGATGGCCTTGTCCAGCTTCATTTCGGCGGCGAGGCGGTAGAGGTCCTGCCGCTCGGCGATCTGCGTGCGGTAGGTGGGCCACAGGAAGAGGTGCGTGAGGACCAGGGTGCACAGGCACACCAGCACGGCGTGCAGCACCACCGGCCGTTCCCACACCCGCCGGCCCCAGGCGGTGACCAGCGGGGCCGCCGTGCCGATGGTGGCCAGCATCAGCGGGAACCCTTCGTAGTAATAGCGCGGGCCGTAGCGGTTGCCGCCCAGCGTGGGGAAGAAGACGTAGCCGACCAGGAAGGTGGGGAAGATCAGGTCGTAGAAGCGGATGGCGCCGTTGCGCGCCTTCACCGCGAAGGCCACCGCGTACAGCGCCAGCAGGATCGGCGACACCCAGACCGCCAACTCGGCCACGCGGTAGAGCGACAGGGCACTGCCGTGCACCACGTCCTTCCAGGCGGCGGTCAGGAAGATGTCCGGCCGGTTGATGACGGAATAGGTGCTGCGGAACGGGCTGCCGGTGATCGCGTCCTGGTAGAGCATGAGGAGGCCGAGGAACGGGGCGGCGACCAGCGCCATGACCACGGCGATGCGCAGCCACGTCCGCCGATTCTCGACGAACACCCAGACCAGCATGGCGGGGATCAGCAGCAGCAGCGTCATGTAGCGCGTGGCGCCGATGACGCCCAGGCACAGCGCCGCCGCGACCAGCGCCAGCCAGCCACTCCCTTGGCCCCTGTCGTCGTTGTAGCGCACGCAGGCGACGCACAGCAGCGCGATGCACAGCGCGGTGAAGACGTGCGAGTGGTAGGAGGCTGCGTTGTAGACGGTGAACGGCGTCAGCGCGAAGACCAGCGCCACCGCAACGGCAACGGTCCGGTCGCCGTAGGGCCACGCGCGCGCCGCCAGCGAGGCGGTCAAGGCACCGCCGAACAGCGCGTTGGCCGCCCACGCCGGCAGGCCGATCAGCACGGCCAGCGCCAGCGCGCCCGGCCAGCCCGGCGGGTACTGGCTGACCCACTTGCCGTCCAGCACCCAGGTGCGGTAGGGGGCGAAGGTCTCGCCCAGCGGCGGGGCGGCCACCCACAGCTCGCCGCGCGCGAAGTGCCAGGCCTGGAACAGGTAGGCGTACTCGTCGCCGGAGTTGGGGAAGCCCTCCAGCACCACATAGGCCACCACCAGCGTGCCGGCGACGAAGGCGGCCAGCACCAGGGCGAGGGAGAGCACGTTGCGCCGCTCGATCGCTTCGGCCAGCGTGCGCGCGAGCGCGCGGGAGCTTTCCGGGGCCAGCAGGGACGGCACCAGGACGGCGGAAAGCGAGAGCGCGCCGAAGGCGACGAAGCTGACGATGCCGGCGGGGGTGAGCAGGCGTTGCGGGTGAACGGTCAGCGGCACGATTTCCGCCAGCAGCACGATGCCGGCGCCGGCGAACAGCGCGTAGACCGCGGCGATCACCCAGGCGCGGTCGAGCGCCCGGCGGGCATCCGCGTTGCGAACCGTCGAGGACAGATGGGTCATGCAATGGCCCTGTTCTGGACGCGGGCACGCTTTGCCCGCTCGCGGCAATATCGGGAGGTGTAGTTGGGGTTGGCCGCGCGCCCGTGTCCAACAGGCAAAGGACGCACCCCAAATCGGTAGGGGGAGGCGCGCGCGGGGGACCGGCCGGGCGGACGGAGTCGCCGCCGGAGGTGCACCGGCCGGGTCGAAGTACCCGGATGGCCCGGCGCGGTCCAAACGGCGGATCCACGCCTACCACGCCTCCCGCGTTCGGGAACACCAAAGAACAGATGCCCGGGCGGGCCTGCGCAACCATAAGAAATGGTGGGAGCGGAGCGCGCCCTGGCGCGTCCTTGCCGATTTTAGGCGAAAGCTTCCCGGCTTTATCCCTCTTACAGAGTAGACCGGAAATGAACGCAATTCGCCGGACAGACAAGGCATTGCCCTTGGCATCGGACCCGACGACGACGGGCGAAAAGCAGTTGAGCCTGTATGAGGCGTACAAGCTGCTCTACCGCCGTAAATGGATCATGGTCGGCATCGTGGCCCTGAGCGTCGCCGCGGGCGTGGCCATCGCCGTCAGCACCAAGCCGCGTTTCACCGCCACCGCGACGGTCATGCTGGACCCGCGGCAGGAGCATCTGGTCAACGTCGAATCCGTCCTGTCCGGCCTGGTGCCGGACACCGCCACCATCGAGAGCGAGGTGGAGGTGCTGCGCTCCCGCAGCCTCGCGCGCAAGGTGATCGACGAGACGAACCTGCTGAGCACGCAGGAGTTCAACCCGACCGAGCAGGAGGTGCCGCTCACCGCCCGGGCGATGGGCTTCGTGCGCCGCACCATCGCCGACGCCCGCACCATGGTGGAAGGGTGGATGGGCCTGGAGCCGCCGGCGCCCGAGGCCCCCTACGCCGGCGAGGACGCAATGATGACCCAGGTCATCGACCGCTTCGAGGAGAGCCTGTCGGTGGGCGCCGTCGGCCGATCGCGCGTCATCGCCGTGTCGTTCACCGCGCAGGATCCCGCACTGGCCTCCCGCGTCGCCAACAAGCTGGTCGAGGCCTACACGCTCCAGCAGATGCAGGCCAAGTTCGACGTGACGCAGAAGGCCACCAGTTGGCTGAGCAGCCGGATGAACGAGCTGAAGGCCGAGGCCGAGGCGTCGGAGAACCGCGTCGAGACGTTCCGCGCCGAGAACGGCCTGCTCAAGGGCCAGAACACGCTGCTGCTGTCCGAGCAGGTGTCGCGCCTGAACACCGATTACGTCACCGCGCACGCCGAATGGCAGGCCGCGCAGTCGCGCCTGGAAGCCATCGAGCAGGCGGTGCGCCGCACCGGCCCGGCGGCCGTGTTCAGCTTCCCCGAGCTGACCGAGAACCGCCCGCTGGACGACCTGCGGCGGATCGAGGCCGACCAGCAGCGCCGCCTGGCCGAGCTGTCGAACATGTACGGCCCGCGCAACCCGGCGATCATGGCGCTGAACGCCGAGATCAGCGCCACCCGCCAGCGCATCGCGCGCGAGGCCGAGGACGCCGTGCAGCGCGCCCGCAACCAGGCCCAGGTGGCGGAGAAGCGCGCGCAGGCGCTGCTGGCCTCGCTGGCCGGGCAGAAGGAGGACCTGTCGCGCCTGAACGTGACCGAGGTGCGCCTGCGCGCGCTGGAGCAGGAGGCGCAGGCCAACCGCACCATCTACGAGACCTTCCTCAACCGCCTGAAGCAGACCGAGCAGATGGGCTTCGTGCGGCCGGAATCCTGGGTCGTCTCGCAGGCCGACGTGCCGTTGGCGGCGTCGTTCCCGAACAAGCCGCTGATCGTCGTGCTGGCCGCCCTGCTGGGCAGCGTCATCGCGCTGCTGGTCGTCTTCGCGTCGGAGCTGTTCGAGACCGGCATCCGCAGCATGGAGGAGATCGAGGGCCGCCTGGGCATCCCGGCGGTGGGCCTGGTGCCGCGCATCCGCAAGCGGTTCTGGCGCCGCGGCGGCCTGTTCGGCGAGATCGACCGCAACCCGTCGTCGGCCTACGCCGAGGCGCACCGCTCCGTGCTGACGTCGGTGCTGATGAACACGTCCGGCGAGGCGGGGGGCCGCGTGGTCCTGTTGACCTCCACCCTGCCGGGCGAGGGCAAGACGACGACCACGCTGTCGCTGGCCCGCGTGGCGTCGCGCAGCGGCTACCGGGTGCTGGTGGTCGACGCCGACCTGCGCCGCGCCGGCCTCAGCCACGAGCTGAACGTCACCGGCGGCAACGGGCTCAGCGACTACCTGGACGGCAAGGCCAGCCTGGAGGACGTCATCCGCCAGTCCAAGAGCGGCCTGCAGGCCATCGGCGCCGGCCGGTCGCGGCACGACGTGCAGCTGCTCCTGCTCTCGCCGCGCTTCAACGAGGCGATCCAGGCGCTGCGCAACCACTACGACCTGATCCTGATCGACTCGCCGCCGGTGCTGCCGGTCAGCGACACCAAGATCCTGGCGGTCAGCGCCGACACCTGCCTGTACGCCATCCGCTGGCGCCACTCTCGCGCGCGGTCGGTCGCCTTCGCCATGAAGGACCTGGAGGCCAGCGGCGCCCCCATCGCCGGCGCCATCCTGACGCAGGTCGACACCCGCCAACTGGCCATGCACACCTACAGCGACGCCGACATGTATTCCAAGGAATGCGCCCGCTACTACACGGCGTGACGCCTTCCCCCGAAGCCCCTCCCCCCCTTGCGGGGGAGGGGTTGGGGAGAGGGGGAATACCGGCGGCAGCCGGGAAAAATCTTCCTCCGCCCTGCCGGGCGTAATCCCCCCTCTCCCCAACCCCTCTCCCGCAGGGGGAGAGGGGCTTCAAGGTGGGCGTGACACCCACAGAGCCCTTCTTCCTGGTTCGGCGAGTAACGTTCGTTCCGCCGCACCAGGGGGAAGGGCTTTTTCTTGCCCTTTTCTTCACAAATCGCGCCGCCGGGGCACCGACGAAGAAACCGTACGCGGCTGACGGATTACTACCGACGCGGTCGCCCCTCGACGACATGGCCCTGCCGGCACCACCATGGATTCTCCGGCTTTGCCAACAAATACCCCGTTCCGTTTCTTACGCTAACACTTACCACGCCGGATTGGCACTTCGAATGGAGCGTTGACGGCAAGCTATCAGTCGCACATCTTGCTTTGCATTCTATTGGTTGCGACACGACCACCAACCACGAGCCGCTTTTAAAGATAATAGGACCTTTGTGTTAGCCACTTCACTGCTGAGTTACTATCCAAGTCCGTCATTCACCGTGCGTTTTTATTCGCGGAAGATCCGGCACCCAGGGTCGCCCCAGGGGCGCCGGCGGTCCTTCCGAAGGCTGAGATCCCAGGTGGCTGCGTCCGGGCAAGGGTCCGGGTCACCGGCAAGCGCGGAGTTCCTGAATGAGAGTTCTCATCGTCTTCGGCACCCGGCCAGAGGCCATCAAGATGGCGCCGCTCCTCAAAGCGATTGAGCGCACGCCCGGGCTGACGCCGATCGTCTGCGTGACCGCGCAGCACCGGCAGATGCTCGACCAGGTGCTGGAGCTGTTCGACATCCGCCCGGACTTCGACCTGGACGTCATGCGCGACGGCCAGGGGCTGGCCTACATCACCAGCGCGGTCCTGTCCGGCACCATGGACGTCATCGCCCGGTGCAAGCCCGACCGCGTGCTGGTGCAGGGCGACACGACCACCACCATGGCCACCACCATGGCCGCCTTCTACGCCCGCGTGCCCGTCGGCCACGTGGAGGCGGGGCTGCGCACCGGCAACCTGATGTCGCCCTGGCCGGAGGAGATGAACCGCAAGGTGGCGAGTTGCATCGCCGACCTGCACTTCGCCCCCACCACCCAGTCGCGCGACAACCTGCTGCGCGAGGGCATCGACGCCGCAAGGATCGAGGTGACCGGCAACACCGTCATCGACGCGCTGCTGTTCGCCGTGGACCGCATCGAGAAGGACGCGGCGCTCCGCGCCTCGCTGGACGCGCAGTTCCCGTTCCTCGACGAGATCGAGCGGTCGGGCCGCCGGATGATCCTGGCCACCGGCCACCGGCGCGAGAACTTCGACGGCGGGCTGGAGCAGGTGTTCACCGCGCTGTCCTGGCTGGCCGAGCGGCCGGACGTGTCGGTCGTCTTCCCCGTCCACCTGAATCCCAACGTGCAGAAGGCCGCGCAGGCGATCCTGAAGGGCCGGGACAACGTGCACCTGATCCCGCCGCAGGAGTACCTGCCCTTCGTCCACCTGATGAAGCGCGCGCACCTGATCGTCACCGACTCGGGTGGCGTGCAGGAGGAGGCGCCGTCGCTGGGCAAGCCCGTGCTGGTCACCCGCGACACCACCGAACGGCCGGAAGCCGTCACCGCCGGCACCGTCGAGCTGATCGGCCCGTCGGCCGAGGCCGTGGTCACCCACGCCACGCGCCTCTTGGACGACGCCGAGGCGTACCGGCGGATGAGCCGTGCCCACAACCCTTATGGCGATGGTCGCGCCTGCGACCGCATCATTGCGAGGATGCTCCATGAAATCGGTTAGCAGGATTTCCGTTGTCGGCCTCGGGTACATTGGTCTGCCCACCGCGGCCGTCTTCGCCGACCGCGGCGTCGAGGTGGTCGGCGTCGACGTCAGCGCCCACGTGGTCGAGCGCATCAACGCCGGCGAGCCGCACATCGTCGAGCCGAACCTGGGCGCGCTGCTGCGCCGCGTGGTCGAGGCCGGCAAGCTGCGCGCCTCGCAGACGGTGGAGCCGGCCGACGCCTTCATCATCGCGGTGCCCACCCCGTTCCAAGACGTGGAGGGGCACCACTGGCCGGACCTGAGCTACGTCGAGCAGGCGTCGCGCGCGGTGGCCAAGGTGCTGAAGGAAGGCGACCTGGTGATCCTCGAATCCACCTCCCCCGTCGGCACGACGGAGCGGATGTGCACCTGGATGTCGGAGGAGCGCCCGGACCTCACCTTCCCCACCCAGCGCGGCGAGCTGTCGGACGTGCGCGTCGCCCATTGCCCGGAGCGCGTGCTGCCCGGCCGCATCCTGGACGAGGTGGTGAACAACGCCCGCGTCATCGGCGGCATCACCCGCAAGTGCGCGCAGCAGGCGCTCCAGCTCTACAAGATCATCTGCGAGGGCGAGTGCCGGCCGACCAACGCCCGCACGGCCGAGCTGGCGAAGCTGGCGGAGAACGCCTACCGCGACGTCAACATCGCCTACGCCAACGAGCTGTCGGTCATCTGCGACAAGCTGAAGATCAACGTGTGGGAGCTGATCAAGCTGGCCAACCTGCACCCGCGCGTGAACATCCTGCGCCCCGGCCCCGGCGTGGGCGGCCACTGCATCGCCGTCGACCCGTGGTTCATCGTGGACTCGGCACCGGACGAATCCCGCCTGATCAGCGCGGCGCGCGCGGTGAACGACGGCAAGCCGGAGTTCGTCTGCGCCAAGGTGCGCGAGAAGGCGCAGCACCTGAAGGAGCCGGTCATCGCCTGCCTGGGCCTGTCCTACAAGAAGGACGTGGACGATCTGCGCGAGAGCCCGGCGGTGCACATCGTCGCCAACCTCGCCCGCGAGAAGGTCGGCAAGCTGCTGGTCGTCGAGCCGCACGTCAACAAGCTGCCGCGCGAGTTGGAGGAACTGGGCCTGGAGCTGACCGACTTCGACGCCGCGCTGGATCAGGCGAACCTGGTGGTGCTGCTGGTCGACCACATGGGCTTCCTCTACGTCGACCGCGACCTGCTGAAGGACAAGTTCGTCATCGACACCGTCGGCGTGTGGTGAGGACCGACGTTGGGTTTTCGGCTGCGCCTCGACCCAACCTGCGCGGGAATTCCTCGTAGGTCGGGTTGAGCGCCAGCGAAACCCCGGCGCCGCAATGCAGAGTGCGAAGGAGGTTCCATGGACGGGCTTTCGGGCGTCAACCGCAGCGCCGGCGATTTCCTCGACGCGCGCGGCGTGCGGGCGCGGCGGATCGACTTCCTGGGTGTGCCGCTCGACCCCCTCGACATGGAGGAGACGGTCGCCGTCATCGATTCCGCGCTGGCCCAGCGCGTGCGGCTGCAGCACGTGGTGGTCAACGTCTCCAAGCTGATCAGCATGCGCCGCGACGCCGACCTGCACCGCGACGTGGTCGAAAGCGACCTGATCAACATCGACGGCATGGGCATCGTCTGGGGGGCGCGCCTGATGGGGCTGCCGGTGCCGGCGCGCGTCGCCGGCATCGACCTGATGGACCGCGTGCTGGAGCTGTGCGCCCGGCGCGGCTACCGCCCCTACATCCTGGGCGCCAAGCCGGCGGTGCTGGAACAGGCCATCGCCAACATCCGCCGCCGCTATCCGGACATCGACATCGCTGGCTGGCGCGACGGCTATTTCAAGCGCGAGGAGGAGGAGGAGGTCGTGGACGCGATCCGCGCGTCGCGCGCCGACTGCCTGTTCGTCGCCATGTCCAGCCCGATGAAGGAACGCTTCACCCAGCTCTACCGCGACCGGCTGGGCGTGTCGTTCCTGATGGGGGTCGGCGGTTCCATCGACGTGATGGCCGGCATCACCCGCCGCGCCCCGGACTGGATGCAGCGGGCCGGCCTGGAATGGCTGTACCGCGTGCTGCAGGAGCCGCGGCGCATGTGGCGGCGCTATCTGGTGACCAACAGCCTCTACCTGGGCCTGCTGACGCGCGAGGTGCTGCGCACCCGCCTGGCCGGCGAACGGCGGGCGTGAACGAAAAAGCCTCCCGGCCGGGGGCCGGGAGGCGCATCAGGTTCAGGTCTGGCTTCCACCGGGTGCGCCGGTGAAAATCGTTCGCCATCATACCGCGCCCCGCGTTATGCGCAAGCGATCATAGCGGTGTGGCAGGGCGATCGCTTGAAGGACCTGGGGTTGCTGGATAGCCCCTCTCCCTTGACGGGAGAGGGGCTTTAAGGCGATTGCCCTGAGCGGTGCGGCCTGGCGTGACGGCGGTGCCGCGCGGGGGCGTCCGGGCCTCGCCTTTTCGCGGGGAGCCACAATCTTAAACCGGGCAGGGAGCCAGCCCGGACTCCCGTATTCGGGGGCCGCACATGGCCACGCTTCCGACCATACGATCACTGCATCCGCGACCGGTGCTGGCACCGATGCCGCGGCCGTTGCGCACGGCGTCCGGCGCGATCCCGGCGGCGCCGCTGGTGCTCATCGACGTCCAGACCGACCAGGACGTCGTCGGGCGCGCCTACGTGTTCTGCTACACGCCCCTTGTGCTGAAGCCGATGTGCGCGTTCCTGGGCGATCTCGCCGGGCTGGTCGCCGGCAAGCCGGTGGCGCCGGCCGATCGCTTCCGCGAGCTGTCGCAGACCTTCCGCCTGCTAGGGCGGCAGGGGATCGTCGGCATGGCGCTGTCCGGATTGGACATGGCGCTGTGGGACGCGCTGGGGCGCGCGGCCGACCGGCCCGTGGTGGAATTGATCGGCGGGACCGCCCGGCCCATACCGGCCTACGACAGCTTCGGCCTGGTCGATCCGGTCGCCGACCGGGCCGCGCTGGAGGCGTCCGTCGCGGCCGGCTTCCGGGCCATCAAGATCAAGATCGGCGAGGGGAGCGCCGCCGAGGACGCGGCCATGGTGCGCGGCGTGCGCGACGTCATCGGGCCGGACGTCCGGCTCATGGTCGATCTGAACCAGTCGCAGGGCGCCACCGAGGCGATCCGGCGCATCGAGCGGCTGGCCGAATTCGACCTGACCTGGGTGGAGGAACCGGTCGCCGCCGAGGACCTGGAAGGGCACGCGCGCGTGCGCGCCGCGTTGCCGGTTCCCGTGCAGACCGGCGAGAACTGGTGGTTTCCGGCGGATATGGCCCGCGCGGTGGCGGCCGGCGCCTGCGACATGGCGATGCCCGACCTGATGAAGATCGGCGGCATCACCGGGTGGCTGCGGGCCATGGCGCTGGCCGAGGCGGCGAGCCTGCCGCTCTCCAGCCACCTGTTCGTCGAGGCGAGCGCGCACGCGCTGGCCGTCAGCCCCACGTGCCATTTCCTGGAGTACCTGGACATGGCCGGCGCCATGCTGGCCGAACCGGTGCGTCCGGCCGGCGGCATGGTCACGGCGCGCGGGCCGGGGTTCGGCATGGCGTGGGACGACGACGCCCTGGCACGCTTCACGGTGACCTGAACGAACTGGTGATGGTGGCCGCTTGACGGCGGGGGCATTGCTTCGGTCTCCTTCCCTCCTCGAAAGCGCGAGGGGGATGGTTGCCATGGTCGCGAGGTTCGCCGGTCTGCTGTTCTGCCTTTCGCTGGTGCCGGCCGCCGCCGTCGCGGCGCCGCCGGAGACCGTGGACTACGTCTGCCGTGGCGGGAAAACGATCAGCGCCACCTACCTGTCGCACCGCGAGGTCGGCTTCGTCGTGCTGCGCTGGAACGGCCGCGACCACGGGCTAGCGGAGGCACCGTCGGCCAGCGGCGCCCGCTATGCCTCCATGGCCGGGACGACGCCCGAACAGCCCGGCCTGGAATGGTGGGAACACAAGGGGGAGGCGACGCTCAGCGCCTTCACCGGCAAGGATTTCTTCGACACCAAGCCGCTGCTGACCGAGTGCCGCCCGCGCAAGTGACGCGCGGGTCCTTCAGACATCGCCCAACGCCGCCAGTTCCGCGTCGGTGAAGAGGCGGGAGCGGGTGATGAAGCGGACGCCCTCCGGCGCCTCCAGCGAGAAACTGCCGCCGCGGCCCGGCACCACGTCGATGACGAGCTGGGTGTGCTTCCAGTATTCGAACTGGACCGCCCCCATGTGGAAAGCGCAGCCGGCGATGGCGCCCAGGCGGACATCGCCACCGCCGACCCGGAACTCGCCCTCGGCATAGCACATGGGCGCGGAGCCGTCGCAGCAGCCGCCGGACTGGTGGAACATCAGCGCCCCGTGCCGCGCCTTCAGACGCTCGATCAGCGCCACGGCGGCGGGCGTGGCGATCACGCGCTCGACCATCGCCTCTCTGCCTTCATAAGGACCGGTAGGTTGGGTCGAGACCCAACACCCTGCGCGATGCGAGGGCGTTGGGTCTTCGCCGATGCTCAACCCAACCTACGGGTTCCGGTTTAGAAGAAGCCCAGGGCCTTGGGGCTGTAGCTGACCAGCAGGTTCTTGGTCTGCTGGTAGTGGTCGAGCATCATCTTGTGCGTTTCGCGGCCGATGCCCGACTGCTTGTAGCCGCCGAAGGCGGCGTGCGCCGGGTAGAGGTGGTAGCAGTTGGTCCACACGCGGCCGGCCTGGATGGCGCGGCCCATACGGAAGGCGCGGTTGCCGTCGCGGCTCCACACGCCGGCACCCAGGCCGAACGCCGTGTCGTTGGCGATGGCGAGCGCCTCCTCCTCGGTCTTGAAGGTGGTGACGGCGACGACGGGCCCGAAGATCTCCTCCTGGAAGACGCGCATCCTGTTATGGCCTTCCAGGATGGTGGGCTGCACGTAGTAGCCGCTCTCCAGCTCGCCGCCCAGGTGGGTGCGGCCGCCGCCGGTGAGGATCTTCGCCCCCTCCTGCCGGCCGATGTCGATGTAGGAAAGGATCTTCTCAAGCTGCGCGGCCGACGCCTGGGCGCCGATCATGGTGGCGGGGTCGAGCGGGTGGCCCTGCTTCACCGCCTGCACGCGGGCGACCGCCTTCTCCATGAACTTCTCGTAGATCGATTCCTGCACCAGCACGCGGCTGGGGCAGGTGCACACCTCGCCCTGGTTGAGGGCGAACATGGCGAAGCCTTCCAGCGCCTTGTCGAAGAAGTCGTCGTTCTCGGCCATCACGTCGGCGAAGAAGATGTTCGGTGACTTGCCGCCCAGCTCCAGCGTGACGGGGATGATGTTCTCCGACGCGTACTGCATGATGAGGCGGCCGGTCGAGGTCTCGCCCGTGAAGGCGACCTTGGCGATGCGCTTGGAGGTGGCCAGCGGCTTGCCCGCCTCGATGCCGAAGCCGTTGACGACGTTCAGCACGCCGTCCGGCAGCAGGTCGCCGATGATGTCCATCAGCACCAGGATGCCCATGGGCGTCTGCTCGGCCGGCTTCAGCACCACGCAGTTGCCGGCCGCCAGCGCCGGGGCCAGCTTCCACGCGGCCATCAGGATGGGGAAGTTCCACGGGATGATCTGGCCCACCACGCCCAGCGGCTCGTGGAAATGGTAGGCGTAGGTGGTGTGGTCGATCTCGGCGATCGAGCCTTCCTGGGCGCGGATGCAGGCGGCGAAGTAGCGGAAGTGGTCGATGGCGAGCGGGATGTCGGCGGCGCGGGTCTCGCGGATCGGCTTGCCGTTGTCCAGCGTCTCGGCCAGCGCCAGGACCTCAAGCCGCTCCTCCATGCGGTCGGCGATGCGGTTGAGCACCAGCGCGCGCTCGGCCGGCGAGGTGCGGCCCCAGGCGTCCTTGGCCTTGTGCGCCGCGTCCAGCGCCAGCTCGACGTCCTCGGCGGTGGAGCGGGCCACCTCGCACAGCGGCTTGCCGGTGATCGGCGTCAGGTTGGTGAAATAGGCGCCCTGCACGGGGGCGACCCACCGCCCGCCGATGAAGTTGTCGTACTTCGGGCGCAGGGCGATGCTCTTGGACAGCTGGTCGAGCGCTTGATGGATCACGGTGCGGCCTCCCACGGCGATATGGCGAAATTGTCCTAACGGTCGCTATGATCGTTCCGTCATAGCGACCCCCATAGAGATGCCCTCCCGGCGGCCCTCCGGTAAATGGTACTTTCGTAGCCGCGCGGGTTGCGCTGATACTTAGGTCCCCGCACGGTCCGCGGGGTTGTCCGCAGCCAGTCGGGTTTTTCCGCAGCCAGCCGGGTTTTCCGCATGACGCACGACGCCGCCTCCCCCACCCCCGCCTCCCCCGGTTCCGCGCTGCGGCTGCGGCTGCTGCTGCCGGAGGGTGCGGTGGGGCCGGGGAAGATCGCGCTCTTGGAGGCGATCCGGCACACCGGCACCATCTCGGGCGCGGCGCGGTCGCTGGACATGTCGTTCCGCCGGGCGTGGCTGCTGATCGACACCATGAACGCCATGTTCCGCGAGCCGGTGGTCAAGGCCACGGTCGGCGGCAAGAGCGGCGGCGGCGCCGAGCTGACCGCCGTCGGGCACGAGCTGGTGGAGCGTTTCCGCGCCATCGAGGCGGCGGCGCGCGACATCGCCGCACCCCACCTTGCCCGGCTGGACGAGTTGGCGGTTCCTTGCGCCGATACCGGGAAGACACAGGACGGCGATACCTGAACCGCGCCTTGTTGTCGCATCCGATACTTCATAGCCTTAAAGTTCGATTCCTATTATTCTCCGCCGCCGAGCGTTGGGGGAATATGTAGGGATGTTCAGGGCTGTGAACGACGAGATCGCACTCTTCCGCGACATGCTTCGAATTCGAATGATCGAGGAGGCGGTTGCTGCGCGCTATAACCAAGGGCATATGCGCTGTCCTGTTCACCTCTCGATCGGGCAGGAAGCGATGGCGGTCGGCGTCTGCGCGGCGCTGCGCCCGGACGATCAGGTGCTCAGCAACCACCGCTGCCACGCCCACTACCTGGCCAAGGGCGGCGACCTGACGGGCATGCTGGCGGAGATGTTCGGGCGCGCGACGGGCTGCTGCGGCGGTCGCGGCGGGTCGATGCACCTGCACGATCAGGCGGCGGGCATGCTGGTCAGCTCGCCCATCGTCGGCGGCGCCATCCCGCTGGCCAACGGTGTCGGCATGGCCATGCGCATGCAGGGGCGCGACAGCGTCGCCGTGGTGTTCTTCGGCGACGGGGCGTGCGAGGAAGGCGTGGTGCACGAAAGCCTGAACTTCGCCTCGCACCGGCAGCTGCCGGTGCTGTTCGTGGTCGAGAACAACTTCTATTCCGTCTGCGCCACCCTGGACGAGCGCCAGCCCGACCGCCCGCTGGAGGATCTGGCCAAGGGACACGCCGTGCCCTCCTTCACCGTGGACGGCAACGACGTCTTCGCCGTGCACGAGGTCGCCAACGAGGCGGTGGCGCGGGCGCGCCGCGGCGAGGGGCCGAGCCTGATCGTCGGCGACACCTATCGCTGGATGGCGCATTCCGGGCCGATCGACGACATCGAACGCGGCTACCGCACGTCGGACGAGGTGGCGGAGTGGCGACGGCGCTGCCCGGTGGAGCGGGCGCGCGCGCACCTCGCCGCGTCGGGCACGCTGAGCGACGCGGCGGAGCGCGACTTCGCCGCCGCCTTCACGGCCGAGATCGACACCGCCTTCGCCACGGCTCTGGCCGCCCCCTTCCCCGCGCGGAGCAGCGCCGGAGAGCACGTCTATGCCTGATACCGCCGTCACGACCGAAACGAAGACCATCTCCCTGGCGGCGGCGCTGCGCGACGCCATGGATCTGTGCATGGCGCGCGACCCGAGCGTGTTCGTCATCGGCCAGGGCGCCACGGCGCCCGGCCGCCTGTTCGGCAGCACCACGGACCTGCTGGAGAAGTACGGCCCCGACCGCGTGCAGGAGATGCCGCTGGCCGAGAACGGCGTGATGGGCGCCCTGGTGGGGGCCGCCATGGCCGGCATGCGGCCGGTCATGGTGTGCATGCGCACCGACTTCCTGCTGCTGACGCTGGACCAGATCGTCAACCACGCCGCCAAGTCCTGCTACCTCACCAGTGGCGAGCGGCCGGTGCCGCTGGTCATCCGCGCCTGCATCGGCCGCGGCTGGGGCCAGGGCCCGACGCACGTGCAGAGCCTGGAGGCCATGTTCGCCATGGTGCCGGGGCTGAAGGTGGTCATGCCCTCCTCCCCCGCGGAAGCCAAGGGGCAGCTGATCGCCGCCATCGAGGACCCGAACCCGGTGGTGTTCCTGGAGCACCGCTGGCTGCACGACGAGACGGGGCCGGTGCCCACGGGCTACTACCGCACGCCGCTGGACGGGCCGCGCGTGGTGCGGCCGGGCCGCGACGTCACCGTCGTCGCCACCTCGCTGATGGTGCTGGAGGCGCAGCGCGCCGCCGCCGCGCTCGCATCCGTGGGGGTGGAGTGCGAAGTGATCGATCTGGCGGTGCTGCGCCCGCTGCGCATCGAGCCGGTGGTCGCGTCGGTGGAGAAGACCGGGCGGCTGGTCACCGTGGACACCGGCTGGCGCACGCTGGGCCTGGGTGCCGAGGTGGTGGCGCGGGTGACGGAGCAGGCGTTCGGCGCGCTGAAGGCCGCCCCCGCCCGCCTGGGAGTGCCCGACCACCCGTCGCCCAGCTCGCTGGCCTTGCTGGAAGGCTACGACCCGACGGCGGCGGCGATCCTGCACGCAGCCGGTGCGCAGGCAGGCCTCAGCCCGGCCGAGCTGGAGCGGGCGCAAGCGGCGCTGACCGCCGCCATCGGGGAGTGGCCGGTGGACGTGCCGGTGGGTGGCTTCCGGGGGGCGTTCTAGGCGCGGAAACGATGTTGGGCCGCGTTGACGCTTGGCACCAACCTACGAGCGCATCGTAGGTTGGGCCAACCGAAGGGCGGCCCAACGTGCCCGCATCAGAACACGTCGAAGGGGAAATACTGGCGGTTCACGCGCTGGTAGGAGCCGTCGACGCGGATGGCGCCGATGGCTTCGTCGATCGCCGCCTTCAGGTCGTCGCGGCCCTTCGGCATCACGACGTGCACCGTGCCGCCCAGCCCGTCCTCGCTGTTGGGCAGGCCGATGGTGGTGAAGTCCTTGCCGGTCTGCGACATCAGGTAGGGCAGTGCCGCCAGCGTCGGCAGCAGCGTGAAGTCCGCCTCCTGCGCGTTCAGCACCTCCCACACGTTCTCCAGGTGGCGGACGACGACCAGCTTCTTCAGCTCGCCCTCCAGGCGCTTCATGTAGGCGAACTGGCGCGAGCCGCCGATGACCACCACCGAGCGGCCCCGCACCGCCTCCACCAGCGGCTTTTCCAGTTCGCGGACCGAGCCGATCAGGCTGGAGCTGGAGCGCCAGTAGGGGGCGGAGAAGGCGAGGATCTGCTCGCGCTCCGGCGTGCGCAGGAAGTTGGCGAGGCCGTAGTCGTAGCGCCCCGACGACACCGCCGCGGGGAGGTCCTGGAACTTCACCTCCTCGAAATTGCAGGACGCCTTCATGGCGCGGCACAGCTCGCGCATGATCTCGACGTTGAAGCCAGTCAGCGTGCCGTCCGATTCGCGGTAGCTGAAGGGCGGCGTCGCCTCCATCACGGCCACGTTCACCACCCGGTCGGCGGCGCGCGCGGCCGGCCAAGGAATCAGTCCCGCCACCGCCGCCAGCAGGACCATCACGGCCGGTAATCGCGGCGCGCACCGGAACAGGGTGGGCGCGATCGTCAACCGGTGGATGAATCCTCGTTGCCGTGGGCGCACGCGACGTCTCCGGACGGGAAAAGTTTCATTTCGAAGGATTAGCGTACAGAAAATTATACTCACTCGAAAGGGGGAAAATTACGCAAAAGGCGACAGTCCGTATCACATTACTGTGCACTGCAACATAGAGTGGCGGGGTTCAGGCGCCGCGGCGGCCCTCCAGCAGGTCGCGCTCGGTGGCGAAGGCGTCGGCCATGAAGTCCATGAAGGCGCGCACGCGGCCCATCTGGCGCAAGTCCTCGTGCGTCAGCAGCCAGATCTTTGTCATCACCTCCTCCACCGGTTCGCTCATGCGCCGAAGCTCCGGCCGGCGGTCGGCGAGGCCGCAGGGCAGCAGGCCCAGCCCCACCCCGGCGCACACCGCCTCCACCTCCACCGCCACGGAGTTGACGCGGTGGCCGATGCGGTCGGCCGGCACCGTGCGTTTCAGCCAGCGGCCGATGCTGGTGTGGTCGAACCCCTCGTCCAGGCCGACCCAGGTGTGCCGCGCCAGGTCGCGCTGCCCGGCCCGGTCCAGGTAGGCTTCCGCGCCGTAGACGGCGAAGGCCAGCCCCGCCACGGCGCGGCCGACGAGGTTCTCCGGCGGCTTGTTGGTGGAGCGGATGGCCACGTCGGCCTCGCGCCGGGTCAGGCTCAGCGACGCCTCGGCGATGGTCAGGTCGACGCGGATCTCCGGATGCACGGCGCGGAAGGCGGCCACGTGGCGCGGCAGGACGTGCAGCGCCAGGATGTCGATGGTGGTGGCGCGCAGCGTGCCGCCGATGCGCGCGTCGCGCCCGGACAGCCGGCGGTTCGCCGCCGCCAGATCCTCCTCCACCCGCAGGGCCACGCGCTGCATCTCCTCGCCCGCCGTGGTCAGCACGTAGCCGCCCGGCTGCTTGTCGAACAGGCGCACGCCCAGCGCCGCCTCCAGCGCCGCGACGCGGCGCAGCACGGTGGTGTGGTTCACCGCCAGCGCGCGCGCCGCCGCCGACAGCGAGCCATGGCGCGCCACGGCCAGGAAGTGGCGGAGGTCGTCCCAGTTGCCCTGTGCATCCATGCAGATGCTTCCTGCAAAATCTCCGAATTCCCGCTGATTGGAGCACATACTACGTTCGCGGGGAAGAGACGCCCGTCACCCCCGGTGCACCATGAACGAGTTGCTGAACGACCCCTTCGTCCAGTCCAGCGCCCTGCCGCTGGCGCTCGGCTTCGCCCTGGTGGGCGTCCTGCGCGTCGCCGGCGGCGCCGCCGTGGGGCGGCGAATCGCCGTGGCCGGCATCGCCGCCGCCTTCCTGGCGGTGTTCGCGCTGGTCATCGGCGTCCCCGCCCTGCCGCCGCCGTCCAGCATGGGCAAGCTGTTCTGGTCCGCCGCCGTCGGCCTTGCGCTGGGCCTCGCGACCGACACCGTGGGCTTGCGCGGGCGCGCCGCCTCGGCGCTGGTCGCCGTGTGGCTGAGCGGTTCGCTCGCCTGGATCGCGGCCCCGGCCATCGCCTCGGCGGCCGACGTTGCGACCGCGCTGATCCTGCTGGCGGTGGGCGCCTGGGTCGCCTTCGGGCGGCTGCCCAGCCGCGCCGAGGGGCCGGCGGCGCCGGCCGCCGTGCTGCTGGCGCTGGCGCTGGCCGTGGGCGGCACGGCGCTGATCGGTTCCTCCGCCTCCATCGCGCAGGCGGCGCTGGCGCTGGCCGCCGCCACGGGCGGGTTCCTCCTGTGGAACTGGCCGGTCGAGCGGCACGCCTGGGGCGTGTCGGGGCAGGCGGCGCTGGGCATCGTGGTGCTGCTGGCCGCCGTGCTGGCCTTCTTCACCCAGGCGCAGGCCGCCCTGCTGCTGATCGCCCTGCCCGCCGTCCTGGCCGACCATCTGCGCCGCCGCCTGCCGCTGCCCGAGACGGGCTTCGGCCGGGCGGCCGGCACCGCGGCGATGACCGTCATCGCCATCCTTCCGGCGCTCGCCGCCATCGGCGCCGCCTACCTCCTCACCGGCGGCGAAGCGTCGCCGTACTGATCCAACCTTCCCTGCCTTTCGGAGTCCCGACATGAAGAAGCTGTTCGCCGCCGCCCTGCTCGCCTCGGCCACCATTGTCGCCATTGGCGCCCCGGCCTTCGCCGCGCCGGTGTCCTACAAGATCGACCCGGCCCACACGGCGGTGGTGTTCATCGTCAACCACCTGGGCTTCGCCAACGCCGTCGGCCGCTTCAACACGGTGTCGGGCGACGTCACCTTCGACAAGGACGCGGTGCAGAACAACGCCGTCAACGTGGTGATCGAGACCGCCAGCGTCGACACCAACCACGCCAAGCGCGACGAGCACCTGCGCTCGCCGGACTTCTTCAACGCCAAGGAGTTCCCGCAGTTGACCTTCAAGAGCACGAAGGTCGAGCGCACGGGCGAGACCAGCGGCAAGCTGCACGGCGACCTGACCCTGCTGGGCGTCACCAAGCCGGTGGTGCTGGACGTGACCTTCAACAAGGAGGGCGTCAGCCCGGCCTCGAAGAAGGAGACGGCGGGCTTCTCGGCGCGCGGCACCATCAAGCGCTCCGACTTCGGCATGAAGTACGGCGTGCCCAACATCGGCGACGAGATCACGCTGCTGATCGAGGCCGAGGCGGTCAAGTCCTGACGCCGACTTAAAGAGAAAGGGCTTGACCATGAAGCTGTACATGAAGCCGGGCGCCTGCTCGCTGGCGCCGCACATCGCGCTGCGCGAGGCGGGGCTGGCCTTCGACCTCGTGAAGGTCGATCTGGCGACGAAGAAGACGGAGGACGGCGGGGACTTCCTGGCCGTCAACCCCAAGGGGCAGGTGCCGACGCTGGCCTTCGACGACGGCGACGTGCTGACCGAGAACGCCGTCATCCTGCAGTACATCGCCGACCAGGCGCCGCAGGCTGGCCTGCTGCCGGAAGGCGGCTCGGCCGCGCGCTACCGCGTCCTGGAGTGGCTGAACTTCATCGCCACGGAACTGCACAAGGGCTTCAGCCCGCTGTTCCGGCCGACCACGCCGGACGCCTACAAGGCGACCGTCAAGGAGACGCTGGCCGCCAAGCTCGCGGTCCTCGACCGCCGGCTGGCCGGCGTGCCGTTCCTGGCCGGTGACCGATTCACGGTGGCGGATGTTTACGCCTTCGTGGTGGTCTGCTGGGCGAAGCCGATGGGCATTGAGCTGAGCCCCTGGCCGAACCTCGCCGCCTACATGGGGCGTCTGGCCGAGCGGCCGGCGTTCCAGGCGGCGCGGGCCGCCGAGGGCCTCGCCTGAACCTGTGGACGGGGGTGCCATCCGGCGCCCCTGGCCGCCGCAACGGAAGTGAGCGTGCCATGCCCGGTCTGGTGAACGGCGAGTGGGTCAAGGGCCCGATCGCGGAGAGCGAAACGAAGAACGGCGCCTTCCACCGCGAGCCGACGCGTTTCCGCACCTGGATCACGCCGGACGGCGCGCCCGACGCCGAAGGCAAGCCGACGCTGCCGGCGGAGGCCGGGCGCTACCGCCTGTTCGTTTCCTATCTCTGCCCGTGGGCGTCGCGCACGCTGATCGTCCGCGTGCTGAAGGGGCTGGAGGACGTGATCGGCGTGTCGGTGGCCGAACCGGTGATCGGCGAGGACGGCTGGGTCTACGCCGAGGAGCAGGACGCCGGCTCCGCCGCCGGCCGCATCCGCCAGCACCACCGGCTCTACACCGCGACCGATCCCACCTACACCGGCAAGGTGTCGGTGCCCGTGCTGTGGGACATGCGCGAGGGGCGCATCGTCAACAACGAGTCGGCCGACATCATCCGCATCCTCAACACCGCCTTCGACGGCGTCACCGGCAACACGCTGGACCTCTATCCCGAGCCGCTGCGCGCGGAGATCGACGCCTGGAACGAGCGGATCTACGCCACCGTCAACAACGGCGTCTACCGCGCCGGATTCGCCCGCTCCCAGGCAGCCTACGACGCGGCGGTCACCACGCTGTTCGAGACGCTGGACGCGCTGGAGGAGCGGCTGGGCGCCAGCCGCTATCTGGCGGGCGAGCACCTGACGGAAGCCGACTGGCGGCTGTTCGTGACGCTGGTGCGCTTCGACCCTGCCTACCACGGCGCCTTCAAGTGCAACGTCCGGCGCATCGCCGACTACCCCAACCTGTCCGACTACCTGCGCGAGCTGTACCAGTGGCCGGGCATCCGGGCGACGGTGAACATCGAGCACATCAAGCGCGGCTACTACGTCAACCCGGCGATCAACCCGACGCTGATCGTGCCCAAGGGCCCGGCCCAGGACCTGGACGCCCCGCACGGCCGCGACCGGCTGCCGGGCAAGGGGATCTGGCGGCGGGCGTGAGCCTCATGACGACGTTCACGACGTTGGGTTTGCGCTGCGCTTAACCCAACCTACGGGGCAGCCGCGCGCCGTAGGTTGGGTTGAGGCGCCAGCCGCAAAACCCAACAGCCACGACGCCTCAGAACTCGTACGCCAGCCGCAGGCCGCCCCAGTGCCGGCCGCGCACGAGGATCGGCACGTCGACCTCCTTCAGCAGCATCTTGCGCCCGCCGCCCATGTCGCGCTCGTACGCCTGGATCAGGTGCGGGCGGCTGTTGCGCGCGGCCGCGAGGCCGGCGCGGTCGTCGAAGATGCGGCGGTTGCGGCAGTTGCCGGCGTTCCACACCGGGTCGCCGGTGCGCTGGGGCTGGGAGAACTTGGCGTTGTGCGTCGGCAGGTAGCCACGCCGGTCGACCGCCGCGCAGAACACGACGCGCGGGTCGAGGCCCAGCACCGGCTCCTGGAAGCGCGGGAACAGCGTGTCGGCGAGGGCGGTGAAGCGCGTGGTGTACTGCTGCGGGTCGGTGCCCGGCACCGGGCGGTAATCGGCGTCGAACAGGTCGTCCATCGTCGCGCGGCCGTCGCGCAGCGCGCCCTCCAGCGCCTGGATGATCCCGGCCGCGGCGTCGCGGGTGGCGGCGATGAACTTGGCGTCGTCGGTCTCCAGCGCCGCCAGCTTCGCCGCCAGCCCGGCGGCCGGCCCGGCCGGCACGTCGGTGAAGCGCAGGTGCACGCCCAACTCGCTCAGCGTCGTCACCTGGCAGGGCAGCGGGCCGATGCCGGGGATCTCCAGCGTGCCCTGCTCGCCGGCCTGGCTGGTGCCCGTGCCCTCGCCCTGCACCAGCGCGCCGTCCTTCGACAGGTCCAGCGTCGTCACCGGCCGCACCCGGCCCGACAGGTCCAGCCGGCCGGCGATGCGCGCCGGGATGCGGTCGGCGGTGCGGCGGTCGCCGGCAGCGCTTTGCCGGAGGCCGATCGCCAGCCGGCGGCCCAGGTCGGCGACGGCGCCGCTGGTGTCCTTGGCCTTCACCGACAGCTCGTGCGACAGCGCCACGGTGGCGCCGGTGCCGGTGGAGATGGCCTCCGCCCGCGCCAGCACCTGCTGGGCGCCGGTCGCGGCCTCCCCGGCGATGCGGCTGATCTCGAAGGTCGCCGCTTCCTGCTGCTCGACCGCGGAGGCGACGGTGGTGGCGACCATGTCGATCTCCTCGATCGCCCGGACCACGTCCTCCATGTTCGACGCCGCACCGGCGACCGCCTCCCGCACGGCGGCGATCTGTTCGCCGATGGTGTTGGTGGCGTCGCGCGTCTGCACCGACAGGCGCTTCACCTCCTCCGCCACCACGGCGAAGCTGCGCCCGGCCTGGCCGGCGCGCGCCGCCTCGATGGTGGCGTTGAGCGCCAGCAGGTTGGTGCGCCCGGCGATCTCGCTGATCAGCTTGGCGACGTCGCCGATCTGCGTGGCGGCGTCGCGCAGGCGGCCGATCGTCTCGGCGCCGGCCGAGGCGGTCTCCACCGCCCGGTGCACCACGTCGCGCGAGCGCTTGGTCTGCCCGGCGATCTCGCGGCTGGCGGCCGACAGCTCCTCTGTGGCGGACGCCACGCCGGTGGCGTTGGCGTTGGCCTGCTCGGCCACGGCGGCGACGGCGACCGCCTGCTGGCGGATGCCCTCCACCGCCTCGTCCACCTGCCCGATGGCGGTCTCCACCGCGTGGTTGTGGTCGGTCACCCGGCGCATGGTGGCGGTCAGGTCCGCCTCGATCATCGAGCAGGTTTCCAGCAGCAGCGCGCGGGCGTCCGCCGCCGCCGGAGCGGCCTCGGCCGGAGGTATATCCGTTCGTTCGGCCACCGGCATCGCGGCGAGCTGTGCGCGCGCCAGCCGGTGCTGCACCAGCAGCAGCAGCCCGGCGCCGAGCGCCCCGGCCGCCGCCAGCGTCCACACCGCGAGCGCCGCCCCCGTGCTTGCCGCCCCGGCGGCGCCGACCCAGCCCAGGGCCACGCAGCCGATGGCCGCCAGCAGGGCGACCACGGCCCACCAGCCGTCGTGCTTCACCACGCTCCCCTCCCCGATCCCGTTCTTTTCGTTGGTGATTCGTGCCGGTGCCGGACACCGGCGGCCCGCCTGCGCGGGCGATGCATCGGAAACTAGTAAAATGTCATAGAACTTTCGAGGGATTCCGGCGGTACCCACATTCGATGAGGGTATATCGGCCATGCAGTCCGCGCAACCGATGATGCGCCGTGATAACCATCACAAGATGCCGCACCCACGGCGTGAGAAAAAGCCGTTCCCCACGACAGGGAACGGCCAGTTTACGGACGCGAAGCGACGGACAATCCTTCGCCCCCGGGGGAACCAGCGGGAGCAGGTTCCGGACCCGTAGGACGCGAACCTGACGGCGCCACCACCGGCAGTCAAGAAAAAAGTCGATATTTTCGAGAATCTCGTTACTGATTGACAAAGGCCTTCACCCGCCCACCCGCGCGCCGCACGGGCGCTCCCCAATGTTGAGTCCGCCGTCATGAGCCCTCCCGCCCCGCCCGTCGCCACCCGCTGGCCGCGCGTGTTGCTTCTGGTCGCCGCCGGGGTGGCGGCGGCGCTGCACATCGGCAAGGTGCCGCCGGCCATGCCGGATCTTCGCGCCGACCTCGGGCTCGATCTGGTCGGCGCCGGCTGGGTGCTGTCGCTGATCGCCACGATCGGCGCCGCCGCCGGCACGGCGATCGGCGCCGGGGCCGACGCCGTGGGGCACCGGCGCGGCGTGCTGCTGGGGATGGCGCTGCTGACCGGCGGCAGCCTGCTGGGCAGCCTGTCCGCCCTTGCGCCCGGCGGTGCTGCGGCGCTGTTCGCCGGGCGCGCGGTGGAGGGGGCCGGGTCCATCCTGGTGGCGGTGTCGGTGCCGGCGCTGATCTGGCGCTCCGCCGCCCCGCGCGACGTGCGATTCGCCTTCGGGCTGTGGGGGGCGTGGCTGCCGCTGGGCGTGTCGGCCATGATGGCGGCCTCGCCGTTCCTGCTCGCCCGCTTCGACTGGCCGGCGGTGTGGTGGGCGGCGTCGGCGGTGTCGGCGCTGGTCGGCGTCGCGCTGGCGGTGGAAACGCGGGGCATGCCGGCGGGTGCGCGTACCGGTTGGCCGGGAGCCTCGGTGGTCCTGGCGGTCGGACGCAGCCCGGCGGCGTGGACGCTGGCCGGCAGCTTCTTCCTGTACAGCCTGTGCTTCATGACCGTGCTGGGCTTCCTGCCGACCTTCCTGACGGAGGAGCGCGGGCTGGCCGCCGACGCGTCGTCCTGGCTGGTCGGGGTGGCGGTGCTGTTCAACGCGATCGGCAACGTGCTGGCCGGCTGGCTGGCGATGCGCGGCCTGCGGCGCTGGGCGCTGGTCGGCATCGCCTTCGCCGCCATGGCGGCGTGCGCGGCCGGCATCTTCTCCACGGCACTGCCGGTGGCGGCCGGCTACGCGCTGTGCCTGCTCTACTCCGTACTCGGCGGGTTGCTGCCGGCCACGGTGATGGGTGCCGCGCCGGCCTTCGCGCCGCGCCCGCAGCTGGTGTCCAGCACCAGCGGCATGGTCATGCAGGGCTCCTACCTGGGGCAGTTGGCCGGGGCGCCGCTGGTGGGGCTGCTGGCCTCGCGCCTCGGCTGGGGGGCGGTGCCGCTGTTCGTCGCGGCGTCCTGCCTGACCGGCTGCGCGCTGGCGCTGGCGTTGCGCGCGCAGGAGCGGCGCGTGGAGCGGCGGTCGCATCCGGCGCAGGCATGACCCACCCGTTCGTATAGGAAGCCACGCCTTTTCGCTGGATTCCTGCGAATCGGATGGTATGTACAGGCTGGAGCCGCACCGCCTGCCCTTTGGAGTTTCCTGCCGTGAAGAAACGGGTCAACCACACCGCCGCCGACATCCAGGCGCTGGACGGCGACGGCCCCTTCCCGGGGGACCGGCAGTTCGTGGTGGCGCTCTACCGCGGGCTGGAGATCCTGCGCTGCTTCCGCCCCTCCGACGGGCCGCTGGGCAACCAGGAGCTGGCGCAGCGCTCCGGCCTGCCCAAGGCGACCGTGTCGCGCCTGACCTACACGCTCTCCAAGCTCGGCTACCTCGTCTACCTGGAAGACAGCGGCAAGTACCGCATCGGCGTGCCGGTGCTGGGCCTGGGCTACGCCTGCCTTGGCGGCATGAAGATCCGCGACACCGCCCAGCCCTACATGGACGAGCTGGCGGAATACGCCGGCAACGGCGTGGTGGTGGCGCTGGGCGGGCGCGACGACCTCAGCATGATCTACATCGCCTGCGCGCGCTCCAGCGGCGTGGTGTCGTTGCAGCTCAACGTCGGCTCGCGCATCTCGCTGGCGCGCTCGGGCATGGGCCGCGCCTATCTGGCCGGCACCGACGAGGCGGAGCGCGCCGTCCTGATGCGCCAGATCCGCGCCCGCGCCGGCGAGGAGCGCTGGCCGCGCCTGGAGGACGAGATCCTGCGCGCGGTGGAGGAGGTGCGCACGCGCGGCTTCTGCACCAACATCGGCGAGTGGCATTCCGAGGTGAACTCCATCGCCGTGCCCTTCCGCCCGCCGCAGAGCGAGATGCCCGTGCTCGCCTTCAACTGCGGCGGCCCGGCCTACCTGCTGAACCGCGAGCGGCTGGAGCAGGACCTCGGCCCCCGTCTGGTCGAGATGACCAAGAAGATCCAGGCCTTCGGCTCCACCTACGCCTGACGTTGTCCCGCACCGCCGATGCCGACGCCCGCGCCACGCGCGGGCGAACGGGCCGGCGCGCCTACATTTTCCCTTTGAAGAACCGCAGGTTGGCGGCTAGCGGCAGGCGCGGCCCTGCTGGGCCGCGCCTGCCGCTAGCCGCGCCCAACAGCCACGCTTATTCCGCATTACGAAAATCAGTTTCGCGGAACTTGATTCCACATGTGGGTCTGCTACAGTGCGCCCCGGTCGCCCGCCGGCCGGTGCGCGCCCTCCCTCCGCGTGAGGGCGGCGCGCGGGGAACAAGGCGGGTCCTCTGG
>Ga0196976_1000197_pt1 | contig 40983 bp, 37 predicted proteins | sample S3v_513CmetaG_FD_148644 | JGI IMG/M metagenome (GOLD analysis project Ga0196976, IMG submission 148644) | Soil microbial communities from Anza Borrego desert, Southern California, United States - S3+v_5-13C | ecosystem: Environmental > Terrestrial > Soil > Desert | place: USA: California... | reverse complement strand
CACGACTCGGCAGGTAGCGACACACGTAACACCCGTGTCTTACGGCTTGAACAGCGGTTTGAACCAGGGGCGCGGCATCACCGCAATTTAGAGAGCCTGAAGGCAGCAAAGAGATTGCCACACTGTTGCAGCCTGAAGGCAGCAAAGAGATTGCCACACTGTTGCACGAAAGTGCAATATCGGGATGGCAAATTTATCCAAAAGTCACCCCCGCCCAGAAGAGTGGCACTTCTTTGATCCTGCGTAGAGAGAAATGGATTTCCACCTGTGAAAGGAATTGTCACCGGTGCGGCCTGTACGCGGTGGCACGACCAGCGACGACTCACAGGTAAGTCACTCGTCTGCCTAAGGATAAGCGGAACGCACGAATTCCTCCCCTACTCCCCATTGCGGCCATTCGAATGCATTTGTTAGACGTGCAGGTATTTCATGCCCTTCGGCCCCGTTACGAGCGTTGCCCAAGATATTCCGCCCGAGGATGTCATCTTCGGATCGTCCGTCCAGCTTGCCGGTTTGCGGGAGCGGTTTGACCGGATCGCCGAATCAGACTTTGCGGTGCTTATCCAGGGAGAGAGCGGTACCGGAAAAGATGTTGTGGCGCGCCTCATACATCTTCGCTCGCCGCGGAAGACGGGGAGCTTCGTAAAGATCGACTGCCCGGCCATCCCTGCCACGCTCATCGAAAGCGAACTGTTCGGGTACGAAGCTGGCGCCTTTACCGGCGCAACCAATGCGAAACCTGGCAGGGTGGAACTTGCAAACCGCGGCACGTTGTTTCTCGACGAAGTTGCCGACATGCACCCCTCCCTGCAGGCCAAACTTCTACATCTCCTCCAGGATGGAAACGTCTGCCGGATCGGCGGAATGGACGAGAAGAAGATAGAAGTGCGGTTGATTTGCGCGTCGGGTCGCGACCTGGAAGGGGAGATAGCAACCGGCAATTTTCGGCAGGACCTGTTCTACCGCATCAACGTCCTCAACGTTCAACTCCCCCCATTGCGGGACCGTCGGCAAGACATACCCGCGCTCGTGGACTACTTCTTGCGCCGTTACACGGCCTTATACAACAGCGGCAAACGCGAGGTAAGCCGCGAGTTGGTAAGCGTGCTGATGCAGCACGACTGGCCAGGGAACGTCCGGGAGTTGGAAAACGTCGTGAAGCGGTTGGTGGTGTTCGGCAACGAAGACGGCATAAAAAAGGAACTTTTATCCAACGGTCGCCCGCGATTGCTTGTGCCTGGAGTGGCACCTGCCCCCGGACTTTCCCTGAAAGAAGCGACCAAACAGGCGACGATCGCAGTGGAGAGAGACATCATTCTGCGGTCGTTGCGCGCGAACAACTGGAACCGGAAGAAAACAGCGAGAGAGTTGAGAATCAGCTATAGAGCGTTGCTTTACAAAATGCGAAACGCCGGTATCGAACCGGCCTCCAAGCCGACCCGCGGTGAATTGCGACCCGAGGATATCCGATCGCAACTCGACTAGGGCAGGGGAAAGGATCACCTGTGAAAGGGAGAGATGGGGTGTGCCTGCGCTTGTTGTATGCAGCTTTGGTGATGGTCGCGTTACTTGCCGGTTGTGGAGGCGGCGGCGCTCAAACCTCAACAGATCGCGTGGAAGGCGGTATGACCGCAAACGAGTTCAGCGTGATCGTCCTTCCGGATACGCAGTGCTACACGTCCAATGGCGCTCCAAACGACCCGGGAGATTGCGGCGGAAAGGGGAACATGCAGATGTTCGAAGCGCAGGTGAACTGGATACGCTCGAACCTCGCAAGTCGCCGAATCAAAGCCGTAATCGGAGTAGGCGACATAGTTGAATGCGGAGAGTCTGCCGAGCAATGGGCGAACGCCAAGGCTGCATACGACGTGGTTGACGCATCCGGAACCATCTACGTCCCCGCACTCGGCGGACGTGAGTACGACAGTTCATGCGCCCACAACGACTACTCGGCCCGGCCAACGCGCAACTACAACGCGAATTTCGGCCCTCAACGCTTCGCGGGCAAGTCATGGTACGGCAACTCCAGTTATCCATCGGTCTCGAACGACAACTTCTTCGTTGATTTCGAGACTGGAGGACAGAAGTTCACGATTCTGGCCCTCGAATTCTTCCCTCGCGATGCAGCGTTGGCCTGGGCTTCCGGAATCGTGTCCTCACGACGGGACCGTAAGGTCATCGTAGCGACGCATGGCTACCTGAAGGGAACAGGCGAGCGAATTGTGGACAGCGACCCAGTGGGTCCCACTAAGTACAAGCTTGTCGCCGACAACAGCGGCCAGGAACTCTGGGACAAATTCCTGAGCCAGCACGAAAACATCATCCTCGTACTCTGCGGGCACGATGCCGGGGCGGCACGCCGTGCAGATGCCGGTGTTGCCGGCAACATCGTTGCTCAGATACACGCGAATTACCAGTTCAACGGCGGCAACGGCTACCTGAGAATCCTGACGTTCCGGCCTGAGCAGAATACGATCGCCGTTAAGACCTACTCGCCCTACGAAAATCAGTACAGAACCACTGATCCTCACGAATTCACCATTCGATACGGGCGTTGAGAAGCCCGGGATGATTTACAGGAGGCGCGGTTAGCCGCGCCTTTCTGTGCACGAATGAATGGCCGTTCTCCGCCGGCTTGTGCACGAATGAATGGCCGTTCTCCGCCGGCTCGCGTGGAGGTGGCGAAGTTCCTTCCCTATGTTGCAAGTTTTTGCAACGTTGTTCCCGGCGGCGGTCACGGGACTTTCAACGCACTTTTACCGAACTGTAACAACACGCACACGTTAGCGCCTGAACCCTGAGCTTACTGTATATCGGGTCGCGATGTATTGTTTGGCATGCGTGGTGCACTACCCCGGCTGCCCCATTGGTGAGACCGCGCCAGGGGCATGGTGCCCATGTTCCTCGACTTCTTCGGCCTTCGCGAACAACCCTTCGGCGTTACGCCTGACCCGCGTTTTCTCTATCTCACGCCCGCGCACCGGGAAGCGATCTCTTCGCTCTGGTACGGCGTGACGATGGGCCGAGGATTCATGGCGCTCATTGCGAAGTCCGGCATCGGGAAGACGACCCTTCTACTCAGATTGCTCCAAAGCCTCGATGCGAGGACCGCCTACATTTTCCAGACACAATGCGACTCACGTGAGTTCATGCGTTACCTGATGGCCGAACTGGGCTTCGATAGCCAGGAACGTGACATCGTTCGGATGCACGAACAGTTCAATCTCCTGGCCGTGAAAGAGGCTCAGGCCGGAAGGTCGATAGTGATCGTGGTTGACGAAGCGCAGAACCTCGACGAGTCGGTACTTGAGACTGTCAGGCTGCTCTCCGACTTCGAAACCACACGGTCGAAACTTGTCCAGGTGATCCTGTGCGGGCAGCCGCAACTCAGTGCAGTGATCAAGCGCCCCTCGATGTGGCAACTTCGGCAGCGTATTTCGATCGTTGCCAAGCTTCAGCCGCTCGACTCCGATCAGGTCCACAAATACATCAATCACCGACTGACAGTCGCCGAATATAAAGGTTCAGGCATCTTTACTCCGGAAGCGGAGTCTCTCATTGCGCGGTCCAGCGAAGGGATCCCCAGAAACATAAACAACATCTGCTTCCAGGCGCTCTCGCTTGCTTTCGCCTTACAAAGGCGCACGGTTGACGCCGGCATCCTAAACGAGGTCGTTCGGGACCTGGAAATGGACCCGTTCGAAGGCACAAGTGTTGCGGACGAGTCCCTCGGTGACCAGCGCACGGGTACTGTCCGGATTCCAACACGCCAAGGCCTGCCCGAAGAGCCGAGAAACGGTTCGTCCCATCCCGAGCCCACCACGGGGATCACCGGAGAGCGCGATGCAGTCCCGTCTGCTCAACAACGATATACACCGCCGGCCTTCCTGCCTGACACTCGCGGTCTCGGACAGCACCCACATGCTGCTGTTCTGCCCTCGTTCTTAGCAGGTGCCGTAAGCGATGGAAGCGGCGTGGCCGCGCAGGCCGCGAAGCCAAAGGTTGAAGAACCTCATCTGCGCTCCGAACCCGGGATCGCAGAGGCAGGCTCACCGACGGCACGCGCCGAACGCCCTGTTGCGTACGAGCGAGAAGCGCACCGGCGACAACAAGCAGACAAGTCGAAGGAAGTCGCCTCGCTTGCAGCGTACGGCAGGTCGAAGCAGGGTGCAGGCGTGGCACACCGTGGGAGCCGCAGAGTTGTGGTTCCAGCAGTGCTCGCGTTGCTTTTGGTCGCGGCCGCAGCAGCTGCATGGCTCAAGCGCTCTGAACTCACTGCCGCCATTGGGGCCAGCACCGCGGCGCCTCAGAGTCAGCCAGCCGTTGAAAGCGCGCCTACCGCCACCGAGGAAGGCAATTCTCAGCAGGAAGTCGAGAGCAAAGATGAGTCACGAAAAGACGAGCAACCCCGAAGCGCCGCTAACCCGACTTCGCAGCAGGAGCCTGAGAGTGAGTCAGTGGTAGTCACATCCGTGCCAGGCAACGTCGTCAAGCCGTCGGCGTTGGGGATGCAAGCGAACAGTGCTCCGCCTGCGGTTCCGATTCCTGCTGCGCCTCCGAGCGATCGGACGGTCAAGAGTGTGATCTCGATGAGTATGCAGTCGCCTTCAAGCGTCGCCTCGCTTGCCGCCAGTTCGGTGCAGGAACCCCAAGTAGTTCCAGCGACGGCCCTCGAGAAGACTTTGCCTCGGTATCCCCACTTGGCCAAGCAGATCGGGGTTGAGGGCGAGGTTGTGTTGAAGGTCATCGTCGATGACACCGGCGACGTTAAGCGCGCCGAGGTAGTAAGCGGACACCCCCTCCTTCGCGCTGCCGCGCTGGAGACTGTCCGTGAGTGGCGGTATCGCCCGTCGTATCTGAACGGGCGCGCAACCGAATCAGAGAACCTCGTAACCGTGAATTTTAGCCTGACAAAGTAAGTTCGTTCGCCAGTTAGCAAGAGCAGGTTATTTCGTAACTACATGAAATCAAACCTAAAGCTGCCACTGTGACAGACGGGGCGAAGCTACACCCAAATGAACTCTGTTCCCTCAATGCAATCTCCGAATGAAAGCGCGATCGGCGGCGATGCGAACGAGAGGCTCACCGCAACAGCACAGCAACTCCGCTGGTATGCCGTGTATACGGCGGCAAACCACGAAAAGAAGGTAGCCGACCGAATCGGCGCCAGGGACCTTGAGTATTACTTTCCGACCTACGTAACGAAACGGCGTTGGAGTGACAGGGTGATGCGAGTTCACGCCCCGTTGTTCCCGGGGTACGTCTTCGTTCGAATGGACATGACCAGCTTGCTCCACGTCCTCAGCGTTTCTGGCGTGGTTCGGATGGTGGGATTCCCGCAACCCAAGCCATTGCTCGACGAAGAGGTCGAGGCGCTGCGAGGCTGCCTCGCGCAGCACCACGAGGCGAAACCGCACCCGTATATCGGTCCGGGCCAGCGAGTCCGGCTTCGGAGCGGCCCCCTCCGCGGACTCGAGGGCGTCGTCCTTCGCGAAAAATCAAATTGCCGTTTTGTTGTGTGCCTCGACCTGATCATGCGAGCGATCTCGGTTGAGGTCGATGCGGCCGACCTGACGGATTGCTACTGAGATTAGGAGAGAAAAGGGATGAATATCGTGATCGCCAGCCACATAGACGAGGCCGCAGTCTCCAGCCTCCGGGCTCAACATAATATCGATGAGGCTGTCGGACTACCGGAAGAAAGGCTAGCGGACAAACTCCGGGACTGCGACGTGCTCGTTTTTCGGAGCGGCGTTCGTATCGGCAAAGAGGTTTTGAGAACGGCAACCAAGCTGAGACTCGTAGTGCGCGCCGGTTGCGGTGTGGACAACGTGGATCTGGAGTACTTGCGTTTCCGCGGAATCCAATTGCACAGGATCCCCCAGCCAGGTGCGTTGGCAGTGGCGGAGTTGGCGTTTGCGTTGATGCTTAGCCTTGCCAGAAGGGTGAGGGAAGCAGACCAAAGCCTGCGCGCGGGACATTGGGCGAAACACGAAATCGAAGGACACCTGCTTTATGGCAGCGTGCTGGGCATTGTGGGCGCCGGAAACATTGGGTCGCGAACGGGCGAGATCGGCGCCGCACTGGGGATGAAAGTCATCGGCTGTGTCGAGTCACCGAACGACAATATCGAGCGTGTGCTCGCGCGCAAACAGATAAGGCTGACGACGCTCAGTGAAGTGCTCTCCCAGAGCGACTACATCAGTATTCATGTTCCCCTACAGGGCTCTACGCGCAATCTGATTGACGCAGCTGCTTTGGCCAAGGTGAAGACGGGCGTCATCATCGTCAATCTTGCCCGCGGCGGAGTAGTGGACGAGCAAGCGATGCTCGCGGCATTGCTCAGTGGCAAAGTGCGTGGCGCCGCACTCGATGTCCATGAACGAGAAGGTGAGGGGGCGATCTCGCCGCTGGCTGCTCTTCCGAATGTTCTCCTGACGCCACACATCGGAGCAGAGACCCAGGAGACGAAACGCCAGATTGGAGAGAGGATCGTCGAGATCATACGAAACTTTGCCGACGAGCAGAGCCTGATTGAGTCTGCCGCAAGTGCTTAGCTGATTTCCTTCCCACAGCCGTCTGCCACAGAGCACGCCGTGCTCCCCATCCCTGGAGTTCATCCATGAAGAAGACCACGCAGTTCAAGCGCATGCTGCAATCAAACCGCCTCGACTTCCTCCTGGAGGCGCACAGCGGAATCAGTGCTCGCATCGTAGAAGAGGCAGGCTTCAACGGCATATGGGCGAGCGGGCTGGCCATATCAGCCGCCATGGGTGTGCGTGACAACAACGAAGCGAGCTGGACGCAGGTACTCGAAGTGCTCGAGTACATGAGTGACGCAACAACGATCCCCATACTTCTCGACGGAGACACGGGTTACGGCAACTTCAACAACGTTCGCCGCCTCGTCAAGAAACTGGAGCAGCGGCAGGTTGCGGCAGTCTGCATCGAGGACAAGATCTTTCCAAAAACCAATTCTTTTCTACACGGAGAAGCGCAGGACCTGGCTGACGTAGCGGAATTTTGCGGAAAGATCAGGGCAGCTAAGGACACGCAGCTCGATCCCGACTTCTGTGTCGTAGCCCGTACAGAGTCATTCATTACCGGCTGGGGTCTGAACGAGGCACTGGACAGGGCACATGCTTACCAAGAGGCAGGTGCCGACGCCGTACTGGTCCACAGCAAGAAGTCGAAACCGGACGAGATAGTCGCATTCATGGAAAGGTGGAACAACGCGTGTCCGGTGGTGATCGTCCCCACGATGTACTACACAACACCTGTCGAGGTGTTCGAAAGCTGCGGCGTCCGACTTGTCATTTGGGCCAACCACCTCATGAGAGCAAGCGTGACCGCGATGCAGGCAACGGCCGCACAGATCAGGAGCACGAACTCGCTGGTCGCGGTGGAGGGCAAAATTGCTCCGGTCAAGGAACTTTTCCGATTGCAACAAGCGGATGAATTGGACGCGGCAGAACTAATGTATCTGCCATCCGAACGCGAGGTACGCGCTCGCGCCGCCACAGCGACAACCCCGGACGGCATGAAACGCGCCGCGTAGCACCACGGACACATCAGTGAACTCCAGCTTGCCGCATGCGATCGTCATTGGCCTGGACTGCATGACCGGGCTGCAGACGGCCAGGATACTGGCAGGGCACGGCGTGCCGGTTATCGGCGTTGCCAAAAGCAGAAGTAATCCCTGTGTTCGTACGCGCTGCTGTGAGCGCATCGTATTTTGCGGCGACGAGCTACTAATCAGCACGCTTCTCGATGTTGGCCGCTCCATGCCGCAGAAAGCTGTTGGCCGCTCCATGCCGCAGAAAGCGACTTTGTTCCCGTGCACGGACGAGGCTGTTCGAGCCATCTCTGAGGCACGTGAGCAACTGCAACCATACTTCGCCATCGATCTTCCGGGACGAGAAATCGTTGACACGTTGATGGACAAAGTGCGTTTCTGCGAGTTCGCACAGCGCAACGACTTGCCAGTACCGGCGACGTTTCTCCTCCGAAACCGCGCTGATGCAGAACTCGCCGCGGCCTCGCTCAGCTACCCATGCATGCTGAAGCCCCCCATGCGAACGCCTCTCTGGGAGCGAAATGCCGCAAAGGTTTACAAGCTGGCGGACGCGGCGTCGCTGCTGCGTACGTACGATCAGGTGGCACCCTTCGCAGAGTTGCTCATCGCACAGCAGTGGATACCGGGGAACGATTCAGCCTTGTACTCGTGCAATGCCTATTTCGACAAGCGCTCGAACCCGCTGGTCACGTTCGTCGCACGGAAACTCAGGCAGTGGCCTCCGGAGGCAGGAACGAGTTGTCTTGGCGAAGAATGCCGAGACGACATCGTTCTGGATACGACCATACGTCTGTTCCAGTTGGCAGGGTTTACCGGCCTGGCCTACCTGGAGATGAAGAAGGACGCACAGACGGGCGAGCACTTCATCATCGAGCCAAACATTGGGCGCCCCACGGGCCGTTCCGCAATTGCGGAAGCCGGTGGAGTGGAACTGCTCTACACGAAGTACTGCTACAACGCGGGTCTGCCGCTGCCAGAGAAGCGATTGCAGACGTACCGCGGCGTGAAGTGGATTCATTACCGCAGAGACCTGCAATCCGCAGTTCACTACTGGCGAACGGGCGAACTTACCCTGCGCCAATGGTGGTCCTCGTGGCGCGGTCGCAAGAGAGACGCCCTGTTCTCGTGGAACGACCCCGTTCCATTCGTCCTCGATCTAAAGCAGGCCGCAGGAAAGTTCCTGTCGCGAGCAAAGGAATAGGCATGTTCACCGTCGCGCTCATTGGCCCGGACGGAGCGGGGAAGACGACGATTGCCCGCATGCTTGAGAACGATCAACGGTTGCGCAGCAAATATCTGTACATGGGGATCAACATTGAATCGAGCAACGTCAGCCTGCCGACGTCTCGTTTTATCCAGCGGATGAAGAATGCGCAATCCGCCAGGCGACCCGGCACTCCAACCGGGCAGAAGTCATCGGCCAGCAGGCGTCTGCGGAGTTCCGCAAGATCTCTTTTGAGGCTGTGCAACCGCGTTGCCGAGGAGATTTACAGACAAGCACTCGCTTCCAGGTATCGCCGCAAGGGATTCATCGTTGTGTACGACAGGCATTTCAAATTCGATTTCGAAGCCCCCAGCCACATCATGGGCCGCCTTTCCTGGAGTGAGCGCATCCATAGGCTCTGGTTAGCGAAGCTCTATCCCTCGCCGGACCTCGTTATTTTTCTCGACGCGCCTGCGGAGCTTCTCTACGCGAGGAAGCATGAAGCGAGCGTTGCATGGCTGGAAGAGCGCAGGACGAGCATTCTAAGGCAGGGAAACGCGCTTCGTAACTTCATCAGAGTGGACGCTACGAACCCGATCGAGCGAGTCTACTCGGATGTTTATTCGCACATCGAGCGGTATCGCCTCGCAAGACAATCAGGGCGCCCAGTTTCAACCGACGAACCTCATTCTGGCACTAATGCCAGGTACACCAAAGTGAGTTGAGATATGAACCGCAGTCGAATTCTGAGAGGCCTTCTGGCAATTGCCGTGGCCACTGCCTGCACGTGGGCACAAGACGCACAGCCCACTGCGAAGCCGATGCCCACCTCGGCCGCGCCCGCGCAAGCCATGCGGCCGGCTACGTCGGATACCAATCCGCAGTTCTCGGAACGGAACCCACGGTACAAGGTTCACGCGGGAGACGTTGTCGCGATCACCTTCAAGTTTTCGCCCGAGTTCGACCAGACCGTGTCTGTGCAGCCGGATGGCTATGTCTCGCTTGCCGAAGCGGGAGATGTCTTTGTTCAGGGCCTGACCAGTCCTGAGATAAGCGCGGCCGTCAAAAAGGCATACTCGAACATCCTCAATGATCCTGTCGTGACCGTGGTGTTGAAGGAGTTCGATAAGCCATTCTTCGTTGCTGGCGGAGCAATCGGTAAGCCAGGAAAGTACGAGATGCCGGGCGATCTCACCCTAGTGCAAGCAATCAACGTGGCAGGCGGGTTTACCGAAGATTCGAAGCACTCCGAAGTTTGGCTATATCGCACGTTGCCGAATAACCAGGTGCAGTCACGCAAAATTAACGTCAAGAGCATGCTCGCCAAAGGCGACCTCCGAGAGGATGTGCGTTTACAGCCGGGCGACATGGTATTCGTCCCGCAAAACACGCTATCCAAGCTTAAGGGCGCGGTGATCCCACGACTTTCAATCGGTCCTAGCCTGAAGCCATAAGGGAGATCAAAGATGTACAGCGAATCAAGGCTCGCGTTGCGGGGCGAACGATCCGGAGGGTCGTTGCGCCGCATCGTGGCGATACTTTTCCGGAGGCGGCGGATCGTCTTGTTGGGCTTCGTCGCCACAATGGCGGGCGTGATAGCCGCCGTTGTGATTACGCCTGCACGATATGAGGCCAATCTGAAGATCCTGCTCGAAAGAGCACGAGTGGACACAATCGTTACGCCAGTGACGGAAGTCGCGTCGAGCAGCCAGACCACCCGCCTTTCTCCTCAAGAGATCAACTCGGAAGTCGAACTGTTACGCAGCGAGGAGACCCTCAGAAAGGTAGTCATCGCCTGCAAACTCCACGAGAAAACTCCCAGCACCTTGATGGGACGGGCGAGGCGGTGGATGGGTGAACTGCTGAAGTCGGATGACCGGGACCGGCGCATTGCAAAGGCTGTAAGCGACCTCAGCAACGCGCTCGACGTCAGCCCGCCGAACCAGTCGAACCTGATCACCATCAGGTATTCACACACGAATCCAAAGACGGCAGCGCGGGTGCTCAACTCGCTGGCGAACTTCTATCTTGAGAAGCACATCCAGGTACACCGGCGTCCGGGTACTTACGAGTTCTTCAAGAAGGAAGTGGCGGAGTCGCGGCAGCGACTCAACGAGATCACATCCCAGCTGACTGCCTTTGCCGGAAAAGAGGGCGTGGTGAACACCGAAGCGGAGACCACGTCCACGTTGAGCAGGCTCGCTGAGTTTGAAGCCGAGCTTCAGACAACTGACGCGGCCATTGCCCAAACCACGGAACGAATCCGGGCCCTGCGGAAGCAGGTGGAGACTACAGCGCCGCGCATGACGACTGCGGTGCGGACGTCGGCTATGGTTGTTGAACAGCTCAAGACAACGCTCTTCAACCTTGAGCTGAAACGGACGGAACTGCTGGCGAAGTTCGCTCCTACGTACCGCCTTGTGCAGGACGTTGACAAGCAGATCGCGCTGACCAAGGCTGCGATTGCTGAAGCCGAACAGGCTCCTCCCGCCGAGCAGACCACGGACATCGACCCGACCTACGCGTGGGCCAAGTCCGAACTGGCGAAGTCCCAAGCGGAACTTGTTTCTTTGAGGGCTCGCGGCTCGGCATTGAAGCGCAGTGTGGAGAGCTATCGCGCGAAAGCGCTGCGACTAGACGCACTCCGCGGATCTGAGGATGAGCTTCGCCGCGAGGCAAAGGCAGCGGAACAAAGCTACTTGCTTTACGTGAAGAAACAGGAAGAGGCACGCCTCTCCGACGCACTCGACCGAAACCAGATCATGAACGTCGCAATAGCGCAGTCCGCGGAAGAACCAGCCCTGGCGATTTCGTCACCCACGTCGAACTTGGCAATGGGCTTCCTGCTGGCGCTGGTTGTGAGTGTCGGATTGTCGTTCATCGCCGAGTACTTCGATCCATCGCTGCACACGCCAGAGGAACTGGAAGCGTATGTCGATCTTCCGGTGCTTGCGGCTTTCCCGCGCGAAGAAGACCAGTTCAAGATGCTTCACTCTGCGGGAGAGCGCGACAAGAAGTCCATGTATAGCCTGGCAGGTTAGTTGTCCGCTATTCGTGAAGGAGAAAGGTAGATGAGTCGCAACTTCGAACTACTGGAACGAGTGAATGCCGCGGGCAATCGTCCTTGGGAAATTTCCGGCCAGGCGGTAGTTGCAGCTCCAGCGAGGAAGAGGGTACTGACGCTGTGCGCGGACGCACAGTCGCCGCCAATCCCCAACTTGATCCGGGGCGAGATAGACCGCCTCGTCCATCGTCTGTTCCTTCATAACAGCGGTGGCGCGCCGAAGTCGGTGTTGGTCTCGGAAGTCGAATACAAGTCGAATGCGAACGGGATAGCTTCCCGCGCCGCAGAAGTGCTTGCTTCCTACCGGCGAGGCAGCGTCTGCGTTGTGGATGCTGACCCGGCGCGACCGAACTTGCAGGAATACTACCGCGTGAGCAACGAGCAAGGGCTCACGACGCTGCTTGCGGCTCGCGAACCGATCCAGCGTGTGGCTCACTTGTCACCGGATTCGGGCGTCTCGGTGATCACGGCTGGACCGGAAGTGCCGAACTGGCACGCCGTGATGCTAACCGAGTTCGAAGGCCTGGTCACCATGCTGGAGAGCTGCTTCGACTTCATCATCATCGACGGACCGCCCCTCTCGTCTGCCGAAGGGGTCCTTATCTCCAGGCTCGTCGATGGAGTGGTCATGCTGGTGGAGGCCGGAGTAACCCACCGGGACAGTGTTCTTGGCGCGAAGCGGGACCTTGAGCGCAGCGGCGCGCGCGTGGTCGGCACGGTACTCAATAACAGAGCATTCCCCATACCACAGGCGATCTACGACCGCCTGTAGCGTCTGCGTACTCCCATAGGAGCGAGGTTATGTTTGCTTTCGGCGCGATAGCGTCCGTGTGCGTGTTTGCCATGGCGGTGCAGGCTTCGTCGCGTGCGGTGACTATTGCCGTGTTGTCGGTACTGGTGCTCACGGTCGCTCTGCAATTGTGGACGCGGCAGGTGAACCTGCGTCTGGTGCGACGAGCAGAGTGGCTGCTGGCGCGTGCCGCCAACGTGCCAACGTTTCGCAACTCGATGCGAAGGTTCAAGGGCGAACTGACACGGGCGCGGCGGTACCAGCGACCCCTGACGGTCGCATGTGTCAGTCCGCAGAACCTCGACCAAACCTCGCAACCCGGCATGTTGGCGGAAACCGGCAGCTTCATCCAGTACCCATTACTGGGGTGTATGCTGCAAAACTCGGTGCGCGAAAGCGATGCCGTGGCCTTCGACGCGACCACGTGCGACTACATCATCCTGTTCGCCGAAGCCGATAAACAACAGGCGTCCCGTTGCCTCGCTCGAGTCCACAACATAGTTTCCAACAACACGGATACGCGCATACGCGCCGGCCTAGCCACATTCCCCGCCGACGGATACACCCTCGAGGACCTCGTCCGTGTAGCAAGGACGGAATGCAGAACGCAGAACGCTCTGACTCCCGCGGCCGGCTCCGGTCCCATGCTGGCGAGCGCAGCCTGAGAGCCATTTGATTCGGAGGCTATAACATGGCCACACACGTTATCCCCAGATCTCGCGCGCGAATCGACGCTCTTTCGATGGCGGCAACGGCACTGGCTCCCGTGGAAAAGAGACAGTGGTACGAGTCTCGCCGTGAGCCCTGGCTGTCCGACGTTGCCTACCACCGGATCAAGCGGTTTATTGATCTTTTCCTTTCCGTACTTTCGTTGCCTTTTATCGTTCCGCTTATTGCCCTGTGTGCGGTCGCGATAAAGGTGGATTCGCGAGGGCCCGTAATGTTCTTCCAAGCCCGAACAGGGAAGGGAGGGCGGCGTTTCCGCATGTGGAAGCTGCGAACCATGGTCGCGAATGCGGAAGCACTGAAAGCGCAATTGCAGTCGATGAACACGCTCAGCTATCCGGACTTCAAGGTCCCAAAGGATCCGCGTGTCACGTTTGTCGGCCGAATACTCCGCAAAACCAGCCTGGATGAGTTGCCGCAGATTTTCAACGTGATCCGCGGCGACATGAGCCTTGTAGGGCCGCGCCCCACGTCGTTTAGCGCAGAAACATACCGCCTCTGGCACACTGCACGACTCGACGTCATCCCCGGGCTCACCGGACTTTGGCAGGTATCCGGACGAAGCGAACTCGACTTCGACGAGCGGCTCCGCCTCGATATCGCCTACTTACGTAATCAGTGTCTTTGGTTGGATATTCGAATCCTCTTCAAGACCGTCGGCTCCGTATTCAGCGGCAAGGGCGCAGCATAATGAAGCGTCAACCAGAACTGTCAGGATCCGAGCGACAGCAAGTGGACTTCGACATCCACGGCGTTGTCGGCGTGCGTCTGCTTAACGCAACGCCAGCCGATGTGAGGGCAGTAGCACGGCAGTTAGGTCCGCTGTACGGCCACTTGCAGCGCGAACCGGACATCGTGCTTCGCTTTGTGGAGCACTTGCCGATTCCACCGCTGAAATACGTCGAGCTAAGGGGATCGGGTTTCACCTCAGACAGCTTCTTCATCTTGCAGAGCGGCAGGTCTCCGGCCAAAGTGCAAATCGACTTTGAGCAGATCGGACGACGCGGATGCGAGATCGTCTGCGAAAGCGGACTTCCGGGCGTACCGCTTCTCATCTCGCTCGTTAACCTGATTGCGCTGAAGTATGACATCGTCGCCGTGCATGGTTCTGCATTCGTCTATGACTCGACGGGCGTGGTCGTAACCGGGTGGGCGAAGGGCGGCAAAACGGAAGCCTTGCTCGCCTTCTGCTCGAACGGGGCCGAGTACGTGGGTGACGAATGGGTTTGGATCAGCGCAGATGGACGACAGGTTTACGGGATTCCCGAGCATATTCGCCTTTGGGCTTGGCATCTGGACAATGTGGCCTATCTTTGGGACCGCGTTGCGCGCTCGGATCGCTCGATATTTGCTGCCATCCGCGCACTGAGAGGGCTGCACGACGGAATACCATCATTTCTGCGGCGGACCCTTCCTTACAAGATGTTGACGCGCGTTATGCCTGCACTTGAACGGCAGCTCAACGTTCGCTTCTCTCCCGAGGTGGTGTTCGGGAGCAGGAACAGGGAGCACAGAGTACCGTTAGACAAACTATTCCTGATGCTCAGCGGCAGCGAGCAAGGCGTGACCGTGCACGATGCAGACAGTCGCGACATAGCGCGGCGAATGCTGGAGTCACTCATTTACGAGCAGGCGCCGCTCATGGGTCATTACCGCGCATTCCGGTTCGCTTTCCCCGAGAAAACCAACGAACTTTTTGAGCACGCGCACGAGATGCAGTCAGCGCTGCTCAAACGTGCCTTGGCAAGCAAGGAAGCCTACGAGGTAGTACACCCGTACCCCGTCGAATTGAAACTACTGTTCCAGGTAATGCTTCCGTATGTGGCCGTTCGCACTCCCGAGTTAAGGGAAGCAACAGCAAAGCTGGCGTGAGTGCCTTCTATGCTCAGGATTCTGACTTACCACCGGGTTGTGGCAGACACGGATCCAACTATCGCGTGCAGGTCCGTCGTGAGCGCGAACCCGGAGACATTCGCCCGGCAGATGCGATACCTGGCGCAATCCGGACGAGTCGTGTCGATGGAGCGAGTCGTAGATGCGATCACAACGGGAGAGTCGCTGCCGACAAATTCAGTCCTTATCACCTTTGACGATGCGTACTCAGACTTCGGAAAACACGCCTGGCCGGTAATGAAGCAATACGAGCTGCCGACAACCGTCTTTGTCCCAACCACCTTCGCAACGAGTCCTGAGTTGGGCTTCTGGTGGGACAGACTACATCGCGCCATTGAGCTTGCTCACCGCCCTGAGCTGCGACTGGACGGCTTAGGCACGCTGCCGGTTCGGACCTCTGAAGAACGTGCGAAGGCCATGAAGCTGTGCAGTGATCACGTGAAGACCCTCGAACATCACCGCGCGATGAAGTTTGTGGACGAGGCCTGCGACGCGATGGGCGGCGTCGGAGAATCGCCTATGCCACGTGTACATACGTGGGATGAACTCAGAACGCTGGCGAAAGAAGGAGTGACGATTGCGGCCCATACGCGGACGCATCCCATTCTGACTCGCTTGGGCGCATCGGAATGTCTTGAGGAAATAGCGGGCTCGCACGCTGACGTGCGACGCGAAATCGGCCATGCACTTCCGGTGTTCTGTTACCCCAACGGTTCTGCGGACGAGAGGACAGTCGAGGCGGTCCAAGCCGCAGGTATCGTGGTCGCATTTTCTACCAACGAAGGTGCGAACGAGCTCGGTAAGACAAATCCTCTGCTGCTAAACAGAACGAACGTGAGCCGAAGAACCTCCGCGATGGTGCTTGCGGCACGACTCACGCGAATCGGCACATACATCGACACGTATCGGCAGCAGAGACTTGCCCACGGCGCAGTTAACAAGGCAAGCAGGGCGTAGGCATCAATGAAAGATGCGAGCGTGCATCAGATCCGGGGTTCGAGCCTGCTCCTGGTGGGACGAGGGCTTTCGGTCGCCACCAACTTCCTGACCCAGATCATCCTCATTCGGTATCTCTCGACAGAGGACTTTGGAACATGGGCGTATGCACTGGCAGTCGTAAGCGTGCTGCAGATTCCAGCCACCCTGGGTTTGCAGACTACGATTTCCAGGTTCGTCCCGATTTATTACGAGAAGCGGGAGTACGCAAAGCTCTATGGCACCGTCATGTTGGTGCTCATCACGGTGCTGGGTTCGACGCTGCTGCTCGTAGCTGCGCTCACTCTGCTGCCGGAAGCGACTCTGCGCAGACTGTTCAGCGAACCTCGCGCCCTTTCGCTTCTCTACATCCTCATACTTCTGGTTCCGGGACAGGCTGCGGATGCCCTCCTCACGAGCTTCTTTGCAACGCTTGCTCGTCCGCGCACATTGTTCATCCGCGGCCATGTTGTCGCGCCGCTCTTCAGGCTCTCTATCGTAGGCGCACTGATCGCGTTGAACCTGGACGTCAGGGAGCTCGCCATCGGATACGTCGCAGCAACCGCAGCGAGCGTGCTGATCTTTGGCAGCATGCTCATGCTTAGTCTTAAGAAAGACGGAATACTCCGGGAGTTTCGAAATAGCGGCTGCAAGATTCCGGCCCGCGAAGTGCTCTCGTTCAGCTTGCCGGTGTTAACGTCGGAGGCGGTTTCGGCGTCAACAATGGCCGCGGTGGCGGTCTACCTCTTGGCACAACTTCGAAATCCTACAGAGGCTGCCTTTTTCCGAGCTGCCACGCCGATAGCAAACCTGAACCAGGCCGTCATCAATACCTTCGCGGTGCTCTATACGCCATTAGCTGCACGGATGTTTGCAAGGAACGATCACGCCGGCCTCAATGATGCATTCTGGAAAGCGGCCTCCTGGATGTCGATGCTCTCGTTGCCGATATTCCTGGTGACGGTGCCTGCTGCGCAGGAAGTCGTGGTTGCGCTCTATGGGTCCCGGTACGCGCCGGCAGCGGCGATTCTCGCCATTGTCTCGCTAGGAGCCTTCGTCAACACAGCCGCAGGGCCAAATACCCAGACACTACGCGTCTGCGGTGATGTCCGAGCTCTTCTTGGCCTTAACGCAGTGTCGTTCGTGATTGGCATCGCAATCATGTTGATTCTTCTGCCGTCGCAAGGCGCGGTCGGCGCTGCCCTTGGAATGATGGCAACAATGGTTGCACGCAATATCCTCACGCAACTTGCACTGCACCGCGCCTCGGGTCTGGCGCTGTGGAATCGCCGCTACGCCAGGTTCTACATCAGTTTGGCGGCAGCGCTCCTCATCGCCTTTGTCGTTGATCATCTTTTGCCGATACCGCTGGCCGGAACGATGGTGGTCGCCGCAGTAGCTACGGTTGCGGTGCTGGTGTTCTCGCGTCGTGTGCTTCGGGTTGACGAGACTTTCCCCGAACTGCTGCGCGTTCCGGCTGTGCGATACGTCTTTGCAGTCGGTGAGCGCCTGTACGCGGGTGTGTTGCCGGCACTCTGCAAGACAATCGATGCTGCGGCGACCGCGCACCTCGTGCCTCAACGGTCGCTCCGGGAGCACGCAAGGGAGGTTGTTAAGGCTTATGGCTCGAAGCGTGCCAGGATTCGCTCCGCCACGCACATACTGAACCACCTCGGTGGGTTCGGGACTCGTATCGCGCACTCGATGTGCCGCGCGGAGCACCTGCCCATTTCGGCGAGCGCAATCGACCTGTTGCAGTTTGGAGCGGGTGCGACGGTGTGGCGTGTCCGCCGCCGCGAGTCACCGGATTACGTGCTGAAGATCTACCGCCTATCACTAGGGCAGACACTCGAAGTGGGGGTGGCGACTGCCGAGCGATTCCGTGCAGCTCGACGCAAGCTCGAGGAATGGTATGGCGACATGGTGGTCCCCCTGTACCTCTTTGTCAGCCACGGACCGGTGCTCGGCACAACGGCAGCAATGGGCCTGCAGCCCTATGTTGCGAATCCGAAGTGGGACCTGTTTTCGCGATACTCCGAAGACGACCTTTGTGAGTTGATGGTGAGAGATGACCAGTTTCGTGCGCAGTTGATGAGTTTCGCATCGCGCACCCTCACAGCATGCAGGACGGAAGGCAGGTGCTTCGATCTTGTAGGAACCGAAAATGTCGTCGTCGTGAAAAACGGTCAGGGCTACGCCATTCGGATCATCGATTACGGCATCTTTGACGTCCAGGCCGTGAAACGCACTTCACCGGAGTCTTTTGAGGTACTGCAGCGCCGTCTGGCGATGCTGGGTCGGCTCCTAACCAGGTTTGATCGAACCATCCCGTTTTCAGTTCCTACCTCTTTCGCCCCGGGCATGCCGGGCGCGACGGCCGGCAGTTCCACAACATGACAACGACAATGCCAAAACTCGGATTGGTAGGGCTGTGCGCCGCGGTGGGCTTTGCCGCGGCCGTGATCGCCGAGGGCGATTACGTGGTCGCAGTGATTGCAATACTGGCGCTGGTGGGTGCCGGGCTTATCTTCCGGTTGCCTGAAACCGCAACGCTGCTGGTTCTGTTTGCGATCTACTCCAACCTGGTCGTCGTGCTCGGTCGCCTGCATTCCTCGGATCCAACTGAGCCGCTCGAGACAGGCTCGCGCGCGATCATCGGTGGTGCAGTTTCGCTTGTCCTACTGATCCCGCTCGTCTACTACATCATCGTCAAACGACAGCGCATCATTGTGGACAAGCCCTTCCTGATGATGCTCCTCTACTTCTGCACCTTGCTCGCTTCTTCCGTTCTCGCGCGAGACAAGGGAATTGCACTCAAGGGCTTAACCAGCTTCGCGCTCGAAGGCCTTGCGCTGTATCTGCTCGTCGTCAACGTCATCCGTGACTTCAATACCTTGCGACGTGTCATCTGGGTCGTTCTCCTTGCCGGAGCGTTCATGGCTTCGATAACGATCTGGCAGGAAGTAACGATGACAACCGACAACACGTATGGAGGTTTGGCCCAGCGAGGGGGTGTCTTCGACACAGACGCTACAGGCGTCGAGAAGATGGTCCGGACGAGAGCAGCCGGTCCCGTTGGCGAACAGAACCGCTATGCACAGGTTCTCCTCGTCCTCGTGCCGCTCGGCGTGTACCTCATGGTGAATGCGGGGACACGCGCATCGCAGATTACGGCCCTGGTGCTGACCATAATCGTGCTGGCTGGCATTCTGCTGACGTTTTCGCGCGGAGGTTTCGTCTCCCTCGTTGCAATTGTCGCGCTGATGCCCGCACTCGGCCTGCTGCGTGCACGTCACTTACTGATTCCAGGGCTCGCCGCGATTCTTGCAGTTCCGGTAATCCTGCCGGAATACATAGTGCGCATCCAGTCCATGGCCCGAGTACCTGGACTATTCTCATCCCATGAGGAGCGGCCAGATACGTCGGTCTCGCGGCGGTACGCGGGCAACATCGCCACTTGGGAAGTGTTCAAGCAGCATCCCATAATTGGGGTTGGACCTGGCCACTTTGCGAAGTACTACTCAAGTGCCTATGTGAACCGCGGTGGACTTGCAATACAAAGCCGCAACTTCCGCGGTCACAACCTTTACCTCGAAGTGATGTCTGAGGTCGGGCTCATTGGCTTGCTCGCGTTCCTCGGCATCATTGGTTCAATCGCACGACGGCTTTACAAACTCAGGCGCTCGGTTGACGTTGAAGGGGCTGATCTTGCGAAGGCATTCCTGCTGAGCATCCTCGGTTACCTGCTGTCGGCGATGTTCCTGCACCTCGCTTATCCGAGGTACTTCTTTCTTCTGCTTGCACTGGCTGCCTCAACGGCGCGACTCGTAAAGCTTGCTCCTGAGAACCGCGACCGACAGCCGGCGCAATCATTTGCAGCCGCTGCACGCTAGGGCGCTCACCATGGCCGAGTTCACTTTCTGGACTGCTGCTGGCGTGCTCGCATACACGCTATTTGGCTATCCGCTGCTGGCTTGGTTGCGTGCGCGTGTCTGTCGGCGTGACGCGGCTCGGGCTGACGTCACACCCTCGGTCACGATCGTTATCGTCGCACACAACGAAGCAGCCGGTATCGGCAAGAAACTACAGAACCTGCACCAGCTCGATTATCCACGCGAGAAGCTGGAGATAATCGTCGCGTCCGATGGCTCAGACGACGGGACGAATGACATCGTTGAGCGCGATTCCGGAGTGACACTGCTGCCGTTCCCACGCCAGGGAAAAATACCCGCGCTGAACCAGGCTGCGGAGCACGCAAAGGGGGAGCTGCTCGTCTTCTCGGACGCGAACAGCATGTATGCCACCGACGCACTGCGATGGCTCGTTCGCGCGTTTGCCGACCCAAACGTTGGCGGCGTTGCAGGTAACCAAACATACGTGCGGGGCGGAGAGGGAAGCGCAACCACTGCGGGAGAGCGCGCCTATTGGAACTTCGACCAGAAGTTGAAGGAGTGGCAGAGTGCGGCAGGAAGCGTCACTTCCGCCACGGGCGCCATTTATGCGATTCGACGCTCTCTGTTTCGCGCAGTTCCACCCGGAGTCGGCGATGACGCGGTGATTTCATACCGGGTCATCGCTCAGCAGCATCGGTTCGTTTACGAGCCAAGAGCAGTTGCATATGAGACTGTCGCTCCAACAGAAAGCGCAGAATTCAAGCGCAAGGTTCGCGTCTGCCTGCGCGGACTGCACGGACTAACGATCGAGCCGCAGTTATTCAACCCCCTTCGGCATGGGTTCTATAGCGTTCAGCTTGCCTCTCACAAGCTGCTCCGTTGGATCATCCCGTGGCCGCTGCTCCTTCTCCTGATCAGTTCGTTTGCGCTGTTCCATACGGGCCTGCTGTTCCGAACGGCTGCCGTTGTGCAGGCGACGTTTTACTTCCTTGCGCTCCTCGCACTGGTTCTGCCGAAACGAATAGCCCGCTTGAGACTTGGAAAGGCGTTCACAGTCCCTTACTACTTCTGCCTCGCCAACGTGGCCTTCATCTCTGCTCAGTTGCGTTTTGCACGTGGGCAAAAGATGGATCGTTGGGACGTTCGCCGGGCAGTCTGAGGCGCATGCAATGAGACATCGATTGCTCGATCTGCTGGTTTGCCCTGAGTGCGGCGGAACGCTCGCGCTCCAGGAATATGCAACTTCGAAGGACGGCAACACTGTCGAAGTCCTCGAGGGACTGTTGACGTGTGGAGAATGCGCTCGCACGTACCCGGTTATCGGGGGAATCCCGCGCATGCTGCCAGATGACTTGCAGCACTCGCTGCTTCAGTACCACCGCAATTTCTTCGAGCGCTATCCCCACCTCAGTCCGACGTTCGGCAGTGGCGACAAATCGCCATTCACGGGCGGAAAACGCGCGACATACCAGAGTTTCTCGTACCAGCGTATCGAGATGGAACCGCCGGACCTGCGGTATGCGAACGACTGGATCGTGCACTTCCGGCGGAGAATCGCTCCGCGGCAGGGTAACGAGCTAGCCGGCAAACTCGGCATCGATGCGGGCTGCGGTTTCGGCAGGCACCTGTACGCGGCGAGTTCGTTCGGCGCCGAGGTCATCGGCATAGACCTGTCGGAAGGCGTTCAGCGTGCCTATCGCAACAATTATGGAAACCCGAATGTGCATGTGGTGCAAGGCGACATATATCGCATGCCGTTCCGGCCCGGCACGTTCGACTTCGGGTATTCGTTCGGAGTTCTCCATCATTTGCCTGATCCCCGGCGGGGATTTGATTCCCTTGCGCGAATGGTGCGCGAGGGCGGCACTGTGATGGTGTGGGTTTATGGATATGAGGGCATGTCTTTCCTCTACCGTCTCTCGCACATGCGGACACTGCGCAGGCTGACAACGCGTCTGCCGCGAACGTGGCAGCGGGCGATGTGTTGGGTATTGGCTGTCGTTCTGGAACTCACGCTGTGGATGCCGTACCGCGTCCTGAGCCGGTTCAGACTCACTCGCCCGCTCGCTGATCGATTGCCCGCTCACACAAATGCCTACCAGCCGCTTGCGCTGAAGGCGACTGCCATCTTCGACAGGCTTGGGACGCCTATCACCCACTTCCACAACCGCGAGGAACTTCAGAAGTGGTTCGCCGACGCGGGAATGGAGAACTGGAGCGTCTTCACACCTGACCGCCGCGGATGGCAAGCGGGCGGCCGTCGCACCACATCCACGCTCGAACTCGCAAAAGGCGCCTAGATATATGTGCGGCATTGCAGGGCTCTACAACTACCGCGACCTCGAATATCCGGCTGACGCAAATACGGTCGCGCACATGTGTCGAGTACTGCGGCATCGCGGCCCTGATGACGAAGGCGTCTATACGGACGGGCCTGCCGGTCTGGGCTCGCGCCGCCTGTCGATCATCGACCTTGAGCGCGGTCACATGCCGTTGTGCAACGAGGATGCGTCCATCTGGATCACGTACAACGGAGAAACGTACAACGCCCCTGAACTGCGCCGAGAACTCCAGCGGCGTGGCCACACATTCCGCACGCATTCCGATACGGAAACAATCGTTCACCTATACGAGGAAGAGGGCCTTGAGTTCGCGAAGCGGCTGAACGGAATGTTCGCTTTCGCGATCTGGGACTCCCGGCTCAAACGCCTGGTGCTTGTTCGCGATCAACTTGGCATCAAGCCGTTGGTTTACACAGCTCAAGGCGATACTCTCTACTTCGCTTCCGAGATTCGGGCATTGCTCGCTGCCGGTGTGCCTCGAGCGGTAGATCCGATAGCGCTTCACGATTACCTGTCGCTCAACTACGTCCCGGGCCCAAGAACGATATTCGAAGGCGTCTCGCGCCTGCAGCCGGGGCACATGCTCGTAGCTGAGAACGGGGCCGTAACGATTTCACGCTATTGGGATCTCGCGGCTGAGGTCGTTGAGACCGGCGGTTTCCGCGAAGCGGAACTTGAAGAACATCTGTTGTCGCTGCTGCGCTCTGCCGTGCGTGACTCGATGGTCAGCGATGTACCTGTGGGCGCATTCCTGAGCGGAGGTCTGGATTCGAGTGTTGTAGCGACGCTGATGACCGACGTGTCCGAGCAGCCGGTGAAGACATTCTCGATCGGATTTTCGGACCCTTCATACAGCGAACTGCCGTACGCCAGAATCGTGGCAAACAGCATAGGCAGCGAACACCACGAGCTGTGTGTCAACCCTTCCGCTGACGACATCGTTGAGGTCGCGCGTTCCTTTGATGAACCATTTGCGGACAACTCTGCAATAGCCACCTACGCCGTCAGTCGCCTCGCCGCGAAGCACGTCAAAGTCGTTCTGAGTGGTGATGGAGGCGACGAGGTGTTCGGCGGCTACTCAACTTATCAGGCAGACCGTTTGCTGACGCTTTTGCGGAGATTGCGAACTTCCAGCATCAGCAGTGCAATCCGCGCGGCGGCCGCCCTCACTCCCACCACATTCAAGAAGGCCAGCCTCGATTTCAAACTGAAGCGGTTCGCCGAAGGGGCACATCTCGACGCGCTGCCTGCTCATTACTCCTGGAAGGCGTACATGTCCGAGGAGCAGAAGGCGGCGCTCAGGAATGGCAATGCTCATGTCCCTGTAAGGCCGACGGTTCAGTTGTTCGAGGAGGCATTCGCGTCGTGTCCTTCGGCGGATGTGCTGAACCGGCTCATCCATGTCGATAGCTGTGTCCAGCTACCAGACGACATGCTCAGCAAGGTGGACCGCACGAGCATGGCTCACTCTCTTGAAGTACGTGTTCCGTTGCTGGACAGGCGGCTGGTTTCATTCATGGCATCGCTGCCCAGCCGGTACAAGGTCTCGGGTTTTCGGCTGAAGCACCTCTTCAAGAACGTGGCGAGGCACATTGTTCCGAAAGAAATCATCAACAGGCGCAAGGCGGGATTCACTGTCCCTATCGCTCAGTGGATTGCGAAGGATCTGAACGGCCTGGTTCGAGAGCAATTGTCGACGAGCAAACTGCGCGAGCAAGGTTTCTTCGATCCCGCAGTCGTCAACACGATGCTGACTGAGCACGAATCACAGAAACGCGATTACGGACGAACTTTGTGGGCGCTGCTGGTTTTCGGCTTATGGTACGAAGGATACTGCGGAACTCAATCAGAACGACGGTTGACACGCGCGGCCTGATCGCGTTTTCACTCGTGCTGGCGATGGTGACGACGGGGTTTGCCGCGTCCAAGCGCTCCCGTGGCTACGTCACCACACCGACGGAACTGAAGGCGGTTCGTGCCAAGGCGGACAGGGGCATTCAGCCATATCGCAGCGCAGTCTCGCAGTTGCTTACATTCGCAAGCACCGCCTCGCCAGACAATCTCGACGATCCTGTTGCTCCAAACCCGGAGTACTGGCCATTTCCACCCGCCGCAGGCAAGCAGGAATGCCACGGCTCGGGCAAGCCACTCTTCCTTGCAAAAGGATCGCCGCTTGTTCAGGCGAAAGCGTTTGCGTACGTCATCACTGGTGATAATCGATACGCTGCCGATGTCCGGAAGCACTTGCTTGAACTGGCGGGAACCGACGGCTATGGCGGGGAAGAGTACTCAGGCGGCAACCAATGCATCCTGAACCTTTCGTGGTATCTGCCGGGCTGGATCATCGCTGCCGACCTCATCGAGGACTACAAGGGCTGGAGCGCCGCCGACAAGCGCACGTTCCAGGAGTGGCTTGCGACCGAGGCGTATAGGAAGGTCGAATGGGCATCCGACCATCGTTCGAACAACTGGGGATCTGCCGGTTCCGCAACGGCCGCTATGATCGCCGACTACCTCAACGGATCAGGCATAGCACTCGTCGGCTGGGATGACGAAGAACGTGAGTCGGCGGAGGCATTTGAACGAGCCAAGCGGCGGCAGATCGATCGCCTTAACGGGAATCTCTACATGGACAATTACGGCTGCCCAGACTCGCGCGGCGAGGGAATTCGTCCTGATGGCGGAATCCCGTGGGAGTTAGGCCGAGGAAAAAGCCGATGCAGCGGGCGATGGATCGTCAAGAAGGATGATTCATGGACCTACACCATGACATTCCTGCAAGGTGCCCTGATGCATGCGGAATTGCTGCTTCGGCGTGGTGACCGGTCGCTCTACGACAATGTCACTCCGGAAGGTGCCGGGTCGATTCTGAAGGCAATACACTTCGTGGTCGCGAACCCCAACAATCGCGCCAAGTCTGTCGAGTGGAAGGAAACCGCCAAGCCGCAGCTTGAATTTGCGTATCGGTACTATCGCGATCCTGCGATTGGACGGGAACTGCGTGTTGGACAACGGAATCGGTATATCGGCCGACGAAGCGTACAGATGCTTCACTTCGGCACGCTGACACACGGTTTCAGTCCTGAAGAGACCGCGTCTTCCCCTCCCACCATTCCGCCGCCTGGCGCGCAACTTCGAGCAGGCACAGCATCCCGGTAAGGTCGACACCGCCTTTATGAAGATCGCCTACGTCATGTCGCGCTTTCCTAAGCTCACGGAAACCTTCGTGCTTTACGAGATCCTTGAGCAGGAGCAACGTGGTACTTCGGTCGAGATATACCCGCTTATTCGGGTACGGCAGCCGGTGATGCACCCTGAAGTGCAGCGGCTCAACGGAAGGGCGCACTTTGCAAAAACGGTATCCACGTGTGTACTGAAGGCGAACTTTCACTTCATGAAGCGGATGCCACGGACGTACTTCAGGGCTGTCGCCGAGGCCCTGCGCGGGACCTGGGGGAGCGCACGGTTCTTCTTCGGTGCATTGGTGTTTGTTCCGAAAGCCGTTTATTTCGCACGCGACATTCAGCAGCGGGGCATTGATCACATTCACGCCCACTTCGCCACGCATCCCGCCCTGGCCGCCCTCGTCATTCATCGCCTCACCGGCATTCCTTTCAGCTTCACTGGACATGGGTCCGATCTTCACATTGACCAGCGAATGCTGGATCGCAAGGTTGAGGCAGCAGACTTCGTGGTCACGGTGTCGCGCTATAACCGCGAGTTCATCGTTCACGCGGCGGGCGAGCAGTCCCGCGAGAAGATCGAGGTGGTGCATTGCGGTGTGGACACCGAGTATTTCGCGCCAGCGGATAGGCCCAAAACCGGAGACCGTCTCGAGATTGTGTGCGTTGCGTCCTTCGAAGAGGTGAAGGGACACAAGTACCTGGTGGAAGCGTGCAGGCTGCTTGCCTCCCGTGGAGTCGAGTTCCGATGCCGTTTGATCGGGGACGGGCCGCTCCGGGAACAGGTGGTGAAGCAGATCGCGGCCACGGGCATTGCGGATCGATTCGAACTGCTCGGGCCACGGACACGGCCCGAAGTGAGGGAAATCCTCTGGTCGTCACACGTATTCGTACTGCCAAGCGTGCCGACGAGCCGCGGGCAGCGCGAAGGCATCCCGGTTGCACTGATGGAGGCAATGTCGTGCGGCCTGCCGGTCGTTTCGAGCGATTTGTCTGGCATCCCTGAACTCGTGGAGCGAAACGTCTCCGGCGTCCTGGTGCCCCCGGGGGATGCGCAGAGTCTCTGCAATGCGATCGAACGAATCGCTTCCAACTCCGACTTGCGCGAGCGGCTGGGATCTGCGGCGCGAACGAAAATCGAGGCAGAGTTTGACCTCAAGCGCAACACGGCGGTTCTCTCAGAGCTGATAGAGCGCTCGGTCATGGCGGGAAAGCCTATGGCCGCCACAACTGCGGCAGACTAGGAAAAGCAAAAAGGCTGAGCTTGCGCTCAGCCTTTCCGAGTTGAGTTTTCGTTGTGGCTAAGGGTTACGGAGCCGGGGTGACCGGAGGCGCAACCGGCTTCTCGCCCACGGCGAAGCCGTGCGTGATCGTTCCGAAGTGCGGCAGCGGGTTGTTGATGCCGCCGATGTGGCGCGACGAGGTCCCGATTCCGAGCTGCTTGCCGATGTAGGGATCGAGCGTGCCCAGGCTGGCGAAGAAGCGGTAGACCAGTTCCAGGCCCTGCTTGCGGTTGTCCTTCCAGGGAACCGACTTGCTGACGTCGTTGGGGTTGTGGATGAGGAAGTAGATGCTCCGCAGCAGCGAGCCCGCGCCGGTGCTGGTGATGTTCAGGAAGAGCGACTTGTCACCACGGCGCTGGAGCATTTCGGCGTGCGCGATCGTCGGACCCAGGTGGGTGATCATGTACGTCCAGGAAGCATCGGTGGTGGAGATCCACTTGCCGTCGCAGCCGCTGGTGCCGCGGACCAGTTCCCACGGGATGCCGCCGTCGGGCCGGATGCCCTGGCCCTTGTTGCTGGTCGGGCAGCCGTAGTTGTCCATGAAGGTGTTGCCGTTCATGCGGGCAATCTGGTTGGACTTGTGCTTCAGGTACGCGGCGCGCGAGTCGATGCGGGCGCCGGTGCGGTCCACCATCAGGATGCCGGAGCCGGTCAGGTAGTCGGCGATCATGGCCGAGGTATACGAACCGGCAGAGCCCCAGTTGTTGCTGCGGCGGCCCGAGGACCAGTCGGTCTTCTTGTAGATTTCGGTGGCCAGCCACTGCTTGAACTTCTGCTTGTCCGCCGCCGTAAAGCCGGCATAGTCGTTAATCAGGTCAGCAGCGCTGATCCACGGGGGCATGTACCAGGAGATATTCAGGATGCACTGGTTGCCGCCCGAGTAGGACTCACCGTTGTAGTAGCTGGTGGTCGTAAGCAGCATCAGCTTTTCGCGGACGCTGGCCGCGTAGCGGGCGTCGCCGGTGAGGTGGTACATCATCGCCTTGGCTTCAGCCAGCGGGCCGCCGTTGGCCATATAGGCCGGCTGATAGGTGCCGCTGCAGGTCTGGGCGCCGCTGATCGAGCCGTAGGGCCAGCGCGTCGGGTTCGCCGTCGAGGCCGCCGCGGAGAAAGATCCCGTGTTCGCGAAGTTCGCCAGCGAGAGGTAGGCGCTCCGGTAAGGCTGAGTTCCAGCATCTGCCTTCTGTCGGATGGTCTTCAGTTCCTGCGGGGTAGTTACGTAACCACGGCTCACAGCATGGGCCGAGACGGCTGAGCCAGCCGCGACCAGAAGAAGCAGTCCCTTTCGAGTAGCGTTAGAAAAATTAAAAATACCCATTCTTTAACCTCGTCCCATGGTTTGGGGTTTTCAGGTGCAACTCCAAACTAAAGTCGGGCCGAGGTTCCGTATATTGGCCGATTGGCTGAATACTAGGTGTGGATACACCTATCTACGGCTGGTATGACGTAACGCTTCTAAATCTCCTGTTTTCAGCACGAACTAACCTTAAGGCGAACGCCGAATCGCTCGGATCGCTTCTCCCTGCGAGAGATTCCCGAGTTTGCCGGAACTGTAAAAACCTTACCCCGCCTTAGAGGGTACCTCCGCGAAACCTCGCAGTCCGCTGTGTCTCTGCCTGTTACGTGCGGGGTCAGTAGGACTACCTAGCCGAAATCAAGTAAGTCCCACGATAAGTGGCAATTACAAGTTGCTTCACCGTTTCCGATCTAGCGCCACTCGCGTGCGACGTCTTTTCACAAAGGAAGAAGTGGAATGCGATTTAGAACGACCTGCAGGCGAGTGACATTTTTCAGCGTCAAGCAAATTTCCTTCATTTTCGTTGTCTGTACCAGCTTCGCTCTGGCTCAGACACCCGTAGCAGCCGGCTTTCGCGACTTTTCTTTCGGGCTCACAACCACCGGAACTCCGACTGCAGAGAAGCCCGAAAGCAAGCTTTGGTGGAATGACGGCATTTGGTGGGGCAGTTTGTATAGCAATCAGGCGCAAGCACACCGAATTTATCGCTTCGATGCCGCCACGCGTTCCTGGTCGGACACAGGAGTCACGGTAGACGACCGGAACAGCAGCAGAGCCGATGTCCTCTGGGACGCAACAACACGAAAGTTGTACGTAGCCTCGCACGTCTTCTCCAACACTGGAAAGGTGACAACCTCGTCCGAGTGGGCCCGGCTCTGGCGGTTCAGCTACAACTCTGCGACAAAGACATACACGAAAGATCCCGGCTTCCCAGTGGCCATCAGCCAGGGAAAGGGCGAGGCTCTGACGATCGCCAGGGATTCGGTGGGGAAACTTTGGGTCACGTACGTGGAAGGGGACACGGTCTACATCAATCGCAGCATGGGGACCGACAATGTTTGGGGCACGCCGTTTGCGTTGCCCTTGCCTTCGGCGTCCGGACTGACCCTTGATGACATATCCGCCGTAATCGCGTTTGCGGGCGACAGAATCGGCGTGATGTGGAGTAACCAGGCGACCGGCAAGTTCTACCTAGCCTCCCATCTCGACGGACATCCCGATGATCTCTGGCAGGCAGAGGAAATCGCATTTCCCGCGCTTGGCGGGCTTGGGGACGCCGACGACCACATCAATCTCAAAACAGACGATGCCGGGAACATCTACGCCGCCGTGAAAACCTCACTCACGAACAGCGATGCTCCGCTGGTGATGTTGTTGAAGCGCGATTCATTCACCCGCAAATGGTCGAGCTACACCTTCGGTCGTGTGCGCGATCACCACACCCGGCCAATCGTCCAGCTCGATGTGGGACGTCGGCTCATTTACTTGTTCGCCACATCCGGAGAGAGCGGCGGCGCGATTTACCTGAAAACAACCTCGATGGACAACATCGGGTTCCCCGTGGGCAAAGGAACGGCCGTTGTGCAGAGCGCCTCCGATTTCAGGATCAACAATGCCTCCTCGACCAAGCAAAACGTAAACGCCACCACGGGCCTGCTGATCGTAGCCACTGACCAGGATTCCCGGCTTTATTTCCACAACTACTTCAGCCTTCAGTAGCACCCTCGCTCAAACCTCACAGGGTCCTCCTAACCCGAACCCGATAGTCCTGCCTCTCATCACGGAGTGGAAAATGAATCTAGATGGCGCACGCATCCTGCTTACTGGCGGAGCCGGTTTCATCGGTTCCCATGTGGCCGAAGCGTTGCTGCGTTCCGGCGCTAGCCTCTCAATTGTCGATAACCTGAATCGGTTCTATCCCCCGCACTGGAAACAGGCGAACCTGGCCGCGGTCAGCCGGGCGGGCTCATTCCAGTTCTGTGAAGCGAGCATCGATGACGTCGATGCGCTCGCATCCGTGTTCGAGTCCTGCAGGCCGGATGTTGTCATTCACCTGGCGGCGTATGCCGGAGTACGGCCCTCAATCACCAATCCTCGGCTCTATGAACGCATCAACGTGGGCGGCACAGTCAATGTCCTCCAGATGTGCCGGCGGTTCCGTGTCCGGAAATTGATCTTTGGCTCGTCCAGTTCGGTGTATGGCGCGACGAACAACGTGCCGTTCACCGAAAACGAAATGGATCTTCGTCCGATTTCACCATACGCGGCGACCAAGATTGCGGGCGAGATGTTGGTGCACAGTTATGCTCATCTGTTTGGAATCTCGTCGATTTGCCTGCGGTTCTTCACCGTGTACGGCCCAAGACAACGGCCAGACCTTGCGATTTACAAGTTCACGGACAGCATAGAGGCCGGACGACCGATACAGGTGTTCGGAGACGGAACCAGTGGGCGCGATTACACATTCGTCTCCGACATTGTGGACGGAGTCATAGCAAGCATCGGGTTCGAACCGGAACAGCGAAACGGAGTCCGGTACGAGGTCTTCAACCTTGGAAATTCCAATCCCGTCAGCCTGAATGAGCTGATAAGCGAAATCGAGCGGGCAACGCAAAGGGTTGCCATTATCGAGCGTTGCCCGTGGCAGCCCGGCGATGTGCCGATCACGTGGGCGAACATATCAAAGGCGTCTGAGATGCTTGGCTATGCGCCGAAGATGAGCTTGCAAGAAGGGCTTCATCAGTTCGTTGCGTGGCTCAGGCGTGTGCGGGCCGAACGCGAGGCCGCCGAAGTCGCCGTAGCGGCATGATGCGGTGTCGAGAGATCGCGCCGAACAGCGAGAAGTATCTGAGCATCGGGTGAAAGCATGGCCAGATATCTGATTACAGGCATCGCTGGATTCATCGGTTCTGCACTCGCGCATGCTCTTGTGGCGCGCGGCGAACAGGTTCGAGGAATCGACAATCTCAGTTCGGGACACCGTGAAAACCTCGCCGATATCGAAAACAATATCGAGTTCATAGAGGGCGACCTGCTCGACAAACCGGTGCTGATAGAAGCTGTCCGCGATGTTGACTACGTGCTGCACCACGCCGCCATCCCATCGGTGCCGCTGTCTGTCGCCGACCCGGATACGACGAACGAGGTGAACCTGACCGCAACGTTGCGAGTGTTGTTAGCGGCGCGGGACACCGGCGTGAAGCGCGTGGTTTACGCCTCATCCTCGGCCTTGTACGGCGACAGTCAGGTCCTGCCGAAGCACGAGGCCATGCGCCCCGAGCCCATCTCCCCATATGCGGTGCAAAAGCTCGCCGGTGAAGCGTACATGCGCTCCTTCAGTCGGGTCTATGGACTGGCCACAGTGGCATTGCGCTACTTCAACGTATTCGGACCGCGACAGGACCCAACCTCCCAGTATTCAGGCGTGCTCGCTCGCTTCGTCATACAGATGCTCCAGGGCAACCCACCCGTCATATACGGCGATGGGCTGCAAAGCCGCGACTTCGTGTACATCGATGACGTGGTCGCAGCTAACCTCCTGGCTTGCTCCGCTCCGGCAGCCAGCGTTGTCGGCACTGCGTTCAATATCGCATCGGGCCAGCGCACGAGCGTGCTCCAAGCCTATATAGCCATCGCTCGCGCCCTGAACTTCACCGCCGCACCGGTGTTCGCTCCCGTACGAACAGGGGACATTCAGCACTCCGTGGCAGACATAACTCTGGCCGTCAGAAAGCTGGGATACGTCCCGCGCACCACATTCGAGCAGGGCTTGGCCCCCACCATCGAGTGGTATAAGAACAAGGCACGCAATGGGGATATGGCACAGAAGGCTGCCTGATCTATCGCCCTGAAGTGTGATGTAACTTGAAAGGACCGCCACGATGGCGGTCCTTTTTTGTTTTGCGGGAGATTCTTACGTGCAGCAGTCACTAAGCGGGTTGTGTCTTTGCCGGGTCTACCGCAACAGGAGTCGGCGGCACCATGTCGACCTTCTCGCGCAGGTCGATGCCCGCGCGGCGTAGCAAGGCTGCAACGGTGGCCTCATTCAATCGAGTGGCGTCGTATTCAACCCGGATAGTTCGTGCGTTCTCGTCGAACTGGATGCGGCGGACGCCATAGACTTCCCAGACTGAATCGATGGCGCGCATTTCGCGTTCGCCGGGGTGATTGCCATAGCGGAAAACGACGTCAACGGCAGTCATGAGTACCTCGATGTAACATTCCCAGACATTCTGAATCTTATCTGGCTACCATTTCATCGGCAACTGTAGAGAATGAAAAGATCATGAGCATAGGATTGCGTGTCACCGACCCGGTTTGCGGCATGAAGGTTGACCCCGCGCGGGCAAAGGGAAGCGTTACATATGAAGGCGAAACCTACCACTTCTGCTCAACCAGCTGTGTGCAGAAGTTCCAGGCCGATCCCACGCGATATCTGCACCGCGTAGCAGCCAGCGCACCCGAGCATGCGACTAAGGACAACAGCCTGGTTCAGTTGGGAGCGCCAGCGCCCGTCACCGCAACAGACCCGGTTTGCGGAATGAACGTGGTACCGGGGAAATCGGCTGGAACGGTGGAACACGGAGGCAAGACCTACCACTTCTGTTCGCCGGTTTGCGTGAGCCGATTCCAGGCGTCCCCGGAGAAGTATCTCGATCCGAACTACAAACCGGGTGGGATGGGGATGGTGCAAATCGGCAAGGCCGAAGGCGCAGCCGCATCGCCAGCAGCGGCCGGAGATGAGCGCTGGTACACCTGCCCAATGGACCCGGAGGTGCGGCAGAAAGGGCCTGGCGCCTGCCCCAAATGCGGCATGGCTCTGGAGCCGGAGATCGCACTCGCACCGGCGCGTACCGAGTGGGTTTGCCCCATGCACCCCGAGATCGTGCGTCCCGATCCAGGCAATTGCCCAATCTGCGGGATGGCTCTTGAGCCTCGTACCGTAACGACTCAAGAGGAAGAGAATCCCGAACTGCGCGACATGACACGGCGGTTCTGGGTGGGTGTCGCATTGGGCCTACCCCTATTGATTCTGGCGATGGGACACATGATCCCCGGCTTGGGGCATCTGGTCCCGCCACGAACCCGAACCTGGATCGAACTCGCTTTGGCGACTCCGGTCGTGCTGTGGGCGGGGTGGCCCTTCTTCCACCGTGCGTGGTATTCGGTTGTGAACCGCAGCCTGAACATGTTCACGCTGATTGGTATGGGCGTGGGCGTTGCCTACCTCTACAGTGCGTTCGCCACAATCTGGCCGGAGGCGCTGCCCGCCGAGTTCCGCGGCGAACACGGCACAGCCGATGTCTATTTCGAGGCTGCCGTCGCTATCACTGTACTCGTGTTGCTCGGACAGGTGCTCGAGCTACGGGCGCGTAGCCGTACGTCGAGCGCCATCCGCGCCCTCCTGGACCTCAGTCCAAAAATGGCGCGCATCGTCCGTCCGGACGGAAGGGAAGAGGACATCTCTCTGGAGCGCGTGCAGGTTGGCGAACTCTTGCGAGTCAGGCCCGGTGAAAAGGTGCCGGTGGACGGCGTCGTAGTCGAAGGCAACAGTTCGGTTGACGAGTCGATGGTGACCGGCGAGTCCCTCCCCGTTGAAAAGACGCCCGGTGCAAAAGTGATCGGTGCGACCGTCAACGGAAACGGCTCGCTGCTGATGCGAGCACAAAAGGTTGGGAGCGAAACTCTGCTTGCCCAGATCGTGAAGCTGGTAAGCGAGGCGCAGCGAAGCCGTGCGCCAATCCAACGGCTTGCCGACCGCGTGGCCGGGTGGTTCGTTCCGGCTGTCATCCTGGTCGCCGTGCTTACATTCATCGTCTGGGCGCTGGTTGGGCCGGAACCGCGGCTGGCCTACGCGCTTGTGAATGCGGTCGCCGTATTGATTATCGCGTGCCCGTGCGCTCTGGGGCTCGCAACGCCTATGGCCATTATGGTCGGTACGGGACGAGGCGCAACCGCAGGCGTGCTGATCAAGAATGCGGAGACGCTTGAAACCGCCGAGAAGGTGGACGCAATTGTGGTGGACAAGACCGGCACCCTTACCGAAGGGAAGCCGCAACTCGTCAGTGTCGTCCCGCTGAATTCGATTGGCCAGAACGAGCTGCTTCAATTGGCGGCGAGTTTGGAACGCGGGAGCGAGCACCCGCTCGCCTCGGCGATTGTGAAGGGGGCCGAGTCCAAAGGCATCGCGCTCGTCAGGAGCGACGATTTCAGAGCAATCCCCGGCAAAGGTGTGGTTGGAACCGTTAGCGGACGCAGCGTGGCAGTCGGTAACGACGTGCTTCTGGAACAGTTCGCAGCGGAGAGAGATGGCCTGGTTGACCGCGCGAACGAATTGCGCCGGGATGGCCAAACGGTTATGTTCGTCGTTCTCGACGGGAAACCAGCCGGATTGCTCGGCGTGGCTGATCCAGTGAAGCCGACAACTCCCGAAGCGCTGAAGGAACTGCGCGAACAGGGAATTCACGTGGTCATGCTTACGGGCGATAGCCGCGCGACCGCCGAATCTGTAGCCCGGAAGCTAGGAATCGTGGAATTCGAGGCAGAGGTACTGCCAGAGCAGAAGGCGCAAGTCATCAAGAGGCTTCAGGTACGGGCGATAGCCGCGCGACCGCCGAATCTGTAGCCCGGAAGCTAGGAATCGTGGAATTCGAGGCGGAGGTACTGCCAGAGCAGAAGGCGCAAGTCATCAGGAGGCTTCAGGAAAAGGGGCGTACGGTCGCAATGGCGGGCGACGGAGTGAACGATGCTCCGGCGCTGGCACAGGCAAACGTGGGCATCGCCATGAGTACTGGAACCGATGTTGCGATGGAAAGTGGCGGCATCACTCTGCTGAAAGGTGATCTGCGCGGAATCGTGAAGGCACGTCGACTGAGCCGCGCGACGATGCGCAACATCAGGCAGAACCTCTTTTTTGCCTTCATCTACAACGCGTTGGGGGTTCCCATCGCCGCTGGAGTTCTGTATCCGGTTTTCGGCCTTCTGCTGAGCCCGATCATCGCGGCGGCGGCGATGAGCTTCAGCTCTGTTTCGGTGATTGCGAACGCACTTCGGCTTCGGAAAGTCGACCTGTAGAACGAACCTGATCTCAAGGGGCACGGCGAACGCCGCGCCCCTTCTTGGAATTCCTACGTCCTACAGCGATTCCAGGTACTGTTGAACTTCCGCGCTGTTCCAGTCCACGGCACCAATGAACTTCCGCCGAACCACGCCGTTGCGATCAATTACATAGGTTTCGGGAAACTTGTACGTGCCATAAAGAGAGTTGCTCTTTTGGTTCGCGTCACGCACAGTCAGTAGCCCCTGCGTCCGTGTCCGAGTGAAGTTCCTGTAAGCGTTCTCGTCTATGTCGAGACTCACGGCGACCACCGTGACCTTGTCCTTCATCCTGCTTTGCAGTTGAACAAGCGACGGCATCTCGGCGACACACGGAGCACACCATGTTGCCCAGAAGTTCAAAAGCACGGTCTTGCCGCGCAGGTCCGAAAGCTTTACCGTGCGGTCCGAATCAGCAACGGTGAAGTCAGGCGCCTCAGAGCCGATTCTCGGCGGACGCGTTCCGCTGTTGCAGGCAACCAGAACGAACACGAGGCTAAGGGCAATGGAAAAGCGGAGTTTCACGCCCTTATAATGACATAGTTTCGGCGCATGCTGGAGCCGACCATAGTCACGCAAGCCAACAAACGAACCGCCGCCCCCGCACCTGGGCCCGCCGTCTCCGTTATCGTTCCTGCCCGGAACGAAGAGGCTTCCATCGCCCGCTGCCTGGAGTCCCTGACTACGCAGGACGGCATTGAATACGAAATCATTGTTCTTGATGATCACTCCACAGACGAGACGCCAAGAATCGCGCAGACCTTCGCCACTGTGACGGTCCTTAGCGCTCCGACTCTGCCTCCCGGATGGACAGGGAAGTGCCATGCATGCTGGGCAGGTGCCAGAGTTGCACGAGGCCGCTGGCTGCTTTTCACGGACGCGGATACCGTGCACGCCCCCGGTTCACTTTGCCGTGCGGTGGAGACGGCCATTCGGCACGAGGCGGCACTGCTTTCGTATTCTCCGGAGCAGGAACTGCAAGGTTTGTGGCAACGTGCCGTTATGCCACTCATCTTCGCGGAACTCGCTGCAACCTATCGCCCCAGGGACGTGAGTGACGCACATCAAGCCGCCGCGGCGGCGAATGGCCAATATTTGCTGATCTCGCGGGAGGCTTACGACGCAATTGGCGGGCATGCTGCTGTAGCCTCGAGCGTTCTCGAAGACGTCGAGATCGCGCGGCTGGTGAAGGCTGGCGGACGCCGAATTCTCTTCCGGTATGGTGGCGGTGAAGTACGCACCCGCATGTACCGCGGCGTTCAGGACATGATTGACGGGTGGACGAAGAACCTCTTCCTGCTTTTCCCGCAGCCTGAGCAACTGGCCCGCAGATTGATCGTGGAGTTTTTTACGCTGGCGGGCGCGGCAGTTGCCATCCTCGTGTCGCTGGTAATCTCGTCTGTGTGGTTGCTGGTTATCGCCATGCTGGCAGCGTTCTTGGCGGCTTCCAGACTGTTCAGACGGGTTGCCCGCGCGCATTTTGACCTGCTCTCAACAGCCATTTCTCCCGTCGGTCTGCCTGTTTTCGCGTATCTTTTGCGCCGCTCGCGAATCCATCATGTGAAGGGGAATGTCACATGGAAGGGGCGCTCATATGATCCGAGACCGGAATCGAAGCGCGCGACGGCCGTAGGACAGCATTGATGCGAAACGGAAATCTGGTGTATCTCACGCGAAAGTGCGAGTTTTCTGCCTCTCACTACTATCACGTGCCCGAATGGTCGGCGGAAGAGAATCAGAAGGTATTCGGTAAGTGCGCGAACCAGAACGGCCACGGACACAACTACACTCTCGAAGTGACAGTGAAAGGCTCGATCGACCCGGAATCCGGCTTCGTCGTTGACCTGAAGGACCTCAAAGAGATACTGAACCGCGAAGTCCTTGATGTGATGGACCACCGGTTCCTGAACAAGGAGGTCTCCGAATTTGCCGGTCAGAACCCGACGACCGAGAACATCGCCATTGCCATCTGGCAGCGCCTTGCCGGAAAACTGGACGGTGCGCGTCTGCACCGCGTAAGGCTTTACGAAACTCCGGACCTGTTCGTGGACTTCTACGGCGAAGAATGAAGGCATACCTTACAAGACGGTACTGGTTCGCGGCGTCGCATCGGCTTCACAATGACCGCCTTTCGGACGAGATAAACCGCGAAACCTACGGGAAATGCAACAACCCGCACGGACACGGGCACAACTACGCGCTTGAAGTGACCGTGAGCGGCCCAGTGGATCGCCGAACGGGAATGATCTGTAATCTCGTGGACCTGGATAGCTTCGTGCAACGTGAGGTCATCGAGCGCTTCGACCACGTGAATCTCAACTGCATGGGGGAGTTTTCAAACGTCGTTCCCACCAGCGAAAACCTTGCGGCACACATTTATGACCTGCTTCGCAGCGGCTTTCGGCACGCGCATGTTGAGAAGGTGCGCCTGGAAGAGACTTCCATGAACTCATTCGAGTACGCGGGCGGAGCGGAGGCAAGACATTGAAAGCACAGATGAAAGAGACGATAGAGCAGAAAACTATACAGGACGCCACATTTGAAGAATTGGTGCGTGAGATGCTCGCGCGCATCGGCGAGGATCCCGAACGCGAAGGCCTGCTGGCAACGCCCGGACGCGTGCAGCGGGCGTGGGAGTTCCTTGCCCATGGCTACAAGCAAACCGCAGAGTCCGTTATCAATGATGCCCTCTTTACGGTCGATTACAACGAAATGGTGATCGTGAAGGATATCGAGATGTTCAGCATGTGCGAGCATCACCTGCTTCCGTTCTTCGGCAAGGTGCATGTCGCCTACATCCCGAAAGGTAAGGTCATCGGGCTCAGCAAGATTCCTCGCCTGGTAGATGTTTTCGCGCGGCGCCTGCAAGTGCAGGAGCGCCTTACCACGGAGATCGCGGACGCCATCGTCGAGGGCATCCAACCGCAAGGCGTCGGTGTCGTAATCGAGGCCAGACACCTCTGCATGATGATGCGTGGCGTTGAGAAGCAGCACTCGGCTGCGGTCACCTCTGCGATGCGTGGAGCTTTCCTGAACAGCCAGCGTACCCGCGAAGAATTCCTCTCGCTGCTCCGCCATAAGCAGACGAACGGCTTCTAATGCACGGACAAAGCCTTCGTGGAAAAATTGCCGTCATAACGGGCGCGAGCCGTGGAATCGGGCAGGCGGCTGCCGAGGCGCTTGGCGGTGCCGGATGCCACCTGGCGCTGGCCTCGCGCTTCAGCAAGGTTGATTCGGTACGAGAAATGGCCGAGCGTCTGAACGTCAGCGTTCTGGCAAGCTTTTGCGATGTGCGGGACGAAGAGTCCGTACGCCAGTTCATCTCAAAGGTCGGCGAGCGGTTCGGGCGCATAGACATACTCTTCAACAACGCCGGGACAGCCTACCCGGATCGCCAGGTGAAGGACATTCCGGTGGAGGAGTGGCGGGACACACTCGACACCAATCTCACAGGTACGTTCCTGGTCACCAAGCATTGCCTGCCACTGATGACGCGTGGCGGGTGCATCGTGAATAACCTGTCCGTTGCAGCCAAGGGATCGTTCGCGGGCGCTTCGGCTTACAACGCCTCGAAGTGGGGCGCGCTGGGATTTACGAACACCCTTCGCGAAGAGCTGCGGGGCCGCGGCATCCGCGTGATTGCACTGATGCCGGGTGCGACAGCCACCCAGATTTGGGATCGGTTCTGGCCAGACGCTCCCAAGGACAAGATGATGCGGGCGGAAACCATCGCCGCTGCCGTCGTACACGCCGTCAGCATGCCCGAGGAGGCTTGTGCGGACGAGCTTGTTATCTCGCCTACTGGCGGCAGTTTGTGAGCTATTTCTGAAGTAGCACTTAAGCTACTTCAATCACCAGCTCTGGAAGTGGAACCGCCGCGGTCGCGCAGGCAAGAGCTTTATCAGCAACATACCGGCGACGAAGCCCCCGACGTGTGCCCAGAACGCTATGCCGCCGCCCCCGGTGGTCTGGCGTGTGGCCACGATGGAAGTCGCGGCTCCACTCAGGAACTGTCCAACGAACCAGTATCCCAGCACAAGCCACGCGGGCAACCGTACGAACGTGATGAACACGAAGAACGGCACCAGTGTGGTCACGCTCGCGTGCGGATACACCAGCAGATAGGCTCCCATCACGCCGGCTATCGCTCCGCTGGCCCCAACGCTCGGGATTGTGGACTCCCAGTTCAGCACCGTGTGCAGCGCCGCGGCCCCGACGCCGCACAGTAGATAAAAGGTCAGGTAGCGGAAGTGTCCCAGGTAGTCCTCTAAGTTGTCGCCGTAGATCCAGAGCGCCCACATGTTGAATGCGAGGTGTAACCATGAGGCGTGCATGAACATCGAGGTAAACACCGGTATGAAAGCACTCTCGAGGGTCACGGGAACCAGTCCGCCCGGCACGCGGACGTACTGCGCGCCTTCGATAAGTGCGGAGATTTTCGCGGGGAGGAACCCAAAGGTATTCACGAACGCCTGGCGCGAGGACGCATCGGTGAGCCACATCATGAGGAAGACAATAATGTTGATCGCCAGGAGAAAATTGTTCACCCATGGCGTGGTGTAGCGCGGTGCGTCGTCACGAATCGGAATCATCTTGCTAGACTGAGGTGGCGCCCGGCCCAAAATGCCGGTCCAGAACCCTAACCAAAATACCAGAGGACAATGAACGGAGTCCTTGTTGTTGATAAACCGGCCGGTATGACGTCCCATGACGTCGTAAACCGTGTTCGCCGCCTCCTGAAAGAGCGCTCCGTGGGACATCTCGGAACGCTCGATCCCATGGCCACGGGAGTGCTTCCGCTCGTGCTTGGCCGGCTAACGCGGCTGGCGCAGTTCTATACGGCTTCGGAAAAGGTCTACGAGGGCGATATTCGCTTCGGTTTTTCGACCGATACCTATGATGCGGATGGTGAGCCGACGAGCACTCCCGTCGAAAATGTCCGTTCGCAACTGGATATAGAAAAGCTTAAACAGTTCGCAGGCGAATTCCTCGGCAAGAGCCAGCAGACACCGCCTCCTTATTCGGCCAAGAAGATCAACGGCGTGCCTGCGTACAAACTCGCCCGCAGCAGTAAACCGGTGGAGCTGAAGTCGGCAGAGGTCGAGATCACGGAATTCGAGATTCTTAACCTAGATGGCGACCGGGCCAGCTTTCGCGCACGCGTCTCCGGCGGGACGTATATTCGGTCCATCGCTCACGAACTCGGGCAGCGCCTTGGAGTCGGCGCACACTTGGCCAGCCTGCGCCGGGTCGCGTCCAGCGAATTCGATATCGCCGACGCATGGACGCTCGATGTCATCGAGAAAGCTGCGAAAGACGGCTCCGAAGCGGCCATTGATGCGCTGTTCGTACACCCCAGACGACTGCTGCCGGGTATGCCGGCCGTCACCGCCACGGAGCAGACCGTCGCAATGATTCGCAACGGACGCCCCGTGAACCTGCCCGAACTGTCCAAGGCGAAACAGGTGAAAGTCTTCCAGGGACAGACTGAACTGATCGCGATTGCAACACGCGTCGCCGGCACGCTGTTTCACCCCAAGGTGGTGCTGACGGGTGGGGAGTAAGGGGTCACACTTTGGGCGGGATTCTTGTAAATAGAACAGCGGCAACGGGCAGCATTTCCGCGGGCGCGACGTTGCTCGACATAATATCCGTTATCGGAC
>Ga0196976_1000196_pt1 | contig 41189 bp, 27 predicted proteins | sample S3v_513CmetaG_FD_148644 | JGI IMG/M metagenome (GOLD analysis project Ga0196976, IMG submission 148644) | Soil microbial communities from Anza Borrego desert, Southern California, United States - S3+v_5-13C | ecosystem: Environmental > Terrestrial > Soil > Desert | place: USA: California... | reverse complement strand
CTGGCTATGCCAGTATCGGCATACATCTGGCGGTAGATCTTCGAGATGAGGACGAAAGCCAGCCGGCTTTTGGTCGACTTCAGGAACAAAGAACGTTTCCAGATCGAGCGGATGCTGTAATAGGAATCCCACACAGCCTGTGTCCGGTCCCGTATTTCGTCGGGCGACATGGTCGGGTGGGGACAATAGAGCTTGGGGCGAAGTGCATGCGGAATCAGCCACCGGCGTGTGATGGGAACTCCCGCGATCTGAGGGACATTCTCGCCCAGTGCCTTCTCCCATGAGGCGTAATCCACCGTTCCGGGGAACGGAGTCAGCATCACGAACTGCGCAAAGGTAAGGTCGGCGCGGTCGGCGACCGCTGCTGTTGCGGCGAAAGTGCTCGGGCGGTCGCTGGGCAATCCGAAAATGAACGAGCCAAGGACGTGAATGCCGTGCCGACGAAACGTGCGGAGGCGCTCCACCAGGTTGTCTCCGGCGAGATTGAAATCCTTGTAAACGTCCTTGAGCCCCTCGGGGGTGACTGACTCAACGCCGACGAGCGCGCCTTTAATATTCGCGGCTCTCATTGCGTCGAGAAACTCGGGGTCTTCCGCTGCCTCCATGGTTATCTGGGTAAAAAAGATCATGTCTGCTGGCAACTGTGACAACCGCTTCATAAGCTCGAATCGCTCGGCGCGGATTGCACTGAGTTGTTCGAACCGCAGCGGGTTGTTCGAGGCGGCCAGTTTCAGGTCTGTGAGGGTGACTGGGTAGAAGTTATCGTCTGCGAGGGCAACGTAGCGAAAGCCCAAACGCCGCAGTTGCACGATCTCCTCAATGACCGCGTGAGACGAGCGTTGCCGCGGGCGTTGTCCGTCAGTGCGCCACACAGAGCAGAAGGAACAATGTTTCGGGCAACCACGTATGGTTTGAACGGACGCCCACATGTAACGCTTACGCGGGACCAAGTCCCAGCGGGCTGCAGCGAAATTGCCGCCATCGATGCGGCCACCCTCATACAGCGGTTGTGGCGTGCCCTGTGAGCAATCGGCCAGTACGGAGGCCCAAACAAGATCTCCGTCTCCCCTCACAACGGAATTCGCCGCTCCGAGCTCGCGTGCTTCGTTAGGGTAGAGCGTCGCATGTATTCCACCGAATATGACGTAAGCTCCGCGTTCGCGCGCGAGTTTGCCTACCTGATAGCCACGTAATGCGTTCGCGGTGTGTATGCCGATACCCACCACGTCGCCAGCCTGAATGGAAGATGGATCGAACGGCTCGAGCGTCTCGTCCACCAGAACCGGGTCGTCATAGTGCCTGGGAGTTGCGCCGGCAAGCACGTAAAGCCATCGCGGAGTAATCACTGCGGTTCCAAACGCGACATCACTTGGCTGGATGAGGTAGATCTTCATGCGTTCCTGCGCTCCTTGCGAGGCATTGGCTGCGGTTCGCTATCGGCTGCATGCGTAACCGCGGCATTCAGATTTGGCCCTGTGAGACTGGATCGGCTCTTCGGCGTGCTGAACAGCGTCGGCTTTGAGTAGGCCTTGCGCGACGAAACGGCAGGTGAACAACATTCGGTCCGCGAACCTCGACCGATGGACAGTGAGGAGATGGCAAGTGTTGCCGTCTCTATTGTTACATACGGGGCCGTCACCGCAAGCTCTAACGGGGCTGCCTGAGTGTTGCCAGTTGTTCTCGTAAGTGGGATTCGAGCAACTACCGCCGTGCTGCCCGGGTATCAACGTTTACAGGTGTGAAAAACGGAGGTGCTGAAGCGGCCACCGGAACGTATGATGAACCTACCCCATCGTGCGGGAACGGCAGTTCCCTTGGGGGTTCACTAAAAGGAAGCTGAAAAAGGTTTGATGGAAAGACACCCGAAAGGCACGCGCGCGCGTGTATTGCTCTCTTCTGTGTTCGGTCCCTATGCGCGGGATGATGAGTTCGGCAGCCGAGCTATCAATCCGATGGAGCTTTACCACAACCAGGTAACGCGTGCGCAGGGTGCATTCTCGCTCCGGATGTTCCATCGCTCGTGGGGCATCATGATGATCCAGGAGAACATCTCCGCTCCGTGCACCGTGCTCGATTTCCCCACGCGCGAGGCATTCGCGCGCGAGCTAACGGAAAATAAGTACGACATCGTCGGCATCTCGTCGATCATTGTGAACGTTGGCAAGGTGCGCGAAATGTGCCGGATGGTCAGAAAGCTCTCGCCGAAGTCGACGATAGTCGTTGGCGGGCACGTTACGGCCATCCCGGGCCTGAAGCACATGATTGACGCCGACCACATCGTGCAGGGAGAGGGAATCCGGTGGATGAGAAGCTTCCTCGGTGAAGATCCCAACGCGCCGGTGCGGCATCCGGAGATCGTGTCTGGTTTCGGCACGCGCATGATGGGGTTCAGCGCACCAGAGACGCCGGGCGCGGTAGCGGCAACGGTGATCCCTTCCGTTGGCTGTCCGATGGGCTGCAATTTCTGCACAACTTCGTCGTTTTTCGGCGGGAAGGGGAAGTACACAGACTTCTTCAGCAGCGGACGCGAACTGTTCGATGTCATGGCGGAGATGGAACGCAAGATGTCCGTGCGGTCCTTCTTTGTGATGGACGAAAACTTCCTGCTGAACCGGCCGCGAGCGATGGAGTTGCTGGACCTCATGCGTCGGCAGGACAAGAGCTGGTCTTTCTACCTGTTCTCGTCGGCGAACGCGATCCGCAAGTACACGATGGAGGAACTCGTAGAACTCGGCGTCTCATGGCTCTGGATGGGGCTGGAGTCCCCGCGTTCGCAATATTCGAAACTCTCCGGAACGGACACGATTAAGCTTACCCGCGAGTTGAGGAACCACGGCATCAAGCTACTCGGATCGACGATTATCGGCCTGGAGCACCACACACCGGAGAACATCCGCGCGGAAGTGGAGTACGCGATTTCGCACCAGACCGACTTCCACCAGTTCATGCTGTACACGCCGGTACCCGGTACTCCGCTGTATCACGAGATGGTTCAGCAAGGCCGCATGCTGGAGACGGATCTTGCAGATATCCACGGACAGTTCAAGTTCAACTTCAAGCATGCCGCCATTCCGCGGGACGAGTCGAAGAAGCTGCTGGACTGGGCTTTCTGGCGCGATTTCGAACTCAACGGTCCGAGCTTCTACCGTATTTGCCAGACAACGCTCGAAGGCTGGAAGCGGTATAAGCTGCACCCCGATCCGCGAATCCGCGCCCGGTTCGAGGCAGAGGCGCAGGAGTTGCGCCGCACGTACAGCGTGGCGCTTTGGGCGATGGAGCGCCATCTGCGTAAGACGAACGCTGCTGTAAGTGCAAAAATTGGCGAACTTCGAAAGGAAGTGGAAGCCGAGTTCGGGTCATTCTCCAAGTGGGCGGCTCGCGTGGCTGGTCCTGTGATGCTCTGGATGAGCAAGCGGGAAGAGCGACGGCTCGCTAAAGGGATTGTGTACGAACCACCGTCGTTCGTGGAGCGTCGGAACTGGGTGGACCCAGTACCGGAAGGCGCGTAATCGAGGGGGAAGGGAGCGCGCGATTCGGACGCACTGAATTGCGGAATCGGGAAATTGCGTGATTTGTAATCGGGGATCGGAGAACTTTCAAAGCTGCCGAGGTTGTTGAGCAGGCGGCTTGAGTTCACCGCAGATCCCTCGACTCCCTCCGCCGAAAGGACGGGCTCCAGTCGCTCGGGATGACTTCGTAGAATGGCCGCCAGTGACAACTGGCGGCCAAGTAGTCTGCAGGGAATCTGATAACTTAGCGGCGGCGCGTCGCACGCGAAGGGGTCAGCTTCTTCAGCTGGTCGCGAGCCGTGGCGGCTTCTATTGACTTCGGGTACCGCTGAATAAGGCTCTGGAGTTCGCGTACGGCAGCATCACGCTGTCCCAGTTGCGCCAGTGCCATGCCTTTCTTCAGTTGCGCCGCGGAAGTCTTGTTCCCACCCGGATACTGTTCGAGAACGCGGTCGTAGTCCTTTACGGCCTGCTCGTAGTTGCCCTGGCGGAAAGCGATATCGGCAATATAGAACTGTGCGTTACCGGCAATATCCGTATTGCCGTAGAACTTCAGGAAATCGGCAAACTGCGACTGCGCAAGTTCGAGTTTCCCGGCGTTGTAGTCGCGCAGAGCATTGTTGTAGAGGATGTCCGGCGGGGGAGCCTGTGTCTGCGCAATACCGGGGCCACCCACAGTGCCGGGCATCGCCGTCTGCTGCGGGATGTTCTGCTGCGCGGCGGAGATATCCTCCAACTGCTTGCTGACGCGCGCAAGACGCCCCTTGAGTTCGTCGAGCGAATCGTTCAGGGCCTGGATCTGACCGGAGACCTGGTCGGTGCGCGTGAGCGAATCGTTCTGCTGCTGCTGAAGAGTGCGCTGGAGCTCGGCGATGCTGCCGTTCAGGCGGTTCATGCTGTCCGTGCTCTGTTCGATGAGGTTGCGCATGATTCCCATGCGCTCATCGAACGACTGCTGCATTCGCGCCATCTGGTCCTGCAGCGTCTGCACCTGGGTCTGAAGCTGGATGATCTCTTTGCTCGCGGCGAAGGACGGCGTGGTAGTCGCAAGGACCAGCGCAACGAGGGCCACGAAAGCGATTCTGTTCTGCCTGTTCATATGCACCTGATTAGATGCTGGATTGCCAGAGGTAATCTCGGAGGCATGTCCGCTCGCGCGGGAGACGGAGCAAGCTACATATCGACACCAGCCGAGACAGCCTCCAATACAGCGGATGAAGCACAGGCCTGACGCGTGCGCCAGGCCCGAACTCTGTCTCTATTTTAGACGGGAAACACGGGGGACGGGCACTGCCCGTCCCCAGATTGATTACTACTTCTGGCCGAATACGAAGTGAGCGCGACGGTTCTGCTGCCAGCACTCTTCCGTGGATTCGGTGCAGAACGGCTTCTCTTTGCCGAAGCTGATGGTGCGGATGCGGTCGGCAGAGATGCCCATCTGAACGAGGGCCTGCTTGGCGGCGTTGGCGCGGTTGTCACCGAGAGCAAGGTTGTACTCGGTGGAGCCGCGTTCGTCGGCGTGACCTTCGATCGTGATGCGAACGTTCGGGTGGCTGCGCAGGAACTCGGCATTCGCCTGGAGATCCGGCTGCGCATCGGCGCGAACGTCGTACTTGTCGTAGTCGAAGTAGATGTCCTTCACCTGCTGCGCGAACGCCTGCTCATCGGTGATAGTCGGCGCGGGCGCCGGCGGCGGGGGCGGCTCGGTCACGGTGACGCGAGCAGTGGCATCAATCGTTCCACCTGCGCCGCGGGCGATCAGGCGGTAGCTCGTCGATTCAGTCGGCGACACCGTCTGGCTGCCGCTGGGCTGCACGGGACCAACGCCCTCAATCGTGACGTCAGTCGCGTTCGTCGTCTGCCAGGCAAGCGTGGCGGTTTGGCCGCGCTGGATCGACGTTGGGCTGGCGTTCAGCGTAGCAGTCGGTGCCGGCGGCGGTGGCGGCGGTGGCGGCGGCGGGGGGGCAACCTTCTTGCGGCATGCGCCAAGGACCATGATAGCGGCCAGCGCAAGCACAAGGGTCAACCATCTGTTCTTGCTAATGTTCACCTAATCCTCCATTCATCAGTTCCTCGCGGCACGAGGCAACGAGGAGAAAGCGGCTTAACGCCCAATCATGACGAGTACAAACGGAAAAACCAATCCGGTGACTCATGTATGCCGTTACGTAAGAGACCTTATTGCTTATTTTGTACTCCAATTGGGTTGAGAGTTGGAACCAGAAAACGTCAACTGGGTCTGTTGGCTACCATCGGCCAACATGGTCCATATCTGGTCAGTACCGGTGCGGTTGGACTGGAAAACGATGTGGCGACCGTCCGGAGACCAGGATGGGAAGTCGTTACGGCCACCGCTGTGAGTCAACTGCACCCATTGGCGGCTGGCAACGTCCATGACGTAAATGTCCTGCGCTCCGGGCGCGCCCGGGCCATACCTGCGAATCCACGCGAAGGCGATGAACTGCCCGTTGGGCGACCACGAAGGGGACACTGCGTAGCCCTGATCCGTCAGGCGCTGCGGGTTCGTGCCTTCAGCGTCCATCATCCAGATTTGGGGCAGACCGGTGCGTCCGGATACCCAGGCGATCTGTGCATTGGTGCGCGGATTCCACACGGGCGAAACATCGGGTCCTTTGTAGGCAGTGACACGTCTTGCGCCGTTCCCGTTGGCTTCGGTGATCACGATTTCAGGATCACCCGAACGCGACGATGAGAAGGCGAGACGGGTGCCGTCGCCGGACCAGGCGGGCGAGAGGTTAGTGCCGCCGGGATTCGGGAAACTGACCAGACGGCCAAGTTCCACGGAGTACATCGTGATGTTCCAGCCTCCGCGGGCGGTGGAGGCGAAGGCCACGCGGGAGCCGTCTGGCGAAGCTTTCGGGCCAAGCGAAATGGCATTCAGGTTCGTCAACGGCTTCTGGTTCGCGCCGTCGTAGTCCATGGACCAGATTTCTTTGTTTCGCCCGGTCTGGCGCACGAAGTAGATCTTGGACTCGGTTATTCCCGAGATGCCGCCGCCAAGGCGGAAAATGATCTCGTTGGCGAAACGGTGCGCAATGAGGCGGGCGCTGGCTTCGCTTGCGGCCTCGCGATACTGCTTTCCCAGAACCTGGGGCGACTGGACGTTCCTCGTGTCGAAGAGCCATCCCTGCATCACGATGGAATCTCCCTGTACGCCGAAGTTGCCGAAGGCAACCATGGCGGCGTTTGGAGGGGGATTGCCCCAAGCGTCAAGACGCATGTCCTGCGGGGAGCCGGGTACCTGGAGCGGGTAGAAGCTCTTCGAAACCAATTCGAAGATGCCCGCTTGCTGAAGGTCGTTCCAAAGGACGTCGTTGAACGTCTTGAGCAGGGCGGGGTCGCCGCCGGTGGGGCGGAATTCGGGGACGGCAAGCCGAATTCTCTCAACTCCAAGCCCCGTTCCAGTACGAATCCAGTCTTCCTGAGCTACCAGCCCGGCTGTGAGCAGGACTGTGAGCGCGAGTATGGTCGCGATTCTCTTAATCATCATTGTGAGCTTTAGCGCTTGTAATCGAACCAGAATTCAACATTAACGCTACGGCCTGGATAGTCGCCAGGCAAGGGCCCGAAAGTGTCTATGCGCTGCAATGCGCGCACAGCGGACTGGTCAAGCGAAGGTACGCCGCTTGACTGCGATACCTGGATGTTGGACGGCTGTCCGCTGCGCGTGATTTCAAACGTAATGTAAACCCGGCGTGCGTTGGAGATACTCGGATCGACCTCGTACTTGAGCCAGTTCTCGCTCACCTTGCGGCGGACCACGTCCACGTACCAGCCGTACCGTGAGCCGAAATCGCCGCCACCACCCTGGAATCCGAAGCCGCCTTTCGCTCCGCCAGCACTGAAGACCCCGTATGGTCCGCTGACGGGGCCGCCCTGTCCGAACGGGATCTGGTTGTTCGCGAGTTCAACCGGTTCGGCGGGTTTGCGCTGTGTAGTGGTGCGCGCGCGGTCGGTCTTCCTCGCGTCGCGAGCGGGAATAGGGATAGCGTCCGGAATTTCGGGGGTTTGTTCGCGCGGCAACGATTGCGAAAGGCCCTTCGATTCTGTGGCGAGCACATTGCGACCCTCGGGACTCGCAGGCAGAGGAATGCTGCTGACCAGCGTGGCGCTCATTGCACCGCCCCCTCCGCCCGTAGTGCCTCCCCAGTTCTCGCCTGTGCCGCGACCGTTCAACCAGCCGAAGAGCACCGCAGATCCGAACAGGGCAATATGCAGCACCACCGACAAGGTTACGGGTCGGCGGATCTCATCGCGTTCGGAGAAGATGTCAGCGGTTCCTGGCATTGGTCTGCAACGGTTCGGTAACGATGCTTACGTTGGTGATTCCAGCCTGCTTCACGGCGTCCATGACGGTTGCGAAAGCGCCGAAAGGCACGTTCTCGTCGGAGCGCAGGAAGATCACCATGTTCTGCGGATCGCGCATCTGGCGCTGAAGGCGAGGCGCGATCTCGTTGATGTTGATCGGCTCGTTGCCAAGGAATACGCGCTGCTGGCGGTCGATGCTGATGACCAGGCGTTCCTCGGTGATTTCCTTTACGGTACGCGTCTTCGGGACAGCAACCTCGATTCCGGACTGAAGCACGGGCGCGGTGACCATGAAGATGATCAACAGCACGAGGACAACGTCCACGAACGGGGTAACGTTGATGTCGGCTAGTGCGCGGTGGCCACGGCCGGTACCGTGTCCGCCGGTGGAAACACCCATTGCCATCAGCTACGCTCCACGGTGTTCAACAACTCGAGGGTGAAGTCGTCCATGCGAGAGCCGAATTCACGGATCTGGTTGTTGAGCAGGTTGTAGGCGATTACGGCGGGGATGGCGGCGAAAAGACCAGCCGCGGTCGTGATGAGCGCTTCCGAGATGCCCGGCGCGACAGCACGCAGAGTGGCGCCGCCAGCGGTGCCAAGACCGTGGAAGGCATCAATGATGCCCCAAACCGTGCCGAACAGCCCAATGAACGGAGTGACGGCGCCGGTGGTCGCAAGCCAGGGCAGGCGGCGTTCGAGGCGGGTCAACTCTTCGGAAGTCGCAATGCTGGCAGCACGCTGAATCGCGATCACCTTGCGGTCAGCGGGGGTGGCTGCACCCTGCTGACGGCGGAGTTCTTCCCATCCACCTTCGAAGACGGTCACGAGCGGGCTCGGCTTGAACTGCTCGGCGACGGCTGCTATGTCCTGAAGGCGCTGCGCTTTTCGATAGGCGCGGAGGAAGCGTCCGCTCTGGACGTGAGCGCGGCGGAACAGTCCCCACTTCGAAAAGATGATGGCCCAGGAAAATATGCTGAACCCGAGCAGAGTGACGAGAACCATCTGGGCTACGAAGCCGCTCTGCCTGATGAGGCTTACGACCTCGCCGCCGACGTAGGAGGCCAGGAAAGCAGTGATTTCCATTTCTTGTACGGCAACTCTCCCGCGGCGCACTCATACCCGCACAGGCGGCTAAAAGCACGCACGCGATACTTGCAACTTCAACAGCTCTACAAAGAGCGATTATAGCCCTTGAGGTACTTACGCTTAATCGGCGATAGGCCTTAATAGTGACCGCAGTGGGTAGCAGAGGGGTGTAGCTGCACGATGGCGCGTGGCTCGGCGAGTTTCCCTATTGAAAGCGGAGCGCCGCTGGTTACAATCTTCGGAGCCTTCGGCTTTAAGCCTTGCAATCAAGGCTAAGGAAGCTCGCTTCGGCGTTTATGCAACCACTGCGTGGTTGCGCGCCGGGAGCGAGCCCAGATCCCTCACGCGGCAACAATGGCCGCGTTCGGGATGACAAATCGAAAGAAGTACAATCCTCAGCAATGCTGCTCGAACTGCGCGTTGAAAACTACGCTGTGATCGACAACGTCGTCGTGGAGTTCGCTCCCGGCCTGAGCCTGCTCACGGGCGAAACGGGGGCCGGCAAGTCCATTCTTATCGACGCACTGACGCTTCTGATGGGCGACAAGGCATCGAGCGATGTCGTGCGCCATGGGACGGATAAGGCCGTAGTAGCCGCGGTGTTCGAGGCCGACAGCAAGGAGATCGGCCAGATACTTGAGGCGAACGGCATCGACGCAGACGGAGCGGAACTCATTCTGCGGCGCGAAATTGCAGCGAACGGTAAGGGCAGGGTGTTCATTAACAACCAGCCTGCGACCGTCGGCGTGCTGAAGCAGCTTGCGCCGAGGCTGACGGCCATCCATGCACAGAACGAGAGCGTCCTCGCGTTCGACGCTTCGTCGCGCCTGCATCTGCTGGACACGTTTGCGGGTGAGGACCTCAACGCCGTGCGGGCGGCGTTCGCGACCTGGAACTCGATTCGCCAGCGGATCAGCGATCTCGAACGTGACGAGCAGGACCGGCTGCGGCTGGTGGACCTGTGGAGCTTCCAGAGAAAAGAGATCGCCGACGCGGAATTGCAGGCAGAGGAAGACGAGCGACTTGAGACCGAGAAGCGCCTGCTTGCAAACGCTGAGAAGATCTATTCGGCAGCGATGGGCGCATATGACCTGCTGTATGACTCGTCCACTTCTACGGCGGCGTCGCTGAGAGCAGCAATCAAGCATGTGGAGGAACTCGCGCGCTACGACGAGAAGTTCCGGGATGTGATCGCGGGCCTGGATTCAGCACGAATCGCGGTGGAGGATGCGGGTGTTACGCTGCGCGACTACGCCGATGGGATCGACGCGTCTCCGGAGCGGCTGGCCGAGGTCGAGGACAGGCTGGCGACGATCGAACGGCTGAAGCGGAAGTACGGCCGGACGCTCGACGAAGTGATTGCCTACGGAGAAGAAGTCGGGCGAAAGCTGAACGAGATCGAGAACAAGGACGAGATTCTGAAGCAGCTGCGGCGAGAACTGGCGCAAGGCGCGGAGACGTATCTGCAGGCTGCCCGAACGCTTTCGAAACAGCGCTACGAGGCGGCGCGGAAGCTGGAAAAGCAGGTCGAGGCTGAAATCAACGACTTGGCGATGAAGGCCCGGTTCAAGATCGAGGTCAGCGGCTCCGATACGGAACAGAACTGGACCGCAGAAGGTTTCGATACGGTCGCGTATCTAATATCGGCCAACCCGGGCGAGCCGCTTGGGCCGGTGGAGCACATCGCTTCAGGCGGCGAACTCTCGCGCGTGATGCTGGCGTTGAAAGCCACTGTCGAAGGCGCAAAAGGGAAGCGTCGCGAGCCGTCACGACAGCGGACGCTGGTGTTCGACGAAATTGATACCGGCATCGGCGGCCGGGCAGCGGAAGCGGTCGGGAAGAAATTGAAATCATTGGCGCAAAATAACCAGGTGATCTGCGTTACGCACCTGGCACAGATCGCAAGCTTTGCCGACCAGCACTACGTCATTGAGAAGCGAGAAGTTACAGGGCGAACGAAAACGTCAGTGCGGCTGCTCGAAGTGGCCGAACGTACCGAAGAGCTGGCGCGAATGATAAGCGGCGAGAAGCTGACCGACACGTCGCTGAAACACGCCGAACAGATGCTGAAGGCGGCGGGGAACAGTTAGTAGCTGGCTGTCAGTTGGCAGCTGGCAGTTGCGCTCCCGACGTTTTCTTTGTGCAACTGGAGTCCAGCGCAGATTCTTCGGATCGTCCAGCCGCAGCTCCTTCGTCCAGCGGCACGGTACGGTCAGGATGACTTTCGATATACCCACATTGCTGCGTGGCAGGTTGCGCACTTCACAGCCCGATAATCGCCGACCGCTGCTAATCCACTGCATTACTTGACCTTACTTTGACTTTGGGGCCTTACGGCTAGTAACGTTCAGTGTTTTACCGGAGCCCGGCTTCGGTATACTGGTTGGCACTGGATGAGTTCTGACGCCAAGACTCTGCTCCTACTTAAGCCCCGCGGATTCTGCGCAGGGGTAGTGCGCGCAATCGACATCGTCGAGATTGCGCTCGAGACTTTCGGCCCGCCCATCTACGTTCGCAAGGAAATCGTTCACAACCGGTATGTCGTTGAAGACTTGCAGCGTAAGGGCGCGATTTTCGTTGAAGAACTGGATGAGGTTCCGGAAGGCGAGCGGGTCATCTACAGCGCTCACGGCGTTGCGCCCGAGGTGCGGGAAGCGAGCATCCGGCGGAACCTGCGGGTGATTGACGCGACCTGCCCTCTCGTCACGAAAGTCCACGTGGAGGCCGTGCGTTTCGCGAAGAACGGCTTCTCGCTGATCCTGATTGGCCATGAGGACCATGACGAGGTCATCGGTACGCGAGGCGAGGCTCCGCTTTCGACACAGGTCGTAGGTTCGGTTGAGGAAGTCGAAACGCTGGTCGTGCCGGATCCGAACAAGGTCGCATACCTTACCCAGACGACGCTATCGCTCGACGAAACGCGCGACATCATCGCCGCCCTTAAGCAGCGTTTCCCGAAGATCAAGGGACCGCATGCGCAGGACATCTGCTACGCGACTGAGAACCGGCAGACCGCGGTGAAGCATGTTGCTGCCGATGCAGACCTGCTGCTGGTAGTGGGCTCGGTGAACAGCTCGAATTCCAACCGCCTCGTCGAGGTGGCGCGAAATCTCGGGACGAAGTCGTACCTGATCGAGAACTGCACCGCCATACAGAGCGAGTGGCTCGAGAACGTGAAGACGGTCGCGCTGACGGCAGGGGCCTCAGCGCCGGAGATACTGGTCGAGCAGGTTGTCGATTTTCTGAAAAAGCAGGGCTTTTCCAATGTTCGTGAAGTGGAGCTGATGCCGGAGAACGTGCGCTTTGGCCTGCCCCCAGAGATTGTGCAGGTACGAAGCGCGCCAACGGTAGCGGAGCGCTAAATGGAACAGGCTGCTGGACATGCTGCTGAACTGCGCTTCGGCAAGCTGGTTGACGTGGGCGGGCAGGTGGCAGCCGCAATCCGCTCTGCCCAGGACTATCTCTTTTCCACGCAGCATGAAGACGGCTACTGGTGCGGTGAACTGGAAGCCGATACAACACTCGAATCCGACTACATCCTGTTGCACAGGCTTCTGGGGACGGGCGACGAGACTCGAATCCAGAAGGCCGCGCGCCAAATCCTGAAGTTCCAGTTGCCAGACGGCGGCTGGCCCATCTACGACGGTGGGCCGGCGAACGTCAGCGCCTGCGTTAAAGCCTATTTCGGATTGAAGCTGGCGGGGTACCCGGCCGATCATCCGGCGCTGGTGAAGGCCCGCGAGTGCATCGCGAACCTGGGCGGTCCCACGGCCGTGAATACGTACACGAAGATGTATCTGTGTTTCTTCGGCCAGTACGACTACTACGCCGTGCCGGCGATTCCGCCCGAGATTGTCCTGTTCCCGAACTGGTTCTGGTTCAACATCTACGAGATCTCTTCGTGGTCGCGCGCCATCCTCGTGCCGCTCTCGATTGCGTACGCGAAGAAGCCCTTCCGCAAGATTCCGCCAGAGATGGGCATCCAGGAACTGTTCGCGGGTGGGGACATGCACAACGAGAACCTGCACTTGAAGTGGGACCGCAGGCTCGTGAGCTGGCGCAACTTCTTCCTGGTCGTGAACAAGTTCGTACACCTGTGCGAGCGCGTGCATGTGCGTCCGCTGCGCAGCGTCGCCATCAAGGGAGCAGAAAGGTGGATGCTTGAGCGCTTCGAGATGAGCGACGGCCTGGGCGCGATTTATCCGGCGATGATGAACGCGATCATTGCGCTGCGCTGCCTCGGGTACTCGCTCGACGACCCGCAGGTGATCCGGGCGATGGACGAGTTCGAGCAACTCGGTATCGAGGAAGAAGACACGTTCCGCATGCAGCCCTGCAAGTCGCCTGTGTGGGACACGGTTTACGCAATGTTTGCGTTGGGTGAGAGCGGGGTGGACCGGCGTGATCCGCGCCTGGTGAAGGCCGCCGACTGGGTGCTCAAGAAGCAGGTAACGCATAAGGGCGACTGGGCAGTGAAGGTGAAGAATGTCGCACCTGGCGGCTGGTATTTCGAGTTCAACAACGAGTTCTATCCCGACGTGGACGACAGCGCGATGGTGAACCTGGCGCTGTCTCGCGTGGAGCACCCGAACGAGCGATACCAGCACGAGTCGGTGAAGCGGGCCATCGACTGGATTCTCGCGATGCAGTGCAGGAATGGCGGATGGGCGTCCTTCGACAAGGACAACGACAAGATGGTGTTCCAGTACATCCCGTTCGCCGATCACAACGCGATGCTCGATCCGGCCACGGTGGATATCACCGGCCGCATCCTCGAAATGCTGGCTACATACGGGTTCTCGCAGAAACATCCGGCAGTGCGCCATGCGATCGAGTTCATCCGCAAGGAACAGGAACCGGATGGCTCATGGTTCGGCCGCTGGGGCGTGAACTACATCTACGGGACCATGCTGGTGCTGCGCGGGCTGGAAGCCGTGGGTGTGGATAGTCACGAACCCATGGTGCAGCAGGCTGCGGAATGGCTCCGCATGTGCCAGAACGCAGATGGCGGCTGGGGCGAGTCACTGGCGTCGTACGACGACCCGAGGTTGCGGGGCATGGGCGAAAGCACGCCCTCGCAGACGGCCTGGGCGATCATGGGATTGCTTGCCGCAGGCGACACGCGGAGCGACTCGGTCGCGCGCGGCATCCAGTACCTGCTCACAAAGCAGAATCCAGACGGCTCGTGGGATGACGATTTCTACACGGGCACGGGCTTCCCGCGCGTGTTCTACCTCAAGTACCACATGTACCCGGAGTACTTCCCGCTGATTGCGCTGGCGACGTACCAGAAAGTCCTGGCGCGCGAAACCAACACGGCAGTCAAGTAAGGGGCTATCGGCCATGCGCTTTCCATTCGTGCTCATCAAGGACCTGGCGGGATACGTCATCAAGCAAAAGCTGAAAGGGAATGACAAGTTTCCGCTCGTCCTGATGCTTGAGCCGTTGCACGCGTGCAATCTCACGTGCACCGGGTGCGGACGGATACGGGAGTACGAAAGCACGATCCGGGAAGTGGTCCCGGTGGACGAGTGCTTGCGCTCAGTGGATGACTGCGGCGCGCCGATGATCTCCATTTGTGGCGGCGAACCGCTTATCTACAAGGAGATCGGGAAACTTGTTGAAGGACTACTTGAACGGAAGAAGCACGTAGTCCTCTGCACGAACGGAATGTTCGTGCGCAAGCGGATCAATGAGTTCAGGCCCAATGTGCGGTTCTTCTTCAACATCCACCTGGATGGAATGAAGAAGTCTCACGACCTGGCGGTCGAACGGGATGGAGTGTTCGATGCCGCAATCGACGCCATAAAGTGCGCAAAGGAACGTGGTTTCCGGGTAACGACGAACACGACCGTTTACCAGGAAACCGACATGAACGAGATTGAGGCGCTGTTCGAGTACCTGCAGACGCTGGGCGTGGACGGGCACACGCTCTCGCCGGGATACAGCTACAGCGCCGTGCAGACGAAGGAAATCTTCCTCGACCGCGCGATGATTCGCGAGAAGTTCAAAGACATAAAGCGGCTGACGAAACGCTTCCCGATCAACGACACGCCGGTTTACGCGGAGTTCCTTGCAGGTCATCGGGAGCTTTCATGCGCGGCGTGGGGCAATCCGACGTACAACACGAAGGGCTGGAAAGCCCCGTGTTACCTGATCACTGACAATCACTATCCCACGTTTGTCGAGATGATGAAGAACACGCCGTGGGAGAACTACGGGTACGGGCGCGATCCGAGGTGCGAGAACTGCCTGGTGCACTCGGGATACGAGGCGAGTGCAGCGAGCGGAAAAGATGCCCGGTTCGGCGACACATGGAAGATGCTCGCCTGGAACCTGTTCGGATAGCATGGGCCACCGCGTTCCCCCCAAAGTCAAGCAACGGAATGCAATAGTCGATCGAGTCATGAATTGAAGGTCTTTGTCACAGGCGCAACCGGCTTCCTGGGTTCGCACGTGGCGCGAGTTCTCGCGGCGTGCGGCGCAGACCTTCGACTGCTTGTGCGGCCATCCAGCCGGACGGAAAACATCGAAGAACTCGAAGCTGAGCGCGTGCTGGGTGACCTGCGCGAGCCCAAATCCCTGCGCAAGGCGATTGCCGGGTGCGAGTACGTCTTCCACGTGGCCGCCGATTACCGGCTCTGGACACGCGATCCGGAAGAGATGTACCGGTCGAACGTGGAAGGCACGCGCGACCTGATCCGACTGGCCGAAGAACTCGGGGTTAAGCGAGTGGTGTACACCTCTACGGTGGCGACCATGGGCTTCACCGGAGATGGGAGCCTTGCGAACGAGACGTCGCCTGTCTCGATGGCCGACATGATCGGACACTACAAGCGCTCGAAGTTCATGGCCGAGCAGGTGGCGTTGATGTCTCCGATCACCGTGGTTGTGAATCCTACGACGCCAGTGGGAGAGCGCGATATCAAGCCGACACCTACCGGGCGCATCATCGTGGATTTTCTCAGGCGCAAGTTTCCGGCGTATCTCGATACCGGGTTGAACCTGGTGGACGCGACGGAATGCGCGCGCGGACACGTACAGGCGATGGAGCGCGCGAAGCCGGGGCTACGCTACATCCTGGGCGGCGAGAACCTTACGCTCAAGCAGATACTGGACAAACTGGCGGCGATTACTGGAATTCCTGCCCCGTCGGTACGCATACCTCACGCGCTGGCTTACGCCGCTGCTGCAGGGGACGAATTGTTCACCGGAGTGCTGCGGGGGCGGGAGCCTCGCGTCACGTTTGACGCGGTCCGGATGGGGCGCAAGAAGATGTGGGTGAGCTCGGCTAAAGCCGAACGGGAGCTTGGCTTCGCTGTCACCCCGGTACATGACGCGCTGCGCCGTGCCGTGAACTGGTTCAGAGAGTACGGGTATGACCGCTAGGGCCCTCATCATCTTTGCGATGGAGCGGGAAGCAAGATGCCTGCCGAGCGAAGGGCAGCCGCGCGGCATACGCTCCCAAGCTCCCTACGGGGTGTTTGAGTCGGGAGAAGCGGTCGGGATCGTCTCGGGCATAGGTGGTAAGTGTGCGGCGGACGCGGCCTTTTGGGGAATACGAGAGTTCCAGCCCGAACTCGTCATCTCTGCTGGTTTTGCAGGTGCGCTGCGTGCGGAGGTCGAGGTTGGATCTTGCGTGCGACCGGAGTGGGTGATCGATTCCGAGACACAGGAGAGGTTTCCTGGTGGCGGCTCCGAAGGGGTGCTCGTGACCGCGCCCGCCATAGCCGGTATCCATCACAAGCACGCGCTGGCCAGCCGATACAGCGCGTGCGCAGTCGATATGGAGGCTGCCGCGGTTGCACGCGCAGCCCGCGAACAGGGAATACGCTTCGCAGCCGTAAAGGCCATCTCCGACGGGATTGGAACCAACTTACCGCCGCTGGATCGGTTCATTGACCCGAAAGGGCGGTTCGAAGAAGTCCGATTTGTGACATGGGCTGCTATTCGACCGTGGTCCTGGCCGGCGCTGTTCGAGTTGGCACGCGGTACGAGAGCAGCGAATCTGGAACTGGGACGGGCAGTTCGCAATCTACTACAACAGGAGCTGCCGGGCAGGGGAGAACGGCTGTCAAGTTCCGCAGCCATCACAACGAATAGATGAGTGTCGAAACAGAATCCTTAGCGTACAAGTCGAAGGTGCTGCCGGAAACGATGCTGGCGGCTGTTTACCATGGGCAGAATGATATTCGTCTCGAGCGAGTTCCGGTTCCGGCAATCGGCCCCGGGGAGTTGTTGATTCGGGTACATTCATGCGGCATATGCGGCACTGACCTCAAGAAGATTGCGACGGGCTCGCATTCAGCGCCGCGGATTTTCGGGCACGAGACTGCCGGAGTTGTGGCCGCAGTGGGCGGGGGTGTCAGCTCGTTCCGAGAGGGCGACCGGGTACTGGTCTTCCACCACATTCCATGTAGAAAGTGTTTTTACTGCCTGCGCAAGACCTATGCGCAATGTGCAACGTACAAGAAAGTCGGTTGCACTGCAGGCTATGAGCCAAGTGGCGGCGGCTTCGCGGAATACGTCCGGGTGATGGACTGGATCGTGGAGCGAGGCGGCGTGGTTCGAATCCCGCCTCATGTGCCTTTCGAGGTAGCCACGTTTGTAGAGCCCGCGAATACGTGCATCAAAGCGGTCGAGACGCTGCGGCTGGAACCGGGAGAGAACGTGCTTGTCATAGGGCAGGGGCCGATCGGCATCATGCTGGCTGTCCTGGCCCGACGCGCGGGCGCACGGGTAATCACTTCCGATTTGTATCCTCAGAGAATTACAATGGCTAAAGCCTTCGGGCTGGTCGACGCTATCGATGCCTCGCAGGAAGACACCGTGCAGGCCACTCTGGCCAGGACAGAAGGGCGCGGCGCGGATGCTGTGATGCTGGCGGTTGGCGGAAACAGCCTGATCCGCACCGCAATCGATGCAACGCGTCCCGGCGGGCGCGTTCTGCTGTTTGCGCAAACGGTGCACAGCGAGGCCAGTATCGACCCCGCTGCGGTCTGCGTAGATGAGAAGGCTCTCTTGGGTTCTTACAGCGCTTCCATCGACCTGCAAGACGAGTCGGTGAGCTTCGTATTTGGTGGGGAAGTAGATTTCAAGCGACTGATAACGCATACGTTCCCGCTCACGGAGGCGGTGGAGGCACTGAGCTTGGCTGCCAATCCGCGACCGGATTCGCTGAAAGTCATTCTTCAGCCGGGCAGCATGTGGGAAGGACAGACAGAGTGAACGGACAGATGACAGCAGCGGTCCTCTACGGCAAAGAGGACGTGAAGATCGAACAGGTGCCGATCCCGCGCGTAGGCGAAGGCGAGGTGCTGATCAAGGTCCACGTGGCGCTAACATGCGGCACGGACCTGAAGGTCTATCAGCGCGGCTACCACGCGCGAATGATCGTTCCTCCAGCGCTGTTTGGGCATGAACTGGCCGGAGAAATCGAGGAAGTAGGCGCCGGCGTGAAGCACTTCAAGCGGGGCATGCGTGTTGTGGCGCTGAACTCCGCGCCCTGCGGCATGTGTTTCTACTGCTCGAAGCACCAGGAAAACCTCTGCGAAGACCTGCTGTTCAACAACGGCGCATACGCGGAATACATCAAGGTGCCGCGCCGCATCGTCGAGACCAACATGCTGGCGATCCCTGCGAACGTAAGTTTCCAGGAAGCAGCGATGGTCGAACCGCTGGCCTGCGTGTTGCGCGGCCTTCACGAGACGAACGTCGAAATCGGGGACACGGTAGCGGTCATTGGCGGAGGCCCGATTGGGCTGATGTTCATCCAGGTAGCGAAGCTGATTGGGTGCAACGTTATCGCCGTGATGAAGCGTGAGTCGCAAGTGGACTACGCGCGCAAACTCGGCGCGGATGAAATCATTCAGATCACGCAGGTGCAGGACGTGGTCGCGGCCGTCCGAGCACTCACGCCGGACCGCCGCGGCGCTGACGTAGTGATTGAGGCAGTGGGGCGTCCCGAAGCATGGGAGTCGTCGATCGAGATGGTGCGAAAGGGAGGCACCGTCAACCTGTTTGGCGGTTGCGCTACGGGCACCAAGGTCAAGCTCGACACAAACCGACTCCATTACTCCGAGATCACGCTGAAGGCGACTTTCCATCACACGCCGGAGACAGTGCGAAAGGCGTTCGCGCTCATTGCCGAAAAGAAGATCAAGGGCGCGGACTACATCACAGGCGAAGCTCCGCTTTCGCGGCTTCAGCACGTGCTGCGTCACATGATGAACCGTAACGGCGACATCAAGACGGCCATCATCCCTGGCCACTGAGGTACGGCGCAGCGGAGCGGAAGAATAATAACGGCGGTTATCAACGGCCTAAAGACACAGGCGACGTTGATAGCCGCCGCGTCATTTAGTGGAAGAACTCAGCACCCCGCCAAAATCAAAACTTTTCCCTCGTGTAGCAGACTGGCTGAGTAGAACGACGCGCTCAGCGCTGCACTTGCACCACGTACCGGGTTGTCGCCGAATATTTAAGACAGAGTTGTGCGGCAGGAGGCGCCGACTCGGGATACAATGCTGCACACGCTACGCCAGCCGGTTCAGGGGTGAGCCACTGGCAGTTCAATAAGTGCTTATCGCAGTTCACACGTCTTACTGGGTCCTAGCCTTTCTTCTGGGTCGCCTCTTCATCGGGAATCGTAGGAGGACGGTAATGCGCTTCCGCTACCTGGTTGGACTCCTCGCCGCGTGCTTGGCTCTCAGTTTTTTCGCACCAAGCTTTCTGTATGCCTGTCCGACAGATTTCGCTTCTGGCTGTATTTATGTGGCCAGCAGCACGGGCCGGCAAGTAATTGCAGTGAGCCGGGCAGACGGGCAGCAGAGGGTTGTGTTCACATTCCCGACCGGACAATTTCCGGAAGACGTCACGGTCGGCCCAGACACTTTCATTTATGTCTCCCTGCCCGCAACCGGGCAGATCGTCAGAATCAATGCCAACGTGGCGCCCGCAACGGCGCAGGTTGTGTATCGCGCCGGAGCGGGAAAAAGCCCAAGGGGACTGAGGTTCAACTCGACCGGTGACCTCTACTTCGCCACGACCGACGGCATTCTGAGAATCGGCGCCGCGGCTTTCACGAGCCTGCCAGCGTCCGCGAGTCTCGCGGTGGCTTTCGCATCGTCGGGAATTTCAGGATTGGCTTTCTCGCCCGACGGACACCTGTACTTCGCGGAAACAAGCAGCGGACGTGTGTTCAGGTCCGTATGGTCTGCGCCGACGCCAACTTTCGCACAGCCGGTTGATCTGCAGGTACCGGGGCTCCTGAACCCCGTCGGACTGGCCGTGAACAGCCTTGGACACCTGCTGGTAGCTGACCGGGCGACGGGCAAGATCACGCGCTGCAAGTTCAAAGGGCTGGAGCCTGGAGACAAGGTCTGTAGCACGCTCGCGACCTTCGCTTTGCCGAATCGGCCTGCGTACCTGGAACTGGTGCCGAACGAAGCAGTAACCAGCGTGGACAAAGATCAGTATCCAAACTGGAACTGGCTGGACGAATTCGTGTGGGTGGGCACGGCCGATTCTTCTTTGGCGAACGGCAAGGTGTGGAAGGTGTACTCGCCAGCGCTTGCCGCAGCGACCGAGTCTAGTCCGCAACTGCTGGCCGTGCTGCCGAGGATACAAGGTAAGTTCCCGCCGGCCGTAGGCGTTTCCCCCACGCCAGTGTCGCGTTCATTGTCGATAGCGTTCGACTCGAGTTTCCCGGCACCGGAGAATACGACGCGTGTTGTGAATTTTGGAACCTATGGTTTCGAAGTGAGCAACGACGTTGTCGGTTCCTGCACGTTGCAGGTGAGGCAGGCGCAGACTCCGTTGTCCTCAGCCGAACTCGAACTGATCCGTACGAAGTTGCAGGCCGAGGGATTCAGCGTCCGTCGCTTCATTCCGTTCTATGGCCAAAGGGGGTTCGTCACCGGATTCGAAGTGACTCCGCAGTGTTCGGCCGGATCGAGTTTCGCGCCGCAGAGTGGCGTGTACATTTCGGGGTTTTATGGCACGACATGGTTCGTCCCGCAGACGAACACGATTCAGGCGCTGGTTCCGCGGCTTGTGAAGGTTGAAAAGACGGGAACGTCATCTGTAGTTACACTCCTGCCGTCACTTGGGTACTACCCGATCGGTCCGGCAATCGAAGACATGCCGAACGATCCCGGTACGCGCGCCGGCTCAATAGGATTCTCGACTTTCTATCTCGCGGATCTCGAACTTTTGCAAAATGGAAACTTCTGCGGATTCTCGGCTCCGCTGCGAAATGCACCAACGGTGGAAGACGCAGGTCTCAACGTGTTCAATGAGGGGCAGGACATCACGTTCAAGTTCCAACTGAGCACCGGGCCGAACTGCACGGGGTCGCTGATCACGGATGCGAGGGCGGTACTGTCGGTAGCTCACGTGCCTCCGGATTTCTCGCGCAAAGAGGTGAGTCCATCGGGTAACTCGGTACTTGAACCGCCCGTGTTCCGCTTGTCCGGCGGACAATACGTGTTCACGGCGAAATCAACGGGGTGGGGGAAAGGAACGTTTGCGGCGACGGTGATCGCGGACAAGTTCAGCCCGCAGACAATCTATTTCCAGATCAAATAATGGGTTTGTGAGGCGAGCCTTACCTACGGCCAAGGTTTGCGCTCGCCGTCGCACCTGAATCGAAGATCGGCTTCAGGTCGATCCGCTGCGAAACGAAGTCGCTCTTGGCTTCGGCTCGTATTTCCTCGGCCAGCTTTCTGGCTTGCGCGGATGCGGCGCTGGCTGCGGCGGAGTCGGCGAGGGCGGCAAGAACGGTGCCGTGAACGAACCCGGCGCGAGCGCGGAGTGCACGAGTGCCCAAAGAATCAGAAAGCTGAACAGCCTTCTTGACCTGTTCCAGGGCTTGTGCAACCTGTTTCGCTGTGTAGAGAGCCTCGGCCAGATACAGCGTGGCCTCCGTCTGCTGGTAGCGCAGTTGCAAGGCTTCCGCGTCCGCTGCAATCTTCCGAAGCGCGGGTACGGCACGGCCACCAACCCCTTGCTTCACCTGTACCTTCAGTTGGTTCAATCGAGACTGTAGCGCGATGGGCTTGTCGGCAAGCCTGCCGACAAGCCGCTCGGCCTCATGGAAGCTGGCCTGCGCGCCAGTGAGATCTCCAGCATAAAACTGTGCTTCGCCGCGGGCGTTCAGGATCTGTACGGTTACAGGAGTGATTTGCAATTGCTTTGCGAGGGCAAGTGCGTCGTCCAGATTCTTACTGGCTTCGTCGCGCCTGCCGAGCATCGCGAGCGAGTAACCGTACGCGGCCTGAATTTCGGCCAGCCATGGACCCGTATCGTGCAAATTCGTGAACTGTTTGTAAGCCTCTTCGCGCGAGGCAAGTGAGGCTGCATAGCGTCCCTGTTGATCGAAGATGGCACCCATCCCAAACGAGGCCTGCGCAACGCCCCTCTGGTATCCGGCCTTTCGCGCCGTCTCCATCTCTTGCAGGTAATAGGAAGTGGCACGGTCCAGTTGGCCGACCTTCAAATATGCGTCAGCGATGTTGTGCAGGGTGTCCGACAGGTCAGAAGGGACATTGGCTTTCTGCCGCAGCTGCAGAGCGCGCTCGAGGTAAGTCAATGCATCGTCGTACTGTGCCTTGGCGAGGTACACAGTGCCGATGTTGTGCAGGCAGCGCGCCTCGTTATCTGCATCTCCAAGGCTTTTCTGAACGGCCAACGATTCCTTGTAGTGCTTGAGCGCGAGATCGTGCTGACCACGGTCAGAGTAGAGGTTGCCCAAGTCCATGAGGGTGGCACCCACTCCGGACTTGTCGCCGATGTCGCGGCGAATCTTCAACGCCTCCTGGTAGCTGGCCATTGCGTCTTCGGGGCGCCCGAGGCGAAGTTGCACCTGCGCGCTCTCGTTGAGACTGACGGCAATGCCACGCCTGTCACCGATGCCGCGCTTGATTTCCAGCGAATCGCGATAGTGTCGGAGCGCTTCGTCAGGTCTGTCGAGCAGCCGATACGCAACTCCGACTGCATGGAGAATTGTGGCTTTCGACTCACGATGATCGAACTGGATAGCAAGACTCAAAGCGCGATTGAGGTAGTCCAGAGAATCCTGCGGTCGACCGCGCTTTATCTCGGTGCGTCCGATGGCGAGCAGCGCCTCTACATACTTCGGATCAAGCTGCAGCACCTGCTGGTAGTGCTGGTGCGCTTCTTCGAACTGCGCGGAATTTTCGTAGAGCTTCCCGAGATTGAAATGCAGTTCGGAATCAGCGGGCGCGAGTTTTACCAGCTCCTCATAGGACTCGATTGCCTTCGCATCGTCGTTGAGCACGCGTGACGCGCTTGCAACGACCATGTAACGCTCGTGAGAGGGCAGTTCCGACGCAAGCGTCAGGGCCTGGCGCGCGATGCGCTCTGCGTCGCTGTCGTAGCCGAGATTGGCATAGGTTTCGGCCAAGCGCGCTTGTCCGAGGGCGAAGGAGGCATCGTTCTCAGTCGCCGCCTGGAACTTCTTGAGCGCTTCGAGGTGATTGCCTTGCCGCGCAAGGTGGATGCCTTCCGCGTAACTGCGCTGTGCCGCCAGGGAACTGGTGGACAAGCGCATGGCGGAAAGATCACCGCTTGCGAGGTTCTTGTCTACCGCGGCCAACTCGCCCTTAATGCTCTTGGCCAGCTCGGAGATTGCGCCGAGCAATGCGTCTTCGCTATCGGCTACGATGTGGAACGGCAAAACACGATGCCGTTTCGTGTCATGCAGCGTCGCGTCGATTCGGATGCTGTGACCGATTCGCGCGTACTTGCCCCAGATGAGCGTGCCTGCATTGCTGAAGTCGGCGACTCGGGTAATCGTCCCCTCATCGAGGTCCGTAATGCTGTTCACACGCAAGTCGCGGAGGATTTGCTGAACGCGCTCCGGTGCCACGGTGCGAACAGACGCAGACCGTGCCAGTTCGGTCTGAAGCAATTCCGCCATTCCGTTGCGTAACCAGTCCAGCGAGGTCTCCCCTGAATTGTTTTCGAAGGGAAGTACCGCGAGAGATGTAGTTGCAACGACGGCCGTCTGCGACGCGGGATCGGCACCGCGGCGCATCCTGATGGTGACGACTGCGGCCACGGCGAGCAGCAGTACGAGAGCACCGGCGGCCAACGCCCAGCGTCGGTGCGAGAATGCGTTACGCACTCGGGGAAGCGCGCGCTCGAGCACGGTCGCGTGATGAGTGCTTGCGCTGTCGAGGTCGGCGAGCAGTGCGCGTGCGCTCGAGTATCGTTTTGCGGGGTCGATTTCGAGGCACTTGAGAACGACAGTACTGATCTTCGGCGGAATGGTGGGGTCCAGGGTTGTAACGGGGGCGGCACGCTCCTTACTGCGCTTGACGAGACTGGCTATCTCGCTTTCCGCACGGTATGGATCTGCGCCGGTCAGCAACTCGTAAAAGATGATGCCGAGCGCGAACAGGTCCGAGCGCTCGTCCAGTGCACGTCCGTTCGCCTGCTCCGGAGACATGTAGTGCAGGGTCCCGACGAGAGCGCCGGTTTGCGTCATTCCGGCGAACTCAGCGGAGCGAGCCAGACCGAAATCCATGACCGAGACCTTGCCGCGGTCGTCGAGCATGATGTTGTCGGGCTTCAGGTCGCGATGGATAACGCCTTCCGCATGGGCCGCTTCGAGCGCAAACGCTGTCTGGCGAATGATGTCGATGGCATCGCCAAGCGGCAGCTTGCCGCGCTCGCGCAGAACGGCGCCGAGACTCCTGCCCTCGACATACTCCATCGTTATGAACTTCAGGCCATCGGACTCGCCCAGGTCGAAAATCCGGATTACGTTGCGGTGAGTAACCTTGCGCGCGAGGATGAGTTCCTGCTTGAAGCGGTCAAGCATCTCAGGATTGCGCGCGAGTTCGGGTCGGACAATCTTCAGCGCAACGGGACGGTTCAACTCCCGGTCGTGCGCTTTGAAGACGGCCCCCATGCCGCCCTCGCCGAGCATGGAGATGATCTCGTAACGTCCGCCCAGCACGTTGCCCGCACGAACGCCCTGGATCTGCTCGTTGACGCGAGCGCGACCTGCGCCGATGGCTTCCGCAGACGAATTGCCAACGATGGTAGCGTCGTCGTTTGCAGGCGACATGAAGTCCCTCTGGGACGAGGTGCAGAAACTCGGAGCGGCCTCACCCCACGTCCGAGGCTCTCAGTATAGCCCTGAACCGGGTTCCCGGTGCAGCGCTCACATGGAACATCAAATGGCCCGCGGCTGGAGCCGCAGGCCGCAGCCTGTCAACAAATAATAGAAGCGCAGCAGTCCTACATAAAAGGAAGCTCGCTTCGGCGCTTAGCGCAACCCACTGCGTGGTTCCGGCGCCGCTAGCGAGCCCAACTCCTCGCGCGGCAACACAGGCCGCGCTCGGGATGGAAGATTTCATCCGCAATCTAGAAGGCCCGCAGGCGAAGCCGCGGGCCGTGACAGTTGTTTGCGATTAGAAGTACACCTTCAGACCCAACTGCACGACCCGGGGGCCGCCCGTGCCGTTGTAGGTATCGGTGTACTCGCCGAAGTAGCTGCCGACCGGATCGGTGCTGCCTGCCGGACGTGTGGTGCGCGGCGTCAGGCTCGTGCCTGTCGTTCCATCCACGTTCACCTCACCCAGCCCGATGTTCACGTTCCTGAAGTTCGGGTGGTTGAAGACGTTGAACGCTTCAAGACGAAGCTGGATGTAGCGTCCCTCGGTCTTGCTGAACGGGATGTTCTTGAACAGTGACATATCGAAGTTCCACATACCGCCGCCGCGCAGATACGTGCGTGGCCAGTATGGCGGGACTCCGATGGGCGGGGCCGCGAATGCTGCCGGATTGAACAGCGAACCGCTGCGGCCGTTACCGGTTCCGTCATTCGGATCGCCCACGAGTATCGGTCGCAGTGGAACCTGGTTCCACTCCGGATAGGAAGGGGAGCCCGTAACCTGATGCGCGGGCCACCAGATTTCAGGTTCGATCGGCGCACCGCTCATGACCTGCGTAATGCCGGAAAGCTGGAAGCCATCCGTGATCTTGCCGACCCAGTCTGGCCAGTCGAAGGTTCTGCTGAACTTGGGCAGATCGACAACGTAGTTGATCGCCAACACGTGCGGGCGATCCCAACTGGCAAGGCGATAGTCGTATCGCGGATCGCCGGTCGGGTTGATCCAGTCTTCGTCGCCATTGGCGGTGACCAACGTCTTGGAAAAGGTGTATGCGACTCCGAACGTCAGGTTGTTGCCAAAGCGGCGATTAGCCGAAACCTGGAGCGAGTTGTAGTTGCTGTTGCCGTCGAACGTGTAGTACTGGATGCGCTGATAACCCTTGTACGGACGGAGGTAGTTCGGGTTGTCATACGCGTACGCGCCGGAGAAGCTGAACCCCGCATTGGCATATGCCGGCGGAAGGTTCGGTTCCACAGCAGGCACGACGCCGCCGGGGAACTTGCTCGGATCCTGGGCCGCGCGCGTGAACAGAGTGCCATAGGGCAGGGCGTTCAGGTTGCGGGTGCGAACCAGATGGCGGCTCTGCGAACCGACGTAGGAGACGTCCAGCGTGATCTGTCCCGGCAGAGAGCGCTGGATGCCCAGGCTGAAGTTGTAAATCGTCGGCACGTAGCCGCCTGGATCCACACCTAGCGCATTTGCCGGAGCGACGATGCCGGCCTGGTTAGCAAGGGACGGGATGTTCGCCACGTTGCCGCGCAGGTAGGTAGGGGCCACTACGTTCGGCGGGTTCTCGTTGATCGCGTTGTAGATCAGGTTGCCCTGAATCCGATCGTGAAAGATGCCCGCTCCACCGCGGAGCACCGTCTTCTGATTGCCGAACATGTTCCAGGCAAAGCCGATACGCGGTTCGTACTGGACTCCGCGATCGTCGATGCCGGAGCGGAAGTAGCCCGCGCTCGCAACACCCATCCCGTTCCCAGCTCTGCCTGAGCCCGGAACGATGGCGCCAACGTAGTCTCCGGGGAACACCGTGGACGGATTCGCCGGGTCGATCGCATTGCCCTGACCATCGGAGACGAACAGGCGCACAGCGTTGGCCGGATCGTATAGCGCGGGGTTGAAGTAGGCGCCCTGCAGCTTCTCGTCGTATTGCGGCTGGAACCAGGAGAACCGCATGCCAGCGTCCAGGGTGAACGTCGGCGTTACGCGCCAGGTATCCTGCGCATAGAACTCAAGCTGCGAATAGCGATATGCGCCGCGAGGACGCACGTTTGTCTGCTGGAAGGTTTCGTAATAGCCCAAGAGGGCGTTCGCAATCGGATTTCCAGTAAAGATGGGATCAGTGGGGTTGTCGCGGAAGCTGAAGTTACCGTTCGCGTTACCCCACGCGTCCTGGTCCTTACGGTTGCGCTGGAAGAAGACGCCGAACTTCGCCGTGTGACTTCCAAAGACCTTAGTCAGGTTGTCAGCGACGTCGATGGTGGTATTCGAGTTCGTGAACGGGACGGCACCGGCGTAGGTCCAGAGGTCACCGATTCCGGGAATGCCACCCAGCGAAAGGTCAGGTATGGGACCGTTCGCGTCAGGCGAGAACAGCAGCGGAATGTTGATATCCGGGTTGTTCGTCCGCGTCAACTGTCCGCCTGGCGCGTTGATGTCGAGTTTGGCCACGCTCGGCCCGAAGGTGAACTCGTTCACCATTGTGGGTGAGAGCGTGCTGGTCAGGTTCAGCGAGAAGTTCCAACTCGGCTCGGTGAATACCACGCCCCCGGGGAGGCCGAGGGCTGCGATGCCCCATGGACCGGCGCCGTAAGGCAGCGTCTGTTCGCCGTCATTGTTGATGAAGCGACTGTAGAGGCGGTGCGCGTTGGAGACTTGATAGTCAAGCCGGAAGATGTCCTCGCGGCGCGGATACTCACCCGAGAGCTGCGAGATGTAGTTGTTTCTCGGATCGCCTGTCAGGTTCGGGCTCGGCAGTATGCGGCGGAGCCAAGCCTGCGCGCCGGGCAGGATGCGGTTAGACGGAATCTGGTTATTCGGGAATGGCTGGCCCGTTACGGGATCAATGAGCGTGAACGGCGTTGGAGTGTCGCCATCGAAGTAGTAGCTCTGGGAGAAGTCGCCCGAAAGCTCGGCCAAGGTCGGAACGCGGCCCTGAACCGGGTTGCCGGCCGGGATAAGCTGGCGATAGAACTCCTCACTCCAGAAGAAGAACAGCTTGTCGCGGTTCCGGTTGAAATCGGTGCCCGGAATGATCACCGGACCGCCTAGGTTCCAGCCGAAGTAGTTGTAGCGGTACTTCGCGATTTCCTGGTTCTTGTGGTTCGAGAACCAGTTGTTCGCGTTAAGGCCTTCGTGACGATGGAACCAGCGGGCATCGCCGTGGAAATCATTGGTGCCGCTCTTGGTGACCAGGGCGATGAAACCGCCAGCCGCTTTGCCGTACTCGGCCTGATAGTTCGAAGTGAGCACTTTCACTTCGGCAATGGCATCCGGGTTCACGGTCACGTGCACCGCACCGTTGTTACCAGTGTCCACGTTGGAGGTGCCGTCAATGGTGAACTGCTTCTGGTTGCCTCGCGAACCGTTGATGTTGAACTGGTCGAGGCCGCCACGGCCAGAGACGGCGCCCTGGACGTCGCTGACCACTCCGGGCATCACCCGGAACAGGTCGAGGACATTGCGGCCGTTGAGCGCGATGCGGTCGATTTGCCGCGTTGTGATGAGGTCCGAACGCTCGCCGGACTGGGACTGCAACTCGATCTGGCCGGTGTCAGCAGTGACGGTCACTTCTGCACCGGCGTCGCCGACCGTGAGCCTGAGCTCGCCCGCGTCGAGTCGATCGGTAGCGTTAAGGATGAGATTGGTCTTTGTGAGTGTCTGGAATCCGGGGGCTTCCACCTTCAGGCTGTAGTTCCCAGGCGGGAGATTCGGTACTACGAATTCCCCGGACTCGTTTGTTTTGACGGTTCGGGATACGCCGGTGCTGGGATTGGTGACGGTTACGGTTGCGTTTGTAACGACGGCACCGCTTGGGTCCACTGCACGGCCGAACATGTTACCAGTTGTAATTTGTGCGAAAAGACTAACGCATCCGAGGGATGCCAGAACTGCGATAACGACAACGGCTCGGCATAGCCCAGATGCAGGCTCGAAACGGAATTGCGAGCGCAACATGGGTCCTTTCTCCTTACATAAATCGCAGATTCAAATGATCGCCGCTGCTGTGGCAGCGGTTTCCAGTTGATTGACCCCGTGTCTCCCCCTCCATCCCGGACAGGATTTTCACGCAGAACTCCCGGAGCGTGCAACTCCCCCAAAGGCGGGAATGCCGACGAGCAGTGCGTCACAAAGAGCTGTCCGAAGTATCGGGCGAGAGCTGACGAGACAGCCGTTGAGATAAAAAAAGTAGGTTCAGGGTTGCAGAATATGTGGCGTCTGGCGTCTGCCACCGAGTTGGGACGGTGGGCGAACGCGGAGCCTTGACTGGCTACAAGCAGGAAGTACACTGCTGCCGAGGAGCAGGCACCGTGAATCGCAATCGTCGTGATTTTCTGAGGATCAGCGCCGCCACAGTAGCTGGAGTAGCAGCCACCAACGCAATTCCTGAAGCAGTTGCCACCGAGCCGAGCCGTCCGGCGGGGCCGATCTCCGTGCGCGCCACTTACGACGACAAGCGGTTTGCCGCCGAGCCTCCCATCCATTGGAGGCGAGTTTCGGGTGCAGCCGCGGCGTCGGCCATAACCGTAGATCCAAAGAAGACGGCACAGGAGATACTCGGTTTCGGCGCTGCGTTTACGGATGCAGCGTGCTACATGTTCGACCAGTTACCTCCCGAATCCCGCGCAAAGCTCTTTGACGAGCTGTTCGCTCCGGCGAACATGGGCTTGAGCGTGTGCCGCACTTGCATCGGATCAAGCGATTACGCGGTCAGGGCTTACAACTACGCCGAGCAGCCCGACCCGGAGCTAAAGAGCTTCAGCATCGAATACGACCGCGCCTACATTCTGCCGATGCTCAGGGAAGCGCGGAAAAGGAACCCTGACCTTTTCCTGCTGTCCTCTCCGTGGAGCCCCCCGGGTTGGATGAAGGCGAACAACTCGATGCTCGGCGGATCCATGACGAAGCGGCACTTCAAGGTGTACGCCAACTACTTTCTCAAGTTCCTGCAGGCGTACGCAGCCGAGGGCGTTCCTGTGCAGGCGGTCTCGTCACAGAACGAAGTGGATACAGACCAGGATGGGCGCATGCCTGCATGTTTGTGGGGGCAGGAGTACGAAATCGAGTTTGTGCGCGACCACCTCGGACCAACGCTGCGCAATGCGGGCCTGAACACCCAAATCTGGTTGCTCGACCACAACTACAACCTCTGGGGCCGGGCTATCTGCGAGCTCGACGACAAGGAATTGCGCAGGTACGCGAATGCGGTCGCATGGCACGGATACGTGGGCGGTCCGGAAATGATGACCAGGGTGCATGACGCGCACCCGGATGCAAATATGTACTGGACCGAAAGCGGACCGGACTACACCGATCCGGCGTATGCGACGGATTGGACGAAGTGGAGCGGCACGTTCACGGGAATCCTGCGGAACTGGTCGCGGGCGATCATTGCTTGGAACTTCGCTCTGGACGAAGTGGGCCGTCCAAACATTGGTCCGTTCCCATGTGGCGGTCTCGTCACCATCCACTCTCAGACAAAAGAGATCACCACGAGCGGCCAGTACTGGGCGATGAAACACTTCTCGTCTGCGGTGAAGCGGGGCGCTCGCCGGATTGCCTCGGAGGCCAAGGATGTCCAAGTACAGCATGTGTCCTTCGAGAACCCGGACGGAAGCCGAGTCCTGGTTTTGACCAACGCGAGTGCTGAACCTCGCAAGGCGCAGGTTCGCCTCGGAAGCCAGGTTGCTGAGGTCAGCTTGCCCAAGGACTCTGTGCTGACGCTTTCGTGGGTCTAGGCCGAAAAGATGGAACTCGCGCCGCGCGTGCCACACCGCGGCGCAGTCCTTTTCTGCACTCCAGGCGACAAGTTGGAATGATGAAAGGAATGGTTGTGGCCCGTTGTTCGAAGCTCTTATTCCTTGCCGTGCTCTTCGGCGTTCTCGTTTATTGCTCCGCGTCTTCGATAGCTCAGGAGCTCACAGCGAATGCCCAGGAACCCAAAGCGAATGACCGCTTTGTCGCGTCTGCTGCCGCATCTCGCGCGGCGGACGCCGAGCTACGCGCGTCGTTCATTCAACTGACACGCGGATGGGAGTTTCGCACGGACCCGGAGGGACGAGGTCTCGCCGAGCGGTGGCATGCGGGTCCGTTTCCTGCGACTGCGTGGCGCACAATCAACGCCAGAGATGTGTGGGAGAAGCAGGGATTCGAGGGTTATGACGGCTACGCCTGGTATCACAAGGACGTGCTGGTTCCGGCAGAGTGGGCTGGCCATGCCGTGGATTTCGTTTCGAACGGCGTGGATGACGAGTTCGACCTCTACGTAAACGGTACGTTCGTGGGACACAAAGGCGACCGTTCGAGCGAACTGGGTTCGGTTTCGCGCTGGAGGACGGTGGTTCCGATCCAGAGTGCAATCCGCTACGGCGAGACAAACTCAATCGTGCTGCGTGTCAATGACTGGTCGGGAGATGGCGGTTTGTGGGGCGATGTGTTTCTGCGTCGTCGGCTGCCCTTCGAGCATTATCGGCGACACCTGCCGGAGCCTGTAATTGAGAGCAAGCCCGAGTGGGTACGCCTCTACTGGAAGGCTTGGGAGATCGCGTGGCTCCACATCGCGCACGGAACGGAAGAAAACGGTTTCGCCCCGCTTTACCTCGACGAAGCGTTCAACGAGATGGTGTACCAATGGGACAGCGTCTTCATGACGCTGTTCCCGCGCTATGGCAACCGCCTGTTCCCGTCAATTGAGACGCTGGACAGTTTCTACCGTGGTCAGCGTGCGGATGGATACATACAGCGGATATATAGGGAAGACGACGGCGAGATCGCTTACGAGCCTTCTGCCGACGATCCGAATGTGAACCCGCCTCTGTTTGCGTGAGCGGAACTCGAGTACTACCGCTTTACCGGAGACCGGCAGCGGCTTTCGAGGGTTTATCCGGTCCTGAAGAAGTACTACGGCTGGCTGGACCGCAATACGCGCACGCCGATGGGAAACGGCCTCTACTTCCAGACGGATTTCGGAAGCGGGTTGGACAACGTTCCTCGCGCACAGCTCAAGAAAGGCACATGGGCGGACGCCTCGCTCCAGATGGCGCTTTTTGCGCGCCACATGTCGCAGATGGCGGATGTCCTAAATAACCGGACAGACGCGGCGCACTGGCAACGCGAATACGCGCGCCTGAAGGCGGCTACGAATCGCGTCAACTGGAACGTCGATGACGGCTTCTACTACGACGTCCAGCCAAACGGTGAGCCCACGCGGGTGAAATACCTGGGCGCATACTGGTCTTTGCTGAGCGAAGTCGCAGACCAGCAGCAGGCGGCAGCGCTGGTAGCTCACCTGAAAGACCCGAAGCACTTCTACAGACCGCACCTGTTCCCGAGCCTTGCGGCTTCGCATCCCGACTACGATCCTATGGGCAACTACTGGGTCGGCGGGGTGTGGGCTTCAACGAACTACATGGTTGTGAAGGGACTGGAGCGTCGCGGGTATCGCAACTTCGCCCGGGAGGCCGCGGAGAACCACATCGACAACATGGTGAAAGTGCTTAACGCCAAGATCGACGAGGCACGCATCAATCCTCCGGAGCGCGACGGGGACTACCAGAGCATCTGGGAATGCTATTCGCCGGAGCACCCGCTGCCCGGAACCGGAGCCGACAAGAACATCTTTTCGCGCCACCACTTTGTGGGATGGTCCGGCGCCGGGCCGATCGCGATGCTGTTCGAGAACGTGCTCGGGTTCGATGTGTCCGGCGTGGACCACACAGTGACATGGCACGTCAGCCGCACAGATCGCCACGGCGTCCGCAACATGCCGATGGGAGCCAAGGACTCCTTTGACCTGATTGCGAGCGCACGAGATGCAGCGAGTGGTCGGATCGTAATCTCGGGCCGCGCAAGCCGACCGTTCACACTCAAACTGATGGTCGATGGATGGAAGCCGAAGACCCTGCGAATACCGGCCCGGCAGTTCGAGATGCAGGTGCGGCGATAGCGCGAGACACTCTGGCAGGGCAGAGTACCTGCACGGCGGCGACGTTATCCCGCATAGAGAACCTGCCGACTCGAACTGACGTTTGACAAAACAGGGCGCGTGACAATCGCGCTAAAGGGAACGCCTGAACACAGGCCACGACTGCTGTAAAGTGGGCCATCTAGCTAAGCGAAGTTTGTGGTGACCTTCCAGCTGCTCTGTTAAACTCATCGGAGCTACCTCGTAGTACAGCTACTATCAAACGGAGCATTGGATGCGCCTTTTTCTAGTCTGCATCTTGCTGCTGGTGGTGTGTGCGACCGCCATGGGCCAGCAGGCGAATTACGTACCGCGCTTTGACGCTTTCGGCAGTTTTTCTTACCTTGCAACGCCGAAGATGAATCTTTATCAGCGCGGCTTCAACGGCCAGCTCGGGATGAACGTGAATCGATGGCTCGCTATCGGAACCGACTTCAGCATTTTCAAGGGTCACAGCTCGCTCACGCCTGAGGAACTCGTTCCGGAGCAGAGGGCCAGGCTTGCTCCTTATCTCGGCCTGCTGCCCGCGGGCACGAAGCTGTCCGTCCCGTACAACGCGAGCACTTACACCTTCACCGCCGGACCACAGGTGAACATTCGTAAGCTGCGCGCCATGACGTTCTTCGTTCGCCCGGCGATCGGCATCCTGCATGAAAAGGTCACCGGCAAGCCGAACACACCACTTGCGGATGCGGTTGTGACCGGCCTTGTGGGTCCAAGCAAAGCCAAGAGCGATACCACAATCTTCTGGGGCGCAGGTGGCGGCATGGACCTGAACGTCTCACGGAATATGGCTTTCCGCGTCGGCGTGGACGTTGTCCATGTGAAGCTGTTCAAAGAGCTTCTCGAAGGCGGGCGCAACAGCGTACGCCTCTCGATTGGGCCAACATACCGCTGGGGCAGCAACGTCCAATAGCACGGGATCGAAGTGATGAAGCCCGCGAGTTCGCTCGCGGGCTTTTCCTGCGACGAACACGCCGATCACGGCGGCACTGGTGTATGTGCGCATCCACACCTCGCCGGTATTATCGCGTACTTACCGAGCGACATGCGGTACATCAGCGGTTGTGTTCACGATCAAGCGTGCGAAGCAGAAGCACAGAGAGCTCTGCGGTCGTCGAGGCAAGCGGGACATCACTCGTTCGCGAGGTGGCCTGTTACATGCTGCAATCCGGCAACGACGATAGCCATGCGGTCGAAGTCTAGCTTATCGGGCGTATCGCTGGCCGCATGATAGTGCTCGTAACGAAACGGTGCCGTGTCCGTCACCATGACTGCGGGATAGCCGTGCTGCCAAAATGACCAGTGGTCCGACCATCCAACGCCGGGCAAACTCGCTGGTGCAGCCGCTCCTTCGGAAGGGAAGCGGGTGGAGTCCCGGAACGCGCGTATGACTCGGCGAACAAGAGCGCCGGACTCGGTGTTGCCGACGAAGCCGATGAAATTGCCGGTTGAGGGATACAGGGCGTCGAGGCCGCCGGGGTAAGTCTGGCTGCCCGGCTTGTCTGAATACGCTCCTATCGTCTCCAAGGACAGCATGGCTTCTACGCGGACGTTCCGCTGCTTCAAGTCACGCGCATAGACCATGCTGCCCATCTGAGGGGTCTGAAAATAGGGAGGCTCCTCATTTGGGAACAGCACGAAGCGCACAGTGCGCCGAGGCTGGCGGGTCTTCATGAGCCGAGCGAGTTCGAGGACGGCAGCAACTCCGCTGGCGTTGTCGTTGGCTCCGGGCGTACCTGCCACTGTGTCGTAGTGTGCGCCGATAACGATGTTCTGCTGTGCCAGTTCGGCGCCGCCTAAAACAGCTTCCACATTGCTCACCGGCTTGCCTGCCACCTCGTACTGCTGAAAGCGCACCTCGTAGCCGGACTGTTTCAGCTTGTCTGCGATGTACTCGGCAGCTGCTTCGAGTTGTCGGTGCTTCTGCAGATTGCGTTCGCCGATGTCGAGCGACAGTGCGCGAACGTGCGCCAGCAGATTGTTCCTGATCTGCAGTCCATCGGCACTCAGCGGGTCCAGTGACCCGGAAAAGGAGTCGCGCGGCATGTAAGTGGCAAACAGCACTTGATAGATGCAATAGCTGAGACCCAGAGAGACAGCGATGGAGACGATCCAGAGCTTGCGGCGCGACATCGGAGCAGACGTGGTGATGGAGTCGAACACGCACGCATGACAGCAGCGAAACATGGGGAGTCAATCTCAATGTAGCGCAATGTTTCCCTTTGTACTCTCCTGTGCTTCGGGCGTACCATTCGGCGCAAGGAGAGCACGATGAGCGAGGATTTGAAACAATCCTCCGGACGACGAGACTTCTTAAAAATTACCGGATCAGCAGCAGCCGGCTTCGTGGCCCACAGCCTGACTTCCGAGCGCGCACGCGCGTTTCCCGCTCTGCCCGAGAACGCCATAACCCCAAATGCCATGCCGACACGCAACCTGGGCAAGACGGGTTACCGGGTTGGCATCTTCAGCCTGGGTGGGCAGGCAGCAGTGGAGAAGCCGAATAACGAAGCAGTGGCTGTTCCGATTGTGGAGCGCGCGATTGACCTCGGAGTGAACTACATCGATACCGCCGCGGCATATGGCGGACCTGACCGCTGGAGTCAACGCTACATCGGGCAGGTGATGAAACGGCGTCGCAAGGAGGTGTTCCTGGCGACGAAAACGAACGATCGCACGCGCGACGGTTCGCTACGGCTGCTGGAAGAGTCGCTGAAGTTGCTGAATACCGATCACCTCGATTTATGGCAGGTACATAACCTGTCGCGCATGGACCAGGTGGAGCAGATATTCGGGAAAGGCGGCGCGATGGAGGCTCTGCAGCAGGCGCGCGAACAGAAGATGGTTCGCTACCTGGGCGTGACCGGGCACGCCGATCCGGACGTGCTCATCGAGGCGATCCGCCGTTTCCCGTTCGATACTGTCCTGCTGGCGCTTAATGCCGCGGACCGGCACCACCTCAGCTTTAGCGCGAAGCTGCTACCGCTCGCAGTAGAAAAGCAGATGGGCATCATTGGAATGAAGATTCCAGCGCGCGGGCGCATTCTGACCTCCTGGAATCCGCCAGCCGCGAACCAGCCGGCTGGGTGGGAGGGACGCGCAGACCGTCCGGGAACGCTGAACATGCGCGAAGCGATGTACTACGTACTTACGCATCCCGTTTCAACGGTCATCATCGGCTGCGACTCGATCGCCCAAGTTGAAGAGAACGTGCAGCTTGCTCGGGACTTTACGCCGCTCAGTGATGCGCAGATTTCCGCGCTGGCAGAGAAGAGCGCACCCGTAGCGCGGCAGGCACTTTTCTTCCGTCCCTGGTCATAACAAGTCAGTGTCTCTGTTGAGCAATGAGGCCGCCGAGTTGGCGGCCTCGACTTTTGTGTGTCCCTCAGCGGTTGCAGCCGCTGCGCAGAGGGGTAAGCTTCCGGCACGGCTGATTTGTACGCCTCCCGGCAGGTGGAGGTCGCCGGTGAGCGGGAAGCATCGACGCCCCTACTCCGGCAGGGTTTCTGGCAGAACGCGAAGCGAGTTACCGCCCATAATCTTCGCTATCTCGGTCTCGGAGAAACCTTCTCTGAGCAGAGCTTCCGTTAAGCGATTCAGACCGGATGCGTCGAACGGCGAATCAGCAGCAGGCGACCATTTGAATCTTGTGCGGTACCGCGGAGACGTTCAGCCTGGTAGAGCGCTCGATGTTTCAAGCTGCCCCATGTTCGCGGGGGCCAGTGCTCGGCAATGGCAAGTGCGCCGATGAGATCCGAATCGCCGCTGTTTCGGTTGATATTTTGCGAGCGGGGCGTTTTTGTGACAACGCTGAAGACCTGAACAGCAACGTTACCTTCGCGAAGTCGCGGAATGTCGACGTGGCCAACGCTCGATTTCGTCAGCAGATCACGGCCCCAGAGCAAGCTGTCAGTATGCAGGTCTACTATCGTCAGCCGGCCATGAAGCGCTTTGGCTTTCTCAGAGACCTTGTAGGGCTGGGGTGCGAGCACGCGGTTGAAACGGGACTCGATGAGACGGGGCGCGGAAAAACTCGCCACCAAGATTGCGGTGGTCACCAACGCCGCGAAAACCAGAAACATCCTCTTCATGTTGGCCAGCATGGTATCAGGACGCGCGTTAAGCCGCATGAACGGTCTGGTGACCAGGGGAACTGGCCTGTATAGGGAAGTCCTTCTCGTTCGGCAACTCTGGTTCTAGAATTCGTCCATCATGAGAACTCATCTGCGATCGAGGGCGTGGTTTGCCCTCGCCCTGCTACTCGTCTGCACGCTTGCCGCCGGGGCGGCGAAGCGTCCGCTAACTCACCGAGACTACGATTCATGGCGCAGTATCACAGGCCAGAAGCTCTCCGATGACGGTCGCTTCCTCGCATATTCGGTGCTTCCGCAAGAGGGAGATGGCGAGTTGGTCGTCCGCAACCTCGAAACCGGGAAGGAGTTCCGGGAGTCCATCGGCGAGCGTCCGCCGATGCCGCCGGCTAATCCGCTGGCGGAACTGACGGGCGGTGAGGGGCCGGCGGTGCGGAACATCGTCATCCGGTTCACGGCGGATAACAGCAAGGTTGTTTTCTCCACTTTCCCCACGAAAGCGGAGCGCGATGCGGCGAAGAAGGCCCGCAAGAAGGCCGATGATCCTGACGCGCCCAAGGCAGCGATGGTGATCCTTGATCTCGCGACTGGCACTTCCACTCGCATTGCACGCGTGAAGAGTTTCAAGGTGCCCGAGACCGGGACTGGCTGGATCGCCTACCTGAAGGAGCCTGAAAAGGCAGCCGACGAGAAGAAGGGCGAGGCGAAGGCGGAGGCCAAGTCCGAATCAGCAGCGGGCGAGAAGCCGCAGATTACGCCGGTGGCTCCCGCTGCCGGCAGCACTCCCGACGGCGCGGGTTCCAAGAAAAAGAAGAAGGACTTTGGCAGCGAACTCGTGCTTCGCAACCTCGCGACCGGTGCAGAGCGGCGCTTCGCCGACGTCACTGAATACGAACTCACGGACGATGCTGCTTTGCTGGCTTACGCCGTTTCTTCAAAGTCTGAGGAGACGAACGGAGTCTATGCCGTTGCGACTGTCACACAAGTTGAGCCGCAAGCGCTGCTGAAGGGCAAAGGCAAGTACGTGAAGCTCGCTTTCGATGAGGCGCAGAAGCAGCTTGCCTTCCTGGCGGACCAGACCGCGCCGGACGCAAAAAGCAAGCCGAGCACGCCGAATTTCAAGGTGTACCTGTGGCAGCGTGGAGCGGCGGGGGCGCCGATCCCGGTTGTGGCTGCTGTTAACCCGGGGGTCCCGAAGGAGCTTGTGATCAGCGAAAAGGGCGACGTCAGATTCACGCGCGACGGGAAGCGACTCTTCTTCGGCGCCGGCGTGCCGCCCGTTGACAAGGACGCGGACGAAAAAGAACTGCCTGAAGAAGACAGGGTGAATGCCGATCTCTGGCACTGGAAGGACGACAACATCCAGCCCGTACAGAAAGCTCGTGCCGAGCTGGACAAGACCCGTTCGTATCGTGCGGTGTATCACATCGTGGAAAAGAAGTTTGTTCAACTGGCCGACCGCACAATGAGCGAACTCACGCCCAGTGAGGATGGACTGTGGGGCTTGGGCGGCGACGACCGCGAGTACCGCGCCATCATGGAGTATGACGAGCGGTTCCGGGATTCATATCTCGTCAACACACTCACGGGCGAGCGCAAACTGCTGGCGAAACGGCACCTTGGACGTCCGCAGTGGTCCCCGTGCGGGAAGTATGTCGTTTACTTCAACGGTAACGACTGGATCTCCATTACGGTCCCAGGCGGCAAGACTATCAATTTGACCGAGAAGCTCGGAGTGAAGTTCTTCGACGAAGACCACGACACTCCGAACGCTCCCGGCGCAGCCGCGAGTGCCGAATGGACAAGTGATGGCAAATACGTCCTTCTGGCAGACTATTTCGACGTATGGCAGGTTGCGCCCGATGGGTCGTCGGCGAAGAACCTCACGGACGGTGTGGGACGCAAGCAGCGCACGCAGTTCCGCGTGGTGCGGATGCGGCCGCGTGATCGCGACCGCGAGGAAAGACCGGAAGACCGCTATGTGGACGCTTCGAAGCCGCTGTTGCTCCGTGCGGAAAACACCGACACGCGAGAGACAGGCTTTTACACGGATAAGATCGACGGCTCGCATACTCCGGCGAAGTTGATCTGGGCCGCGAAGAATATGTCGTACGTAGCAACGGCTCGCAACGCGGACGTGGTGATCATCACCGCTTCGCGCTTCGATGAGGCACCGGACCTGCAAATCACGAACCTGAGCTTCGGGAATCCGAAGAAGGTGACGAACCTCGATGCGCAACGCGAACCGTTTATCTGGGGTACGGCCGAGACAATTGGCTTCCGCAACGCCGACGGCGTGCCGCTGAGCGCGACACTCTACAAGCCGGAGAACTTCGACCCGAAGAAGAAGTACCCGATGATCGTGTACATCTACGAGAAGCTCTCGCAGAACGTACACAACTTCGTCGAGCCTCGGCCGGGCCACAACATCAGCATTCCCTATTACGTGAGCAACGGCTACCTCGTGCTGCAACCGGACATCGTGTACACAATCGGGCAGCCGGGACAGAGCGCGATGAAAGCGGTGATGCCCGCGGTTGACGCCGTGGTCGCGCGCGGCTTTGTGGACGAAAACGCGATTGGGATGCAGGGGCACAGCTGGGGCGGTTACCAGATTTCCTACATCGTGACGCAGACGAACCGATTCCGCGCGGTCGCGGCGGGCGCCCCTGTCAGCAATATGACGAGCGCGTACGACGGCGTGCGATGGGGGAGCGGCCTTCCGCGCCAGTTCCAGTATGAACGTACGCAGAGCCGAATTGGCGGAACACTCTGGCAGTACCCGATGCGGTTCATCGAGAACTCGCCGGTGTTTATGGCCGACCGCGTGCGCACACCGATCATGATCCTGCACAACGACATGGATGACGCGGTGCCGTGGTACCAGGGAATCGAGTACTTCCTGGCGCTGCGCAGGCTGGGGAAAGAAACGTACATGTTCAACTACAACGGCGAGCCGCACCACATTCGTCGCCGTCCGAACCAGAAGGACTATGCAGTTCGATTGCAGCAGTTCTTCGATCACTTCCTGAAAGGTGCGCCGCGTCCCGACTGGATGGACAAGGGTATTCCGTACCTGGAGCGCGAGCGCGAGAAGGACGTGATCCGCGCGATCTACGCACCAGAGCCGGAAACAAAGTCCGCCGAAGCGAAGGCTGAGGAGACAAAGCGCGGTAATTAGGTGCGTGATTCGAACAAGGCTCCGAGGCAACTTGCCTCGGAGCCTTCTCGCTTCAGGACGCTTTTGCCACGGGCGAGGGCTGGCGCGAATCGCCAGCTTCCTCTGGAGTCGCGGCTTCTTCGGGCGCGGGGTTGTCTTCGCGTGTCGGCGCCAGCTTTGTAACCAGTTCTGCCGGAGCAGGCTCCTCGACAGTGGTCTCCACCATTGGTGCTGAGTCTTTCGCCGTCGTCCGAATGTTGACCTTGAGGTCTGCGAAGTCGGCCTCGAAGTCGCGGACGAACTCGAAATCCTCTTCGGTCAGGACGGGGTTCCGAACGGGGTGCATCACGCTGTTCCGGATGCGATTCAACTTGATGAGGCGCTCCAGCAGGTCTTTCTTCTGGTTCAGCAGTCGTTCAGGGATGTACTTGTTCAGGACAGACCATCGCTTGTCGAGAATCTCGCGAAGGCTGATCAGGTGCGTGTAGGAGTATGGCTCATCTGCGGGTTCAGGATCTTTCTCGCGCAGGGCGGCACATTCGGCGCGTATGTTGTCCGGCACGCCGGAGCGCCACCAGTTCTCCTCGCCGAACTCAGCGATGAACGCCTCCTTAATGAACTTGTGCAGGCGTACTTCGACCGTCCGGAGCAGTTCATACATGTCGCCGAGGACCACACGGGCCCTCCGGTACCGGAGGTAAATTCCGATATCCACCCGGCTCGCGTTGTACCCGCGTGCCTTGAGTTCGCGAGCAATCACCCAGGAACTCAGGGAGTTGCTCTTCTCGATTGCCTGCTCGATGGCCACTCGCAAGTCGCGGGGCAGGGCAAAGGCGACATCGGACCGTCGCAACTCACCCTCGCCGATCATCAGGGCGAGGTACTGCATGACCTCAG
>Ga0196976_1000195_pt1 | contig 41196 bp, 42 predicted proteins | sample S3v_513CmetaG_FD_148644 | JGI IMG/M metagenome (GOLD analysis project Ga0196976, IMG submission 148644) | Soil microbial communities from Anza Borrego desert, Southern California, United States - S3+v_5-13C | ecosystem: Environmental > Terrestrial > Soil > Desert | place: USA: California... | reverse complement strand
CTCCTCCTCTATGGCGGCGCCATCGAAGAGGCCGGCTCGGTCCGCGCGCGCAAACAGCAGCGCCACACGACCTCGGACTGGATGGCCATCGAGCAGAGCCGCGGCATCTCCATCACCTCCACCGTGCTGCAGTTCGAGTACGACGGCTCTGTGCTGAACCTCCTCGACACCCCCGGCCACCAGGACTTCTCCGAGGACACCTACCGGACGCTTGCGGCCACCGACAGCGCCGTCATGGTGCTCGACGGCGCGAAAGGGATCGAGCCGCAGACGCGCAAGCTGTTCGAGGTCTGCCGCATGCGGCACATCCCGATCCTCTGCTTCGTCAACAAGCTCGACCAGCCGGCCAAAGACCCGTTCGAGCTGCTCAGCGAGATCGAGCGCGAGCTGAAGGTGCAGGCCGTGCCGATGAACTGGCCGATCGGCGACGGCCCGACCTTCCAGGGCGTCTACGATCTCCGCAACCAGCAGGTGCTGCGTTTCGAGCGCACCAAGCACGGTGCGTCGGTAGCCCCGATGACGGTCAGCGGCCTCGACGATCCGCACCTCGCCGACGCCCTCGGACCGACCGCGTGGCAGGACCTGCGCGACGCGGCCGAGCTCCTCGACGGCGCGGGCGCGTCCTTCGACCGCAAGCAGTTCGAGTACGGCCGCGTGATCCCGGTGTTCTACGGCAGCGCCGTGAACAACTTCGGCGTGGAGCCGTTCCTGCGCGCGGTGATCGAGCTCGCGCCGCCGCCCTCGCCCCGCCACGCGAAAGCGAAAGGGGAAGACTTCGAGCTCGCGCCGGTCGACCCGAACTTCACCGGTTTCGTGTTCAAGATCCAGGCGAACATGGACAAGCGCCACCGCGATCGCCTGGCCTTCATGCGCATCACCTCGGGTGTGTTCGAAAAGGACATGCTCGTCCACCATGCGCGCCTCAAGCGCGAAGTGCGCATGACCCGCCCGCATCGTCTCTTCGCGCAGGAGCGCGTGGGCGTCGAGAAAGCGTATCCCGGCGACGTGATCGGCTTCGTCAATCCCGGCATCTTCCAGATCGGCGACGCCGTGGCCTCGGACATGCCGGTCGAGTTCGACCGCATTCCCCGCTTCGCGCCCGAGCACTTCGCCACCATGCGCGCCAAGCAGGTCACCCGGCAGAAGCAGTTCCAGAAGGGTCTGGAGCAGCTCGAGGAAGAGGGGGCGATGCAGGTCTTCGTGCTGCACGACGGCCTGCGCAGCGAGCCCATTCTCGCCGTCGTCGGCGAGCTGCAGTTCGACGTGCTCGCCTCGCGCCTGGAGACGGAGTACGGTGTCGAGACGACGCTCACCAACCTCCCCTACAAGCTCGCGCGCTGGGTCGACCGGGACGTCGACGAGGTGGCGCGGATGACGCTCCCCTCGCGCTCCCGCGTGGCCACGGATCGCAACGGACAGGCGGTGGTGCTCTTCACCTCCGACTGGGAGCTGGACTACGCCCAGAAGGAGAACCCGAATGTCGAATTCAAGAGCGCTTCTTAGCCTGATCGCGGCGATGCTCTGCGCCGCCGGCATGCTCGCGGCGCCGAAGAAGCGCGACGCGGCGAAACTGAGCGAGGCCGCCGCGCACGCCGACGTCGTGGCCGCGGTGAAGACGCAGAACGCGCGCGCGCTGCCGCTGGTGGCGATCAAGGTCATCGACCAGCGCTGGTTCCTCGGCAAAGAGAGCAACCTCGTGCAGCAGACCATCACCGGCAAGTGCGCGGACCAGTTGCGGGCCTTCGTGACCGCGAACCCCGCGTACGGCCAGGCCTTCGTGCTGGACGACCAGGGGGCGGTGGTCTGCGCGAGCACGCGCACGGAGAACTACTGGTACGCCGAGGCACCGCTCTGGCAGCGCGCCTTCCGCGGGGAGACCTTCCTCGATCGGTCGCTGCTCTCCGTCCCGGTCAGGGACGAGGATCGCGTCATCGGTGCGATCGCGGCTCGCGTTAAACTTACTTCATGAAGAAATTCATGTTCGTGCTTCTCCTGGCTGCAGGCGCACACGCCCAGTCCGCGGGCGACGTGCAGAAAATGCTCGTCGCGGAGGCCGCGAAGGTGCGCGCGCTCGGCTCGGATCCCGAGATCGTGGCCGCGGTGAAGGCGCAGAACGCGAAGAGAGTCCCGCTCGACACGATCAAGAAACTCGATGCGCAGTGGACCTCGGGCAAGGCCGCGGCGCTGGTGAAGCAGACCACGACCGGCGCGTGCGCCGACCGGCTGCGGCTCCTCACCGCCGGCGGCAGATACAACGAGACCTTCGTCATGGACGACCGCGGTGCCCTCGTCTGCGCCACGGCCAGAACGTCGGACTACTGGCAGGGAGACGAGGCGAAGTTCGAGCAGGCCTACAGCGGCGGCCTGGGCAACGTCTTCATCGACCGCCCGAAGTACGACGACAGCGCCTCGGCCAGCATCGCGCAGATCTCCGTGCCGGTGATGGAGAACGGCAAGGCCATCGGCGCGATCACCGTGGGCCTCTCGATCAGGTAGCGCGCATCGTGTCGGGGTCGACGCCGCGCGACCGGCACCACTCGCGGTACGCGAACGGCGAGATCTCGCTCGGCTTGATCTCGCTGCGGCCGCCCCAGAAGACATTCGTGTAGCCGACCGGAATGCCGATCGAGGCGAGGTGCTCGTCGATGGCGCGCTTGTGGGCGAGCACGAGCTCCTTTTCCGTCCCGTGCGCGACGGCCATGATGTTCACGTTGCGGAACTCGGGGCCGCCCTCGCGCCAGTAGCAGTGCGTGAGGATGTGGAAGCGGCCGACCTCGCGCCCTGCCTCGATCTCGCGTCCCGGCGGCACCGCCCAGTGAAAGAGGGCGTTGAAGCGCGTCACGCGCTCGCCCGTCTGCAGCGGCTTCACGTGCTCGAGGAACGTGGAAAAGCGGCCCACCACGCCGCGCGCGTTCAGGTTCTCCGCCACTTCATGGAACTGCTCGAGCGGCACGCCGGCCTCGCGCGCGCGGCGCTCCCACAGATCGCGCGTCACCTCGTCCTCGGTCAGCTCGCGCTTCACCGCGGTCAGCACCTGCCACTCGAGGTCCGACAGCGCCGCCTTGGCGGTGTCCTTCACCTCCGCCAGTTCGTCCGACTTCGAGCCCGGCTCCATTCCCTTGCGGCGCACGTGGCCCACGCCGAGGGCGAAGATGCGTTTGGCGGGCATCACGCGGAAATGATCGGCGCTGGTGAGCGAGGCGAGCAGGGCACAGTGCTTCTCGATCGCGTAGCCCTGCGGCACCTTCACCGTCGTCCAGAGGCGATAGCTCGAGCCGGGCGTGGCGGGATCGGCGGAGCGGATGACCACATGTCCGGAGAACGGGTCCTCCCCGAACATGAAGTCGAAGGCCGCATCGAGCTTCTCGTTCGGGAACTGCCACGCCACCAGCGCTCCCTCGGCCAGGTTCGTGGCCATGAGCGTCTGGCGCACGCGGCGGATGGTCCCCCCGCGGAGCATGGCCCGGATGCGCTCCAGCACCACCTCGACGTCGAGTCCCGACTGCCGCGCGATCTCGCCGAACGGGTCGCGCACGAAGCCCTGAATGCGGTCCTCGGAGACCGCCAGGATCTGTGCGTTGATCGGGTCGGTGTGGGCGATGGGAAGCTCGGTGGCGGCGGTCATGCCCCGATGATAGTGCAGCGTGACAATGTCTTCATGCGAACCGCCTTCGTGCTCCTGCGCACGGCCGTCATGGATGCCGCGGCTCACCCCGTTTGACAACACCCGTGGCGGAGCGTAGTCTCGCCCGCACCTGGACTGATTTGCGGGCCGCTTGCAACCAGGATAAAAAAAGCTAAAGACGCCGGCACTCGACTGCTTTTGCTTTTCCGAGCGGCCCCGCACTGATGGCGGGGCTTTTTGTTTTTCCGGAGAGATTTGATGGCACAACCGAACCGCAGCGCAGAGCTTCGCGAGCTACTCACCCGCCGCATCCTCGTCCTCGACGGGGCCATGGGAACGCAGATCCAGACCTACGGACTGGATGAATCGGCGTTCCGCGGCACGCGCTTCGCCAACCACCCGCGCGACCTCAAAGGCGCCAGCGACGTCCTGGCCATCACCAATCCGGCCATCCTCGACGAAGTGCACCGCAAGTACCTCGCGGCGGGCGCGGACATCATCGAGACCAACACCTTCAACGCGCAGGCGATCTCCTTCGCCGACTACGACCTCCAGCCGTACGTCTACGAGATCAATAAAGCGGCCGCTGAGATCTGCCGCAAGGCGGCCGACGACTATGCGTCGCCGGAGAAGCCGCGCTTCGTGGCCGGCGCCATGGGTCCGACGAACCGCACCGCCTCGCTCTCGCCCGACGTCAACAACCCCGGCATGCGCGGCGTGACGTTCGACGAGCTGGTCGACGCGTACTACGAGCAGGCCCGCGGCCTGGTCGACGGCGGCGTGGACATCCTCCTCGCCGAGACCACCTTCGATACGCTGAATCTCAAGGCCGCGCTCTTCGCCGTCCAGAAGCTCTTCGACGACACCGGCATCACCCTGCCGCTCATCGCCTCGCTGACCATCACCGACGCCTCGGGGCGCACGCTCAGCGGGCAGACCGTCGAGGCGTGCTGGAACTCGATCTCCCACGCGCCGCTCTTCGCGGTCGGCATCAACTGCGCGCTGGGCGCGGAGGAGATGCGCGCGCACGTCGAGGAGCTGGCCGGCCTCGCGCCGATCTTCATCTCCTGCTATCCCAACGCCGGCCTGCCGAACGCCCTCGGCGGCTACGACGAGACGCCGGCCATGATGGCCGACGTGCTGCGCGACTTCGCCCGCAACGGCTGGCTGAACATCGTCGGCGGCTGCTGCGGCACCGGCTTCGAGCACGTGCGCATGATCGCCGAGACCGTGGCCACGCTCCCGCCGCGCGTCCCGCGGCCGGTCGAGCCGCACCTGCGCCTGAGCGGCCTCGAGCCGCTCACGGTGCGCCACCCTGTCATCCCGAGCCGCGCAGACGGCGAGGGATCCCCTGCCGAAGCACCCGACGCGTCCAGCCGCGGGGGGTCCTTCGGCGTCTCCGCGCCTCAGGATGACAGCGGCTCCGCGTTCATCATCGTCGGCGAGCGCACCAACGTCACCGGCTCGCCGAAATTCGCGAAGCTGATCAAGGAAGGCGACCTCGAGAGCGCGCTGCGCGTGGCCAAGCAGCAGATCGAGGGAGGCGCGAACATCCTCGACGTCAACATGGACGAGGGACTGCTCGACTCCGAGAAGATGATGAGCGACTTCCTCAACCTCGTCGCCTCCGAGCCCGACATCGCCCGCGTGCCGATCATGGTCGACAGCTCGAAGTGGTCGGTCATCGAGGCGGGCCTCAAAGTCCTGCAGGGAAAGTCGGTCGTCAACTCGATCTCTCTGAAAGAAGGGGAGGAAGTCTTCAAGCGGCAGGCGCGGCTGGTGAAGCGCTACGGCGCCGCGGTCGTGGTCATGGCCTTCGACGAGCAGGGGCAGGCCGACACGATCGAGCGCAAGGTCGAGATCAGCTCGCGCGCGTACGACATCCTCGTCAACGAAGTCGGCTTCGATCCCACCGACATCATCTTCGACCCGAACGTCCTCACCGTGGCTACCGGCATCGAGGAGCACAACGCCTACGGCGTGAACTTCATCGAGGCCGTGCGGCGGCTGCGCGAGAAATACCCGCTGGCGAACGCCAGCGGCGGCATCTCCAATGTCTCCTTCTCCTTCCGCGGCAACAACGTCGTCCGCGAGGCGATGCACGCCGCGTTTCTCTACCACGCCATCCGCGCCGGCCTGACCCTGGGCATCGTCAACGCCGGCCAGCTCGGCATTTACGAGGAGATCCCGAAAGACCTCCTGGAACTGGTCGAGGACGTGCTGCTCGACCGCCGTCCCGACGCCACCGAGCGCCTGGTCGCCTTCGCCGACACGGTGAAAGGGCAGTCCACCGCCACCGCGAAGGAAGCAGAAGCGTGGCGCGGCGGCACCGTCGAGGAGCGCCTCTCCCACGCGCTGGTGAAGGGCATCGTCGACTACATCGACCAGGACGTCGAGGAAGCGCGGCAGAAATATCCGACCGGCCTCTCCATCATCGAAGGGCCGCTCATGGACGGCATGAACGTCGTCGGCAATCTCTTCGGCGCGGGGAAGATGTTCCTCCCGCAGGTGGTGAAGAGCGCGCGCGTGATGAAGAAAGCCGTCGCCTACCTGCTGCCGTTCATGGAGGCGGAGAAGCTGCAGTCCGGCGACACCCGGGCGCGCGGCAAGGTGCTGATGGCCACCGTGAAGGGGGACGTCCACGACATCGGCAAGAACATCGTCGGCGTGGTCCTCGGCTGCAACAACTACGAAGTGCTCGACCTCGGCGTGATGGTCTCGGCCGACCGGATCCTCGACACGGCCGAGAAAGAGAAGGTCGACATCGTCGGCCTCTCCGGCCTAATTACGCCGTCGCTCGACGAGATGGTCCACGTGGCCCGCGAGCTGGAGCGCCGCGGCTTCCAGGTGCCGCTGCTCATCGGCGGCGCGACGACGTCGAAGCTGCACACTGCGGTGAGGATCGCACCGCGCTACTCGCAGGCGACGGTCCACGTGCTCGACGCCTCGCGCGCCGTCGGCGTGGTCAGCGCTCTGCTGTCGGACGACCAGCGCGACGCCTTCATCGCCGGCGCACGGGCCGAGTACGAGAAGCTCCGCGCCGGCGTGGAGACGCGGCAGATCACCATCCTGCCGCTCGACGAGGCGCGCAGCCGCGGCCTGAAGCTCGACTTCGCGCCCGAGCCACCCCCCTTCACCGGCGTGCGCGTGCTCGAGGACGTGCCGCTGGACGAGATCGCGCCGCTCATCGACTGGACGCCGTTCTTCCAGACCTGGGAACTGCGCGGCCGCTACCCGCAGATCCTCGACGAGCCGCGTGCAAAAGAACTGTTCGACGACGCGCAGGAGCTGCTGCGCGAGATCATCGAGAAGCGCCTGCTGAAGGCGCGCGCGGTGTACGGCATCTGGCCCGCGCAGCGCGACGGCGACGACATCGTCGTGGCCGGTGCGCGCTTCCACACCTTGCGGCAGCAGCAGCAGACGAACAGCGGCGAGAACCTCGCGCTGGCGGATTTCGTCGGCGCGAATGACTACGTCGGCGGCTTCGCCGTCACGGCTGGCATCGGCGTCGACGAGCTCGTCGCGCGCTTCCAGAAAGACCACGACGACTACAACTCGATCATGACCAAGGCCCTGGCCGACCGGCTGGCCGAGGCGCTCGCGGAGAAGCTGCACCGCGACCTGCGGCGCGAGTGGTACGCACCGGACGAGCAGCTTTCCAGCGAAGAGCTGATTGCGGAAAAGTACCGCGGCATCCGTCCCGCGGCGGGCTATCCGGCCTCACCCGATCACACGGAGAAGGGGACGCTGTTCGCGCTGCTCGGCGCGGAGCGGCTCGGCATCCAGCTCACGGAGTCGTACGCCATGTCGCCCGCGGCCTCCGTCAGCGGCCTCTACTTCGCGCATCCGAAGGCGCGCTACTTCGCGGTGGGGAAGATCGGCCGCGATCAGGTGGAGGATTACGCGCGGCGCAAAGGGATGAGCGTGGAGGAAGTGGAGCGGTGGCTGGCGCCGAATCTCGGCTATGAGCCAGAAAACGCAGGGCGGGCTTCAGCCCGCCCTGCAACGACCGTGGGGGCGGGCTGAAGCCCGCCCTACGTTCCGCTTACTTCAGGTAGCCCATCATCTCCTTGGCCGTGGCGGCCTCGGAGCCGTTCGGCTCGAGCTCGAGGTACTTCGAGAGCGCGGCCTTCGCCTCGGCGCTCTTGCCGGTGCGGACGTAGATCATGCCGAGCTGGTAGTGCGCCATCGCGAACGCGGCGTCCGCATCGACGGCCTGCTTGAGCAGCTTCTCGGCGGCGGCGTCGTCGCCCGAGTTGATCAGTTTGGCGGCATCGTTGTAGAGCGCGCCGGCGTTCTTCGGCAGCTTCGCCTGCACCTTCGCGGCATTGGCCTTGTCGCCTGTGGCCGCGTACGACTGCGCGAGGATGGACAGCATCTCCGTGTCGGAGTCGTCGATCTCGAGGACCTTGTTGGCGGCCACGATGGCCTTGGCGTGCTGCTTCTGGCGGAACGTCGTCTTGGCGAGGGCGATCCAGCCGGCGGTCAGGTTCGGCTTGGCGGCGACCGCCTCCTCGAACTTCTTGATCGCGCCGTCATAGTCCTGCGCGTTGGCGAGCGCGGCGCCCTCGTTGTACGCCGTCACGGCCGGGTCCGCCTTGGCGGGCACGGGCGCAACACCGCCCGCGGCCGGAGCGGCGCCGGGCGACGTGCCGGCCTTGTAGAGCTCGAAGTCGCGCGTGGCGTTCTCGCCGATCTTCAGCTTGATCACCTCTTCCCGGGTGTCATAGCCGGGCGCGGCGACGATGTACTTGTAGCGGATCGTGGCGTCGATCAGCATCAGGGCGAACGAGCCGTCGGCCTTGACCTTGCCGTCGACCTTCAGGTTCTTTCCTTCGATCGCCTCGACTTTGAGCGTCGCATTGGGGATCGGCTTCTTGGTGGCCGCATCCACAATCTTTCCGGTCATACGACCCTCGGAGCCGGCGAAGGCGTTGCCGGCGGCGGCGAGAATCAGAACCAGGCTGAGCGCGAGATTTCTACGCATGAGATCGTTTCTCCTGTGGTTGTTGGACAGCTCTTGTAACGATCCGGGAAAGAGGCCGATTCCTACTCGAACGACGTAGGGCGGGCTTCAGCCCGCCCATGGACGGGCTGAAGCCCGTCTTACGTTTCGAACGTCAGGTACGTCTGGTCCTTGAGCCCGCGCTCGAAATCCTGAAGCAGACGCATCCCTTCGTTCGGCTTCACGCGGTCCTGCTTGATGGCCACGTCGATCTGCTGCTTCATCCGCTTCTCGAGATCGCGCCAGTCCCACTGGGTCATGGCCAGCACCTCGCCGATGGGCTGGCCGGGGATCTCCTCCTCGATATAGAAGCCCGACTCCTCGTCCGGATCGAGGAAGACGTGCACCTCGTTCACGCGCCCGAAGAGATTGTGGATGTCGCCCATGATGTCCTGGTAGGCGCCGGTGAGGAAGATGCCGAGGTAGTACGGCTCGTTGTTGCGGATCTCGTGGAGCGGCAGCGTCTCCCGCACGTCGTTCAGGTCGATGAACTTCGAGACCTTGCCGTCCGAGTCGCAGGTGATGTCCACCAGCGTCGACTCGAGCTGCGGCCGCTCGTGCAGGCGATGAATGGGGACGATCGGGAAGAGCTGTCCCAGCGCCCAGTGATCGAGCAGCGACTGGAACACCGAGAAGTTGCAGATGTGCTGGTCCGCCAGCTCGATCTTCAGGTTGCGCAGGTCCTCGGGGACATCCTCCGGCTCCATCCCCATGACCATGGCCTGCATGCGCTCGGCGATCTGCCAGAAGAGCGACTCCACGCGCGCCTTGACGTCGAGGTCGAGCAGGCCGACCTCGAACATCGTCTGCGCCTGTTCCTTGATCTGCTCGAGATCGTGCCACGCCGACTGCACCGTATCCGGCGCGAGCGTGCCGTCGATCTCCAGCAGCTCGCGCACGAGCTTGTGGTCCTTGGCCTGGATCTCCCGCGACTCCAGCGGCGTCTTCTCGATCGCGCCGAAGGCCTGCACCACCAGCACGGAGTGATGGGCGACGGTGGCCCGGCCCGACTCCGACACGATGATCGGATGGGGGACCTTCTCGTCGTCGCAGATGTCCATGATGTTGTAGACGATGTCGCTCGCGTACTCCTCGACGGAGTAGTTCATCGAGCTGTGGAACGTGGAGCGCGAGCCGTCGTAGTCGATGGCCAGCCCACCGCCGACGTCGATGTACTCGAGGCGATGCCCGCTCTTGTAGAGCTTCGCGTAGTACATGGCCGCCTCGCGCACGGCGCGCTTGATGGTGAGGATGTCGGGGATCTGCGAGCCGATGTGAAAGTGGAGGAGCTTGAAGGCGTTGGCCATCCCGGCCTGCTCCATGATCTCCATCGCCTCCAGGATCTCGGCGGTGGAGAGGCCGAACTTAGCGTGCTCGCCGCCCGAGGTGGCCCACTTGCCGGCGCCCTTCGAGAGGAGCCGCACGCGCAGGCCGATCCACGGCTCCACGCCCAGCTCCGCGGCGATCTTCACGATCTGCGCGACCTCGGAGATCTTCTCCGCGACCAGGATGACCTTCTTCCCGAGCTTGCGCCCCATCAGCGCGGTGCGGATGTACGCGCGGTCCTTGTAGCCGTTGCAGATCAGGATCGAGTCGGGGTCGGTGTGCACGGCCAGGCCGGCGAAGATCTCCGGCTTCGAGCCGACTTCGATGCCGTGGTGGAAGGGACGTCCGGCGTCGAGGATCTCCTCGACCACTTCACGGAGCTGGTTGACCTTGATGGGGAAGACGCCGCGATATGCGTTGCGGTAGTTGTGCTCCGTGATGGCGTTGTTGAACGCGCGGTTGAGCATCTCCACGCGGTGGCGCAGGAGGTCCTGGAAGCGGATCAGCAGCGGCGCGGCGAGATTCATCGCCTGCGCTTCCCGAAGCACGTCGAGGATCGGCACCGCGATTCCCTTCTGCTGCAATGGCGCGACGGTCATCATTCCGTCCGGAGCAACGTCGAAGTAGCCCGCGCCCCAGCGGTCGATCATGTAGAGCGAGACCGCGTCGTCAGTGGTCCAGCGGTTTTCCTGTTCCTGCTCCTGCTGCGCTTCGATGAGCTCGTGCGTGGTCAATTCCTGTCGTGTGCCCCCTTCCGATGGCGAAGAATAGAACAAATCAGCCGCGGTCGAACTCCGCTTCATCGATCAGCCGCAGGTCTTTTTCGTCCAGCACCAGATCCGCCGCCTTCGCGCTGTCCAGCGCGTGCTCCACCGTGCGCGCCGCGGGGATGGGGACGACCGTCGCTCCCTGCGCGCGCACCCAGGCGATGACGATGGCGTGCACGCTGCGGTCGTGCTTCCGCGCCAGGTCGATCAGCACGTCGAATTGCGGCAGCTTCTTCGCCAGCCGTCCGCCGCCGACGGGACTGTAGGCGAGGAAGACGATGCCCCGCTCCGCACACGCTTTCGCCACCTTGATCGACTGGCGAAAGTACGGGTTGAGACGGTTCTGCACCGAGGCCACCGGCAGGATCGCGCGCGCCTGGTCGAGCTGCTTCACGTTCACGTTGCTGAGGCCGAAATGCTCGAACTTTCCCTCACGCTGCAGCGCGGCGAAGGCTTCGACGCTCCGCTCGAAGGGCACCTTCGGATCGGGTGCGTGCAACTGGTAGAGCCAGATGCGGTCGGTGCTCAGCGCGCGCAGGCTCCGCTCGCACGCGTCGCGGATGTGCGCGGGCGAGGCGTCGTTCGTCCACGCGCCGCCGGGTCTTCTCAGTCCCGCCTTGGTCGCCACGCGGAAGTCGTTGCGGCCCAGCGAGGCGATGAGGCGCTCGTTGTGGCCGATGTCGCGGTCGTCGAGACAGTAGACGTCGGCGGTGTCGACGAGGGTCATGCCGGCGTCGATGGCCGCGTTCAACACCCGCCGCCCCTCGTCTTCCGAGGGGCGGCCCTGGATCGACAGCGGCATCCCGCCGAACCCGATGTCCGGAAGCTCACCCAGCGCGCTGCTCTGCATGCATCGTCCTCCGCCACCACCTGCGCACGCGGAAGCGGAGCAGGTACTGACGGTCGTCAGGATGCACGGGCATGACCAGGATGCAAAGGAGGTAGAGCCAGAAGCCGGCGCCGCTGAACAGAAAGAGCAGGACGAAGGCGATGCGCACCAGGGCCACGTCGATCCTCCAGGCCTCGGACAAGCCGGCGCAGACGCCGAAGAGCAACCGCGGCGGGCCGAGGCGGCGGTAGAGGCGGTGCCTCCCGCCGGCGCCGCGGATGAACCAGACCAGCAGCAGCAGCGGCCCCGTGACGAGCACCGTGATGCCGGCGCCGATGCCGACGAAGATCATCGCGTCGAGCAATTTCATCTCGCTCCACCAGAGCAGCGAAACCGCGGCCGTGTAGGCGACGAGCAGCACGCCGAAATAAACGCGTACAGCGCGCCAGAACCGTTTGCGGCGCACTTCCTGTTCGGCCGCGGCGACCGCGGCGTCGATCGACACCTCGATTGACTTGACGCGCAGCGCCCCCTTCGCCAAGGTGAGCATCCCCGAACAGCGCGGACAGGTGCGGATGTGCTCGCGCTGCTCGTCCGTCAGAATCGTTCCGTTTTCCAGCGACGCCACCAGCGCCGCCACAGCGTCATTGCAGTTCATCGCTTTCCCTCAACAGTCGTAGTCCGTGATGAATGCGGCTCTTCACCGTGCCCACCGGAATGCCGAGCCGCTCGGCCACTTCCTTTTCCGACAGCTCCTCGAAATAGCGGAGCAGGATCGCCTGCGCCAGCCGCTCCGGGAGGCGCGACACGACATCGCGCACCCGCGCCGCGCGATCCGCCTCCACCGCCTGCTCCTCGGGAGACCGCGCGTCGGACGGCATGGCCGCCAGATCGACGTCATCCGAGGTCATCCGCCGCGACCAGCGGTCCTTCACCAGATTCCAGGCGATGGCGAACAGCCACGCGCTGAAGCGCTGCTCCGGGTCGTAGTGGTGCGCACTGCGCACGACCCGGATCCACGTCTCCTGAAAGACATCGTCGACGTCGGGCGAGGAGCCGAGCGCGCGTTGCAGCATCGCCCCCAGCGGGCGGCGGTATCGCTCCATCAGCGGGCGAACCGCGTCGGCGTCGCCGTTGACGATGCTGCCGATGAGGAAGGCGTCGGTCACATGTGGCTATACCCCGGACGCCGGCAAAAGGTTCAAGTGAGGTTGCTGTGTTGCTGGTGGCTGGTTCAAGGCGGTGACCCGCCAGACGACGATGCAGCGCCTTGAACCAGCAACACAGCAACCAGCAACCGCGTCAGCGAGGCACGTTCTTGACCACGACCTTGCCCGGCGGCGTGTCGTGCGTGAACATCTGCAGCGCGGCGCGCACCACCTGCTTGTGCGCCTCGCGCTCGCCGGCGCGGCCGACGATCTTACCGATCGCCGCGCCGTCGAAGGTCATGGCCCGCGGCGGGCGCACCGACTCCGTGGCCGCCGGCGAGGCGCTGATGATCAGCGTCGGGATGCCGCGGGCCTCGATCTCGCGGGCGAGGTTCCCTACCGCGCGATGGCACGTCTCCGGGCAGCCCGCCGTCAGCAGCACGAGCTTCGTCTTCGAGCGCTCGATCTTGTCCGCGATCTCGGGATACGCCGTCTCGTACAGCTCGCGCAGCCGCGTCGTGAAGCCGAACGAGTAGTGCTTGTCGTTCACCGCGCCGATGAACCCTTCGGCCGCCAGCTCCCGCAGCGTCTCCAGCGGGAAGACGATGTTCGGGTCGCTGTCCGCCTCGGCGTGGTCGTAATGGCCGTGCACGATCTTCATCGCGCCGAGGTCTGCGTCGCCGGGGATCACGCGATAAGTGATGTCACCCGGATCTTCACCGGGGAACGGCTCCTGATCGGAGAGGAAGACGCCAGTGAGGGAGACCAGCGTCACCGTCGCCGAGGCCAGGTCTTTGTCGTAGGGAGTAAAGGGGACGCACTTGCGTGCGATGTTGAGCATGGATACCTCGTTGTCGGTTGTCGGTTGTCAGTTGTCTGTGAGTTTTCGCATGAGCGACACGGCGCAGACAACGGACAACCGCCAACCGACGAACATCTGGCGAGTCCGTGGACGACTCGCCGTCATGTGGTCTAGTCGAGCTCGCGGAGCACGTCCCGCAACTGTTCGTTGTCGGGCGCCTCTCCGATGTCGTGTACGTCGACGTAGCGGACCTTGCCCTGCTTGTCGACGATCACGATGGCGCGCTCGCAGATTCCTTTGTCTTCTTTCCAGACGCCGTATTTCTTCGAGACTTCGCCCTTGGGGTGGAAATCGGCGAGGAGCGGATACTTGGTGATCCCGCCGATCGATTTTGAGAATGCAACGTGACTGGGGACGGAATCGACTGAAATGCCCACGACCTGGGCATCATACCGTTCGAAGTCGGCCGACTCGGCCTCGTACGACGGCATTTGCACCGTTCAAACCGGTGTCCAGTCGAGCGGGTAGAAAACGAGAACGACGTTCTTCTTCCCGCGGTAGTCGCTGAGACGGAACTTCTCGTTGTCGCGGTGACCCGGCAGCTCGAAATCGGGAGCGGTATCTCCCACCTTGAGCGTCTGGGTCTCGCCGGCAACGGAAGTTCTTCCAAAACTGACCATGGAAGCTCCTCCTTTTGCGTTTCACACAAACGGGGTCCACGCCCGTTGCGCGTGCTGTGCGAATCCTACTGCTTCTTCTTCGTCTTTTTCGCCTCGGCTTGCGCCTCGCGTCCCTCGGCGGCCAGCGCGTCGCCCGCGGCCTCGACCGCCTCGCCCGCGCCCTGCTTGATCCCCTGGCCCGCCTCGCGGGCCCCCTCGGCCACGCGCTGCCCGGCCTCGGACTCCTGCACCTGCTGGGCGCCTTCCCTGATCTCCTGGCCGAGCTGCTGCGCCCCTTCCTTCACTTCCTGGGCGGCCTCGCGCGTCTCCTTCGCGGCCTCGGCCGTCGCCGTCTGCGTCTCCGCCGTGGGCTGGACTTCCCCTGTTTGATCGTTGACCTGACACGCCGCGGCGAACAATGCGAGTGCGATGGCGAAGTTCTTCATGCTGAGATCGGAAGCAAGTGACGTTCCGCAGCGTTTTCACCCGTCCTATGCAGCAGACCCAGGACCGCATCATTCAGGGAATGGCCGTCGACGGCCACTTCCGCGTCATCGCCGCGCAGACGACCACGGCCGTGGACACGGCGCGCGAGATTCTCGACCTCTCCCCCGTCGCCGCCGACGCCCTCGGCCGCGCCATGACCGGCGCGCTGCTCCTGTCGCGCCTGCTCGACAAAGACGTGCGCAACCAGTACGTCACCCTCCGCTTCGAAGGCGACGGGCCCCTCGGCACCGTCATCGCCGACGGCACCAACAGCGGCCACGTGCGCGGCTACGTCGCCAATCCCGTCCCCGAAGACCCGGGCCTCGACGTCGAGAGCGGCATCGGCAACGGCAAGCTGACCATCATCCGCGGCACGCCGCCCCTCGGCAAGCCGTACACCTCGCAGCTCCTCTTGGGCGGCACCGGCATCGCCACCGACCTCACCCGTTACCTCATGAACTCCGAGCAGATCGCCTCGGCCGTGCTCCTCGGCGTGTTCAACCGCCGCGACGGCGTGGCCTCGGCCGGCGGGATCGTGGTGCAGGCCTTCCCGCATGCCACCGAGGAGGCGATCGCGAAGATCGAGCAGCGCATCCGGGAAGCGCCGCCGCTCTCGACGCTCCTCGAGAAGATGGAGATCGAGGACGTCGTGGCCACGGTCTTCCACGGCGTCGGCTACAAGCAGATCGACGAAGGGTACACCGTGCCGGTGAGCTACACCTGCCAGTGCACGCGCGAGCGCGCCCTGGCCGGCGTGTCGTTCCTCGGGCAGGAAGAGATCGAGGAGATCATCGACGAGGGCGGCACCGAGGTCGCGTGTCAGTTCTGCGGGCGCAAGTATCAGTTCGGCGTCGAGGATCTGCTTGCGTTGACCGCTAAACACGACGCATAGTCGTCGCCAATGGGCTCGATCATCACCGGTACCGGCATCGGCATCCCGAACAACGTCGTCTCGAACGAGGCGCTCTCGCGCATCATGGAGACGAACGACGAGTGGATCCGCACACGCAGCGGCGTCGCGCAGCGGCACTACGTCGATGACGGCCAGGGCTCCGCGGACCTCGGCATGATGGCCGCGGCCGGGGCGCTCGACTCCGCCGGCCGCACCAAGGACGACATCGACGCCATCGTCTTCGCCACGATGACGCCCGATCACTTCTTCCCCGGCAACGGCCCGGTGCTGCAGGCGAAGATGGGCTTCCGCGAGTCGATCCCCGCCTTCGACATCCGGCAGCAGTGCTCCGGCTTCCTCTACGGACTCGATCTCGCCGACTCGCTGATCCGCAGCGGCAAGTACTCGCGCGTATTGCTCATCGGCGCGGACGTGCATTCGCCCTTCATCCCGTGGCAGAACGGCTGGAACACGGTCATCGGACAGGAACAGCGCGAGATCACCCCCGAGGAGTTCGCCGCCAACACCGCCATCCGCGACCGGACGGCGCTCTTCGGCGACGGCGGGGGCGCGGTGGTCGTCGAGCGCTCCGACGACGGCCGCGGCGTGCTGGCCACGAAGCTCTTCACCGACGGCAGCAACATCGAGGCGCTGTACGTCCCCGGCGTCGGCTTCCGGCATCGACCCTTCGTCACCCACGAGCAGATCGACGCGAGCGACTTCATCCCGGTGATGGAGGGACGCACGGTGTTCAAGGAGGCGGTGTCGCGGATGCCCGCCGCCGTGCGCGAGGTGTGCGCCATGGCGGGAGTGGAGGTCTCGGACATCGACCTCCTCCTCGTCCACCAGGCCAACCTGCGCATCATCGAGGCGGTGGCGCACCAGCTCGGGCTGCCGAAGGAAAAAGTGCCGCACAACATCGACCGTTACGCCAACACGACCGCGGGCACGCTGCCGATCCTCTTTCACGAGATGCGCGAGACCGGCCGCATCCAGCCCGGCTCGCTGATCTGCTTCACCGCCCTCGGCGCGGGACTGCATTGGGGAGCGGCGCTGTACCGTGCATGACGGCAGGCCCATAGGCTCATAGGCTCACAGGCTCATAGGGCGTTTCCTCTCCTGTGAGACTATGAGCCTCTGAGCCTATGAGACTCGTTGCCATCAGCCTCGCGCTCACCCTTTCCGCGGGCGCGCAAATCCCCTTCCTCTCCGAACCGGAGATCGCCGCCCTCGCCACCGAGATCTCCGGCGAGACGGCCAAGCGCAACCTCGAGGGCTTCTCGCGCCATCACCGCATGCGCGGCTCGCGCGGCTTCCGCGCGGCCTCCGAGCAGATCGTCGCGGAGCTGAAGCGCTACGGCTACGCCGACGCGCACATCGAGTCGCTCCCCGCCGATGGCACCATCTTCTACGGCACGCAGCGCTCGCGCCCCGCCTGGAACGCCGACTTCGCCGAGCTGTGGGAAGTCGACGCCGGCGGAGCGCGCGTGACGCGCCTCGCCAGCTGGGAAGCCGCGCCGATCACGGTCGCGCAGGACAGCGCCTCCGGCGAGGTCACGGCGGAGCTGATCGACGTCGGCGCCGGCACGGCCGACGCGGACTACGCGAACCAGGACGTGCAGGGCAAGCTCGTCCTCGCCTCCGCGCAGCCCGGTCCCGTCGCCGCCAAGGCGCTGGCCCGAGGCGCCGCGGGCATCGTCAGCTACGCGCAGAACCAGCGCACCGCCTGGTACGGCGAAGACGAGACGCTCATCCGCTGGGGCCACCTCGACACCTTCGCCGCACAGAAGGCCTTCGCCTTCATGGTCTCGCTCAAGACCGCCCGCGCGCTGCAGGCGCGCCTCGGCCGCGGGGAGAGCGTGCGGCTGCACGCGAAGGTCGTCGCCGGACAGACCGCGGGTGCCTACGACATCGCCACCGCCACCATCCCCGGCAGCGAGCCGGGGGAGATCGTCTTCAGTTGCCACCTCGACCATCCCCGCCCCGGCGCAAACGACAACGCCAGCGGCTGCGCCACCATCCTCGAAGTCGCACGAACGTTCGCGAAGCTGATGAGTGAAGAGCGCCTGGCGAAGCCGCGCAGGACCATCCGCTTCGTCTGGCCCGCGGAGATCGAGGGGACGCTGGCCCTGCTGAACGGGCGTCCCGAGCTGGCCAGGAGCATCCGCGCCGCCATCCATCTCGACATGGTCGGCGGCGGGCCGGAGACGAAAGCCATCTTCCATGTCACGCGCGGGCCGGCCTCCGCGCCGTCGTTCGTCTACGACCTCGCCGATGCGGTCGGCACGTTCGTCAATGAACAGACCGAGGCGTACGCGAAGACGGGAACGGCCAGGTTTCCGATGGTCGCCGGCGACGGCAGCAAAGACCCGCTGCGCGCCGCGCTCGCGCCGTTCAGCGAGGGCAGCGACCATCAGGTCTACACCGACAGCTCCTTCGGCATCCCCAGCATCTACCTCAACGACTGGCCCGACCGCTACATCCACACCAACCGCGACGTGCCGGCGAACATCGATTCCACCAAGCTCGCCCGCGCCGCCTTCATCGCCGCCGCCAGCGGCTACGTGCTGGCGCGGCTCACGCCCGCCGACGCGCCGGCCATCCGGACCATGATGGAGCCTTTCGCGCTGGAGCGCCGCGCCCGTGCCATGCGCCGCAAGACGCTCGCGTTCCACGACTGGTACGAGCGCGGGATGCATGACTCCGTGGCGCGCTTCTTCAGCGGCCCCGTGCCCGTGCAGCGCAACGTGCGCGGCCCGATGAGCGCGTTCGGCTACGACTACTTCGACGCGCACCACAAAGGCGCGGCCGTGCGCCTCAACCCGCAGTACCGCTACGAGACGCTCAACCTGTGGGACGGCAAACGCACCGACGCCGAGATCCGGGACATGCTCGCGGCGATCTTCGGCGAGACCGTGCCGTTGGAAGACGTGACGCAGTACCTCGATGCGTTAGACACGATCAACGTGATCGAGCGTAAAGCTCGCTAACGTAGGACGGGCTTCAGCCCGTCACCCCCGGGGAGGCGGGCTGAAGCCCGCCCTACGTTTCGCTCACTCGCGCAGGTAGCGCTCCATCAGCGTCGCGTTCTCGTTCATCGCCCTGATCTGGATCCAGTACGCCCGCGCGTACATGAGGATCGAGACCGCCGACAGCGCGTTATGCAGCCAGATCGGCGTCTTGCCGAGACCGACGCCGCCGCCGGTGATGAACGTGACCATGATCGCCGTCATGGCCCACATCGCCGCGGGGAAGACGCGCGACTTGAAATCCTTCGTCCGCTGCACCACGTCCGCGTTCTGGTTCGACGCGTCCTTCAGCTCCTTTCCCGTGCCGATGAAGAAGAACATCGTCATCGACTGGGAGAAGAGCCCGATCACCACCGTCACCAGCGCCGTGAGGATGTGATCGCCCTGGTGCGCGGGCGTCGCGCGGAAGCCCATCACGATGGTGACGATCAGTCCGGCGATGGTCAGCAATGTCGAGATGAGGAGAGCCTGCGCCACGGCGCGGCATCGTATATCCTCCGCCGCGTGACCAGCTACAAAGACTCCGGCGTCGACATCGACGCGCAGGACGACGCCCTCCGCGAAGTCCGCCGCATCGCGCGCGATACCTACACGCCGGGCGTGCTCTCCGACATCGGCTCGTTCGGGGGCCTCTTCCGCGGCACGTTCGAGGGGATCACCGACCCCATCCTCGTCTCCTCCACCGACGGCGTGGGCACCAAGCTGCGCATCGCGCAGGCCATGAAGATCCACGACACCGTCGGCTACGACCTCGTCTCGCACTGCGTCAACGACATCCTGGTGCAGGGCGCGCGTCCGCTCTTCTTCCTCGACTACTACGCCACCGGCAAGCTCCGCCCGCCGGTGATGACCGACGTCATCCGGGGCATGGCCCGCGCCTGCAAGGAGAACGGCTGCGCGCTCATCGGCGGCGAGACCGCCGAGATGCCCGGCTTCTACTCCGACGACGACTACGACGTGGCCGGCTTCATCCTCGGCGTGGTCGATTCGAAGAACCTGATCGACGGCAAGGGCGTGCGCGAGGGCGATGTGCTGATCGGCCTCCCCTCGGTGGGGCTGCACACGAACGGCTACTCGCTGGCCCGCCGCATCCTCTTCGACCAGCTCGGCTACGATCCCCAGACCATCGTCCCCGGCATCGGCAAGGCCGGCGAGGCGCTGCTCCAGCCGCACATCTCCTATCTCAAGCCGCTCCTGCCGCTCGTCGAGCAGCGCGCGCTGCACGCCATGGCCCACATCACCGGCGGCGGGCTGACCGACAACCTCCCGCGCGTCCTCGGCGACACGCTCGACGCGCGCGTGAAGCTCGGCTCCTGGCCCGTGCTGCCGATCTTCAAGTTCCTCTACGAGAAGGGGGGCGTGGCCGTCGACGAGATGCTGCGCGTCTTCAACATGGGCATCGGCATGGTGCTGCTCGTCGCGCCGGAGGACGTGGACCGCGTGGCCAAGCACCTCACCCAGGTCGGCCAGACCTTCTACTTCGTCGGCAACGTCGTGCGCGGCAGCGGGAAGGTGCAGTACGACACGCCGCCGGCCGGCTTCGCATCGTGGATCGAATGAGACTGGCGGTCCTGCTCTCGGGACGCGGCTCCAACTTCCAGGCCATCCATGAGGCGATCCAGCGCGGCGAACTCGCCGCCGGGATCGTCTGCGTGATCTCGAACCGTCCCGGCGCGCCCGGCATCGCCCGCGCGCGCGACTACGACTACGCCGCGCACATCCTCGATCACAAGGCGTTCCCCAGCCGCGCCGCGCATGAGGAAGAAGTCCTGCGCGTGCTCGAGGAAGCGCGCCCCGACTTCATCTGCCTGGCCGGCTACATGCGACTCCTCGGCGCGCCCTTCATCGAGCGCTGGCGCAACCGCATCCTCAACATCCACCCCTCGCTCCTGCCGTCGTTCCCCGGCGTCGACGCGCAGGCACAGGCCGTCGCGCATGGGGTGAAGGTCTCGGGCTGCACCGTCCACTTCGTCGACGAACAGCTCGACGCCGGTCCCATCCTCGTGCAGCGCGCCGTGCCCGTGCACGAGGACGACACCGCGGAGACGCTGGCGGCGCGCATTCTCGTGCAGGAGCACGAGGCGTACGTGGAGGCACTGCGGAAACTGGCCGGCCCCTGGCGGATCGACGGCCGGCGCGTGATCTTCGATTAGTTGATGGTTACTGGTTGCTGGTTCGTTGCGATGCCTGGCACTCAGGCCATGCCGCGCAGACAACCGACAACCAGCAACCAGCAACGCGCCGCAGGCGCACTAGAACGGCAGGAAGGCCTTGTACCACGGCTCCGGCCCGACGTCCGCACCGGCCACGCCGGGGATCTTCGCGATAACGTCATTGCCGCTCTGCACGATGATCGTCCCGACCTGCTGCCCCTTCTTCACGGGGGCGGTCAGCGGGGCACCGGGCTGGAACGTCACCTTCACGTTGCGCTCCTGGCCGCGTTTGACCAGCGCCGTCACGTCCTTGCCGGCGATGACCGGCACGGTGGCCACCTTCCCCTTGTTGACCTGCGCCTGGCCGACCTGCGTCCCCTTCTTGGCGGGGGTGGCCATGCGCCAGTTTACGAAAGCCTCGTTCATCAGGCGCGCGGCGTTCGCGAACGACCCGTTCGGGCCGCCGCCCGTCTTCGCGCCCATGATCACGGCGACCACTTCCATGCCGTTGCGCTCCGCCGAGGCCGTCACGCAATACCCCGCCTTCGCGGTGTAGCCGGTCTTGATGCCGGTGGCGTCTTCCATGTAGTTGGCCTTGCGCGGATTGATGAGGTGATTCGGGTTGTAGATCTTCTCCAGCGTGCCGTTGCGGAACGGCATCTCCGCGACCACGCCGAGCTTGCGCATGAAGTCGTACTTCATCAGCTCCAGGCCGAGGATGGCCAGGTCGTGCGGGCACATCTGGTCGACCATCTCCGGGTTCTCGGTATTGGGGAGCCCGTGCGGGTCGTAGAACTTCGAGTGTGTCAGACCGAGCTCCTGCGCGCGCTGGTTCATCATGTCGGCGAAGTTCTCGGACGAGCCGGCGATCTTCTCCGCCAGTGCCTGCGCGGCGTCGTTGGCCGACTGCACCTTCGTGGCGATGATCAGGTTCTTGACCGGCCAGATCGAGCCGGCGCGCAGATAGATCTGCGAGCCGCCCATCTTGCTGGCGCGGGCCGAGATCGTGACCGGCGAGTCGTACTTCAGGCGCCCGTCGCGGATCTCCTCCATGGTGATGAGGAGCGTCATCATCTTCGCCATGGACGCCGTCGGCAGCGACTGATGCTCGTTGACGGCGTGCAGCACGCGGCGCGTCGACGACTCGATCACGTACGCCGCGGTGTACCCGCGGCCGGTCGTATCGACCGCGGCCCCCTGGGCCACGCCGGGGCCTTCTTCCTGCTGTGCGAACACGGGAGCAGCGATCGCCAGTGCGATCAGCGCAAACTTCCAGACCTTCATTGATTTCACTCCAAAAAGAGATTCGTCCCGCGCGGCCGGAACTGCACGCGGCGTACCCGCGCGGCTACTCACCCGCCGCGCGGCGTTTCTTGGTCGCGCGCGACGTGCGGGGGATCGAGCTGATGACCGTCCAGTCGTGCTTGTGCACGACGATCGGTTCCTTCGCCTTCGGCCAGAGGTCGACGGGGATGTAGTAGTAGCCGTCGCCGAGGACGCGCGACTTGATGGCCAGGTCGCGCATGCTCTTGCAGAGCCCCTTCTTGCCGCGAATCGCGCTGCGCTCCACCATCACGCCCGTCGACTCACCAACCCCTTGGTACACACTGATCTCAGCGCAGAGAGAATTCACCAACGTCATTGCTGCCACTCCACAATAGACTGCACGGGGGAGCAGGTAGCAAGAAGTGGTCCCGGTCGGCTGTGCGGCTGAAGCCGGTTGCTGGTTGCCGGTGGTCGGTTCAAGGCGCTGCATGGCCGGTCCGCCCAGTCACTCCAACCGCGCGCGCCAAACGGGCTGAAGCCCGTCCTACGTTGAGCATGGGGATCGCGACGAACGTGCTCAACGTAGGGCGCGGCTTCAGCCCGCCCAACCGGTTGCTGGTTGCTGGTGGTCGGTTCAAGGCGCTGCATGGCCGGGCCGCCAGTCACCGCCTTGAACCAGCAACCAGCAACCAGCAACTAAGAACGCAGCTCCACGTTCCAGTACGCCTCGTCCAGGAAGTTCTTCCAGATCTCGGGGTAGGTCCTTCCCTGGAGGCGGTGGAGGGGGTGCCATTTCGGGCGCACGGGGACGCGGCGCAGGCGCATGTCGCTCTCGGAGAGGAGCTTGTTGCCCTTGCGCACGTTGCATGGGAGGCAGGCGCAGACGACGTTCTCCCACGTCGACTTGCCGCCGCGCGAGATCGGAATCACGTGATCGAGCGACAGCTCCGACGAGGGGAACTTCTTCCCGCAGTACTGGCAGCGGTTCTGGTCGCGGAGATAAATGTTGCCGCGCGAGAACTTCACTTCCTGCCGCGGCAGCCGGTCGAAGACCAGGAGCTGCACCACGTGCGGAATGACGATGTTCCGGCTGGGGGTGACGACGTAGTGGTCGTTCGGCTGGACCGGGATGTCCATCCAGTTCTCGAAGTCGTAGGTGCGGTACTCGGAATCGACGGCGCGGACCTGCCCCTTGTACAGAAGCGTCAGCGCCCGCCGCACCGACGTGATCTGTACGGCCTGAAACAAACGATTCAGAACCAGCACATGACCATCGAGCATAAATGTCCACGGGCATGATACAGCCTTCCCGCGAACGGCCAATATTGCAAAAATCACCTCACCTGCGACACACTAAGCCGCTAGACGAACTCGTACGCGGCGTCACGGGTGTGTTTTTGGGAGGCTTAATGCGCGTCTTTTCACGGGTCGCTCTCGTCGTAACGTTTCTTTTTCTCGGGCCGGCCGCCATCGCCGACCACCTGATCGGTGAGTGCCCGCTGTCGCTGGTCGACTCGACCCCGGCGGTGACGGACTTCGACCTCTCGCCTCACGGCGTGTTCCGGTCGGGCAACAACGTCTACGTCCTGCGCGGCAACGTGCTGACGACGTACACCACCAACGACACCGGCAATCTGACGATCGCCCGCGAGGACTTCCTCGGCTCGCTGGCAGGCCGCGAGACGGAAGGGGGGACGGCTTTCGCCAATGGCTTCCTCTACGTCAGCAGCGAGGCCGGCCTGGAGATCTTCGACCTCACCAACACGCGCGCGGGCGGCACCGCGCCGGTGCGGCGGTCGCTCACGCCGAACCTGCACTACCGCCGCATGGCGGTGAGCGGCAACCGCCTGGCCGGCCTCTATCCGGCCACCGACCTCCCCTGCTTCCCGACCACGACCCTGGCCTGCACCAACCAGATCGAGCTCCTCGACGTCACCAACCCCGCCTCGCCGGCGATCGTCGGCGTGATCCAGTCGCGCGCGCAGTCGGAGTACCGCGGCATCAACGACGTCGCCTTCAACCAGGGGCTGCTGATCCTGCTCAGCGAAGCGGGCCTCAGCGCGCTCGACATCTCCAACCCCGCGGCGCCGCTGCGCCTCTCCACCGTGGCCTTCCCGGGGCGCTGGCTGGTCAGCAACGGCAATGACTTCATCGCCGTCGGCACCGACAGCGTCATCAACACCTTCAGCGTGCGCAACATGTTCCCGATCTTCACGCGCACGGCCCTGCTCACGGTCCCGCAGTACCTGACCCTCAACCGCGCGAATGCGATCCGCTTCAGCCGCAACGCGTGGTGGGATGAGGCCAACGGCCGGCTGGTGACGATGATCGAAGAGATCGATCCGATGACGCTGCACCCGGCGCGCACGATCGCCTTCGACGTCTTCGACCTGACCATGCCGCTCTTCGAGGGCGCGGCCGAGCGCATCTACGAAGACGTGACGATGCTCAACGAGGACGAGGTCAAGCACAACCCCGTCGTCGTCGGCCCGCTGGTCTACGTCATCGGCGAGGAGACGGGACTGCAGAGCTACGGCTCGTGCGGACAGGTCACCGGCCGCATCGAGCTGGACAGCCCGCGCCAGCTCACCTGCGCCGGCGCAAATCTCCACGGCTGGGTCACCGGGCAGCAGAAGATCGTCAGCGTCGAGGTGTTCCTGAACAACACGCCCCTCGGCCCGGCCACCCTCGGCGGGACCCCGCGCACCAACGTCTCGTCGCGGACGCCGGTCACGCCGTGGAACATCCGCGTGAACCTCGACACCACGGCGCGCGGCGAGTATCAGCTCCGCGCCATCGGCACGGACATCCTCGGACGCCGCCGCCAGTTCGCCAGCCGCCGGATCTTCTTCGAGGGTCCGGGCAGCAACTGCACCGCGGTACGCCGCCGCGCCGTCCGTTAAGCGCCCATCTCTTCGACGATTCGCAATGCGGCCGACCTCGGGTCGGCCGCATTGGTGATGGGGCGTCCCACCACGATGTAGCTCGCCCCAGCGCGCACCGCATCGCCCGGCGTCATCGTCCTCCGCTGGTCGCCCGCATCCGATCCCGCGGGGCGGATGCCCGGGGTGAGGATCACGAAATCCTCGCCGCACGCCTCGCGGATCGGCGCGATCTCCAGCGGCGACGCCACCACGCCGCGCAGGCCGCTCGCCTGCGCCAGCCGCGCCAGGCGCACGGCGTTCGCCACGGCCGAGCCGCCCAAGCCGATCTGCAGCAGGTCCGCCTCGGTGAGGCTGGTCAGCACGGTCACGCCCAGCACCAGCAGGGAATCGTGCGCGCAGGCGCGCAGCATCGACTCCCCCCCCGCCGCGTGCACCGTGGCGATCGAGGCGCCGAGGGAGGCCGCCTCGGCCACGGCATGCCCGGCGGTGTTCGGGATGTCGTGGATCTTGAGGTCGAGGAACACCTTCTCGCCGCGCGAGACCAGCTCCCGCACGATCGAGGGACCGTTGGCGATGAACGCCTGCAGCCCGATCTTCAGCACGCCCGCCGCGCCGTGGAGCGTGTCGGCGAGGCGGAGGATGTCCTCGCGCGCGGAAAGATCGACGGCGACGACGAGACGGTCGAGGGGTTGCATCGGTCGCCCATTCTGTCATGCCCCCAAACGTAGGGCGGGCTTCAGCCCGCCTCCCGGGAGGGAGGGAGGGAACGCCCCCTCCCACGAGGGAGGCGGGCTGAAGCCCGCCCTACGTTTGGGGGCATGACAGAATCACGCTATGGACAAGTTCACCGTGGCCCGCATCCTCGATGAGATCTCGCGCTACATCGAGCTGAGCGACTCCAATCCCTTCAAGGCGCGTGCGTTCGAAAAGGCCGCCCGCGCGATCGAGAACCTCGACGAAGAGCTCGAAGATCTGGTGGCGCGCGGCGCGCTCTCCGGCGTCTCCGGCATCGGCAAAGCCACCGGCGCCGTGGTCGAGGAAGTCATCCGCACCGGCACCTCGCAGTACCTCGAGGAGCTGCGCGGACAATACCCGCCCGGCATCTTCGAGCTGCTGCGCGTGCCGAAGCTCGGCCTCAAGAAGATCGGCGTGCTCTACTCCGAGCTCGGCGTCGCCTCGCTCGACGAGCTGCAGGAAGCGATCGAGGAAGGGCGCGTGGCGAAGCTGAAAGGCTTCGGCGCCAAGACCGCCGAGCAGATCCTCCAGGGGATCGAGTTCGCGCGCATGCGCGAGTCGCAGTTCCTCCTCCCGGTCGGGCTGGAAGTCGCCGAATCGCTGCGGGAGCGGCTCGCGGACCTCGACGAAGTCGAGAACGCCGAGGTCTCCGGCAGCATCCGCCGGCGGCTGGAAGTCATCCGCAACGTCAACCTCGTCGTCGTCACGCGCAAGCCGGCCATCGTCGCGGAGCAGCTCGCCGAGCTCGTAGCCGGCCTCACCGCCATCGACGAGCGCACGTACAAAGGACAGGCCCGCGGCGAGATGGACGTGCTCTTCCACCTCTGCACGCCCGCGGAATTCGGCGCCACGCTGCTGCGTACTACCGGCAGCGCGGAGTTCGTCGAGGCGTTCGGCACGCTCCCCAAGGCGGCCAGCGAAGAAGACGTCTTCAAGAAAGCGGGCTACACGTACGTCGTCCCGGAGCGCCGCGAATCGGCCGACGACCTGAAGCTGAAGAAGCGCACGAAGCTCGTCGACGTGAAAGACCTCCGCGGCACGTTCCACGTCCACACGACCTACTCCGACGGCCGCAACACGGTGCAGGAAATGCTCGGCGCGGCGCAGCAGCGGGGGTGGGAGTACGTCGGCATCTCCGACCACTCGGTCGTCGCCTACTACGCGGGCGGGCTGACCGAGGAGAAGCTGAAGGCGCAGCACGCCGACATCGCCCGGCACGAGAAAGACGTCGCCCCGATGCGCGTCTTCCGCGGCACCGAAGCGGACATCCTCCCCGACGGCACGATGGACTACGGGAAGAAGATCCTCTCGAAGCTCGACTTCGTCGTGGCCTCAGTGCACTCGCAGTTCAAGATGGAGGAGGAGCAGATGACCGAGCGCATCCTCCGCGCCATGGACGACCCGCATGTCACGTTCCTCGGCCATCTCACCGGGCGCAAGCTCCTCTCGCGTCCCGGCTACAAAGTCGACCACGAGCGCATCTTCGACAAGGCCGTGGAGACGGGCGTCATCGTCGAGATCAACGGCAACCCCAACCGCCTCGACGTCGACTGGCGCTACCTGAAGAAGGCCGCCGACCGCGGCGTCATGTTCAGCATCCACCCCGACGCGCACTCGATCGGTGAGTACAACGCCGTCATTACCGGGACGTGGGTGGCGCGCAAGGGAGGGCTCTCGCCGAAGCAGATCTTCAACACGAAGAGCGTGGAGGAGGTGGAGGAGCTCCTGCGCGGGCGTCGCGAGCGCCGGGCGGGCTGAAGCCCGCCCTACGTCGAGCAGAGTTTCGGCACAAAGGGCGCTGAACGTAGGACGGGCTTCAGCCCGTCCAGGGGCCGCGGCGCACGTGGGTGAGCGCCCCGTGCGCCGCGGCTACCGCAAGTGAGGAGAAATGCGCGCTTCCGTCTAGCGCTTCGCGGACAGGACCAGCATCAGGGCGCGATTGGACTTGGCGTCCTTCGTCACGGCCATGATTACCGTCTGTCCGAGCTTTAAATTCAACGTGGTCTTCATCATCGGCGCGAGCTGATCGCCGTCGAGCCGGGACAGCTTGAAGTTCGAGATCTCGATCGTGTCGCTGGCCGGGTCGTACTGTCCGAACTGAAAGTCGGCGCGGTACTGGGTGAGGTCGATGCGTGCCGGCTCCCCTTCCTTGCCGGCCACTTCGGCGGCGCCGACGGGATCGATGACGTTGTAGCGGAGCAGCGTGAGCTTCGACTCGATGTCGCGCAGCTCCTCGGCCACGCGCTCCGTCTTCGCGGCCGGGTTGCGTCCGGCGGAGACCAGGCGCACGTGCACGCGGAACGGCTGCGGCGCGGAGTCGAACTCCGCCAGCGCGGCGGCGATCTTCTTCAGGTTCTCCGGATCGTCGGTGACGACCAGCGAGTTGTTCTTCGGCTGGATCGACATCGTCCCGTCCGCGCTCATCAGCGACTTGATCATCGCCGCGGCGTTCTCCGCCTGCTTGTGCTTGAACGTGAACGTCCGCACCGAAAGGCTTTTGCCCACGTCGGCCGTGTCGGCGAGCGCCGCCGCCGAGACGAGGAAGAGGGCCATCAACATCACCGCAAGTCGCTTCATAAATCCGCCGGGAGGTTCTCGTCGAAGACCATCACGATTTTCACGTCGTCCGCTCCCTCGCTGGGCACTTCGACGATCGTCGCATTCTGAGAGTCATACGCAGCGACCACGGGTTTCGTCGTGAGCGGCGCACGCTGCACGGCCGCTACACGCGCCATCGGCTTGACGGCCACCGGCGCATCGACGCGGTAGACCAGCGTCGCCCCGAACACCGCCGCCCCCAGCGCCGCCGCCATGGCCAGGCGGCGCGGCCAGGTCACCCCACGCTTCGAGGCCACCGTCTCCGCCTCGCGCACGCGCACCTGCTGCATCACGCCGGAGACGAACGCATCCAGGCCGCCGGGAGGCATCATTTCATCGCCGCCGAGGGAACGGAACATCACGTCCGGGTCGGCGTGCACGGCGAAGTCGAGGCAGCGGTCGCACGAGCGGAGATGCTCGAGCAGCGCCGCGTCCTCGGTGCCGGCGTGGAACCGCTTGCGGAAGGAGTCACACGACATCATTTCTCCCTCCAGAGCTGCGCGTATTCCGGGAAGCGTTTGGCCAACTGCACCTGCATCAGCTTCCGGGCGTTGAAGAGGTGATTGCGCACCGTCGACTCGCGGCAGCCGAGGACCTTCGCGATCTCGGCGGACGGCAGGTCCTCCATCTGATTCATCACGAAGATGGTCTTCTGTTTCGGGGAGAGAACGGAAGAGACGGATTCGAAAACACTCTCCACCTCCTTCCGCTGCACCACCACGCTCTGCTCCGCGTCCGCGGCCGTCTTGACCAGGCGCAGGTTCGAGTTCACGGCGTTGTCGCGCGACTGCTTGTTGCGCATGAAGTCGATGGCCACGTTCGTCACCATGCGGTACAGCCAGGTGTCGAACGCGTACTTCGAATCGTATTTCTCGAGGTTCTCCCACAGCTTGATGAAGACCAGCTGGGAGATGTCCTTGGCGTCCTCGCCGTTGCCGATGATGCGGTAGCAGAGCGCATACACCTTCGACGTCTTGCGGCGAACCAGCGTCTCGAACGCGTCGGTGTCGCCGCCGCGAATCGTCTCCACGAGCTGACGGTCGTCAGGCTCGGGCGTCGGCGTGGTCGAAATCATCAGACGGAGTCCCGTGGGCATGATCGTCCTAATTACGGACGCTGCTGGAGGAACGTCTAGGGAGGGGTGCGGCTTCCCAGGTTGCTGGTGGCTGGTTGCTGGTTCAAGGCAGTTTTTCGCCTGGGCGGCACTCCGGCATCGATCGCCCAGGCCGGAAACCGCCTTGAACCAGCAACCAGGAACCAGCAACAGCCGTTACAATCCCAGGAACATGCGGGTCCTCGTCGTCGGTCAGGGTGCGCGCGAGCACGCGCTCTGCTGGAAACTGTCGCAGTCTCCCCTCGTCAAAGAGGTCTTTGCCGCCCCGGGGAACGCCGGCATCGCTCAGGTCGCCGCCTGCGTCCCCATCGGCGTGGCCGACATCATCGAGCTGGCCGATTTCGCCGAGAAGCTCAAGGTCGACCTGACCGTGGTCGGCCCCGAGCTCCCCCTCACCCTCGGCATCGTCGACGAGTTCCAGAAGCGCGGCCTGCCGGTCTTCGGCCCGACGCGTCTCGCTGCCGAGCTCGAGGGGTCGAAAGTCTTCTCCAAGGAGTTCATGCGCAAGTACGGCATCCCCACCGCGGACGCCGTGGCCTGCAACTCCGTCGACGAGGCGAAGAAAGCCGTCAAGCAGATGGGCTTCCCGTGCGTGCTGAAGGTCGACGGACTGGCGGCCGGCAAGGGCGTGGTCATCGTCCACTCCGCTTCCGAGGCGGAAGAATACGTACGCTCGGTGTTCGACGACAAAAAGTTCGGCACCGCCGCCACCCGCATCCTGGTCGAGGAGTTCCTGGTGGGCGAGGAAGTGTCGTTCATCGTCATCACCGACGGGACCAAGACCCTCCCCCTCCCTCCGGCGAAGGACTACAAGAAAGCCTTCGACAACGACGAGGGGCCGAACACCGGCGGCATGGGTGCGCACTCGCCCGCCGTCGTGCTGAGCGGCGAGGCGGGCGCGGAGATCATGCGCTCGATCATCATCCCCACCGTGCAGGGGATGGAGTCGGAGGGGCGACCGTACACGGGCGTGCTCTACGCGGGGGTGATGCTCACCGCGAAAGGGCCGAAGGTGCTCGAGTACAACTGCCGCTTCGGCGACCCGGAGACGCAGGTGCAGATGCTGCGGCTCGAGGACGACCTGGCCGACGTCTGCCTGCGCGTCGCCCGCGGCTCGCTGGGCGACCTGAAGTCGCTGAGCTTCATCAAGGAAGCGGCGGCGTGCATCGTCGTCGCCGTCGATGGCTACCCCGACGACTTCTCGAAGGGGCAGGAAGTCTTCTTCGACGCCATCGACGACCCCTCGGTGGTGGTGTTCCACGCCGGTGTGGTCAAGCGCGACGGGCGCCTGGTGAACCAGGCGGGCCGCGTGGTCAGCGTCTGCGCCCGCGCGGCGACACTCTCCGAGGCGCTGGGCAAGGCGTACGAGGCCGCGCCGAAAGTGCGGTTCGAAGGGGCGCGCTACCGGCGGGACATCGGATATCGTGCGCTCGAAGCGAGGGCGGTCGCCGAGCGATGAACGATGAGAGATGAGCGATGAACCTCGCGGCCGTGGCTCATCGCTGATCGTTCATCACTCATCGCTCGTTTGCTACGATGCCACGCCATGGCTAACTCCTGGGTCCTGATCATCATGGGTTCCGACTCCGACGCGGAGGTGATGTCGCAGGCCGCGACCGCCCTCGACGAGCTCGGGGTTCCGTACGAGTTCACCGTCGCCTCGGCGCACCGCAGTCCGGAGCGCGCGAAGCAGATCGTCACCGACGCGGAGGCCAACGGCTGCGCGGTGATGATCGCCGGCGCGGGGATGGCCGCGCACCTGCCGGGCGTCGTGGCGTCGCTGACGACGCGGCCGGTCATCGGCGTCCCGCTGGCGAGCGGCGCGCTGAACGGGCTCGACGCGCTCTACGCCATCGTCCAGATGCCTCCCGGGATGCCGGTGGCGACCGTGGCCATCGGCGGCGCGCGGAACGCGGGCATCCTGGCCGCGCAGATCATCGCCACCGCGGACGCGGAGCTGGCGGCGAAGATGAAAGAGACGCGGCGGGCGATGGCCGAGCAGGTGGCGGCGAAGTCGAAGAAGGTGGAAAAGTCGACGCGGCGGTGATGCGATGGGGCACGGGCACCATCACCATCACCACTCCCATGACCTCTCGCGCAAGCTGACCATCGCCACGGCCGCAAACGTGCTGGTCGTGGCCGCGGAGCTGACCATCGGCCTCTGGGCGGGGTCGCTGGCGCTGATCGGCGACGCGCTGCACAACCTCACCGACGCGCTGGCCCTGGTCATCGCACTCATCGCCGTCCGGCTGGAGAAGCGCGCGCCGACGAGCGAGAAATCGTTCGGCTACCAGCGCGCCGGCATCCTGGCGGCGTTCATCAACGCGGCCATGCTGGTCGCGTTCACGTTCCTCATCTTCCGGGAGGCGTACGAGCGCCTGCGCGCGCCGCACGCCGTCGAGACGTCGCTGATGCTCGTCACGGCCGCGGTGGCGCTGCTGGTCAACGGGCTGACCGCGCTCTCGCTGCACCGCGAGAGCCGCCACGACGTCAACATCCGCGGCGCGTTCGTGCACATGATCGGCGACGCCGTCTCGTCGTTCGGCATCATCGTGGCCGCACTGCTCATCCGCTGGACCGGCAACCCGCTCTGGGACGCCGCGACTTCCGTCGTCATCGGCGTGCTCATTCTCTGGAGCAGCTACGGCGTCCTCCGCGAGTCGATGAACCTCCTCCTCGAAGGGACCCCCTCCGGGATCGACCCCGACGCCGTGACCCAGTCGCTCGGCCGCATCGACGGCGTCTTCGGCGTCCACCACCTCCACATCTGGGCCCTCGGCCCCTCCAGCCCCGCCCTCTCCTGCCACCTCATGGTCGGTGACGTCCCCGTCAGCAGCACCGCCCGCCTGCTCGAGGACATCAAGATGATGCTGGCAAAGGAGTACCGCATCGCCCACACGACCATCCAGTTCGAGTACGCGATGTGCGCGGAGGATGATCCGTTCTGTGTGCCGTTGAATGTAGGGCGGGCTTCAGCCCACCAGCACTCGCCATGAGGTTGGCGAACCCCTTCAAGAGCGGCGTAGCCGGCGCTCGATAGCCGCTTCGATCCAGCTCGTCACGCTTACACCTTCCAGTTCCGCGCGCCGATGCGCTGCGGTGATGAGATGCACGGGCAGGCGCAGCGTCACGGTACGTCGTGGCGTGGGTGCCGTCGGCGGTCTACCTGCCCCCGCGCGCTTTCCGCCCCGAGGCATCTTTTACTTTCCCTTGCCGGACGCCGAGCTCCAGCCACATGTCCTTCAGCGCGACGTAGAGCGGGTGCGTGAGCACGTCTTTGTGGGAGCGGGTCTTCGAGTAGAGAGGCGAGCGGCTGCCGAAGGCGAAGTCCTCGAATTCGAACCAGTCCGCGTTCTCTGCGCTCTTTTTCCGAGCACGACGGAGAAACGCGTCTTCTTCCTGTGTCAACTGAGCCATAGGTGGTCACTGCACTTCTTCAAATACAACCTCGTGATACTCGAGGTACATCGCTTCCTGCCGGAAGCGCACACGCGCTTTCCGCAACAGTTCACGAAGTGCATCCACTTCACGCATCGTTCTCACGATGATGACGATGATGCGGTTCTGATCCGAGTAGCCGCGCCACCATCCGGTGACGACGCCCAAATCAGTAAATCCGCTCACCAATTCGGTGAGCTCGTCATTCCACCAACTCCATGTGGCGAGATCGAATGGCTCACCGTTGTTGTCCTTGAGTGGGATGAGGAGGGTGACTTGAGGCTCGACGGCGCAATCGCCATGGAGGTCTCCTTACGTGAAATTGCTGGTCCATCACCTCTCTTCTCCTCACTTGCCAAGATGGGATTGAGATTTGAATTTGTCAAGACAATTTCAAACAGGGCATCATCATATGACGATGTGTCGCGGCGGAGCCGCCCGCCCGGGGCGCAGGCGCGGGACGCCTGCGCGACAGCCGGCGGGACGCCGGCGCTCCGCTCAGTACGTGAACGTCACCACCGCCTTCGTCACCCCCATCGGCAACTGAATCGCGAGATTCGGGGAGAGGGCGTAGAAGGGGCGGAGGTCGATGGGGTTGGCGAGGGCGGCGGCGCCGGAGGCGACGCAGAGGTCGCCGGTGCGCTGGAGGCCTTCGATGGCTTTCTTCAGGCGCATGGTGGGGTAGAGGCGGTTCACTTCGTCGCGCAGCTCGCCGTGCGGTTTGACGTTGTAGGTCTTCGATTGGGAGGTGACGTTCAGTTCCTCGGAGGTGAGGCGCCGGTTCGTGTCGTAGGCGTAGCTCACCGTCGCGGTCCAGGTGCTCGACGGGGAGCCTTCGGCGGGGAAGCCTTCGTAGCCTCCGGTGAGGTTCACCGACATCAGCGCGTCGCCGTCCCAGGCGTAGTCGGCGGTCATGGAGACGAGGTGATTGCAGGCGGCGGTGTTCTGGTAGTCGACGCGCTGCTGGGCGATGCGGCCGGCCTCGTTGAAGGTGTAGCGGTTCGTGTAGCGCGTGGCATCGACGACGAGGTCCTCCCGGTCGAGGAGCCACATTCCTTCGCCATGCTCGTGCGCCACGTACGTCAGGATCTCACCGCCGCTCGTGGCGACGATCTTCTCCAGGTATTGCGGGCCCTGGACGAAGCGGAGCTCTTTGTTGCCCTGGATGATGTCGCCGGAGTAGGTCCACCCTTCGGCTTTGCGCGCGGCCTGGATCTCGCGCTGCTTCGCCGCGCTCCAGCGCAGCGACTCGAGCACGCTCCCTTCCTTCCAGAGGCACGGCAGGACGTCATTGCGGCTGAAGCGGCCGTCGGCGAAGTAGGTGGCACGCGTCGCGGAGGCGCCGCTCGCGCAGGCGCGTGAATTCCACACCGGCGACTGCACCGCGTACGGCCCGTGCCAGCAGCGCTCGCACCACGTTGCGCCGGAAGGGAGCTTGCGGCCGCAGAACCCGCAGACGATCTTCGTGGCGCGGTCGTCGAGCTCGCGCTGCAGCGTGAAGACGCGCTCGTCGATGGTGGCCTTCTTCTCCAGGTCGCCCTCGAGCTCGGAGTAGCGGCGGAAGCGCTCGATCGCTTTCACGTAGTCGCCCTGCTTCTCGAGGACGATGCCCTGGTTGTAGACGGTCGCCGCGTCGGTGGGACGGAGCTGCTCGGCCTGCGCGTAGAGACGCAGCGCCTCGGCGAGCTCGCCCCGGCCGTAGCTGAACCGGGCGCGGTTGAAGAGGTCCGCGTACTCCTGGTCGGCCTGACGCTTCTTCTGCAGCTCGCGCTGGAACTGGAGCTCGAGCTGGAGCCGGCCGACGTTCGCGCGCTCCGCTCCCTCGGGAAAGAGCTCGAGATAGCGGTCGACCTTGACCTGCGCCTCGGCATACCGCCCCGCGCGCGCCAGCACGACGGCGAGGTTGTACAGCACGGCCGGCTGGTCCGGCTTCGCCGCATCGGCCTTCGCGTACTGCTCGACGGCGGACGCGTAGTCACCCATGTCGGCGAACTTTTTCCCGAAGAAGACGGACTTCGTGAACTCGTCCTCCTCCTGGGCGAAGGCGCCGAGGGCGAAGAAAAAGAGGATCAGCAGTCGCATCTTCACCGGAGGAAGCCCTCCACGACGGTCGAGAGCCACAGCCGCTGGTCTTCGCTCGGCTGGGTCTGGGCCAGAACGAGGTAGAGGGCGCGCTTCTTCTGCTCGCCGGAGAAGCGGCCGGTGGTGTCGCGCAGGGCGCGCTCGGGCGCGGCGGCGATCTCGGGCTCGACGTCGAACACGACGTCGCGGGCGTCGGACGGCGCCCAGTGCGGCTTCACGCCCTCGCCGAAGAGGCGCGCCACGAAGGCGAGGCGGTCGGCCTCGGACTGCGCATCGCGCGCGGCGGCAGCCAGCGCGCTGCGCGAGCCGGAGCCTTCGATGAGCAGGCGCAGGTTCGAGAGGAGCTGGATGCGCTGCATGCAGGCTTCGAAGATCTTCGTCTTCACGTCTTCATCGGTGATGGCGGCGGAGGCTTTGAGGACGTTCTGGATGCGCTCGGTCTCGTAGGAGATGAAGCGCTCGGCGGCGGCTTCGGCGGAGAGCTCTGCCGGCTCCTCGACGACAGCCGGTGCCTCGGGGACGACCTCGGGCTCGGGTTGGACGGTTTGTTCTTCGACGGTTTCGACGGGGGGCGGAGGCGGGGACGCCTCCGGGCCAGCCGGCGGGGACGCTTCGGCTGTGCTCAGGGCAGGCGCCGGCGCTCCGCTTTGTTCGATCTCCACGAGCGGAAGGTCCAGCGCGGCAATCGTCGGCTTCGTGGTATCGAAGGTGTTGGTCGGTTTCAGGTCATCCGGCGACGTGACGAGGGGCGACGGTGCAGTCGACGGCAGGGGAACGAGTTTCGGGGTGCTCAGCGCGGGAGTGATGGGGGGCTCGGCGTAGAGGGCGCGCATGGGGTCGGAATCCACCGGGACTTTATAGTCGAGGAGGCGCTCTCTCACGCGGAGGCGGATGTCTTCGGCGGTGCGGAGCTGCTGCACGCGCTGGACGTCGGTGAGCGCGGTCATGTCGCAGTGGCAGGGGCCGAACCGGTCAGCCTCGTATTTCTGGTCCTTCACGCGCATCGCGGCGACGACTCTCTCGTTCGCGGCCACGGCCTGTTCGCGGGCGCGCTCGCAGGCGGCCTGGGTGGCGTACGGCTGCACGGCGGCGAGCTCGCTGAAGCCGCGCGGGTCGGGGCGGAACAGGGCTACGTGGTAGTGGAAGGCCTCACAGGGACGGCCGGCCGGCGCGGGCGGACAGAGCAGCGGCGCCTGTTGCGCGCCGGCAGCGGCCGCGAGGAGCAACGCGAGTAAGGGGAAGCGCATGGAGTGCGGCGATTCTAAAGCATTCAACGATGCCGTCTCCCGGTCGTAAAGCAGGAGAAGGGAGAACACGAAATGAAGAAACGCAACGTCATCCTGATCGCCGCCATCCTGGCCGTCGGCCTCATCGCCGCCGCGCCGCTGCTCCTGGCCGGACCGCACGGACGCGGACACGGCTTCGGCATGCTCGCGCACCTGCGGCATGCCAAGGAGGAGCTCGATCTCACCGACCAGCAGGCCGCGCAGATTCACGCCCTCTTCCGCGAGATGCGCGAGGCCAACGCCGCCTCGCGCAAGCAGATGCACGACGGCATCACCGAGGCCGCGGAGATCCTGCTCGCCAACCCGGGCGACGTCGCCGCGGCGCAGGCGGCGCTCGACCGCCAGGCGGCGGCGGAGCGCGCGCTGAGGGCAAACCTGCTGCAGACTGTCGCGAAAGCGTTCGCCGTGCTCGACGCCGATCAGCGTGCGAAGCTGCGTACGATGATCGAAGAGCGCCACGGGCGTCTCGGAAGGTAACGTTTGAATGACGATCCGCTCATCGCGCGGGCACAGCAGGGAGACGCCGAGGCGTACGGGCTCCTCGTGGCAGAATACCTGCGGCGGGTCGTCGCCATCGCCTTCAGCATCGTGCGGAACGCGCACGATGCTGAAGACCTCGCGCAGGAGGCGTTCGTGAAGGCGTACCAGAGCATCGGCCGGTTCCGCACGGGCTCGCCCTTCGGTCCATGGATCGGGCGGATCGTCACCAACCTGGCCCTGGACGTGGTGAAGCACCGCACGAAGTTCCGGCACGAGGCCATCGACGACACGCGGCCGGCCTCCCGCAGGGACGACGCGGAGCTGCCGGCGCTGCGGCACGACCTGGCCGCGCGCATCGACGCCGCGCTCGACGAGCTGCCGGAGATGCAGCGCATCGTGGCGCGGCTGCACCTCGTCGAAGAAATGGATCATGCGGAGATCGCGGCGCTGCTCGGACTGTCCGACGGGACCGTACGCTCGCACCTCTCGCTGGCGCGGACGAAGCTGAAAGCGAGACTGGCGGACCTGTATGACTGAGCCCGACGACGACTTCTTCGCGCGGCTGCGGCAGGACGCGGCGCCGCTGCGCTACCGGCCCGACGAGGCCACGCTGGCGCGCATCCGCGCGCGCATCCAGGAGCGCATTGCACCGCAGCCGACCGTGGCGGAGCTGCTCGCGTCGTGGTTCCGGCCGCTGGCCACGGCCGTGGCAATCGTGGCCGTCATCGCGGGCGTCGGACTGGCGACGATCGACCTTCCCGAAGGGGGCGTCGAGATCGTCGTGGGAGGAGAGAGCTACGTTGTCGGCGACTAGGACCACTCTCATCGCCGTGCTGGCGCTGCTGCTCGTGTTCGCGGGCGGCTTCATGGCGGGCGCGTTCGCGCATCGCGCGGTGGTGACGCGCCTGCACCGCCCGTCGCCCACGGCGACGCGGATGATGCTCCGCCACCTCGACCGGCGTCTCGATCTCACCGACGCGCAGCGCGCGCAGGTCGAGCGGATCCTCGAGCGCGGTCACACGCGCATCCGCGGCGAGGTCGACGCGACCAACGCGGAGATCGAGCGCGTCCTCACGCCCGAGCAGCGGGCGCGCTTCGCGCGGATGCGGATGCGGCTGCACGGACGTCCATGAGGTAGAGCGTGAACGGGATCCACCAGATGAAGTCGTTGGTGATGCAGAGGACGATCGACCGCAGCGGCCAGGCGCCGCTCCAGATCAGTTGCGCGAGCCCGATCGGACCGAGAACCTTGCCGAGGAGACCGACGGCGGCGATGGGCGCCCCGCGCTCCGGATCGCGCGCGACCTGCCAGTAGAGAAAGCCGTAGATGCCGACGACCATGGCCAGGCAGGCAAAGATCTCGGGCGTGTTGGACAGCGGCATGCCGGCGTAGCGGAACAGCCACTGCGGATCGAGCGCGGAGTACGCGCCCCAGGCGAGGTTGTAGGCGCCGGCGAGGGCGAAGGTGAGCTGGTGGAACTTGCGGCGCTTCACGGGTGCAACTGTACGCGCAGCGTCTGGAGTGCGGCAACGCCAGTTGCCGCTCTCCATTGCGGCGGCGCCAGCCGCCGCAGCTAGCGCTGCGGCGATGGAGAGCGCGAGCTGGCGCTCGCGCACTCCAGAAGGGCTTGCGCATCGAGCACGGTCGGGGGGAGGCAGCCACTTAAGCCCTCGAGGTGTCCGAGCGCGTAGACCAGCGGGAGGATGGCTTCGCGCTGGCCGAGGGGGACGCGCACGCCGTTCACTTCGACGTAGCCGTCGCGCGAGCCGAAGCGGGGGATGAAGCGAGAGAGCGCCTTGGCGATGCGCACGCGCGCGCTCACGGGCAGCACGCGCAGCGCGCGCATGGCCAGGGCGGCGCCGGGGAGCTCGAATTTCGAGCGGGCGGTGGCGTCGATGCCTTCGCGGCGGAGCAGCTCGCGGTCGGGAGAGTGCAGCGCGGCGCCGCTGGCGATGGCGGCGGCGCCTTTGTTGTTGTCGTTGCCGATGTAGAGGGTGATCTGCGCCCGCCGCGCGCCAAGGACGTGCACGAGCGCGCAGGAGATGGCGGGGAGCGACGAGAGGCCGGGCATCACCACCACGCCGCGCTGGCGTGCGAGCGCATCGAGCGAGGCATCGTCGAGCAGATCGAAGAACCAGCGCGCGTCATCGGCGATGTCGAGCCAGTGCACGCCTTCGTTCACCACCGCGCGCACGATGGCGCGGTCGAGCTGCTGGAACGGTCCCGCTGCGCAGGCGAACGCGTAGGCGCCGCGCGCGGCGCGCGCCACCGCGGCCACGTCACGCAGGTCCAGCGTCTCGCGCGTGGTGGGGACGACGTCATACGCATCGCGCAGCTCGGCGACGAGCAGCGAGCCGAACACGCCGCGCGCGCCGGCTACGACGACTCTTCGTTTTTCCGCATCCAAAGGGCGATCACCATGAGCCAGAGCGTGAACAGCGGAAAGAGGATCGCCGAGGTGATGGTCTCGAGGCGCGGATCGCCGCGGAGCGAGGCCAGCGCCAGCGCCACGCCGGCGGCGGCCACCGGTCCCGCCAGCGCGAGCGCCGTCTTCGGCAGCACGCGCCAGCCGGCCAGCACCAGCAGGACCAGCGCGAGGGTGTACAGCCCGTTCGCGCCGTAGCCGATCAGCACTTCCAGCTCGCGGTCGAGTTGCGCGAACGCGTCGCCGTGCAGCTCCGGCAGCACGGCCATGTAGCGCGACTCGCAGGCGATGTCGAGCGACACGCCCGCCGCGGCCACGGCCATGGCGGTGATGGAGAGCACATGTGGGGCGGGCTTCAGCCCGCCATCCTCGCGGGCTGAAGTCCGCGCCACATGCAACGCCAGCGTCGCGTAGAACGCGATCAGCGACACCGCCGCCACCTGCCAGAGGAACCAGCCGAACATCCACGCCGCGCGGTTCGCGGCGATGTAGGCCAGGCGCTCCTCCTCCGGAAACCCGGGCAGCCCGCGGCGCAGCAACAGCAGCATGGCCGCCGAGGCGACGACGTGCGTCGCCGCGGCGGCCCATGCAACGTGCGAGTGCCTCAACGTCCCGCGGCGGCAGCGGCGGCGGCCTGCTGCTCGGCCAGCATCTGCGGCGTGGTCGCGGGCTGATTCACGAGATCGGTGTACTCGAACAGCGCCGTGGAGAGATAGCGCTCGCCGGTGTCGGGCAGGACGGCCACGACACGCTTGCCGGGGCCGAGCTCCTTGGCCAGCTCGAAGGCCGACCAGGCCACCGCGCCGGCGGAGATGCCGACGAAGAGCCCTTCCTCCTTCGCCAGCCGCCGCGCCACCTCGACCGCGTCCTCGAACTTCACGTCGTAGATCTTGTCGACCAGAGAGCCGTCGTAGATCGACGGCACCATGCCGGCGCCGATCCCCTGGATCTTGTGCGGGCTGTGCGTGCCCCCCTTGAGGACCGTCGACTCGATCGGCTCGACCGCGGCGATGACGACGTGCGGCAGCTCTTTCTTCATCACCTGCGCGACGCCGGTGACGGTGCCGCCGGTGCCGACGCCGGCCACGAAGCCGTCGAGCTGGCCGCCGGTATCGCGGATGACCTCGCGCGCGGTGGTCTCGCGGTGGATCTTGAGGTTGGCGGGGTTGTCGAACTGCTTCGAGAGCCAGGCGCCCGGCGTCTGCTCGGCGTACTCGCCGGCGCGGCGCTGCGCTTCCTTGATGCCCATGGGCGCCGGCGTGAGCACGAGCTCCGCGCCGAGGGCCTGCAGCAGCTTGCGGCGCTCGACGGACATCGAGTCGGGCATGAACAGGGTGCAGCGGTAGCCTTTGGCCGCGGCCACGAAGGCCAGGCCGATGCCGGTGTTGCCGCTGGTGGCCTCGACGATGGTCGAGCCGGGGCCGATCTCACCGCTGCGCTCCGCCTCTTCGATCATGGAGATGGCGATGCGGTCTTTCACCGACGAGAGGGGGTTGAAGGACTCGAGCTTGGCCACCACCTCGGCCGCTCCCTCGGGCGCGACGCGGTTGATGCGGACGAGCGGGGTATTGCCGATGAGCTCCGTGATGCTGTCGTAGATCTTTCCGTGGGGCATGACATTGTCTCCTTTCGCGATTGGGCCAAAAAACAAAAAGGACCCGAGGGCATCGGGTCCAAGTTCGAAGACGTGCGAAGTGCTTCGCCTATGGACCTCCGGCGTGAGGACAACAGATGCACGCCGGAAAGTCCTGGTGAAACATTGGGGAAGATTGTACGCGAAGCGTCTGGACTGCGCGAGCGGTCAGCTCGCGCTCTCGAATGCCGGCAGCGCGAGAGCCCTGGAGAGCGGCAACTGTCGTTGCCACAGTCCAGACGCCGCGCGTTCGTTCAGTGCGCAACCGCCGCACCGCTGGCCGCGCCGAGATAGCGGTAGCCGATCTTGGCCACGGCCACGATCACAGCCGCGTCGGTGCCCACGGCCTTCTGCAGCTTGCGGCGCAGACGGGTCACGTGCGTATCGACGGTGCGGCTGTTCAGGTTGAGGTCGACGCGGTAGTTCCAGACGCGCGAGAGCAGCTCGTCGCGCGGCACCACGCGCTCCTTGTTCTTGAAGAGATACATCAGGAGGTCGAACTCTTTGGGCGAGAGCTTGAGCTTCTGGTTTC
>Ga0196976_1000194_pt1 | contig 41388 bp, 79 predicted proteins | sample S3v_513CmetaG_FD_148644 | JGI IMG/M metagenome (GOLD analysis project Ga0196976, IMG submission 148644) | Soil microbial communities from Anza Borrego desert, Southern California, United States - S3+v_5-13C | ecosystem: Environmental > Terrestrial > Soil > Desert | place: USA: California... | reverse complement strand
TACCTATTCCACAGTGAGGGCAGGGGATGCGGTAAGTCACTTTTGCTCAGCCTTGGCGATAATCTCGTCAATCTTTGGCAGATGCGTTAGGTAGTAGCCGAGCGAATGAGGCAATCCGGCAAACTCCTCACGCAACATCTTCACAGCCTCCAGCAGCTCCTTGTTTATCTCTGCCAGCTCGTTTACTTGGCGTTCACAAGCGGCTATGGCGTCGTCCTTTTGTGCGATTATTTCGACTGCCCCTTCTACCGCAGCCTTTGCAAAACCCACTAAGCTGTTTCTATCCATCTCAACCTCACATGTAATAAGCAGGTGGTTTGCAGAACGTAAAGGCTCTTTTGGGCGATTTTTTTATCCTGCAAGTCACCACGGTCTCATCACCGAATCGCTCAACGTGGGTATGGCTCATTTCATGGCCATAGATGCCTATGAATCTCCATCGCAGCTCGCCCTGATGGTTATAGGAACGGTGGAAGATGCCGTACATCACAGCCCCAGCTTTCTTTTCAGTTGGTTTGCGTAGTAGCCGCCATCGTCATGCACCCACTCAGCCAGCTTCCATACTCGTGCGTCGTACAGGTCACGAATCCGGCCTTCCTTGTCATCCTCTTCATCATTCAGGATGCGGAAGGTTTCATTAGCCAGCTCAAAGGCATCGTCATCCATGCTTGTAAGGTCTAGCTTGCTAAAGCGGATGGCATCGCATATATCGCCTAGTGCCAGATTGCGCTCACGCTCTGCACGGTCTGCTGCCTCGTAAATAACCTTCTCGCTTAAATGTGGCGTTCCCATACGTTCCCTTTCTGCAACCCGGCCTATTTACCGAGTAACCTAATGTTCAAAACCCTTTGTTCTTGTTCATCTAGCTTCACTATCGTTGACACTCATTGCTGAGCATCCAACTAGTCAGCAGTAAGGAGAGGGATGGATTCGAAACCAACTCAGTGCGCCTCTGGCGACTTAGCCCTCGTTCAGAGCTTCATCTAGACTCTGCTCATCCCGTGGCATCAGGGGATACCAGGTTAAGTGCCTGGGCCGCCTAACTTACCGTCCGCGTGTCCTTCCACGCCGCCTCTCCTTACTACTGACTACCTAGCAACCTACTCACTCTGAAACAGCGGCCTCCTTCTGATTACCTGTGTTCCGGTAACTACCCATCGGCGGCTAATTCCTCGGGTTTGCTAGCCAACTAATTGCTTAGTTGATGAATGCCATTATACCTAACGGGTAACATATTGCAATACCCAGTAGGTAATATTTTAACAAAAAGTTACTTTTGAGATGAGTGGAAGGAATGCCCCGACAGGTGGCATTGAGAACTAATTACCTGAGCCGCTAATCTATCTAAGGGGGAAGTTGAGGCTTGAGGAGACGGCTATGCAGACAGTTACGAGCATCGTTGAATATCGGAATCGGGAGATTATCGAAGCTCTGGAATCCCTGCTTAGGAAGGCCAGGAGTGGAGAGGTGTCAGGAATGGCTTATGCGGTGAAAATAAGCACCAAGAAGCACGGGATGGGGATTGCTGGAGACTATTGCGAACAGCCGCACGTGGCGGCCTGTGTGGTAGGACAGTTGTTCGCTTCTATCAGCGACCGCGCAAGGAATGACGGACTGATACTGAAGGAGGGGCCGTGATTACTTACACTTAACTACGAGGTTCCTTGTATGGGAGCTGCTAGCGTAAAACCCTTCACGGTTTGCATACGCTCCGGCGCTTTGATCTGTGCCGCCAGCAACAACCTCATAGCCGCGCTCCTTGCAAAGTTCCCCCGCCTTCTCATAGCACATGCCCCAGTTTCTGGCGGTGCCTGAGCAATTCAGGCTGTGCGCTTGTGACCCATCAGGCGCATAGGTTGGTGTGGCAGTTGCGCATCCAACAAGAATCAAAGGTAATACGAGTAGTGCTCTCATAGATCCCCCTAGGCAAGTTTTTTAGCTGGTTGTGATTCTTCTGTTTCAAATATTCCAAGATCAATATGATCCGTCTTCCTGCGCCTTGGTGTGCCTATATCTACAGCGCCAGGGTTATCCATCGTATACATCTTGTTTGCCATGTAGGCCAGCATGTCTCTGTGGCCCTCTGTAAGCCCGTTATAGCAGAACGCTATGGTGTCCCAGTATGCGTCGCCTGTCTGCTCTGGTGCGGCAGGCTTTGGCTCGTAAGAGGCGTCGCGCCAGCCTGGGTACTTCTCATCTATCCGCGCAATAACTTCCGGGCCTAGATTCTTTCGCCCATTCACGATGTTGGAGACGTAGTTAGGCAGCACGCCAATAGCCTCTGCTACTACCGCCTGATTTTCTCCCTGCTTTTTCCTAGCCGCCACCAGATTAGCAAACGCAACTCGTAGAGCGGCGTAAACGTCTGGGGTGGTCGGTATCGACTTTTTCATGTCCGCAAGGCTACGCGCCGTTACCTGTGGGGTAAATGCCCTGTCAGGTAATGTTTTGCTTGACGGTACTTTACCTGTCAGGTAAGATTTAGGCATGGACAAATTCAAAACATTCTGGCGGTCATTATCTGACGAACAAAAGAAAGAGTTCGCAGAAATTGCAAAATCGAAGCCTGGCTACATTGGAAGCCATCTGATCTATGGGCGCAAGGTTCCTCAAAGGGAAACCTTTGATGGCCTCGTAAAGGCTCTGAATCACTTCGGCTCTTCAATAACACGTAATGACCTCCTGTTGTGCTTCTTTCCGCCATATGAAGGCGAGGCTGGGCAGAGCAAAGGTAAACGCACACCAACTCGCCGTAAAGGTGATGTTCAACTTATCGAGGCCATCAAAGGCCGCCGCAACAAATTGGACATCCAATGAACACATTCCGCCGGTTCTCCCAAGAACATCCATTTACGGCGGCTTACGCCCGTTACCCCTCGGGCCTTTTTTATTCTCAACCTGAGCTATACGGCTCGGATTTCCGTGAGAGTTGCCCCAGAGCATCGGGGCTTTTTTATTAGTAGCAAGTTTCATAAATATCAACCCTAGGAAACAGGAATAAACCATGTACGCAGACCCAAGCAAGATTAGAGAACACGTTGTAAAGGTGCGCTTTAACGATGCTGAGAAGGCGCTCATTCAGGCCTACGTTTCATATACCGGAGAGGAGATGGCCCCATTACTCCGCGAGATGCTGCTGGAGCAGGCCAAGCTCGTGCTCTTCGGTGACTCACATTCTCAACCCAATGTGGTGGCATTTGAAGTCCCTAAATTGGCCCGTTATGGATCCTGAAAGGGCCCTCAATAGTGACTATAAAGGCCCCTAACAGTCCCGAAGAAGTGCCATTAACGGGTGCTGAGATGGAGCTTGTGCGGCGTATAGCCGAGCTGAATGGAATTACGGAAGACGAAGCTGCGAGCCAACTGATAAGCGCATGCATGGCTCGCAGGATAAAGAGTAAGACGGGTAAAACCAGAGCAAAGGTGTACGAGTTTAAGAAGGCCAAGTAGGGGATTTAGAGGGCCCTCATAAGGTACTTTTTGTGGCCTGTTTGTGGACTTCCAACCCAGGCAGATTAATTGCCAAATATAGATTAACAAGAGATTTTTGACTGTTCTGTTAGCTAACTAACAAAGGATGAATATGGCGCGGAAAGCAATAAGTAAGAAACTGCGTTTCGAAGTATTTAAGCGGGATGGCTTCAAGTGCCAATACTGCGGAGCTTCTGCGCCAGACGTGATCCTTCATGTTGATCACATAAATCCTGTAAGCAAGGGTGGTGATAACGATCTGATGAATCTCATCACATCTTGCCAACCGTGCAACTCTGGAAAGAGCGATAGAGAGCTTTCAGATTCTTCTGCGATAGCCAAACAGCGCGTTATGTTGGATGAGCTGAATGAGCGTAGGGAGCAGCTTGAAATGATGCTCTCTTGGCGGGATGGAATGAAAGGCATTAACGAGCAGAAATTCCAGGTGGCTAATGATGAATGGGAAGCCGATCTTGGGGGCTACTGCTTAAATGAAACGGGCGAGAAGGCACTAAAAGCCATGCTCAGAAAATTCCCCCTAGACAAGCTTCTTGAGGCTATCCAAATAGCTAAAGAGCAGTACCTCAGAACAGATGCTGATGGGAAGTTAACCCATGAAAGCGTCAATGCCACTTGGAGCAAGGTGGGCGGCATATGCAGGAACTTAACCTCTCCTGTAGACGATAAACATCTCTACTACATACGCGGAATATGCCGTAACAGATTCCATTACTGCAACGAGAGCATGTGTATCTCTTTGCTCAGGAAGGCTCATGCAGCAGGCGCAGATCAAGACGACCTGACAGAGATAGCTAAAGACTGCCGGAACTGGTCGCAATGGACATACGCCATGAACCAGTTAATTGACCAACTCACAGGGGCTGAGTAATGAGTAGTCCAGCCTTCCAATTCTATCCAGCAGACTTCCTCGCTGAGGAAAACGTAGTTCTTATGAGCAACCAGGAGATTGGCTGCTACATCAAGCTCATGTGTTACTGCTGGCGTGAGGGTTCTATCCCTGCCGACGTAAATAAGATTGCTAGATTGTGTGGGGAAGATAGCTCAGCTATGGCTCAGCTATGGATAGCTATAAAGGAATGTTTCGCTGAGCTAGAGGCTGACCCAAAAAGACTAGTACACCCAAGGCTCGAAAAAGAGCGGATCAAGCAGGAAGAACACAAGAAAGAGCGTGCCGAATCTGGCAAAAAGGGAGCCAAAGCTAGATGGGGCGCGGCTCCAAAGGAAGATAGCTCAGCTATGGCTCAGCCATTACCTAAGCCTATGGCTAATGATGGCTCTTCATCTTCTACTTCTTCTTCTAATAAAAAACATACTGCCGCGCTGTCTCTTTTGATTTCTCATGGCATTCCTCAAAACCTTGCTAATGACTGGCTGACGATCAGAAAGAGCAAAAACCAACCCCTTACCGAGACATGTCTTAAAGCAACTATCAGGGAAGCCGAGAAGGCTGGGCTTACCCTAGAGCAAGCAATAACCGTTGCTTGTGAAAACTCATGGGCTGGCTTCAAGGCTTCATACCTTGACGACAAAAAAGGCTTTACCCCTGCGCGAGGCGTGAACACGGCAATGGATGACAACACGCTTGTCGCCAAGGCGCGTGAGCTTGGGATTGATACCTACAAGCAATCCAAGAATGACCTTGTTTCCAAGATCAACAAGAAGCTGGGGGTTGCATGAACTCCAACTGCCCAGCCTGCGAAACCATCCTACGCAATCCCCGCTATTGCTCATGCGGCTGGCGCTTGAACGCTGATGCAAAGCTCACCATAGACACGCGCAACCTATCCGCCGAACAGCTAGAGCATAACCGCCAGAAGGCCAGGGAGCTTGTCGAGTTCGCAAAACGGCTGGCAAGCAATCAACCATACGAACCAGGAGCAGAAGGATGAGGAAGTGGACAGATGCAGACATTGCATTCGTGCGTGACAACTACGCGCGGATGAGCAACAAGGACATTGCCGCCGAGCTTGGATTTTCCGGCAACGCTGTTCGAGTGAAGGCAAACCGTCTTGGCCTGCATAAGCCGCCAATCGAAATGGCAGGGTTAACGAAGCTGGCTAGGTATTACCTCCGCCGCGTCTCAGAAGGCTGCTGCCCACATTGTGGCAAGCCATGCGCCCCGTATTACCAGTGCGAAGAGCGGCGCGAGAAGGACAGGCTGCGCATGTCGAAGGGCAAGCCGCGCAAGCTGCATGTCAAGGCACACCGTAAGCCAGCGATCCAGACACAAACAGGATTCATAACAAAAGTGGGCGCTGTTATGGCTCACAGGATGGCGGGATGAGATGGGACGACTATGGGAAATATGCGAAGCGCTGTGGCAACTATGCGGTATGCAAAGTCTTTGTGAGCGGCGAATGGCGTTACGAACTCTGGCAACTGAGTCCGCAGAAGTTTATCAGCCGACACGCCTCTTTCGAGGAAGCCAGGACGAACACGCCACAAACATAGGCTTTACCAATGGAATGCCTATTGAGTATGAGGATCAGGAATGATTAAAGGTGTAGACGGCAGCAAGAAGAAGATCCTCGCGGCTTGTGAGGACTACATGACCACGGCGGATATAGCAAAGATTGTAGGGATTCACCGAAAGACAGTGTGCCAGTACATCAGGGAGCTGGGCGATTGTGTGCTTATTCATAAAGGCGCTGTGCCATGGACATACAAGAAAAATCCAGACAAGGAATTTTCACCCAATCCAGCCATGACGCGGCAGCAGATTTGGCAATCCATGAAAGACGCGAAAGAGAACTTCACTGCACCACTGTTACCGCAAGGGCCGCTTTCGTTCCTGATGGAGCCGAAGCGCTACACACCCAAAGAAGGCCGGAAGGTTGAAGAGAAGCATGGCTCATGGATAACCCCGAAGCATACAGGGCATATAGGGTGTGGATCGCAGGCTTATGTAGAGATGATGGGGTAGGGATTTGTTCATTAGGTTACTCGGTTGATAGGCAATTTGCAGAAAGGAAGCGCTGTGGAACTAGAAGAAAAACCAATTTTGGATATGTGTTGCGGCTCTCGCATGTTCCACTTCGACCGCTCCAATCCAGACGTTTTGTTTGGGGACATTCGTTCCGAGGAACACACGCTATGCGATGGGCGCAAGCTGGAAATTACCCCAGACATGCACATGGATTTCAGGAGCCTTCCATTCGCCGATAACTCATTTGCTGTTGTCGTGTTCGACCCGCCTCACCTGAACGTGTTGGGCAAGAGTAGCTGGATGGCCAAGAAGTACGGAGTTCTAAACGAGAGCTGGCAAGACGACATCCGCAAAGGCTTCTCAGAGGCATTCCGTGTGTTGAAGCCAGAAGGCGTACTCATCTTCAAGTGGAATGAAATCCAGATCAAAACAAGCGAGATACTGAAGCTCACGAACGTTAAGCCGCTAGTTGGCCACATCTCTGGCAAGCGGAGCAACACGCACTGGATTTGTTTCATGAAACCCGCGCCGGATGTTCTGCAACCCAGCATCCACGAAGCGAAACCTAATGAACAAAAGGCCATTGACCCAGCTTCTATCATTGAATCCATCTCCCTCCTCGAATACACAGAGAGGGATGATGCATGAGTGACATTAAGGTTGGCGATTTGGTGATGGTAGTGAAGCCTCAGCTGTGTTGTGGGCACGCTGGGAGAATTGGCTCTGTATTTACGGTTACAGACGCAATGGTTTCGTTTGCTATTTGCGGTGACTGCGGCCGTGCAGATAACAAAGTGCCGCTCATATATGGACACTCAGAAGGTTATGCAGTGCATGCGGCCAGGCTGGTCAAGATAGATCCACCCTCCATGCCAGAAACCATAGAAACCCAAGATGAGGTAACGGCATGAGTAAGTGCCCCACTTGCGGAAGAGAGAAGCCCAAGACGCATGACCAGCGTAAGAAATTCCACGCCATGTGCAAAGAGATAGGCGACCACGTAGGGCTTACCCCAGGGAAGATCAAGGAAGCGATTAAGGCTGATTATTTCGGCCTGGATGAGTGGTGCATAAACGGCAAGTGGTATCGAGGCGTACGGCCATCAGAAAGCGCTGGCAGGTCAGAGTATGCGGACCTCATCACCTACACGATGCAATGGGCAGCTGAGAACTGTGACTACGTGTTTATGGATGATGCGGCGTGAAAGCCTGGGCCATTTGCGATACAGACGGAGGCAGGCATGAGCCTAAACCACTGCTGCGCTATATCTACGACTCAGAGCATAGGGCAAAACAAGCCGCCGAGTATCACGATTTTGATCCTCAATGGTATCCGGTGCTGCCCATTAGTGTAATTCCTGAGAAAGCAGATAAACAGTAACCATATGAACGCAAGCCACTTTGACAGAAAAAGTGTAATTCAAGAAAAAGGCGATTGTAATTAATTGAAGCCCACCGAACTCAAGCTAAAGACCTGCAAAGCCTGCAAGCAGAAATTTCCGCCAGCCAGGACAACGCAGCAAGTCTGCTCTATCAAGTGCGCAATGGTTGAAGGCCAGAAGCATGCAGACAAGGTAGCAAGGTTAAGAGAGAAGCGTGAGCGTCAGGCATTAAGGGAAGCGAAGGAAAGAATCAAGACCCGTAGTCAGTGGATCAAGGAGGTTCAAATTGTTTTCAATAAATTTATCAGACTTAGGGATGCTGGTCGCCCTTGTATTTGTTGCGGCATGCCACTGGAAAGTGATGGGCAGGTGGGCGGAGCGTACGACTGCGGACACTATCGTTCGGTCGGTAGCGCACCTCATCTTAGGTTTGACGAGCGGAACGCTCATGCTCAGCGGAAACAGTGCAATAGATATGGCTCTGGGCGGGCTGTTGACTACCGGATCGGCCTTATTGCTCGTATTGGATTGGATGCTGTGGAGGCTTTGGAGGCAGATCAATCAGCCAAGCACTACACCATAGATGAGCTAAAGGAATTAAAGAAGCTGTACCAGAGGAAGTGTAAGGAGATGCAGAAAAGCTAGGTTTGGAACATTAGGTTACTCGGTTGATTAACTTGGATCAGAAAGGAAGCGCTGTGGACGGTGACACGATAGAAGCACAAACCTTTGGAGAGTTGCGAGACGTTAAGGCAACCAATCCGAAGGACATGATTGGCACACGCAAAGCTCCGCTATCCACCGTGCCTATGGGCGTTGTTGTAGAGATGGGCGTGGGGATGCTGGAAGGCGCGGCAAAGTACGGCAGGCACAACTACCGCTGCGCTGGCGTTCGGGCCTCTGTGTACTACGACGCTCTCATGCGCCACATGATTGCATGGTGGGAAGGTGAGGACATAGACCCGGATTCGGGCCTGTCTCATGTGACAAAGGCGCTTTGCACTCTGGCTGTACTCCGAGATGCCCAGATGCAGGGGATGTGCGCCGATGACCGCCCGCCTAAGTCTGTCGAGTTCTACCCAGCCATGAATGCCGCTGCTGGCGCGATGCTGGACAAACACGCAGACAAGAACCCACGGCATTACACGGTTGCAGATTCGGGACTGAGGCTATGAGCCAAAGCCGACTAGGTTCTTTTGTGGAAGCCTGTATCAATGTGCTGATTGGCTTCTGGATCAACTTCTTTGCCAACCTGCTGATACTGCCGCTGATCGGTTTCAACATCAGCGTGGGCCAGAACTTCTTCATTGGTTTTCTCTACACGCTCATCAGCGTTGCAAGGAGCTACGCGGTAAGGCGCTGGTTCAATCGCTACATCGTGAGAGCCGCGCAAAGGATAGTGTCATGACCCAAGCATCCATTAGGCAACCGGCCTTTTACCGAGGCACCAAATGAACAAGAAACAGATGGTTTTCCGGAACTTTTAACTAAGGAGAGATGAGATGAGGGTTATGCAGGAAGAGGCTTTTAAACCAATCACCCTGGTACTGGAAACGAAAGAAGAGGCGCTAGCGCTCTGGAACCTTATCGACTCGAAAGGCGATAGAACGGATGAAGAGAAATCATTCGCCATGCGACTAAGCAACTGGTTTACAAATCGCGCACAACTCTAATGCTCGGCAACCTGCCAATTAGTACAGAGATGTGATGAACAAAAAGGAGGTTTTATGTTTTTAGCTGGATTGATTCTTGGATTCTTAAGTGGATTTGTTCTTTGCCTGTATCTCCTCATCAGCGCTGAGAAAGGCATCAAGCTTTGGTGAGATTAGTTGGTAGGACTTTATAAACATGGTTCAGAAAGGAAACGGGTATGTGGGACTTAATACAAACAGCTAACGGCTGGATAGTTCAGCCAAGACAAGGCCAGCATGAAGCATGGACATTCAAGGAGGCATATGTTTTCACCACACACGCGGCACTAGCTAGGTGGATCAAGGAAAACACCAGTCCAGCCAAACCACAACACTAAGGACACCCCCATGCTACCAGCCAAAATACCTGACACACTAGACCGAGTAAAAGATGCCTTGGACGTATGGGCAGAATGGATGCAACGCGACGAAACCAGGGGAAGCCTTGGATATGGCAGGACTCAGGTATTTGAATCTGGAGGCTCTGTAAGCTCATGGGAAGACTTTGAGCGCAGGGTAGAGACAAACCTAGCCATCAACGTCAACGCTATCCTTGAGGACTTGCCGCTACACCAACAGCATGCCGTGTTCCACTTCCATGTGGCTGCTGTCATCACACCACGGCGCACAAGGATCGAAGATGACTATGCGGATGCTATCGAGAAGCTGACTATTGGATTGAACAGGAGGGGGTTGCTATGAGAAATATTTTTAACATTATGCTTGACAAGGTCTTTGTACGAGCGTACAATTCTAATTGCGTTGGACCTCGCACGTCCATAACACATGAAAAGCCGCTTTGAGATTCGTCTCGGCGGCTTTTTTGTTGCCTATTATCTACAAACGGCAAACCTGGCAATTACAACACAGTCTCCTGCGAGCGGCTTTAAATAAAGGTCCGGCTTCCGCAAACACTAGAGATAATTACAAATCCATAAGCCAGCCATCTACCAAGATGATTGACTTATGGGTGTGACAGCCATAATCGAACATCACTAAAGCGTCAGAGGCTATCCCGACGCCACGCCTCATGAATGAGGTACTACAGATTATGCCGCGTTATTACGCTTCACCCATTATCCAATAGAGAGCGCAGCCACTTAACGCCGCCCAGGCTACGGAACTTAGCCCAATCCTGATCGGTGAGCTTGATAGAGCGATTCTTGGCTTTGTCGGACTCTGGAATAGATTTGCGGCCTGCTCCCTTGCGAGAGCCGCCGCGTTTAGTGTTCTGCATTGAGGGCATCCAATATGGTTTGAAATATCTTCATCCCATTATCGCATTGGATGTGTGTGTGCTTGTCATTGGTTCTATCGTAGTGAGGCTTGTGTGTCCAAACCACAGCAACTACCCTGGATTCATCCTCTGTCACGATTTCTGTGCAGAGGGAGCCATACGGCTGCCCCTTTTTGTATTTCATAGTGCAACAACGTTTTCGATTCTGGCAGCGGTAGAGCAGAAGGTTGGATGTTTCTGATATTCGTCATCCCACTTGCTCATAACTATATCTGCATCAATGGAAACAAAGCCGTTTTCGATCTTAGTGACGGTGCCGATTACTTTCTTGTAAAAAGAGTCTGATGCCATCTTTACTGCTTCTACTCGTTGACCGACTTGCATTTTGATTCTCCTGAGTGCGTTGTTGATGTAGTTATAATACTCTCTATTTGATTAATGTCAACACCTTTTTCAAATAAAAGAGAAATAAATTATCAAACCGAACCCATTTGTCCCGTAGCCGGGAACGAATGAACAAAAGGAAGCAACCATGATTCCAAACGGCGATGGCATTACATACGAAGGCATTACCAAGATTTAACTTTCCCCATTCCCCAGACTGTACGCAGATCGTTAACGGGAATTGCCAAGCCAGATAGACGTATCAGGTAACGGCATCGCTTACGGTGGGCGAGGGCAAACAGCCGTATAATTTGAATTGAGTGCAATGCGTAGGCTGATACGCTAGGGATTGGGGCAAATCAATCTGTATCCACATAACCCAGGATTGAAAGCCAGAGATCAGCACTGGCGCACTCAACCCCACACAGCCTCATGCATATCGCGTGGGGCTTTTGCATTTATGGAGACAGCGTGAACCTAAACCTCTTTCTTCCAAGTGACAGAGTGCATATACCTGAGCTGGATGTGGATGGTGTGGTTGTTTGCGTGACGATTACCTTTCATGGCACCAATTACACGGTGCGTTATTTCAAAGATGACACGCCTTGTGAATGCGACTTCTTTGACTTTGAGATAGCCAAGATCAAGCAGCCCAAAGCAATACAGCAGCCCTGAGTCGCATGGCCCAAATAGCAATCCGAACACTAGAAGTCATAACGTGCCTGCACATCATTGCGGGTATTTGGAGACATTGGTGAGTACAAACCCCATCACCGGAGACAAGTTGATAAGCAAGCCCAACAGCAAAGAGTACGAGTCGAACTATGACCGCATCTTTGCAAAGCCTGCATACATCAAGGGAATCCATCTGCCACATACCAAATGGGACTACCTGGTGTGGGTAATGCCAAAGCCAACGAACACCATAAAGCACTGGCGAGGGTTCACGCTCCACAAGGCTACCGGCAACAAGCGGCAATTCAAACTCAGTACGGCAAACACGAAATACCTCTACGGCATCCAGTTATGGATCGGTACTTACTACTACTCCATAACACGAGACAAGCCTATGTGGTATCGAAAGATAGTTAACCGCGAATAATCCAAGAGGGAACTCGCAATCATGGAACACCAAGAACTGACATTAGCGCAAGCCGAGAAAACACTTGGCTTCCCAATTACCCAAGAAGTTGTAGACAGCTACAGAAAGAACCTCGATCAAGACATTGAGGAATATCTCAAAGACAGGAGCGACTTCTGGCTAGTCAACATTCGGGAGAGCATCAACACCATCCTCTTCCTGAAAGACATATTGGAAGCGGACGTTTCTTTGCCGCGAGAAAATAATAAAATCAAAGGGATGTGTTGAGTTGTGGGCGCTCCAATTGGTAACAAGAACGCAATAGGCCAACAGGACACTGAAAGGCCATTCAGGGAAGCGTTAAGACGCGCTATCACTCAAGACGATGGCAAGCGTATTCGTGCAACTGCCGAGAAGCTACTAGACCTTGCCGCTGAAGGCGAGGCATGGGCAGTCAAGGAATTGGCTGATCGTGTGGATGGGAAAGTATCCCAGCAGATAACAGGCCCCGGCGCTGATGGTGAGTTCATCACCAAGATGGTTGTTGAATTCGTAGGGACGGATGGAAGTTAGGGCGCAGTTCCCTGAAAAGCTCAAGTTCCTCTTCTTCCCCAAGCGTTACAAGGTTGCACGTGGTGGACGAGGTTCTGCCAAGAGCTGGTCATACGCCAGGGCATTACTGATACTAGGAAGCCAGAACAAGTTACGCATTGGCTGCTTCCGTGAAGTGCAGAAGTCCATCAAGGACTCGGTACACAAGCTGCTTAGTGACCAGATAGAGAAGCTCGGCCTCGGTGCTGAGTTCGAGATACTCAAGGACACGATAAGAAACAAACGCAATGGGACTGAGTTCCTGTTTGCTGGCTTATCCGATTTAACCGTTGAGTCCATCAAGTCGTTCGAAGGCTTGGATATAGCGTGGGTAGAAGAAGGGCAAGCGGTCAGTAAAAGATCGTGGGCAATCCTCATCCCGACCATCCGCAAGGAAAGCTCGGAGATATGGGTGACATACAACCCTGACCTAGAGACTGACGAAACACACCAACGCTTTGCCATAGACCCGCCGCCTGACTGTGTGTCGGTGCTGGTTAACTACACAGATAATCCCTGGTTCCCCTCGGTGCTGGAACAGGAGCGAATCGAGTGCAAGCGCAAATACCCCAAGGATTACCCGAACATATGGGAAGGCAAGTGTCGTCCCGCTGCTGAGGGCGCTATCTACTACGACGAGATGGAAGCCGTTCAAGAGAACGGACAGATCATCAACCTGCCGTATGACCCTAAGTTGAAAGTACACGTAGTTGTAGACCTCGGCTGGAACGACGCCATGTCAATCATCATGGTGCAGAAGAACATCTCTGAAATCCGCGTGATTGACTACATAGAAGATACGCACAAGAAGCTCTCCGACTACTCGGCAATGCTAAAGGAGCGCCAGTACAACTGGGGCAAGATGTTCATTCCCCATGATGGTTATAACGAAGACGTGAAGGCCGCGAGTGCTTATCGCATTCTCAAGGATCTCGGTTGGGATATTCCTGACCGCGAAGAGATTGTAGAAATGAATGTGGAGAACGGCATCAAGGCCGCTCGCCTCATCTTCCCTCGCTGCTATTTCGACAAGACCAAGGCGGCAAGGCTGATTGAATGCCTGAAGCGATACAGCCGCGTAGTCCCAAGAAACACCGCCGAGCCTAGAACACCGAAGCACGACGAATACTCACATGGAGCAGACGCATTCCGCTATCTGGCGCTGCATGTTGACCAGATGAAGAACGAGAGCATGAGCTGGCCCAAGATCAATTATCCGAATCAAGGAATCGTATAGTGAAAATGACAGATGACGAACTGCTGGTAAGGATAGAGCGGGAGGAGCGGACTTCTCTTGACTATCTCTCCGGCAGTCTCGCTGATGAACGCGCTGAAAACATGGAGCTGTACCTGGGTGACAAGACCAGGGAACTTGCGCCAGTAGAAGGCCGCTCGTCTGTCGTTTCCATGGACGTGCAAGAAGCAGTCGAGTCCATGATGCCGTACCTGATGAAAGTATTCTGTTCAGGTGATGAGGTTGTGCGCTTCGACCCTGTAGGCCCGGAAGATGTAAAGCCTGCCGAGCAAGAGTCCGATTATGTGAATCACGTTGTCATCAACCAGAACAACTTCTTCCTTGTCGGCTCGCAGTGGTTCAAGGACGCCTTAATCAACAAGAACGGCTATGTGAAGTTCTGGTGGGATGAATCGGCAGACGTAACTGAAGAAACCTATCAAGGCTTGAGCGACCCAGAGTTGCAGATGCTTCTATCCAATCAGGACGTGGAGGCCATTGAGCATTCATCCTATCCTGACGACTCCGCCCCGATGGCGGCTCAGGTCATCCAGGCTGCGCAAATGGGAGACCCGCAAGCACAGATGATGATGCAGCAGATTCCCATGCTGCACGATGTGAAGGTAAAAGTAACCAACACCAAGGGCAATGCCGTTATCGAGCCATGCGCCTCTGAAGAGATTCTAGTCTCTGGTGACGAGCGTTCGATTGATCCTAATTCAACACGCTTCTTCGAGCATCGCCAGTGGAAGACCATCTCTGATCTACGAGAGCTTGGCTATGACGTAGCCGACGACATTGCAGACGACAAGACCTCTCTTTACATGAGCGAAGAGTGGCTATCGCGTCAGGAGTTCGCAGAAGAAGAGATGTGGCGCGATGAGGAAACGTCAGGCCCCATGCGCCGCGTTGTCTATCGTGAGGTGTATCTCAAGGTGGATTTTGACGGTGATGGGATTGCAGAGCGCCGCCGCGTGTGCCTGGTGGGGAAGAATATCCTCGCCAACGATACGTGCGACCTCGTACCGTTCGCAGCGATTACCCCTTACATCATGCCGCACCGTCATATCGGGCGTGCGCTGGCTGACTATGTAAAAGACATCCAGGTTATCAAGTCCGTCATCATGCGGAACGTGCTGGATAACTTCTACGCATCGAACAACATGCGTACCGCCATCTCCGGCAAGGTCAATCTTGACGACATGCTGGTATCGCGCCCTGGTGGGGTTGTTCGTGTAGACGGTACGCCTGCCAGCGAAATTATGCCGATGCAGGTCAACGCTATCGGCCCCGCAGCTTTCCCCTTGATGGAATATCTAGACACCAACAAGGAAAACCGCACCGGGATTACCCGCTATAACCAAGGCATGGACGCAGACAGCCTGAACAAGACTATGGGCGGCATCTCCCAGATCATGGACGCCGCTCAGCAGAAGCAAGAGCTAATAGCCCGTACCTTTGCAGAAACGGGCGTAAAACAGCTTTTCGCTGGCGTCCACAAGTTACTACTGCAACACGCCAAAAAGCAGGAAATCGTACGCCTGCGCAACGAATGGGTGCCTGTTGACCCGCGCCAATGGAAAACACGCACGGACATGACCGTTGCTGTGGGTCTGGGCACTGGCAACAAGCAGCAAATGCTGGCTCACATCATGAGCATCTTGGGCGTACAGGAACGCGCCCTGATGATTGGCGTGGCTACACCTGCCAATATTTACGAAGCCTGCATGGAGCTGACCAAGAACGCTGGCTTCAAGGATGGCGAGAAGTATTGGACGAATCCCGCACAGCAACAGCCCAAGCCAGAACAGCCAGACCCTAAAGTAGTGGCAGAACAGCAGCGGCTGGAGTTCGACAAGCAGAAAGCCATGGCAGAGCATCAGCAGAAGCAAGAGCAGATGCAGATGGACTTCCAACTCAAGCAATTGGAGCTACAGCAGAACGCCGAATTGGCCCAACAAGAGATGCTGAAAGAGATACAGATTGCCCGTGAACGCATGATGGCTGAGATAGACATTGAGCGTGACCGCCTGCGACTGCAAGCCGCTGGCATGGTTCACAAGGCCCAAACAGATGCAATCAATGGAGGTATCAGTGCTAGAGACTGAAGCAACCAACGGCGCACAAGCCGAGCGGTTAATGGAAGAACTCTCCCCATATCTCGGCATGGTGAAAGCCGCCATTGTCGCCAAGTGGGAGACTTCCCCCGTAGCAGACAGCGAAGGCCAGCACGAACTCAGGCTAATGCGCAAACTGCTGGATGACGTAGAAGCCAATATCAAAACCGCTATCGAAACTGGCAAGCTGGCGCGTATCCAGATCGAGCGTGAATCCATCATCCAGAAGGCGGGGAACGTAGTACGGAAGTTCGCATAAAGAATCAAGCCGTTTCTCAGTCGGCTGATGTGCAGTAACCACTGAGCATTTGAACGTCGTGAGACGCCATTACCGGGGACGCTCGGTACAGACTTAGGAGTTATACGTAATGAGTGACCAAGCCATAGAGCAGTCGCCACAAGAGTTAAGCATTGAAGAACGCATGGCTGCAATCGTAGCCCCCGAAGTTCCCGAGGAAGATGAGGAACAACCCGCCCCACAAGATAACGGCGAAGAAGCAGAGGAATCCGAAGAGGAAGGCACTCCAGAAGAGGAGCAAGCCGAAACAGAGGAAGAGGCTGAAGAACCCGACCTTGTTGAGATAGAAGTAGACGGTCAAGCCTATCAGGTGCCCGAAGCCCTGAAGGACAAGATCATGCTACAGGCGGACTACACGCGCAAAACCCAGGAAGTCGCTGAACAACGCAAGATGGTGGAGAAGGCGCAACTTGACCTTCAACTCCAGACGCAGTTGCAGAGCGAATCCATCGGGGAATTCGCACAGTTAGTAGCGCTGGATAATCAGCTCAAGGCTTTTGAAGCCGTGGACTGGAATAGTAAATACGATGAAGATCCAGCCGAGTTTGTCAGGCTGAAGGAAATGCGCCGCGACCTTTTGGACCAGCGGCAAAACCTCACCACACAGTTAGGACAGAAGAGCGAAAGCATCTTGGCTCAAAGGCATCAGCTCAACTTGCAGGTATTGGAACAAGCCTCGGCCCAAGTCCCCGAAACAATCAAGGGATGGACGCGTACGCTTGCCAAGGAGTTGGGTGAATATGCCATTAAGAGCGGCATTCCTGCCACCGTGGTCTATCCGCAAATAAACGAGCGCGGCTACATGCTGTCGCCCGGACTTGTGGACCCCACGCAGCTTTCCATTCTGCACAAAGCCTATCTGTACGACAAACAGCAATCCGGCAAGCCCCTGACAGAGAAAAAGGTAGCACACCTGCCCAAAGTATCGAAACCGGGCGGCCCCAGCAACAAGTCAGTCAACCAATCCCGCGTTGACGAGGCCAGAAAGAACCTCAAGAAGAGTGGCTCGGTAGATGCCGCACAAGACTACTTCCTAGCCAAATACACAAGCAAGTAAACGCCGTGAGGCGCTACGAAAGGACAGACCATGTTTAAGATTTTAGGCTTACTGGAGTTTTTCACGCTCCACGCAGTACCGTCTGGTACGTTCCAGACCTTCCAGGCCGTAGGTAATCGCGAAGACTTGAGCGATGTTATCAACGACATTTCCCCAACCGAAACCCCGTTCTACTCCAAGGCCAAGAAGGGCACTGCCTCCGCTACGTTCCATGAGTGGCAGACCGACGCGCTGGATGCTGCTGCTACCAATGCAGCTATTCAGGGTAATGACGCTGTGGTTAACACCGCAGTGCCTACCGTTCGTCTTCGCAACTACTGCCAAATCCTGACCAAGACCGTATCCGTATCCGGTACGCAGGACGCAGTGAACAAGGCAGGCCGCGCAAGTGAATTGGCTTACCAGATGGCGAAGCGCTCCAAGGAACTGAAGCGGGATGTTGAATTCGCTCTGGTTCGCAATCAGGCATCCACCTCTGGCGCTGCTGGCACTGGCGCAACGCTGGCTTCGGTTGAGTCCTGGCTCGCGACCAACAAGACCTCGGTCGGCAGCGGTACCGCCCAGACCACCCCTGGCTACGCTTCCGGCTCTGTTGCCGCCCCTACCGATTCGTCTGTAGCTGGCACCGTGACAGAAGCGGCCCTGAAGGCTGTTATCCAGGCTACCTGGAATGCTGGCGGCGAGCCTGGCGTGTTGATGGTTGGCGCTGCGACCAAGAGCAAGATTTCCGGCTCTTTCAATGGTATCGCAACCCGCTATCGTGAAGTTCCCGGCAAGAAGCAAGGCGCTATCGTTTCCGGTGTAGACCTCTACATCTCGGACTTCGGTGAGCATGAAATCGTGCCTAACCGCTTCATGCGTGACCAGAACATCCTTGTGCTGGACATGGACTACTGGACTGTCGCATCTCTGCGCGGCTTCCAATCGTTCGATCTTGCCAAGACTGGTGACAGCAACAAGAAGCAAATCCTCACCGAGCTGACCCTTGTTGCCAACAACGAGAAGGCATCCGGCAAGGTAACTGATATCAATCCGGCTCTTTGAGCTAATTGAATAGGAAGGGAGGGGGAAACCTCTCCCTTTTTTAATGGAAAAAACAAAGGCAGCAATCTTCTACTACATCATCAGGCCGCTACTCAACAGGCTATGCAGGCAGGAAATGCTGCAATGCCCATGTTGCGGGGATTTGCTGACGAAGTACAACCAGGGCTACCTGCACATGGTTGATGGAGATGCCGATTGTTACGGAGCATTAAGCAAGGGCAAGGGGAATTGGCGTGGATAAACGACTGCTTGACTACGACCCGGTTACCAACATCTGTTCCTGGTTCACCTACGACGACGCCACCGACGAAACCACCATCAGCTATACGGGTGGGCTGGCTAAGCAACAGGCAGAAGTATCTCAGGCACTGAAGAACGACGACGCATACACCCGCAAGGGCATGAAGAATGACATGGTGCATTACGCCCATATCACCGACGACATGCTGATTCGCTGGCATTGCATGGGCATCAACATCAAGGACACGAAAGAGCTGTTCCGGATGGTCAACAAGCCCGAATACGCCAAGCTGAAAACAACCAATATCGTACACAAGCCCAAAGGCTAACTTGAACGAGCAAATCCAACTGGCTCACGACCTTGCAGCCGCAGGGGAGCCGGATGAGGCGCTACGCGTAGCCTCACAAATACTGAATGAGAATCCAGACGAAGCAAGAGCCTTGTTTCTTGCCTCGTATGTGTTCTTGCAGGCCGAGCGTTACGGCATGGCCTACAACCTGCTGAAACGTGCCGCAGAACTCGTTCCAAAGCGTGAACAGCTATGGAACAACCTCGGCATGTGTTGCATGAAGATGGGGCGCATAGAAGAGGCCAGACGGCACCTGAACCGCTCCTTGCAACTGAACAAGGCCAATACCGCAGCGCTGAATAACCTCGCGTTGATCGAAGTCAACGAGTGTAACCCGCTAAAGGCTGTGGAAATAGCCAACAAATCGCTGGCACTCGACCCAGAACAGTGGGATGTGCGCGAAACACTCGGTTATGCCCACCTGATGCTCGGTAATTGGGAGCAGGGCTGGGAAGGCTACGAAGCGATGGTGGGAAACACCAAGCAGCGCAGCGCAGAACCACGGCAAGACGTCCCCTATTGGGACGGTTCGCCAGTCAAGAAGCTTCATATTCGTGGTGAGCAGGGCATTGGCGACGAAATAGCCTTTGCCTCCATGCTCAATGACGTGAAAACGGACGTGATTCTGGAATGCGACAGACGCTTGGAAGGGCTTTTTAAGCGTTCATTCCCGAATCTGGCAGTACAAGGTACTCGCTTCGATAAAAACGCCGTATTGAGCGATTCTGTGGATTCCTGGTGCCTTATCGGCTCACTTGCTTGGCACTATCGCACGAAGGATAGAGATTTCTCCGGCAAGTCTTACCTGAAAGCCGATCCTGAACGCAAATTGCAGTGGCGAGCGCTGCTTGATTCGATGGGAAACAAGAAAAAGATAGGCATTGCATGGACTGGCGGACTTCCAGACACCTTTGGCTCTCGCCGTAGCGTAGATTTGGAAGCATTGCTGCCGATTCTCAAGCAAGACGCAACATTTGTGTCTCTTCAATACAAGAAACCACAAGATATAGCGTTATTCGAGCAAAAGCACGGCATCAAGATACACCATTGGGCCAGAGCTACCGAAACACCCGACTATGACGAAACAGCCGCCCTTGTGGATGAGCTGGATTTGGTCATTTCCGTGACCACCGCTGTTGTGGATTTGTGCGGCGCATTGGGCAAGGAGTGCTGGGTACTGGTGCCGAACAAACCTCACTGGCGCTACGGCATGACCAGCGACAAGAAGATTTGGTATGAAAGTGTCCGCCTGTTCCGGCAAGAGAAGGAATGGAGCGGGGTGATTAACAAACTTGGAGCCGAGCTTGAGGCATATCTTCATAGGGGTTGATTACCGTCAACCAGTGGCTTATACAGCGCTGCAATCCTCGATCATCGCAAGAGCAAGTGTACCAGTAGCCATAACCCCTTTACTGATTGATTCGCTGCCAGTGAATCGCAGGGGATTAACCGATTTCACCTATACGCGCTATCTCCCTCCCCATTTGATGGGGTACGAAGGAACGGCACTGTTCCTCGATGGGGATATGGTCGTGCAGTGCGATATAGAAGAGTTATTCCAGCTTGCCGATGACAAGTATTCGGTACAAGTGGTCAAGAGCGCCCAGCGCTTCGAATGGCCCTCCCTGATGCTGTTTAACTGTGCCAAGTGCAAGGCGCTGACGCCTGAGTATATCGAAACCGGCAACCCGCAAACGCTGGAATGGGGCGATGTCGGAGAGCTGCCCAAGGAATACAACCACCTTGTCGGCTATGACGCACCCAACCCTGACGCCAAGATAATCCATTACACCATGGGCATTCCGGCATTTAAGGAAGTAAGGCACCTCGAACACAGCGATACATGGGCCACAGAGATAAGAGCCGCCAACTCAACCGTTTCATGGGAAGAGCTGATGGGCAACAGCGTACACGCGGAGAAGATCAGTGAAACTCTCCGGTAATACGTGGGTTCCTGATGCCGACACTTACTTTCAGAACTACTTCCAAGGCTCGGATGTGTTCGAGCAGGCCAATCTGGATTTGGCATTGAGTTATGTCCGCAGCTTTGATGTAGCTGTGGATGGTGGGGCGCATGTGGGGAGCTGGACTAGGTACATGGCAGACCGCTTTAGCCTAGTTGCCGCATTCGAGCCTAACCAGCAGAACTTTGATTGCCTGGTGATGAATACCTACGACTGCAACAACGTGATTCTCTCCAAGTGCGGATTATCCGTAATGGAACACGGCGGCTCACTGGCATCCGGCAATAACACGGGCTGCTGGCACGTCACGGAAGGCAATGACATTCGCTTGATTGCCTTGCCAGATTTCGGGGCGCTGGACTTCATAAAACTTGATATTGAGGGCTATGAGTACAACGCGCTTCTAGGGGCGGTTAAACAGCTCAGAAAGTACAACCCTATCGTCTTGATAGAGGAAAAGGATCTGCCACACAAGCCGCTGGATTACGACGCAAGAACCTTGCTTGAGTCCATCGGGTATAGAGAGCTAGACCGTAGCGGAAGGGATGTGATTTTCGGTGCTTAAAGTCACATTCCTGCATGTTGGCTGGCATTCGAGACTGGCGGAACTCATGGTGGAAAGTCTGAGTGTGATGGATGCAGAAATCATCCATTTGACAGACAGGGTTACGCCACAGGTAACAGGTTCGCACAAGGTTATCCGCAAGCATTTCGACGGCAACCTGATGACCTTCCGCATGGAACATCTTGCTGACCTGGAAGGCGAATGGCTCACGCTGGACACCGACATTATCGTGCGTAAAGACCTCTCGCATGTAATGGAGCAGGACTTTGACGTAGCCCTGACCAAACGCACCAAGCCGATATACGACGAGAGCGGCATCAACATCGTGGACTACATGCCATACAACACAGGCGTCATGTTCTCCAAGAACCAGCAGTTCTGGCAGGACGCATACCAATTACTACTGGATATGCCGGAAGAGGCTCATAGATGGTGGGGCGACCAGTTAAGCGTGTATGCCGCTGCTAACACTGGCAAGTACCAAGTAACCGAACTCGACTGTGATACCTACAACTACTCCCCGAACAGTGCCGACGATGACAAGGATTGTCATGTGCTGCACTTCAAGGGCAAACGCAAGGAATGGATGCTAAATGGCAATTACTAACTATACGGAGCTGCAAGCCTCGCTTACGGGCTGGTCCCATCGCGCCGATCTAGCCAGCGTATTGCCAGACTTCATCACCCTTGCTGAAGCCAAGTTCAACCGTGAACTCAGGACGCGTGATATGGAGCATGCCGTAACAATTACTCCTGCTCTTGGCGTGTGTACATTGCCTGCCGACTTTCTGGAAGCTCGCAGGGTGTATATCAACCTCGCCACACAGGTTGAGCTTGAATACCTGCCTCCTGAACAGTTCCACATCAAGTTCGCATCTGGCGGGAACAACTGGTTTGGCCCATCACGCTATTACACGATTGAGGGCAATTCCATGTTGCTCTCGGACAAGACCAACACCACGGATATTTCGCTGCTGTACTACCAGAAAATCCCCGCTTTATCCGCCAACGCTACCAACTGGTTACTTACTTCTCATCCTGACCTGTATCTGAGTGCCTCCATGGCTGAGCTGTGCGACTACACCAAGGATGAGGCTGGTATGCAGAAGTGGATGGCAAAAGCCAACATGGTGGGTGAAAGCCTGATTCAGTCAGACAGGCGTAGCAAATACTCCGGCTCTGCATTGCGTGTAACAGCAGCATGAAGTTAATCGGCTACGCCCCAGACCTCGATCCAACGATTGAGGGTTTAATCACCGACTGCTCGGCCTTCGTGCCTTCTGAGCGTGGCATGGAAGGCGCGCCCTCGGCACAAGACATTGGCGCTGATGCTCTTCCTGCAGAATGCTTCGGTGCAGCTACGCTTCGCAACCTTGATGACTCTTTTCGCACGATTGCTGGAACGTCCACCAAGCTCTACGAACTGGTATCGAACGCATGGACAGACCGTACAAGGGTTTCTGGCGACTATAACTTAGGCCCGGACCAGTTCTGGCGCTTCGCACAGTTCGGCAATACCTTACTTGCCACTAATAAGGCGGATGTACTCCAGCAGTCCACTACCGCCGAGTTCTCGGACGTAACCGACGCTCCGCAAGCCGCTATCGTTGAAACGGTAGGCAACAGGGTTGTTCTGGTTGACACTGTGGACGACAGTTTTGGAGACTCACCTAACCGTTGGTGGGTGAGTGGTGAGCGTGACCATACCGATTGGACACCATCCGCAAGCACGAACGGCTGTGCGACCAACACGATTGTTTCCACGCCAGGGCGCTTGTTCGGGGCAAAGAGATTCGGCAACCAGATTGTGTTCTACAAGGAACGCGCCATGTACATCGGCACGTTCGTTGGTGCGCCTATCGTCCTCGACGTGCAGCAGATTCCTGGCGATGCCGGCTGCTCTTCACAAGAAGCTATTGTCAACGTAGGCACACCGGATAATCCGGTTCATATTTTCATGGGCGCAGATGACTTCTGGCGCTTCGACGGTTCCCGCCCTATCCCTCTGGGTGGGCCGCTGAGAGAGACCGTATTCGCAGAGCTGGCAGAGCGCTACGCCTACAAGATCAAGACGCTGCACGACAAGGTTAACTCCCGCATTTACTTCTACTACCCCTCTAACGCAGGCAATGGCGCGATTGATTCGTGTGTTGTGTATCACTACCGCTCGAACAGATGGGGCCGTGATGACAGAACCATTGAGGTAGCGGTTGAGTTCCTGACTGGCGGGATTACATACGACACGCTGGATGATTTCTTTCCGACCTATGACGACCTGCCAACGGACATTTCCTACGACTCCCCATTCTGGACAGGCGGGGTAAGCCGCAAGGGGATATTCGACACCACGCACACATTGTTATCGCTGGATGGCGCGGCTACGAACTCATCCTTCACCACTGGAGACTTTGGGGATGACGATAACTTTTACCTATTGAGCCGAGTAAAGCCCGTATGGCTGACAAAGCCGCAGTCGGCAACCATGACCAATTTCTACAAGGATAGCGAAGGCGATGCCTTGGTGACTGACGCTACCACGACCATGAGCCTGTCCAGATTCGACCTGCTGCGCTCTGCGCGTTGGCACAGGCTGCAATTCAACATGGTAGGCGGTAATGAGCTATCCACGATCAACGCCAAGTATCAGCAGGACGGTGAGGAATGAGGCTAGAGCTACGCAACAAAGTCCCATCCGCTTACAACGCACAAGCATGGCAGGAAATCGTTACCACGTTGCAGAACCAGATAAACCAACTATCCGAGGGGCGGTTGGTAGCACGGCATAACGCTGTGGCCTCTGTGCCCACCACTGGCGCTTATGCCGTCGGGGATTTCGTACCGAATTCAGATGTGCAGGAGCTAGGTTCAGCCAGTTCCATGTACCTGATAACCGGCTGGATTTGTGTTGACACCGACCCGCTCACGTTTGTTGAGGCGCGATGCCTGACAGGAAACTAGTCTGCTGTGGGCTGGATTTGGCCCATTGGGACGAAGTGAAAGAAGGGTTACAGAAGGCTTTAGACGTAGACCATAACAAATACACGCTTGATAGCCTGAAAGCGGCAATAGAGCGGAAAGACATGCAGTTGTGGTGCATCCATAACGGTGGACTACAAGCTGCGTTCGTCACCCAGATCATCAACTTTCCAAATGCAAGAGTTCTGGAGTGCGTAGCGCTCACAGGAACCAATCCAAAGATGTGGATAGGCGTATTGCTCGAATCCATGCACCAGTTCGCACAAGAGAACCAATGCGACTTCATGGAAACAGGTGGGCGCAAAGGGTGGGAAAGACTATTTAGAAACCACGGATGGGACGACTTCCATATCCGTATGAGCAGGAGAGTTTGATATGCCAAGCAGCGGAGGCGGGAGCCAAACATCGACACAAAAGACAGAGCCTTGGAAGGGCGCGCAGCCTTACATCAAGGACTATTTGCAAGCAGGGCAGCAGCAGTTCAATACGCCGTTTCAATACAACCCTGGCGACACTGTAGCTGATTTCTCGCCTGAGACACAGTACGGCCTTGCTGCGACCACGCAGCGCGCTATCAACGGCTCTCCTGTCAATCTGGCGGCACAGAACAACGCTGCAATGACGCTCAATGGCGGCTTTATGTCGCCTGACTCTAACCCATGGCTTAAAGGTGCTTACGACACCGCAGCCAACGATGTTACGGGCCGCATCAACTCCACCTTCGGTAACGATAACTTCGGCGGCACAGCGCATCAGGAAACATTGCAACGCGGCCTTGGCGAAGTGGCTAACACTATGTATGGCGGCAACTATCAGCAGGAACGTGGGCGGCAAATGTCGGCTATGGGCATGGCTCCGCAACTGGCAGAAACCGACTACCGCGACATGCAAGCTCTGCTGGGTGTGGGTGATGCACGTAGGGGCCTTGCAACCGAGTACATGAACGCTGGCAACCAGCTCTATCAAGATTTCATCAACGACCCTCAGAAGAAGCTGGACAACTACGGCAACGTGGTCCGCACAGGAATGGGCGGCGGCTCTACCACTACTTCCAGCCAGCCCAACCCGAATCAATCGAATGGGGTAGCCAACCTCATCGGAACCGGCCTTTCCATCTATGGAATGATGGGCGGCTTCTAGTTTGGTCAAGTTAGATCAATTGTGGCTTTCCTACTTCGGAGAGCCATCAGTTGGCGTGTGGGAATCGGACGAATACCGAGCAGTAGCTTTTCAGGACCAAGACGCTATCCGGCTGGATATACAGCGCAAGGATGAGCAGGACGGAATCACCTGGGATGAGCTGCAAACTATCAAGAATTCATGCGGCTTCGCAGATAAAGACGCGGTTGAGTTCTACCCAAAACAACAAGACGTCATCAACACCGCCAACTATCGGCACCTATACATATTTGAAACTCCATTGCCTCTTATCCGCAGGCAAGCACAAGGTAAGGACTGAACCATGACTACTAGATTCCAGAACGGCAACCTCTACGGGGTTAACAATACCGCACTGCCGAACATCTTCGGCGGCAAGGGCTTGGATTACATCATGCGGAATCCTGCCGTATTGCAGCGCAATATGAACCTCGGACATATCTCCAACTTGGGCAATCCTTCCGCGAGCATGCAGGCACAGCCACAGCAGCAAACAATGATGGCCCAAGGGCCGGATGCATTCCAGAATAAGCTCAATAATCTCACCATCAAAGCCTCTGATGCGCTCTATGGCGGACTGTTGGGATATAACCCAAAGCCCATCACTTCTCCAACTGGCGACCAATACGCACCACCTGACCCTAGCGGCGGCTTCCGCTTCCCCTTTGGCCTGTTGAGCGGCATGGGAGGCAAGTAATGTTAATTGATCCTCGCACAACTGGCGGCATGCCCCAGATGGAAGGCTTGCTCGGCAATCCATATCTGCAAATGGGCCTCGGCATACTCGCAAACAATCAAGGCAACTATGGCGCACTAGGGCCAGCTCTGGGCCGTGGTATGCAACAAGGCTTGCAACAGGTTCAAGCTTCCAAGCAATTTGACCAGCAAAACAAGCTGTATCAGTTGAAACTTGCAGAGGCCGAACGTGAGCAGAAGCTACACGAAGAACAGCAAGAGGCTATCCGTAGGGCTTCTGAAAATAACCCAGAGTTCACAGATTTGTTCAGGCTAGACCCGAAAGCCGCCATTAAGGCCGCATATCCAAACATGACAAGCTCTGCTGACCCTTACTTCTCCGCCGTGCCGACAAATGCAGGATTGGGCCGGTTCGATCATAGAACCGGCAATCTTGAGCTTATCCAACTGCCTAACGGGCAAACGGCTATCAAGTCATCTGACGACCCCACTATTCGCGGCGCAGTCAAGAGCGCAGAGGCCGAGGCGGGTGCAGCATGGAAGCCGAACACTGACATTGATGGTGTCCTTACCACGGATGCACAGGTGGTGCGTGGCGCATACGGAAATAACCCTATCCCATTCTCCGGCATGCCCCAACAGGCTCCGCAAGTTGCCCCGCAATCCCCACAGAGCGGCCTTCCAAGCAACAATTTCAACACGCCTTACCCTGTCACCTTTGGCGCTCCCGGCACAACTGCTACAGACCGCGCAGAGGGCACGATTACGGATAACTTGGGTGTTGGCAATCCTGCACGGCCTAATCCTGGTGGCGGTATCCGCATTCCAACGAAGGCCGAGCAGGCAGCTTCACAGAAATCGGCTGAACAAGCGGCTGAGTTCAATTCCCCCGAAGCCGTGGCAAAGCGTGAAAAGGCTAAAGAGTTCAAGCAAACCATGGGCAATGTCGTCCTCAACAAGATTGATGACGTGATGGGGCGAGTTGGCAACTTATCGGCAGGTTTTGGCGGTAGCGTGCTAGATGTTGTACCTGGCACAGATGCTTACGACCTGAAAGCGGACCTAGAGACCATTAGGGCGAATTTCGGCTTTGACCGTTTGCAGGCCATGCGCGATATGTCGCCTACTGGCGGCGCTCTTGGTCAAGTGGCGGTGCAGGAACTCTCCGCACTTCAGGCATCCGTAGCTAATCTGGACAATGCACAAAGCCCATCCCAACTAAAAGCCAATCTCAAGAAAGCCAAGCAGCATTACGAAAACTGGCTTAACACGTTGGAAGAAGATCCAAACAAGAAGCAGATTATTCAATCCGGAGAAGCAGGCGGAAGGGTTGGCGCAAACAGGCCAAATGCACCAAAGAAGCCGATGAAGGGCCAGGTTATCAATGGCTACAAGTTCAAGGGTGGCAATCCTGGCGATAGAAACAATTGGGAGCGTATGTAATGGCTGAACCATGGGAGCTATATCAAGAAACAGATGATGGCCCATGGAGTCAGTACGCCTCTACGCCAGAGCCAGAACAACCCAAGAAGCCATCCAAGATGGATATGCTTGGCAAGGTGGCTGATTTTGCCTATCGCACAACTCCGCTCGGCATGTTGCAGACCGCTAATGACTTCGGCAACAAGGTAACGGATGTAGAGCGCAATTACTTAGGCGACAAGGCGCTGGAGGTCACTGGCTCACCCGGACTAGCTACGGCTGTATATATGGCTCCAGATATTGCCAATCTAACAGTGGCGAACAGGGTTGCATCATTGCCCTATGTGCCAGCTCCAGCCAATGAGGCGGCACAAGCCGCGCAACGCATCAACTACAAGCCAACCATTCCGCAGGCCGTGCAAAGCCGCGATTTGACCAATGTTTACGATACTCTAGCCAACCTCCCCGGAAGCGCTGGCGTGATTGCTAGGCATGAGGCTAAGAACCAAGCCGCCATCAACAAGGCGGTATCAAAGGCTATCGGGCAGAACTCTGACACGGTAACGGCTGAAGTGTTGGCTAATGCTACCGATGACTTGGGTAACGCAAGAAACCTGCTGCGCGATCAAGTGAACATCCCCAAGGGCGCACCGCAGATTGTGCAGTCCATTGATGAGGCAACTACAGAACTCAAGAAAAGCCTGAAGAATACTGGCAAGTTCAAGAGTGACGTAGAGCGCATCAAGCAAGGCGTTCAGTCGGGGAGCATCAACGGTGAGCAGTATCAGATTTGGCGTACCGATTTGCGGGACGAGGTTGATACCGCCTTCAAGGCAGGTAAAACCCAGCTTGCCAATGCATACAAGAAGATTCTCGACTCCATGGATGAAGTGGCAAGGGCATCCGCTGGGCCTGAATGGAAGCTCAACGACAAGCAATTCGCCACACTAAATACCATCCAGAAGGGCAATGTAGTTAATCCAGTGACGGGCGATGTGTCAGCCCCGTTGCTGACCAGCCAGTTTTACCGTGATTTTGGCAAGACAGCCAAACAGGGGAAATTGCCAGGGGAGATTGCAGACATTGCGACAGTTACCAAGGGCTATCCGACCTTCAAGGAAGGCTCTGCAACAGCGAGGCGGCAGAACTACGACAGCATTATTCCATGGATGATGTCGCCGTTTAATTACGCGGCGGGGAAGGTGTTAGTCTCTAACCCTTATGACCTTCTGAGATTGTCGCCCTACGGGCTTCCTCTTGCTGGCGGAGTTCAAGGAGTTGCTGGCGGACTGCTGGGGACGGAAGAATAAAAGCCTTATAGATAACGTACGCAAGGAACACCGCGAACGCTATTGCGTTGATTGCAAGGATGATGACAAGTAAGCCCATATAGGCCCCATCTTCGGGGCTTTTTTGTTTTCTGTCAATACGATAACACACCAATTTCTAACGCTGTGAAGCGCTGAAAGGATACACATGGCAGTTCCCACCCAGATGAGTGAGCTTAGCGTAACGGCTGATAACAACAGCCCGTTAGGCAGCGAATCCCCAATCTCCACAGATAATTTTCATAGGGCCATTCAGGCCATTCTTCGCCATACGAACGCCAAGGGGGCAGATATTGCCTCTGCCACTACCACAGACATAGGCGCGGCTACTGGTGAGTTCGTAGACATTACCGGCACCACCACGATAACGGGTCTGGGAACGATTGCAGCAGGCATAGAACGCACCGTTCGCTTCACTGGAATACTCACCCTTACCCACAACGCTACAAGCCTCATATTGCCAGGTGGCGCGAATATCACTACTGCCAGCGGAGACACGGCTATCTTCCGCTCGCTAGGCTCCGGTAGCTGGATATGTATTGGCTACAAGAGGGCAGATGGGAAGGCAATAAATACAACCATTGCAGATGATACCGTTACGGCGGCATCGCTTGCCGATTCGGCTCTCGGCTTCTCCATCATTAACGGTACCATCACTGCTTCTGTCTCCTCCAACGCCCTCACCATAGCCATCAAGAACAAGGCTGGAAGCGACCCATCTTCTTCTGATCCCGTATTGGCCGTCTTTCGCAATTCCACGCTGAACAACGGAAGCTATGTTGTCCGGGCTGTTACGGTAGCCACCTCCGTTGTCGTTTCATCTGGCTCCACATTGGGGACCGCGAACGGCGTTGCCTCTGAACTTGATGTTATAGCTATAGATAACGCTGGGACTGTGGAGCTTGCCGTAATAAACAACGTAGGCAATTCGGTGCTCGATCAGTCTGGTGTTATTTCTACCACAGCAGAAGGTGGCGCAGGTGGTGCAGATACCATCGGGACGGCATACTCCACCACGGCAAGGTCTAACGTAGCATATAGACTCATCGGAAAGATCACATCTGCTCAGGCTACGGCGGGTACGTGGGCCACATCACCATCCAATGTTTCCATAATTCCAAACTTCTATCCATCTGCAAAATCCATCAAGCCTGCCCTGAACGCAACTGGCGAGGCTCCCATTTATGCAGCTCGTGCGTGGGTCAATTTCAACGGGACAGGCACGCTTGCCATTCGAGGTAGTGGGAATGTCTCTAGCGTTACTGACAATGGCACGGGTGACTACACCATTAATTTTGCAACAGCCATGCCAGATGCAAATTACGCAATGGTTGGAATGTCGCGTGACAAGACTGGGGGGCTTAGCTCTCCAGAGGTCCACCCTACCACGGCCCCAACTTCGAGCGCCCTGCGCATTTATAACCGTAACAGCGGAGTTGGTGTTGAGGACAACGACTATATCTCCATCACAGTTTTTGCTTAGAGGAACTCACATGACTCAATCCGATAAGAGAATTATTTTTAGACACGACGATGGTGGTGTTTCCGTCATAAATCCCACTCCCGAGATGCTGGAGATCCATGGCATTGAAGCGATTGCCACAAAAGACGTACCGGCAGGCAAGCCGTACAAGATTGTGGATGTTTCTCAGATACCTGCGGACCGTGCCCTAAGAGCGGCATGGACCGTTAACGAGGCCGATCTGACTGACGGCGTAGGCGGTGATTCGAGCGAGTTCGAAGGGGACGCATCATGAGCATTATCACGTTAACTCCAGAAACCGCAGAGCAAACCATTGCTCGGCTGGAAAAAGCACTTGATAACCACCTTGACGCTGTAGCCAACTCTTACCGCTATGAATCCATCCGCACCATGGTCACTTATGCCACGTCCGACCATCCTACATTTGGCCCAGAGGGCAGAGCGGCGGTAGCTTTTAGGGATGCTGTTTATAACTTCGGCATAGAGAAGATTGCAGCATGTACGCGTGAAGTTGACCCAGAACCAATACCGACAGAGGCCGAGCTGATTGCGGAGCTGCCGTACTTCACTGACTACATAACAACCTAATCCAACAACCAGCCACAAGCCTCTCCGGAGGCTTTTTTTACGCCCAACAGAAAGCCTAGCCCATGAGCGAAATTGATCCGGTTCAGTTCGGGAAACTGATAAACGCAGTGGAAACACTGGAAGAGAACGTGAAGGAACTGAGCGCACAGGTGCAATCCCTGAATGCGCAGATAACAGGCGGCAAGGGCGTGGTCATGGGTCTGCTCATAGCCGCTGGCGGGGTAGGTGCAGCAATAACGAAGCTGGTTGAAAACTGGCTGAAGTAACCCGTTCAACTCTTAGGAGCCATGGTGCCAATTAAGGAGAGTAAATGCCTCACGTAAATCCAGAAGAAAAAAGGGCTTACTTCAGGGAATACCAGAAGCGCCCAGAAGTTGCAGAAAAGAGAAAAAAATATAGGCAATCCCGCCCAGAGGCTAACTTGGATTACTCAACAAAATATCGCCTTAAGTACCCAGAAAGAGCGATATACAGAGCCGCTAAGCACAGGGCCAAAACAAGGGGAATAGAGTTCAACTTGGATTTCACAGACATTGTGATCCCTGAGGTCTGCCCAATCCTTGGTATCGCACTTAAGCAACATTACAACACTGGCTCACATGGAGGGAAACCTGACTCCATGTCTCTTGATCGCGTAGACAACAGCAAGGGTTACGTAAAGGGGAATGTCCAGGTTATTAGCCATCTTGCAAATTCGATGAAATCAACCGCTAGCAAAGAGCAGCTATTAGCCTTTGCAGAATGGGCAATGAAAACGTATGCCGATTAAACATCTCGTTCTGCCAGACGTTCAGGCCAAGCCTGGTAGTGATTTCTCGTTTCTCCGCTGTATCGGCAATTACATAGTAGCCAAGAAGCCTGACGTAATAGTGTGCATTGGCGACTTTGCCGACATGGAGTCTTTAAGCTCCTATGACGTAGGTAAGAAGTCATTTGAGGGGCGCAACTACAAGGACGACATTTGGGCGGCTAGAGAAGCGATGGACGCTCTGTTAGAACCGCTATACGCCGAACAGGCACGGCTCAAGCGCAACAAGGAAAAGACGTACAACCCGCGCATGGTGCTGACGCTTGGCAACCATGAAGACCGAATCAACCGCGCTGTAAACAACGACCGCAAGCTGGAAGGGCTGGTTTCTACCGATGACCTGCCATATCAGGATTGGGAAGTGTTCCCGTTCCTTGAAGTGGTTTGTATTGATGGCGTGGCCTACTCGCATTACTTCACTTCTGGCGTGATGGGGCGGCCTATCACATCCGCTCAAGCACTACTCACAAAGAAGCACATGAGCTGCTTTGCCGGACACCAACAGGGCAGACAAATTGCCTATGGGCGCAGGGCTGACGGTAAAGAGATGACAGCCATTATCTGCGGCTCCTGTTACGAACATGACGAATCATATCTAGGCCCACAGGGCAATCAGCATTTCCGTGGGATCTACGTCCTGCACGAGGTCAACGATGGCTCATTTGACGAGATGGCGGTTTCCATCAAGTACCTGAAGGAGAACCACTCATGATTGCCTGCACAGTAGAAGCCATCTCCGGCTGCGTAGTTGGTATCGAGCATGTTTACGGTGGCGATTTGTACGACGACAACGACAGCCACTATCTATCCATTGACCTGATTTTCATCCGCCTTGTTTTCGAGTTCTACAACGACTAGGAGCAATTTTGGAACAAATAGCTATTGCCTTAACTGGCGCTACAGCAGTTTGGTTGAGTCAAGACAAGCGCGACTCATACAGGAAGTGGGCCTGCATTTTTGGCCTTGTTGGACAGCCCTTCTGGTTTTACTCGGCATGGGCAGCCGAACAATGGGGAATCTTCGCTCTGTGCTTCCTCTACACCTTTTCATGGTGGCGCGGATTCCGTAATAACTGGCTATCCTAAAGGAGCATCACATGAAGCCCATCACAGCCGCTACTGCGGCTTTTTTGTTGTCCGCAAGTATCGCAACCGCAGCCGATAAGCTCGACTATCGAGAAATGGAAGCAATAGGGGATGGCGCTGTATTCGTCGTCACTAACCAGCCGTGCGAGATTGATTTCAACGAGCCGACGAAGTTTATCTACCACGGCTACGTCATCTTCAAGGGGGTGGAGTATGAAGCCTGCTGGTATGGCGAGGATGCGGCTATCTGGATGGCGGTTGACCACTTCAAGCAGATTGTATCGCTAGACCCCAATGCTTTCCGTCCTCGGCAATCCGAGTTCAAGGGCGTTTACTGATGATTAAGTTAGCCCTATGCAAGTGCTGCGGACTTCCTTTTGATTTGACAGAAACAGATGACGACTACTGCCCAGAATGCCCTGGCGAACCTGACCCAGAAATGGCGGAGATAGTGAAGGCAATCCGGAACATTCAAGATTTGGATGCTGAATGAGCGTTTACGACCTTAACAAGAACGTAAGCGCTTTCCTCGATATGCTGGCCTATAGCGAGGGCACTATCCGTTTTGGCAATCAGAATGGCTACAACGTCATCGTTGGCGGGGCGCTGTTTGATGACAAGGGAACGCCAGAGTTCTTTGACGACTACGCAGACCATCCGCGCAAGCTGGTATCACTTCCCAAGCTCAAGATTAAATCCACTGCCGCCGGAAGGTATCAGCTCCTTTCCCGCTATTACGACTACTACAAGAAGAAGCTCGGCCTTAAAAACTTCGAGCCTCTCGCGCAAGACCTCATAGCCATTCAGCAGATAAAAGAGCAGAAGGCGTTTCAGTGCATCCTTGATGGCGACATAAAGACCGCGATTGATCGGTGCAAGAACATTTGGGCAAGTTTGCCCGGTGCTGGCTATGGCCAACACGAACACAAACTCGAAAATCTACTGAAAGAATACGACCGCGCATTGCAAGCATTTCCTGCCAAGAAACCGCCTTTAGAGGCAAGCGTTAGGCCGCGTTTCTAGACCTAACTCATCTATTGATATTCCCCACACATTAAAACGCGCCACAGGCCCTAGAAATAGGCTCTGGAGGCATTAGGAGCTAATTATGCGTATCTTCCTGCTAAGTTTGCTGCTTTCCGGCTGTTCCTTGGTGCAATACATGCCTTCCGCCGACTGTTCACACGTTAAATACGAGCGATGGGGTAATGAGGCTATGGTGATCGCTGAAGGTTGCCAAGTGTGAGAGTCGAGTTTCTCAATCCGCTAGACCTTCGCAAGCTCCAGGATAACGTGTGGGAGACAATCGCGCCTTTCTATGTGGCTATCGTGAATGACGATGGAAGCGTGGTTGAGGTTATTGTGCCGCGTGGTTTCGTAACTGACTTGGCAAGCGTGCCAAGGCTTCCGTTCGCTTATATGCTATTCGGCGGGATAGGGGAGAAGGCTGGAGTTCTGCACGATGCGCTCTATAGCCCATGGCCTGAGATTAAGGTGCTCGGCATTCATTCCCGCGAGCCAATAGAGGTTACACGTGAATGGGCGGATGCAGTGTTATACGCAGCGCTAGAGGCTTGTAACGTAGGCTGGTTCAAGCGCTGGATGATGTATAAAGGTGTTAGGGCGTTTGGGTGGCAGTTTTATAAGGTTAAGCCTAGCGCCTAGTCGGACAACCCTTACGTTCCCACTTATCCTTTGCCTTTGCATCCGCTACGGTTTGCCATTGCATGTTGGAGTGATGGTCTAAGCCGCCACACGCCAAAGCTATTACGTGATCAACTACCCATCCTTTGCAGGCATAGTGCGGCTTATTGCTTCCAGTAGCTGGGCATGGATTAAGGCGGATGAAGTCTGCTCTTGCTCTACTGCTACGCTCTCCAGCTTCCGAGGCCAAGGGGATGAGTAGGGCGAAGATCAAGAGCCATGTTTTGTTCATTTGGCTTCTGTACTAATAGGCTTGGGTTCGGTTAGACAGGTATCTGCCTTTCCTCCCAATCGTCAATCTGTTCCGGCGTCATCTCATGATCGCAATACTCAATCATAAGCGCATCTATTTGTGCGCGTAAGAATTGCCACTCTTCTAGTCTGATTGTAGCCCTTGTCACCGGAACATCATTATGTGATGTAAAGTAATCTTGTATGTCTTTCATTGCAGCATGTATTGAGTGTTGCATAATCTCTCCTGTGGATAACCTATTCTCATGTCAATTTTTCCGTCACAATACTATCTCCGGCCCAATAACGACGCGGCAGTTTAGCCCCCTCCTAAGGGGAGGGTCACACGTTCGATTCGTGTCGGGGGCACCATATATCTAGCTTGCAGCGATAGTACACACTAACCAATTCTGGATAAAACCGTCACAATACGGCACATTATTGGTACTCCATGTCACATTTTTCGTCACACTCATTTGACACCGCTATTGTCTGCGTAACTTCTCACATGTTCTGGGTCCAGGTGGGCGTATCGCTCCACCATTTCCATAGAGGCCCAGCCGCCTAATTCCTTCAGAACCTTCAGGGGCGTTTCATTCAGCACATGCCAGCTTGCCCATGTGTGACGTAAATCGTGCCATCTGAATTCTGATGTCTTGTATTCCATTCCCTTGTTCTTGCCCCTCAGGCGCACTTTCGTTACCACATTGATCCCAGCCCTTACCAATGACTTCTTGAAGCTCGTTTTGGCGCTCGTAATGGGGCGATTGTTGTAAACGAATACATAGGAGCCATGCTTGCCGATTTGGCCCTTCAGAACAGATATGGCGCGTTCCGACAGTGGTACAGAGATAATCCTTTTCCCCTTTGCATCTCTGGCTTCAACCCATGCAATCTTTTTCTCAAGGTTGATGTTCGTCCATTGCAGCTTGGTGACGTTGGATAACCTTAAGCCGGTATCGAGCGCGAACTTGACCATGACCAGAACGTGCGGGGCCAGCTCTTTCTCCAGCCGTTCCCATTGGGCCTTTGTAAGGAAGCGGGTAGGTGGTTCCGTGGTGTCTCTTTTGGGTATCTGGATCTCCCCACACCATTTACGCTCTGTAGCCATGTTGAGGCATGCTCGAATGATGTTGGCAATCCTGTTGGCGTTGCTGGCTGACTTCACCATCAGCGCGTCGTATATGTCCAGCCCGTTTACCTTTGAAAGTGGGCGGTTAGGGTAGAGCTTCAGGAACACTTTCACCATGTTCAGCTCTTTGGGGCTTCTATCCTTTACCTTAAGCCACAGCTTGATTGCGTCGCCTAAGGTCTTGCCAGCCTCTACCTTGTCGTAGAGTTCGGCCTTTATCTTGTCGTGGTATTCCTGCGCGAGTTTGCGGCTGTCCTGGCGGTCGATCCTTATCCCAGTAGATTCTCTAACTCTGGGTCTACCTGGGACGCTAATGTCGAGTGCCCAGTACGCACCTCTTTTCTTGATTGCCATAGCTTGTCCCTCTTAGCCGCGTATCTGCTTCTTATGTGTTCTACTAGATCAATATCGAGAAATACCCAAGCCCTGCCTATCTTGGCCCCCGGTATCTCCCCGGCCTCGGCCTTGATTCGAACGGTATCCTCTGAGCATTTGCAGAACTTGGCCGCCTCTTCCAGATTGAGCGTTCTTACTTCCATGTCTTACTTATTCCCTCGTGAACGGATGGCGCTTGCACATTCCTCAGCGTGCCATGTTGGGCTGTGGCCCTCGCTGAGTTCATCGCAAATCTTCGCGCATTCTTTCCGCTCCTGCGCGGCTACGGCATTGGCGAAGGTCAAAAGCTCATCTTCCAATCCGTTCCATGTCGTTATCTCAACAGAAGGTGAGCCGGTAATGTGGAACCTGATTCCGGTTTTGCGGGCCAGCTTCAATATCTCTTCTCTATCCATCATTCCTCCAGAAGTTTCTTAATGTCTTCAGGCTTGCCAATCAGAATTAGCATGTTTGCCCCCATGTTCATCTTGATAGCTGCTGTACCCATGAACTGCTGAAGGTTGATAGCATCCTTGAGCAGTCTGCTTTCTAGTTCCTTGCGTATATCGTCCCAATCTCTTTCCATGACAATTCCTTTCGTATCATTTGGTATCTGCTACGTTTGGGGTGGGTTGCAGAACACTAGACTTTGGTGGAATAGGAATCCAGTAATCCACAAATGCGTACTGATAGCCGCTTCTGTCAAACCAATAGGAGCGCCCATCAAAATCTTCTAGATGAAGTTTATATACGTCCCCATCCTGATCCATGGCGATAACATCAACATCCAATTCTGGCTCGGCTACCTCTACACTAATCCATTCCACGTTATGTCCTTTCTGCAACCCGGCTTGTTAACCGAGCAATCTAATGTTCAAAACCTGTTTTTGCTCATCAAATCCCAGACCCTGTATCACTTGGGTTCGGTTTGATACTTCTCAGCAGCAATGGCGGCATCTATGGCTTTAGTTACATTCTTGGCGTCATCATAATTACTTGCGCCATCATCAAAGTATCCTGACCAGCCGTGATTCTTCAGCCAGTATTGCCACCGCTCTGCATCTCTCCTCATCTCTTCCATTGCTGTGTCGGATGTGGGGAGGGCTTCGATATACTTTATTAGGCCCTCAGTTAAATACCCCTTAGTTTGCAGTACTTCAATACACCTCCGCTTCATATCAGCGGCTGCTTGTTCGGCGGTGGGTGGGGATAGGTAGAGCGCCGCATACTCACTTGCAGGCTTAATCAGTTGCCCAATGCAAGTGTGAAGCACGACATGCAATGATCCGCACATCTTCAAGATTCTCAGCTTGTCCTTCAGCACATACACCGGCTCCACTTCCTGCTCGGGGGCGGCGGCTTCCACCCTAACAGCTATCCGCTGCAACCTGTCTCTTGGGGCCAAGCTCTCGTCATGGATGATGCTTAGTAATTCATTCTTCTCGCTCATGATTGTTCTCCTTGAGGGGCGGCGGATTCACGCTTTGGAAGGCTGTTGAAGAATTCAGCAAACCTCTTTTCAAGTGCTATGTGTTCCTCCCTTTGTTCAGGAGTCATCAACGCAAGAACTAATGATGTTGCTTCTTTCGAATCTTGCTTATTCATCATGACTTCCCTTCCTCCTTTGGCTCTTGGGGGAGAAGGGCACGTGCTTCAACCACTCCTAGCGCTGCCTCTTGCAGCCATGTCCAAGCATCTTTGAATGCCCCGTTTGATGACGTGTCCTCATCTGAAGCCTTGACTTGCTTCCAGAAGTCAGCTGCTGACTCTAGGTTATCTAGTGCCTTCTCCAGCAATTCCCTGCTGCTTGGGGGTGAGGGTGGGACACCAGCAGGTTCTGGATTGCCGCAACAAATCATTTCGCACTGTCCCATGTATTCAGCCCCGACAACAAAGTTGCCACAGCAATCCCATTCTTCCGGCACAGCCTCACCTGTACGTTCACGCTGGCGCTGGAGTTGGGCGAATTTGATTAGCTCTTGGTTGACGTATCCATTCCCCAGAGGCTGCGGGAAGATGAGATTTGCCCCATGACATTCATGGATAGCAAAGCCAGCAGCTCTAGCATCAGCGAGTATTTCCGTCATGTCAGGTTTGGTCATGGTAAGAGCCTAGAATGGGATGTCGTCTTCGAAGTCATCGAAAGAACCAGCAGAAGCCTTTTGTTCATTCGGTTTCTCGGTTGAACGGCTGGGTTGCGGACTGGAAGATTCGGTGGAATCATCATTCGAAGCCCTGCCGCCTAGCATCTGCATACGATCAGCGATAATCTCCGTGCGCTGCTTCTCTTCCTCGGTATCCTTGTCCATCCACTTGTGAGTCTGTAAGCGGCCCTCAACGTACACTGCGGAACCCTTCTTCAGATACTCACCCGCAATCTCTGCAAGCTTTCCAAACATGCTGATACGGTGCCACTCTGTGCGTTCCTGCTTCTGGCCTTGCTTGTCTTTCCAGGTGTCGGTGGTGGCAATAGAGAAGTTCGTCACTGCGTCGCCAGAAGGCATATATTTCATTTCTGGATCGCGGCCCAAATTACCAACGAGAATTACACGATTTACCGAAGCCATTATTTATCCTTTAAGGTTGTTGAATGTTTGTTCTACGAGTTCCAGAAACTGCTCCCTGCGTTCTTGCAGGCGTTTCAGTTCTTCCTTGAAGCTGTCTCTATCTACCCTGTAAACCAGCAATTGATTTTCAAAGGGGAAGTCAGAGCAATAACTGATAAAGTCCACCCAATCGCGGCCTGTGCAATCCAGGTGGCCTACTAGCTGCCACTTGTAAGAGGGGTCGTAACTCTTACGTTGCATGGTGGCGTAGTGGGTGGGAGCAATGACCGACTTAATCTCTACAAGGCCATCACTGCCCACCCTGCCATCTGGTGAATCTCCATATTCACCGCAGCAGAAGAAACCGCCATTAGCAACGTCGCAATACCTTTCCTCTTCGTACATCATCCGAGCGACCGGCTCCTGTTCGTGGCCTCGCTCCATGTGTTCATTCGAAAAGCTGTATTCAGCCTTCTTCCCTGTGAGCCGCTCCAGAGCGATTTGCAGGGCATAGCGTTTTGCGGGATCACCGAAAGCCTTGCCATCGTTCGCCATGAAGCAGGCAAAGTTAGACGCTGTGGCCTTGCCAATGCGCAAGTTGTGCCATTCCTCGGTGTTCTGCTCTACGTCATGAAAAATCATTCAGTGACTTCCTCTTGCTTGGCGCATTCAGCCATGAGCTGTTTCTGATGCTCTGGCGACATATCAACCCGCGAAAGAACTGAAACGAGGTTGCCATCACGCTTGAATGCGGCCTTTGCCAACTCCCATTGCTTCTCATTCTTTGGCGTGAGTTGCTTGCGCTCAGGTGCGTGTGGGCTGATGCGTAAACCCTCTAATGTTTCTTTGCCGAACCTCACGTTATGGTCAACGTAGATCGTGACTCTCACGCCCTTCCAGTCATCAATGAATGGGGAGTTGGTGAGCGCCTTCATGGTCTTGCTGTTGGTGGCATTCAGAATCATCGGCTTCAGCTTTTCTCCAGGGCGAATCTCTTTCTCCTGAAAGTAGGCCGTATTGAACAGATCCTTCGTTTTCTTGGTCTGGTCAGGTTCAAGCCGTACCTCGCGGATGGTGAATACGGTAGGCTCTACAATGTCTGCGCTGCTCAAGTAGGGCGAATCGAACGCTTTTCTGTAATGTGTTTTGTCAGTCACGATTTATCCTTTCTGCACCTTGCCTATTTACCGAGCTACCGAATGTAAAAAATCAGTCCTTGATCCTTCATACATCCAGTTATTCCTAATCTCTCTTTCTGCATCTCTACGCATAGACTTACTAATTCTTAATCTTGCTAAAGCTCTTGTAGGATTAGCATTAGCGTAAAACTTGAGGATTGCTCGTTTCATCTAAAACCTCCTGATTCTTGTTTATTCGGTTACTCTTCGTTGACGCTGGGTTGCAGAACATTTGGCAGTCTCTTGTCGCAATTACTGCAGAAGCGAGTTTTGTTTTCCCTATAGTCGAGGCTGTCATGAAGATGTGAGTTATCTGCAGGTGAGCCATCGAATCTATAGTGGTACTCGTAACGACCTGACATGTAACCCTTCCTGTAAAACTCTTCTCCGCCGCAATATGGGCAGCATTCAAGGCCACTCTTCATATCTGCACTCATATCCATGTCCTTTCTGCAATGAACCTATTTACCGAGAAACCTAATGAACAATCCAAGGGTGTTGAAACCACATCCACACTCCTAACCCAAATAGAATTGCTACCCACTTAAAAACCATAGGCTCAGGGTTGCGTTCTTTCATTTGTCTCTAGCCTCCAACATGGCATCAGCGATCCCGTAAGCAACATCAGCAATAGCTGACATCCCTTGAACGCTTCCAAAGCTAGCGACATCCTTATGAACTTCCACAATCACAGCCTGCATAGCCTTAGCTGCAAAATAGTCCCTTAGCGTCATCCCGCTTTGGGCGGAACGTAGGACTTGTTCAGAGTCACCGAAATACTTGTATTCAAGCTCTGCCCTTGGAAAAGCTGGACCGCCATCATCAAATTCACTCATCTCTCATCTCCTATAACCAGCCACTCATCACACCACTTACACCTAACCCTCTTAGGCTCATTACCTATTCCACAGTGAGGGCAGGGGATGCGGTAAGTCACTTTTGCTCAGCCTTGGCGATAATCTCGTCAATCTTTGGCAGATGCGTTAGGTAGTAGCCGAGCGAATGAGGCAATCCGGCAAACTCATA
>Ga0196976_1000193_pt1 | contig 41418 bp, 39 predicted proteins | sample S3v_513CmetaG_FD_148644 | JGI IMG/M metagenome (GOLD analysis project Ga0196976, IMG submission 148644) | Soil microbial communities from Anza Borrego desert, Southern California, United States - S3+v_5-13C | ecosystem: Environmental > Terrestrial > Soil > Desert | place: USA: California... | reverse complement strand
CGCGGCCCATGTTGCGGGTGCGCCGGGCCGAGATGCCCTCGCGCAGCCACTTCATCTCGCCCTCGATCTTCCGGTCCAGCTTCTGGGCGGCGATCTCCTCGGACGCGAACACTTCGGCCTGCCATTCCTCGAACTGGGCGAAGCCGCGGTCGGTGGCGCGGATCGTGCCGCGGTCGAGCCACAGCGTCCGCTTGGCCAGCTTGTTGAGGAATGCGCGGTCGTGGCTGATCAGCAGCAACCCGCCGCGGTAGGCCTGCAGCTCCTCCTCCAGCCACTCGATGGTGGGGAGGTCCAGGTGGTTGGTCGGCTCGTCCAGCAGCAGCACGTCCGGCTCGCCCACCAGCGTGCGGGCCAGCGCCGCGCGGCGCGCCTCGCCGCCCGACAGCGTGGAGGGCGCCAGATGGCCGGCGATGCCCACGTGGTCGAGCATGGCGTCGACGCGGTGCGCCTCGTCCTGCTCGGGCGCGGGCAGGCCGGCGGCCACGTAGTCGTGCACGCTGGCGAACCCGGTGAAGTCCGGTTCCTGCGGCAGGTAGGCGACGCGCACGCCGGGCTGCACGAACACGGATCCGCCGTCCGGCTGGATCATGCCGGCCAGCACCTTCATCAGCGTCGACTTGCCGGTGCCGTTGCGGCCGACGAGGCAGGCCTTGTCGCCGCGGGCGATGGCGAGGTCGAGGCCTTCGAACAGCGGCCGGCCACCGAAGGTGACGGCGACACCCTGCAGGGCGACGATGGGGGCGGGAGGGGCCATGGATCCGGATCGGGCGAGTGGACGGAGGCCCCTGTATATCGCGCCGCCCGCCGCTTTCGCGACCCCCATTGCGCGCAGGGGAGGTCCGCCCGGCCCATCCCGGTGCGCGGCCCGGTGCATAGTCATGAATGCCCGGAAAATAGCCTTTTACATAAACTTCTAATTGCGCCAATCTGCCTAGTGCTAAGGCCGATGTGCGAATGGAGTGCGTGATGTCGGATGCCGCTTCGACCGTTGATCAACCCCCCGGCGACAGTGATCCGGGCGCGCCCGCCGTTCAGGCCGCGCCGGTGGTGCAGCCGGTGGTCGCGGTGCCGCTCGGCGAGCCGGCCAACGATCCCGCGGCCCCGGCGGCGACGCCAGCCGCAGCGCCGGCCGTGCCGCCCCCCGACTGCCCGACGCTGCGGGTGGCCGACATCCACATCGGCAACCGCGATTCGCGGCATGTCGAAATCACCTACGTCTACGCGGCCAAGCCGGGCGAATACGCGATCTACTACGCGGGCGACGTCCAGGTGCAGTACGCCGACGATCCCACCGTCGAGAAGCAGCAGCGCCAGAACATGCAGCCGCTGGCTCCGGTGCGGGCGGAGCTGAACGCGCTGCTCAAGGGCTGGCGGGAGCCGGTCGCGTATTACTGGAAGATTGCCTATGGCCTGCAGCTGGCGCTCGACGGCGACAGTCAGGCGGGCAAGGACGCGCTGACGGCCGCCAAGGCCCAGCTGCTGCTCGACCGCGCGGCGGCGGGGCGACTGGAATACCTGGCCTGGGCGGCCGGGGCGGGCGCCGTCATGATGGTGGTCCTGGCGATCGCCAGCCGGCTGTACCCCTTCACGCAGACGGCCGACAACCTGTGGCTGGCCGCCAAGGCCGGGCTGGTCGGCGCCGCCTTCTCCATCGCGCTGGGCATCCGGAGCCGCAGCGTGGGGCTGGACATCGACCGCGTCGACAACATCACCGACGGCGTCCTGCGCCTGGGCATCGGCGTCATCTCGGCGGGCGTGCTGCTGCTGCTGATCGGGTCCGGCGTGGTGCCCAACGTGAAGGTGGGCGACGCCACGCTGTCGGGCGGGCAGATGACGTGGCAGATGGTGCTGATCGTCGGCTTCGTCGCCGGCTTCCTGGAGCGCCTCGTCCCCGACCTCCTCGACAAGCGCGTGTCGACGCTGGCCGGCAACGCGACGGGAGGGCCGGCGGCCACACCCACTGCCGCCCCGCCCGCCGCCGCCCTGACATCCCCCGTGCCGGCCGGCGGCGCGCCGCAGACGCCCTGACGGGGCGGGGCGGCGTCAGGCCAGCTGGCGCTCCTTCTGGATCCGGTCGTAGGCGGCGTTGATGGCGGCCATCTTGTCGTTGGCCAGTTCGACGAACTCCTCCGGCATGCCCTGGGCGATCAGCCGGTCGGGGTGGTGTTCCTGCACGAGACGGCGGTAGGCCGTCTTGATCGCCGCCGCATCGTCGCCGCGGCTCACGCCCAGCACGGCGTAAGGGTCGGTCTCCGCCTTGCCGCACAGGACGCAGTGCTCGGCCATGATGCGGCGGAACTCGGCGTCGTCGAAGCCGAAGATGGCGGCGATCGCGCGCAGGTAGTCCATCTCCGCGTCGTGCACCTCGTCGTCGGCCTCGGCGATGCGCAGCAGGCTGGCCAACAGCTCCTCCAGGACGGCGTGCCGCTCCTCGAACAGCGCGGCGATCTGCCGGGCGTAGACCTCGAAGCCGGCCGAATCCCGGCGTGCCAGGTCGAAGACGCGGCCGACGTTCTTCATCTCGTCGGACGGAACGTGGAAGAGGCGCTTGAAGGTGTCGATCTCCACCCGCTTCACCGTGCCGTCGACCTTGGCCATCTTGGCCGAGAGCACGATGACGCCGACGGTGAAGGCGATCGACTTGATCGCCTCTTCCGGTGGCTTCTTGCCGGCCGTCTCGTCGGTGCGGACGAGGTCGACGGCGTGCCCCGCCAACGCCCCCATGAGCGCGCCGAGCGGTCCACCGATGGCGAAGCCCGCCGCCCCGCCGAGGATCTTGCCCCAGATGCTCATGGCCGCCCGCCTGCGTCCTTTCCGTGTCGCCCCTGCGATGCGGGGCGCAGCATAACGGGCACCCGGCGCGCCGCCAACTGTTGCGGCCACGCCACAGTCAGGGCTGCCATGCTTCCGGTGGGGTTGAGCCCCCTGGATCCGGCGCCATGTTGCAGTGCAATATGGCGACTGGCCGATGCAACGGCCGGCGCAGCTCCAATATCCGACAAGAACGGGAGCATCAAGGGACGGACGCTCTGAGACCGTGTGTCATCGTGTCGACAACGTGAGCAAGAGCATGCCTGTCTTTCGCAAAATGCTGCCGACGGAAATGGCCCTCTACGAGGAGCATCTTCTTCGGCTAAGTCGGGCCGACCGCTACGCCCGTTTCGCCGGGACCGTCTCGGATGACGTCATCAAGCAGCATTGCCGCAGTCTGGACTGGCGCCGCACGATCGCGATCGGCGGGTTCGTGCAGGGTGAGCTGCGCGCGGCCGTGGTGCTGTGCACCGACCGGTTGCTGTGGCCCGATCAGGCGGAACTGGCGGTCAGCGTCGAAGGCGGCCTGCAGGGACAGCGGGTCGGCACCACGTTGGTGCGCCGGGCGCTGACCATCGCCCGAAACCGTTCCATTCACACCGTCCACATGCTGGTCCAGGCGGAGAACACGCGCATGCGCGCGTTGTCCAACCGCTTCGGCGGACGCATGCGACTGGAGGAAGGCGAGATCTCCGTCACCTTCGACTTGGCCCCGCCGAACCAGTTCTCTCTGGGGCTGGAGGCGCTGGAGGACGGGGCGGGGGCGGTCAGCGCCGTGCTCGACCGCATCCAGGCCGCCATTCCCGACCGCGCGGCGGCGTAGCGCACAGAGCGGGCGCCGGACCGCACGGGCCGGCGCCCGTTTCCTCACGCCGCCAGACGGGTCCGGCCGGCAAGGTGCTGGCCGACCTGCACGTCGTACCGCTGGATGTGCTCGCACAGCCAGTCGCGCACGAGCCGCAGCAGCGCGTCGTTGACGTCCTCCCCGGCCTTCAGGCGGCGGTGCAGGTCGCGCACGCGCTTCAGCAGGTCCTCGTGCTGGGCACGGTGCTCCTCGAAGCGCGGGTAGGCGGCGTCGCGCATCGTCTGCTCCTCGTGCGTGAAGTGCAGCTCGGTGTAGGCGATCAGCTGTTCCACCGCCTCGCCGGTCACCGCGTGCGAGCGGCCCTTGCGGACGTTGTCGTGCACGCGGTTGACGAGGCCCACGAGGATCATGTGGTCGTTGTCGATGTCCTCGTCGCCGACCGACAGCCCGTCGCCCCAGGTCATGAACAGGTCCTTGCCGGTCGTGGCGTGCAGGTCGTCGATGCCGGCGGCGTTCACCGCCTCGACGTTGATGAGGAAGCTGTCGACCACGGACTTCAGGGATTCCGCCTGGGTGGTCAGGCTCTGCGCCGCGGTCAGCAGCGTGCGGGCGGCCTCCTCCGTCTCCTGCGCCGACGACGATACGCCGGTGATGCTGAACGACACCTGCTCGGTGCCCTGCGCCGCCTCGGTGGCGGAGCGGGCGATCTCGCCGGTGGCGGCCCCCTGCTCCTGCACGGCGGCGGCGATGGAGGTGCCGATCTCGTCGCTCTGGCCGATGATGGCGGCGATCTCGCGGATGGCGTCCACCGCCTCGCCGGTCGCCTGCTGGACGCCGGCGATCTGGGCGGCGATCTCCTCGGTCGCCTTGGCGGTCTGCGTGGCGAGGTTCTTCACCTCGTTGGCGACGACGGCGAAGCCCTTGCCGGCCTCGCCGGCCCGCGCCGCCTCGATGGTGGCGTTCAGCGCCAGCAGGTTGGTCTGCGACGCGATGGAGGTGATCAGGTCGGCCACCTCGCCGATCTTCTGCGTGGCGTTGCCCAGGCTGGCGATCTGCCCGTCGGCGCGGCGCGACGCCTCCACCGCGTGGCCGGAGATCTGCGCGCTGACCGTCACCTGATGGCTGATTTCGGAAATGGCCTTGGACAGCTCCTCGGCCGCCTCCGCCACGGTCTGCACGTTGGCCGAGGCCTGCTGCGAGGCGCTGGCGACGGAGGCCGCCTGCTGCAGGTTGCGGTCGGCGGTGCTGGACAGGCCGGCGGCCGTCGTCTCCAGCCCCTCCACCGCCTTCGACACCTCGCCGACCATGTTGGACACGGTGGCGTCGAACAGCTCGGTCAGGCGTTCGAGCGCGCGGGCGCGCTGCTCGGTCACGCGGTGCTCGACCTCCTGCCGCTCCCAATGGGCTTTCAGGGCTACCTGATGCTCGCGGAACACCTCGACCGTGCGGGCCATGGTGCCGATCTCGTCGCCGCGGCCCATGCCGGGCACGGTGAGGTCGGTGTCGCCGTCGGCGAGGCGCTGCATGACGGCGGTCATCGACTTGATCGGGCCGACGATGGTGCGGCTGACCAGCAGCGCCACGCCGACGCCGGCCAGGATGACCAGCAGGCCGATGCCGCCGATGCGCAGCGCCGCGTTCCAGAACGCCGTCTCCACGTCGTCGACGTAGATGCCCGAGCCGATCACCCAGCCCCACGGCTGGAACCCGTGCACGTAGGAGATCTTCGGCACCGGCTGGGCGGCGCCGGGCTTCGGCCACAGGTAATCGACGAAACCCTGGCCGCCGCCCTGGGCGACGGCGGCGAATTCGACGAACAGGCGCTTGCCGTTGGGGTCCTTGTTGTCGGACATGTCCTTCCCCTCCAGCTCAGGCTTGAAGGGGTGCATGATCATGCGCGGCGCGAGGTCGCTGATGAAGAAGTACTCCTCGCCGCTGTAGCGCAGCGCGCGCAGCGCCTCCTTGGCGGCCGCCTGCGCCTGCTCGGCGGTTAGGGCGCCCTTGCGCGCCAGCGCCTCGTGGTGGGCCACGAGGGTGTAGGCGACCTCGACCACGCTCTTCGCCTTGTCGTGCCGGTCCTTGTACAGCTCGCCACGCAGGCCCAGCAGGCTGAGCGCGAAGACGAGGACGAGGCCCAGCGCCGAGACGCCGAGGATGACGGATATCTTCCCCTTGATGCCGATGCGGTCCAACACGGTGCGTTTCCCCTTGCCTGATTCGTCGTTGGCGGCTGTTGCGTTGGGGTGTCCGGTCCCGGCAATTCCGCTAAAATTTTTTATTATGTTTAGATTTGATTCATCGATTCCGTCAAGGTGGTCCGCACTTCACCGTATGTAGACAAAAGCGCGCACCCCCTGGCGGGAGTGCGCGCTCAGATTGGTAATACCAGTTTGCGTGTGGGTTTACAGGACGGTCAGCATGCTGGCGACCAGCGGGTGGCGGACGATGTCCGTCTCGGTCAGGCGGACCACCGCGATGCCCTCCACCGCCTCAAGCCGCCGGGCGATGTCGGCGAGGCCGGAGAGGTTGTCGAGCAGGTCGGTCTGGTCCGGATCGCCGGTCAGCACCATGGTGGAGTGCCAGCCCAGGCGCGTCAGAAGCATCTTGATCTGCCCGTAGGTGCAGTTCTGCGCCTCGTCGATCACCACGAAGGCGTTGTTCAGCGTGCGGCCGCGCATGAAGCCGACCGGGGCGATCTCGATGGTGCCTTCCTGCATCAGCTGGCGCAGCCGCTTGCCGCCCAGACGGTCGGCCAGCGCGTCGTACAGCGGGCGCAGGAAGGGGGCCATCTTCTCGTGCATGTCGCCGGGCAGGTAGCCGATGCTTTCGCCGGCCTCGATGGCCGGGCGGGAGAGGACGATGCGGTCGACCTTGCCGCTTTCCAGCGCCTCCACGGCGGAGGAGATGGCGAGGTAGGTCTTGCCGGTGCCGGCGGGGCCGAGCGCCACCACGAGGTTGTGCGACTGAATCGCCTCCAGAAGGTGGCGCTGGTTGTCGCTTTGCGGCTTGACCTTGCGGAGGTAGCTCTGGTCGCGGCGATCCTCCGGCATCAGGGGATCCCACCCGGTGCTCGGGAACAGCGGGTGGACCTTTGCGTCGGTCGCCTGCGCGGCAGCGCTGCCTTTGGTCTGGCGCTTCGCCATATCGCTCTCCTCACGTCATGGGGGTAGGCGGGTTGACGGCGGGCACAAAAAAACCTCCCGCAAGGGAGGCCGCGTGCTGACAGTGTTGGTGCTGGCGATGATGCTGCGGAACGTGCCCGACGCCGGCTTGCCGTTGCGAGGCGGACGCCCGTCCTGCCGAGCCCGGAGGGGCTGCGGAGGGTTTGAGGGACGCCAGGGACGATGGATCGTGCAAGCCGAACTCCACGTCTGCCGAAACCTGAAGGCCGAAGAGTGCCTCGCTACGTCAACCATAACCTGAGCAACACGCTTTGTCAGCGAAAGTTGCGGCTTACGCAAAAGTTTCATACAAGATGTTGTGGGGCCTCCGCGGAGTGGCCCGTCGGCGCGGACGGCCGACCCTGTCGGGGCGGGCGTCCCAAGCGGATGGCGCCGGGAGGGGCATATCGCCGCAACCGCGCGCGAAGCGTCGGCCGGGCTGCTATCTGTGCGCGAGCCGAATCGGTGCGCGGCGCGCAAAGGATGACGTTATATTCCCCGGCGAAACCCTTTGCCCCCCATATGGAGATCCGTTACTATACTTTGTGGTGGGTTAGGTGACCAACCCAATTGGTCGTCTCCATACGCATGTTCGTGCTGGCGGGTTGCCGGGCCGGGAAGGCCGGGGGCTCCGCGGCGCGGTGTGCCGTTTTGGTGGCGGCCTGTCGATTGTCACTCCCTGCGGGTGCCGAGTCCCTTGAACGGGACGCGCGCACCCCGCTAGAACGCGGGGGCTTGTCGGGGTCAATGTCAGGATGGTGGCGGTGAGCAGCGCCAGTCAGGTCGCCGAACGGGATGCGCCGTTCCAGTTCCGGGGGAACTCCTTCACCATGATGGTGCTGAAGGTGGTCGACCCGGCGTCGCCGAATTTCTTCTCGCTGCTCGCCAGCAAGGTGCGCCAAGCGCCCAACTTCTTCCGGCACGCCCCGGTCGTGCTCGATTTCGACGAACTGCCGGAGAGCATCGCCGGCTTCGACGTCACCGGCTTTGCCCTGAAGGTGCGCGAGCAGAACCTGCTGCCCATCGGCTTCGTCGGTGGGCCGCGCGCGGTGCAGGAGGCGGCGCTGGCCATCGGGCTCGTGCCGATGCCGGCCGGCCGTGCGGCGCGCCTGGACGTGGTGCGCGCGCCGGAAGGCCCCGCCGCCGCCCCGCCGGCCCCGCCGCCGGAGCCGGCGTACCGCCCGGCGCTGGTGGTGAACGAGCCGGTGCGCTCGGGCCAGCAGATCTACGCCGAGAAGTGCGACCTGATCATCACCGCCGCGGTCAGCCACGGGGCGGAGGTGTTGGCCGACGGCAACATCCACATCTACGGCGCGCTGCGCGGCCGGGCATTGGCCGGCATCTCGGGCGACGCCGGGGCGCGGATCTTCTGCCAGAGCCTGGAGGCGGAGCTGGTCTCCATCTGCGGGCTCTACCGTGTCAGCGAAGACATGGACGAATCGGTCGTGAAGAAACCCGTGCAGATCCGGCTGAGCGAGGGCTACCTGCACATCCAGCCACTCTGATGCCGCGGATCGACGCGGACATCGGTTGTCGGAAACTCTAGCTTCTTAGGAGAGGCTCGTTGGGCAAGATCATCGTCATGACCTCCGGCAAGGGCGGCGTGGGCAAGACCACATCGAGCGCCGCGTTTGCCACCGGTTTGGCCTTGCGTGGGTTCAAGACGGTCGTCATCGACTTCGACGTGGGCCTGCGCAACCTCGACCTGGTGATGGGCTGCGAGCGCCGCGTGGTGTTCGACTTCATCAACGTCATCAACGGCGAAGCGAAGCTGAACCAGGCGCTCATCAAGGACAAGCGGGTCGAGAACCTGTACATCCTGCCGACCTCGCAGACCCGCGACAAGGACGCGCTGACCAAGGACGGCGTCGAGCGCATCCTGAACGAGCTGTGCAAGGACTTCGACTACATCGTCTGCGACAGCCCCGCGGGCATCGAGCGCGGCGCGCTGATGTCGCTGTACTTCGCCGACCACGCCATCATCGTCACCAACCCCGAGGTGTCGTCGGTGCGCGACAGCGACCGCATCCTGGGCGTGCTGAACTCCAAGTCGCGCCGCGCCGAGCGCGGCGAGGAGCCGGTGACGCAGCACCTGCTGCTGACCCGCTACGACCCGGAGCGCGTCGAGAAGGGCGAGATGCTGAAGGTCGACGACGTGCTGGAGATCCTGGCGATCCCGCTCCTGGGCGTGATCCCGGAGAGCCAGGCGGTGCTGCGCGCCTCCAACATCGGCATGCCGGTCATCCTGGACGAGGCGTCGAACGCCGGCCAAGCCTACCTGGACGCGGTCGGCCGCTTCCTGGGCGAGGACGTCGAGCACCGCTTCATCACCGTGCCGAAGAAGGGCCTGTTCAGCCGCCTCCTGCGGAGGTCGGCATGAGCATCTTCAGCTTCTTCCGTTCCGCGCCGAAGCCCTCCGCGGTCCAGGCGAAGGAGCGTCTGCAGATCGTCATGGCGCACGAGCGCGTCGGGCGCTCGGGCCCGGACTACCTGCCGATGCTCCAGCAGGAACTGCTGGCGGTGATCGCCAAGTACGTCGACATCGACGACAACAAGGTCGAGGTAAAGCTCGACCGTGGCGGCGACTGCTCGACGCTGGAGGTCAACATCGAGCTGCCGAGCCGCGACCAGATCAAGCCACCCAAGGCCGACGCTAAGGCCGCCGAGGCGAAGCCCGGCACCGGGAACGGCAAGCCCGATCCGGCCAAGCCGGCCAACGCCCCCTCGGCCGGCTCGGTGCTCACCAACGGCGGAGTGTCGAAGCGGCACTAATGATGGAGTGTTTTAAGTTGGGCGGCCACATTGGCGGCCCAACGTACGCCCGTATTTCAGTTGTCTGTTGCGGTTGGCAACGATAGATATTTTCGTGGAATATGTCTGAAAACAAAAAAGGCCGAGATCATTATGTTCCTAAAGTCTTGCTTCGCGGCTTTTGCGATGGCAAGCGCGAGATTGTGAGCATATTTGATAAGAAGTTAGGAAGGTCATTTAAATCTAATATTGCCAACGTTGCGGCGGAGCGAGGTTTTTATTCGGGTTTGGTTGGCGGAAGCGGCGCTGAAATTGATATAGAGGGGATTCTTGGTCGGTGTGAGCATGAATTCCGTGGGTGTTTGGATAAGATCCGCGAAGAAAGTTCGCTTGCTGTATTGGGCGAGAGAGAAAAGGCCGTAGTAAGTCTGTTTGTTGCTTTGCAGATGTTGCGCACTCCTCATGCGCGAGAGCAATTACTGCATGTCAATAGTTTGCTTTCGCAGAAGCTCAAAGAAATGGGGGTGGAAGATCCTGTACGTGAAGTGGAGGGATTCGAGGAGATAGATCAGGCGCGCGCGGCAAAGATTGCTAATATAATGCTGCTTCACCCAACTGAGTTTGCTAATATTATTTCAGGAAAAGCGTGGTTTTTGATGCGGGCGGCATCTGGTTGTCATTTTTACATTGGAGACAATCCGGTTGCGCGGCAAAATGTATGGAATGAAAACTCGCTTCGTGGAACATTGGGCTTGAGGAGCCAAGGGATTGAGGTCTATCTACCGATTACCGCGTCTTTGACTCTGTGTATGTTTTGCGAAAAGATGTATTCTGAACTTGTTGATCTGTATGAATCGGCAACCAGGGTTGTTCGAAACTATCAAGCAGCCTCTGTACTTGGAGTGCGGCCTCCGCCTCTCGAAGATGCTATCAGAGCTCGTCGTGCGGAGGAGCTAGCAAAGTCCATTAAGCCTACCATAGTGGCGATTGAAACTGGATGCGCAGTGGAGGCTTCCAAAGATAATGTCGAAAACTTGAATTCGCTCCAAGTAATTTACGCAGAGCGTTACGTGATGGCGTCCCGGTCGGATTCCGAGCTTGCGGACAATATGGTAAAGTCTGACAGCACATTACGATATGGCCCGAGAATGCAGTCGGCCTGACTTGCTTAGATGGTTCTTCCCTCCCGCAGCACGGCCTTGGCGAGATGGCCATCCTGGTGGCGGTCCGGGTCGCGCAGCGCGTCCTCCGGGAAGGGCAGGGCGTGCACAAGGATGCCGTCGGGCTCCATGAACGTGCGGTAGGCGGCGTCGAACACGCCGTCCACTTCCCGCCAGTAGTCGTCCACCCGGTCCAGCACGACGGCCGCGTCGAGGTCGCTGTCGGGCCGGTGGTCGCTCCGCGCGCGTGAGCCATAGACGTAAACGGCGCGCAGGCGTGGCCCGTAGCGCTCCTCCAGGTGGCGGCGGAACGCGGCGGCGGTCGAGCGGGTGCGGCTGTCGAGAGCGGCCATGCCTAAAATGTATCTCCAGCGCTTCCACTTTTCCATCCGTCCGGCCGCACGCGTCCCCGCCCCCGCCCCCGCTCCCCTTCCGTCCGGGTTTACGGCCGCGCCGAGTGGTGCTTAGCTGTGGGAACGGGGTGAGGAGGGGGAGAAGGCCGATGTTCCTCGATTGCGCGCAGCTCATCGCCGGCAACGAGCCGCGCCTGTCCAACGGGATGGCGGTTACCGACGTCGACGGCGACGGCGCCTTCGAGATCGTCGTAACCGGCTACGGCACCAACAACCTCGTCCTCAAATGGGACGGCAAGCAACTGCGCGACGTCGCCGACCCCGTGCTGGCCGACGCTTCGCGCATGGCGCTCGCCGTGGCCGCCGCCGACGTGGACGGCGACGGGCGGGAGGAGATCTACGTCGTCAACACCGACTGCGGCAACGAGTCCGACGAGACCTGCGACCGGCTGTTCGCCGGCTTCGGCAACCGCTGGATGGATCTGCTGAGCCAGTCGGAGAACGCCGCCGTCGCCAACCGGCTGCCCGGCCGCTCGGTCGCCGTGCTCGACCGCGCGGGGCGCGGCCGCTACGGCTTCCTGCTGGCCAGCGACGGGGCGCCGTTTCGCCTGTACGAGTTGGGCCGGCGCGGCCGGCTGGTGGATGCCGCCGAGGAGGCGGGGCTCGACCTGATCGGGTCGGGGCGCGGGCTGGTCTGCCTGCCGCTGCTGTCGGACCGCATGGACGTCTTCGCCGCCAACGAGGGCGGGCCGAACTTCCTGTTCCGCAACTTGGGCGACGGCACCTTCGAGGAGATCGCCGAGGAGCGCGGCGTCACCGATTCGCGATTCGCCGGGCGCGGCGTGGCGGCGCTGGACGCCGATGGCGACGGGCGCATGGACCTGGCGGTCGGGCATTGGGACGGGCCGCAGCGGCTGTACCTGCAGCGCTCCGGCGGCGGCTTCGTGGACGTGGCCGACGCCGAGATGTCGATGCCCGCCCGCGTCTCGTCGGTGATCGCCGCCGATTTCGACAACGACGGCCACGAGGAGCTGTTCTTCAACGTCTGCGGCGGGCCGAACCGCCTGTTCGCGTGGCGGCACGGGCAATGGACCGAAATCGACCTGGGCGACGCCACCGAGGAGCGGGGCTTCGGCACCGGCGCCGTGGTCGCCGACATCGACGGCGACGGCCGGCTGGAGCTGTTGATCGCGCACGGCGACGTGGCCGAGCAGCCGCTGACGCTCTATCGCACGGCGCCGAACGATAATGCATGGTTGCGCGTCCAGCCGCTCACGCCCTACGGCGCGCCGGCGCGCGGCGCGCTGGTCACCTGCATCGCCGACGGGCGGCGGCAGACCCGCGCGGTGTGCGCCGGCTCCGGCTATCTCTGCCAGATGGAGCCGGTGGCGCATTTCGGCCTGGGCGACGCCCGCGCGGTGGAGCGGGTCGAGGTCCGCTGGCCGGATGGCATGGAGGCGATCATCGAGGCGCCGCCCCTCGGGCGTGTGCTGACCGTGCCGCACCCGCCCGAGTGACCGGCGATGAATGACAGGCGATACTTCGATAGCGATATTTCAGGGCGGCAATAAACTTTAACCTTTCCGCAAACGGTTGTGCCCATTAAAGTCAAACGTCCCACCGTATTTCGGACGAATGCGGCGGGAGGGAGATGAAAGCGCCGTAACAATGAGCCCTGCGGCATCGCGCGCCGGGCCGCTTGAGGCATCCGTATGGCACGACGTGACGTTCCCCTGACCGGGGTGGAACGGTTCTTCGACGCTGGCGAGGTGATCGTCAGCAAGACCGATCTGAAGGGTCGCATCACCTACGCGAACCGCGTGTTCCAGCGCATCGCCGGCTATAGCGAGGACGAGCTGCTCGGCGCGCCGCATTCGATCGTGCGCCATCCGGACATGCCGCGCTGCGTCTTCAAGCTGCTGTGGGACACGCTGGCGGCGGAGAAGGAGATCTTCGCCTACGTCGTCAACCGCGCGCGCAACGGCGATCACTATTGGGTGTTCGCCCACGTCACGCCCAGCTACGACGACCAGGGCCGGGTGGTCGCCTACCACTCCAGCCGCCGGGTGCCCGAGCGTTCGGCCATCGACAAGGTGGCGCCGCTCTACCGCACGCTGCTCGACATCGAAGAGAGCCATGCCGACCGCAAGCAGGGCATGGAGGCCGCGTTCAACACCGTGGTGAAGCTGCTGACCGAGAAGGGGATCGGCTATGACGAATTCGTCTTCTCTCTCTAAGGCTTCGGCGCTGGCGGCGCTGGCAGCACTTCTGCAGGTGCTGAACCTCGCGGCGGACGGGCTGGGCGTCGGCGGCACGTTCGCGCGCATCGGCTTCAGCGCGGCGGCCTTCGGCGCGCTCATCGCGGCGGTGCTGTGCCTGCGCAGCGCCGCGCGCGCGGTGGCCGAGGCGACCGAGGTGTGCCGGCAGGTGGGGCGCGGCAACTTCGAGGCGCGCGTCGTCCGCGTCACCGAGAAGGGCGACCTGGGCGAGCTGTTCTACGGCCTGAACGACATGATCGACCGCACCGACGCCTTCGTGCGCGAGGCGGCGGCGTCGATGGCCTACGTCTCGTCCAACAAGTATTTCCGCCGCATCGTGCTGAAGGGCATGGACGGCAGCTTCCTGCACGCCAGCAGCACCATCAACGCCGCCACCGACGCCATGGCGCAGAGGGTGAAGGGCTTCGCCGGCGTGACCGAGCGGTTCGAGGGGCAGATCCGGCAGGTCTGTTCCGAGGTGGCGGGTGCCGCGCACCACCTGGAGATGAGCGCGCGGTCCATGGAGACCGACGCGCAGACGGCGACCGGCAAGGCCTCGTCGGTGGCGAGTGCCGCGGCGCAGACCGGTTCCAGCGTCGGCAGCGTGGCGGCGGCGACCGAGGAGCTGTCGGCCTCCATCGGCGAGATCGCGCGGCAGGTGGAGGAGGTGGCCTCCGTCGCCTCCGACGCGGCGGGCGAGGCGGAGCGCACCAACGCGCTGGTCGGCGACCTGTCGGGTGCCGCGCGGACGGTGGGCGATGTCATCACGCTGATCAACGACATCGCGTCGCAGACCAACCTGCTGGCGCTGAACGCCACCATCGAGGCGGCGCGGGCGGGGGAGGCCGGCAAGGGCTTCGCCGTCGTGGCGCAGGAGGTCAAGCGTTTGGCCGATCAGACGGCCAAGGCGACGGGCGAGATCAGCCAGCAGATCGCCGGCATCCAGTCCTCGACCGAGCAGGCGGTGGGCGCCATCGTCGGCATCGCCCGGACCATCCACAACATCAACGACATCGCCGGCGGCATCGCCTCGGCCATCGAGCAGCAGGGCGGCGCCATCCGCGAGATCGTGCAGAACATGGACCAGGCGGCGGCCGGCACGCGCGCCGTGTCCGACGACATCCGCGAGGTCACCACCGCCGCGGAGCGCACCTGCGGCACCGCGCACGAAGTGTTCGCCGCCTCCGAACAGATGGCCGTGCAGGCCGACCGGCTGGCGCACGAAGTGCAGGTGTTCCTGGACGAGATCCACAAGGTCGCCTGACGCCCGGGACCTCTTCGGAAAACGAAACGGGCCGCTCCCCGAAGGGGGCGGCCCGTTCGCTTTGGCATGGGCGCCCGGTCTTTAGCCGCGCGTGCCGGTGGGCGTCGACTGCTGGCCGCCGGTGGAGGCGGTGTCCGCGGCCGGCGTCTGCGGCAGGCTGACGCTCTTGTGAGTCGTCGTGCATTCGGCGCTGGCGATCCCTGCCGTCAGGAGGGCGGCAAGGCCGAACGCGGCGGCGACGACCGGATTGGCTCCATGAGACATTGGATCACCTCCTTTCTGTTGTTCGCTGCGGAAACCAATGGTGGCATGCCACGTCCGCCCTGCCCATTGCTCAGAAGGTATAGCCGGCGCCCCGCGGCGCGCGCGGCGCGCATGCCTGTGCACTGGGCGTTTGCCCATCCATTGGGGCGTTGCCGCAAAAATGGGCAGTGTTTCTGACATTCTTGCGCGATGCCGGAACATTCTTGCAGGAATGTGCGACAATATGACTGAATCCGGCGTCACGTTCCCGTTGTGATCGCGCGTTCACGTTCGCTGTGATGTTGCATTGCACCAGCTGCCAAATATTTCAGCATTGTCACAGGAAGGTAGTCGTAATTTTTATGTGGTTATTGGCGCCGCTCGGTTGCCAAACACCCGTTTTTCAAGGCCTCCAGCCGATCGTGAAAACTTGATAAATGTTGGCACGAGAATTGATTCATGTCTCACCAAAGGATTGGGTGACGGAGAGGCATGGCCATGAGTGTAGGCAGCAACCAGCTTTTCGACCTGTCGCGCGAGGTGCTCGACGTCGCCTCCCGCAAGGTTTCCCTGATCGAGGACATCACCCGCCGCACCAAGATGCTGGCCATGAACGCCTTGATCGAGGCGGCGCGGGCCGGTGACGCCGGGCGGGGCTTCGCCGTGGTGGCCAACGAGGTGTCGGAGATCTCCAAGCAGGTCAACACCATCACCCGCGACCTGCGCAGCGAGATCACCAGCCGCGTCGACCACCTGACCTCCGCCGGCAGCGAGATGGTGCGCGAGATGCGCGGCAAGCGCCTCGCCGACCTGGCGCTCAACATGATCGAGATCATCGACCGCAACCTGTACGAACGGTCCTGCGACGTGCGCTGGTGGGCGACCGACAGCGCGGTCGTGGAGTGCGCCGTCGATCCGACGGCGGCCAATTGCGAGCACGCCTCCCAGCGCCTGGGCGTGATCCTGGAATCCTACACCGTCTACCTCGACCTCTGGATCGCCGACCTCAAGGGCAACGTCATCGCCACCGGCCGGCCGAAGTTCTATCCCGGCGCGGTCGGCGCCAACGTGGCCGACGAGCAGTGGTTCCGCCAGGGCCTCGCCACCCGGCACGGCGGCGAGTTCACCGTGGCCGACGTCGGCCGCAACCGCCGGCTCGACGACCGCACGGTGGCGACCTACGCCACCGCCATCCGCAAGGGCGGGACCGCCGACGGCGATCCCATCGGCGTGCTCGGCATCTTCTTCGACTGGGAGCCGCAGGCCCGCGCCGTGGTGGAAGGCGTGCGGCTGGAGGATGGTGAGCGCCAGCACACGCGCTGCCTGCTCCTGGACGCGCGGCACCGGGTCATCGCCTCCTCCGACGGGCGGGGCATCCTGACGGAGACGGTCCCGCTGCGCACCGACGGCCGCACCATGGGCTATTACGCGCAGGGTGACGGCCGCACGGTCGGCTTCTCGCTGACGCCGGGCTACGAGACGTACCGCGGGTTGGGCTGGTACGGCGTCATCGTGCAGGGGCCTTGACCGGAAGGTCCATCGCCTGAAGACCATGGCCCGCGTGCGTTGACCGGCGGCGGGGGGCGGCTATGCTGGACGGGTGCGCGGCGCCTCCCCGCGCGTCCCGTCCCGCAGGCCCATCATGTCCGTGTCCCGCCGCCGTCTCGTCATTCGCCGTGAGAGCTTCCCGATCCGCGGCGCTTTCCGCATCTCGCGCGGCGCCAAGACGGCCGCCGAGGTGGTGGTCGCCGAGGTGCAGGACGGCGACCGGCGCGGGCGCGGCGAGTGCGTTCCCTACGCCCGCTACGGCGAGAGCGTCGACGGCGTCGCCGCGGCGCTGGAGGTGATGGCCGACGCGGTGGCCGCCGGCCTCGGCCGTGACGAGCTGCAGCGGACCATGCCGGCCGGTGCGGCACGCAACGCGCTGGACTGCGCGCTGTGGGATCTGGAGGCCAAGGGTGCCGGTGTCCCCGCATGGCGCCTCGCCGGGCTGACGCAGGCGCCGGGGCCGCTCACCACCTGCTACACGCTCAGCGTCGACGAGCCGGCGGCCATGGCCGCGGCGGCACGGGACGTGGTGGCGCGCCACCCGTTGCTTAAGATGAAGCTGACCGGCGAGGGCGACCTGGAGCGTGTGCGCGCCGTGCGCGCGGCGGCTCCGGCGGCGCGATTGGTGGTCGACGCCAACGAGGGCTGGACGCTTGGCCACCTCGACCGCTTCGCGCCTGAGTTCGCGGCACTGGGCGTCGAGTTGATCGAGCAGCCGCTGCCGGCGGGCCAGGACGAGGCGCTGCGCGGCGTGCGGTGCCCGGTGCCGCTCGGCGCCGACGAGTCCTTCCACGGGCTGGACAGCCTGGAGCGGCTGAAGGGCCTCTACCAAGTCGTCAACGTCAAGTTGGACAAGACCGGCGGGCTGACCGAGGCGCTGGCCGTCAAGGCAGCGGCCGAGGCGGCGGGGTTCGGCCTGATGGTCGGCTGCATGGTGGCGACGTCGCTGGCGATGGCGCCGGCGGTCCTGCTGGCGCAGGGGGTATCCTTCGTCGATCTGGACGGGCCGCTTCTGCTGGCCGAAGATCGCGTGCCGGGGCTGCGCTACGACGGCGCGCTCGTCCATCCGCCGGAACCGGACCTATGGGGGTAGCCGCCATGGAAAACCTGCTGCGCCACATTCCGAAGGACGTTCCCGACGAGCTGATCTTCACGCTGGCCGAGAGCGACACCGTGCGCATCGAACGCATCGTCTCCTCCGGCCAGTCCTCGCCCGAGGGGTTCTGGTACGACCAGGAGTGGGACGAGTTCGTGCTGGTCGTCCAGGGTGCCGCCGGCCTGGAGATCGACGGCGAGCCGGAGCGGACGCTGAAGCACGGTGACTGGCTGGTCATCCCCTCGCACGTCCGTCACCGCGTCACCTGGACCCAGGCCGACCCGCCCACCGTGTGGCTGGCCGTGCACCACCGGCCGAAGGTGGGGGCCTGACCCGCGCGTCCGGCGCTTGCCGCGCCGGGAATATCAGGTCAAGCTCACGTTCCCGCGTTTCCGCCGGATCCGCCCCAACGGAGTCCTCATGTCCGTCCGCACCCTTGCCGCCGCGCTGTTCGCCGCCCTTTCGTTCAGCCTGTCGGCGCAGGCCGGCCCGCTGCCGGACGGCTTCGTCCACCTGCGCGCCGTGGACCCGACCATCGTGCAGGAGATGCGCTACTACGGGCCGCACAACTTCATCGGCAGGCCGATCGACGGCTACCATGCCCCGGAGTGCATCCTCACCCGCCCGGCGGCCGAGGCGCTGGCCAAGGTCAACGCCGAGCTGACGGCGTCCGGCCTGCGGCTCAAGGTGTTCGACTGCTACCGCCCGCAGATGTCGGTGGACCACTTCGTGCGCTGGAGCAAGGAGGTGGCCGACCAGACGATGAAGACCGCCTTCTACCCGGAGGTGAACAAGGCAGACTTCTTCAAGCTGGGCTACGTGGCGGAGAAGTCCGGCCATTCGCGCGGCAGCACGGTGGACGTCACCGTCATCCCCGCCGACGCCCGCGCGCCGGAGACCTATGTGGACGGCAGGACGGCGCTGGCCGATTGCCGCGCCCCCTACACCCTGCGGTTCCGCGACAACGGGCTGGACTTCGGCACCGACTACGACTGCTTCGACCCCAAGTCGCACCCGGACAGCGCGGCCGTCAGCCTCGTCGCCCGCCACAACCGCGCCATGCTGGCCGAGCTGATGGGCAAGCACGGCTTCAAGCCGCTGCCGGAGGAGTGGTGGCACTTCACCCTGCGCGACGAGCCGTTCCCGCAGACCTTCTTCAACTTCCCCGTCGTGGCGCCGCAGGGCGCCCCGGCACCCTGAGGTCACATGACGCTGCTGCCCTACGGACGCAACGCGCCGCTGCTGGCGCTGGCCCAAGCGTTGTACTCCACGTCGCTGATGATCACGGTCACGCTGGCCGGCCTCGTGGGGGCGCAGCTGGCGCCGTCGCCGGCGCTGTCCACGCTGCCGCTGGCGCTGATGATGATCGGCAACATCGCCGTCGCCGGGCCGGTGTCGCTGCTGATGCAGCGCTTCGGCCGGCGCGCCGGCTTCACGCTGGGCGGCGGGGCGGCGGCGCTGGGCGGCATCGTCTGCGCCTACGCCGTGGTGTGGGGCAGCTTCGCGCTGTTCTGCGCCGGTACGGCGCTGGTCGGCGTGTTTCAGGCGGCGTCCATGTACTTCCGGCTGGCGGCGGCCGATGGCGTGGCGCCGGAGCGGCGCGGCGGGGCGGTGTCGATGGTGCTGACCGGCGGCATCCTGGCGGCGCTGATCGCGCCGACGCTGACGCTGTGGACCAAGGACTGGTGGGCGCCGATCCCCTTCGCTGGGTCCTTCCTGGCGCTGTCCGTCCTCGGCCTCGCCACGCTGGTGCCGGTGGCGGTGCTGGCCGAGCATCGCGGCCCCGGTGGCGGGACGGGCGGCGGTGGGCGGCCGATGGGGGTGATCGTCCGCCAGCCGATCTTCATCGCCGCGGCGGCCAACGTGGCGGTGGGGCAGGGCGTCATGATCCTGGTCATGCACGCGACACCGCTGGCCATGGTCGGCTGCGGACTCACCGTCGGCGACGCGGCGGGCGTCATCCAGTGGCACGTGCTGGGCATGTACGTGCCCTCCTTCCTGACCGGGCGGATCATCAACCGGACCGGCGCCGCGCCGGTGGCGGCGCTGGGGGCGGCCGTGCTGGCGGCGAGCGCCACGGTGTCCGCCTGGGACCAGTCGCTGCCGTTCTTCCAGGCCGGGCTGGTGCTGCTGGGCATCGGGTGGAACTTCATGTACGTCGCCGGCACCACCATGCTGACGCAGTCCCACACCGCCGAGGAGCGCGGGCGCGTCCAGGGCATGGCGGAGATGGCGGTGGCGGCCACCGGGGCGGTCGCCAGCTTCGCGTCCGGCGGGCTGATCAGCCAGATCGGCTGGACCGCCGTCAACGTCGGCATGGTGCCGCTGCTGGCGCTTGCCATCGCCGCCACGCTCTGGCACCTCACGCAAAGCGCGCGGCTGAAGGCGGCCTGACCTACGCCAGCGTTTCCTAGGCCAGCGTTTCCTAGGCCAGCGTCTCCTAGGCCAGCGTCGCCTCGGCCCGCATCGCCAGCTCGCCGGCCGGGCCGGTGACCCACAGGTCGACGCGGTCGCCGTCCGGATGGCCGTTCAGCGTGAAGGGCGCGGTGTCGAACACCGGCGCCATGGCGCGGTACCAGAAGCCGACGATCGCGGCGTCCGGCCGCGCCCGGCGCACGAGGTCGAGCAGCAGCGTCGCCATCAGCGGCCCGTGCACCAGCAGGCCGGGATACCCCTCCTCCTCGGCCGCGTAGGGGCGGTCGTAGTGGATGCGGTGGCCGTTGAAGGTCAGCGCCGAATAGCGGAACAGCATCACCGGGCTGGGGTGCACGGTGCGCGTCCACGCGGCGTCCGTGGGCGCCGGCTCCAGTGTCGGGGCCGGCGCGCCGGGCTCGTCATGGTCGCGGTAGACGATGTCGTGCTCCTCCACCAGCGCCGTGCCGCCCCGCACAGCACCGATGGTGTGGCGGACCTGGACGAAGACCAGCTCGCCCGTGCGGCCCTGCTTGACGCGCACGTCGGCCACCTCCGACAGGCGTTCGGCGGTGTCGCCGACGCGCAGCGGGGCCAGGAAGGTCAGGCGCCCGCCGGCCCACATCCGCCGCGGCAACTGCACCGGCGGCAGGAAGCCGCCGCGCAGCGGGTGCCCGTCCGGCCCCAGCCGGGTGAGCGGCGTGGCGTCCAGGAAGTACAGCCAGTGGCCGCCCGGCGGCACGGCGTCGCCCATGACGGGCGGCGCCTCGTCGCCCAGCGTGGCGGCGAGCGCGGCGAGCGGCCACGGCACCAGGATGTCCGTTCGCCGCTCGCTGCGGCCGATCCAGGCGCGGAGGGAGTCGGCGTTCGCCACGGCTCAGCGCGCCGTGGGCGAGACGTCGCCCGAGGAGACGGAGGCCGGGACGTACGGCTCGGTCTCCAGGCCGTTGACCTTGGCGGCCATGATGAAGTCGTTCTCGTGCAGGCCGTTGATCTTGTGCGTCCAGAACTTCACGGTGCAGTAGCCCCAGCCGTGGATGATCTCGGCGTGGTGGCCTTCCTCCTCGCACAGGTTGCCGACACGCACGGCGAAGGCCTGCGCCTGCCGGAAGTCGCCGAACTTGAAGGTGCGCACGAGGTGGTCGGGGTTCTCGGCGAGGCTCCAGCCCGGCACCTGCACGAGGTATTCCTGCGCCATGGCGCGCTCCATCGGCGGGATGCCGCCGCGGCACGGCTCGCACTTGCCGCTGGCGAGGTCGCACGCGGGGCCGCCCTGCTCGGGTTCGCCGGTCATCGCTTCTCTCCCGGATTGGTCTTGTGGGTTCTGCAAGAATGCTAGGGGGCGCGGGGCGGTTCGGCAACCCGCCCCATCGGTCGGGTCGGCCCGGCAAATGTAGCCGGATGCAACGCCATGCAACACCCCGGAGGGGAGTGTTTCATTCCGCCTCCCGAGGCCGACGCCCGGCCTGTGCTCGGAAAGGCTGCGTTGAGGACGAACGTTGACTGCCACGTTGCCATCCATCATCGCCTCGTTTACCTTGCGGCGAAATCAAGTAGCTGTGTAGCGACAGGCCGGATTTTTCCTGCACTCTCTAGACGGCAGTGGAAGAACCAGGGTTCTGCTGGAGAAAAAAGTGCATATCAGCAAGGTTACTGGACCGTTTTCTCCGGTCGAGCATAGTGATTACAGGCGGGATATCGATGGCCTGAGGGCGGTCGCGGTTCTGTCTGTTGTGGCGTTTCATGCGTCACCACTGAATTTTCGCGGAGGTTTCGTTGGCGTCGACATATTTTTCGTCATTTCCGGATTTCTGATATCGTCCATCATCATGAATGGGCTGCTTCGGGGCAGCTTCAGCTTCGCCGATTTTTACGCGCGCCGGATCAAAAGGATATTCCCCGCCCTCATCGTCGTCGTCGCCGGTACGTATGCCCTGGGATATTTTATCTTCCTCCCGGACGATTACAGGAATTTCGGCAAGCACATCGTTTCCGGCGCTGCATTCATCTCGAACATCACGCTGTGGAGCGAGGCCGGGTATTTCGACCGCGCGGCGGAAACGAAGCCGCTTCTGCATCTCTGGTCGCTTGGCGTTGAAGAACAGTTCTACATCCTGTTCCCGGCCCTTCTTTATGTTTTTCACAGGCTGAAGGTCGGGCTGATCTGGCCGATTACGCTTGGCCTGATCGCGTCGTTCGCGGTTAACATCGGGACGGTGCATTCGAGCCCGGCGGCCGCCTTCTTCTCGCCCGCGTCCCGCTTTTGGGAGTTGCTGGTCGGTGGGCTGCTCGCCTATCTGACCGTGCACCGGGCCGAGGTCCTTCCGCAGCGCGCGATGGTGCGCAACACCCTGTCGTTCATCGGCCTGGCGCTGCTCCTGGCCGCCATGGTCCTGACGGACAAGAGCAAGGCGTTTCCCGGCTGGTGGGCGGTGATGCCCACCACGGGCGCGGCCCTGATGATCGCCGCGGGGCCTCAGGCCTGGGCAAACCGCTGGATTCTCGGGAACCGGCTGGCGGTGTGGATCGGCCTGATCAGCTATCCGCTGTATCTCTGGCACTGGCCGCTGCTGTCGCTGGCGTCCATCGACGCGATCGGGGAGCCGCCGACGCGGCTGGTCCGATTCGGGGCGGTGGGCGCCTCCATCCTGCTTGCCTGGCTGACCTACCGGTTCGTCGAGATTCCCATCCGCTTCACCCCCCACCGCAGCGCCTGGAAGGTGGCCGCGCTGTGCGCGACCATGGCGTCCGTGGGGGCCGTCGGCTTCGTGACCTACCGCTCGGACGGGCTCAGCTTCCGGTACCCGACGCTGATCGCCGACCTCATCACCGGAAATTTCAACCGCTGGCCGACGATCCCGCTCACCGAAAAGTGCTTCCTCAACCCCGATGAAGGCGACTCGCGGTTCGGCGCCTGCACCGAGCCGGGCAAGCAGCCCCTGATGTACATCTGGGGCGATTCGCATTCCGGCATGCTGGCCAACGGCCTGATGCTGTACCGGCAGCAGCATGAGATCGGCCACAGGGTCGCCGTCTACACCGCAAGCGCGTGCCCTCCCTTGCTGGACTACGACCAGAACAGCAGACCCCTGTGCCGGTCCGTCAACGACGCCAACTTCCGCCGGATCAAGGAGTTGCGCCCCGACGTCCTGGTCATGAGCGCCTTCTGGATGCCGGACAACCTGACGCCGCTCGGAGACACGCTGGAGCGGCTGAAGGCCATCGGCGTGAAGCGCATCATCGTCGTCGGGTCGCCGCCGGCCTGGAAGGACGACCTGCCGAAGGTGCTGTTCGCCTATTACAGGCAGGGAGGCGGGAAGCAGATGCCGCCCGCGCGGATGATGTTCGGGCTGCACGAAGACAGGCTGGACTTCGACCGTCTGGTCCGCTCGGTCGCGGAACGGCACGGCGTCACCTACATGTCGGCGATGGACATGCTGTGCACCGAAGAGGGCTGCCTGACCCGGTACGCGGACAAGGCGTCCGCGCTGACGGGCTTCGATACGGTCCATCTTTCCCTGCCGGCCGCCGAACGGCTGGCGGAGCGTCTGATCGAGCAGACCGGAGCGAATTGACCGGAGCGAATTGACGGGAGTGCCATCGCATCGGGACGGTGGAGGTGCCGCGCGGGCTCGGCTATACGGGCTGGGGGCGTGGACCCCTTGGCCCTTTCGCCTGTTTCGGCAGGCAGACCGTCGCAGCGGAACCGAGCGATGACCGAATTGCCCTTCGTCGACTACCAGTATCCCTCCCGCCCCGCCGGGGAGCGCCGCCTCGCCATCGTCGGCGAGGCGCCGGGGGCCGAGGAGGTGCGGCAGGGCATCCCCTTCGCCGGGCGCAGCGGCAAGCTGCTGGACGAGAACCTGCACGCCGCCGGCATCGACCGCGCCCAGGTGCTGGTCGCCAACGTCTTCCGCCGCCAGCCGCCGGGCAACAAGGTCGGCCACTTCTTCGCCTCGCGCACCCGTGCGCGCAAGGAGGGGCGCGGCATCGACGAGCGCTGGGGGCCGTTCGGCACGTCGGACTGGGTGCTGGCGGAGTTCTCCGCCGACGTCGAGCACCTGCAGCGCACGCTGACTGAATATGCCCCGGCGGTGATCGTGGCGCTGGGCCGCACGCCGCTGTGGGCGCTGACCGGGCTGAACGGCATCATGCAGCTGCGCGGCACCGTGCAGCCCAGCCGTCTGGTGCCGGGGGCCGAGGTGGTGCCGACCTTCCACCCCAGCTACATCCTGCGCGGCCAACTGGTCGAGCAACCGACCTTCCTGGCCGACCTGCGCCTTGCGGTGGCGCGGCTGGAAGGGTGAAGACGTGATCCTGCGGGAGCGCCGTAGGTTGGCGCCAAGCGCCGGCCTACGATTTCTGGGGCGTCACGGCGGTGGTGAACAGGGCGCGGGCGTGCGTGGCGGCGTTTTCGGCGCGCTCCGGCGCGCCGGCGCACAGGCCGCACAGGTCGGAGGCCACGGCCAGCAGCTTGGACCGGATGTCCGGGTTGTCCAGGTGCAGCAGGCGGATCAGGGCGTTCGCGCGCTCGGCGCGCTCGCTGATCCAGGCGGCGGGTTCCTGCCGGACGCAGATCTCGCAGCCCAGATCCACCACGGGATCCGCTATGGCCGCGGCCGAATCGGCGGCCGCCGGACCGCGCGCGGGCGGTTCGTACTCGATGCTGCCGGTCATGGCGTCCCCTGGTTACAGCGGCGCTTCCGGATCTGAACGCTCCCATGTCGCCATTCCCGCCTTCGCGGAAATGACGGTGCAGGGGGATTCGGATCTTTCGGAAAATCGCGCCGACGGCCTATGCCGTTGGTTCAGGGTTATGTTCGCACACAACCATTCGCGCGTCAAATGGTCGCAATGGTGCGATCCAGCGAAGACTCGCCGGGTCGCCACGTCCGGGCATTGCATATAAGGGTATGTAATTGCCGGGCGCTCAGCGCCCCAGCGTTTCGACGAGGCCGAGGAAGGCCGGCAGCGGGTGGGTGATGACGTAGGTGGGGATGGGGGCGAGGTAGTCGCGCATCCGCCCCTTTTCGGTGAAGCGCTTGCGGAAGCGGGAGTGGGCGAAGAACGGCCCCAGCTTCGGCACGATGCCGCCGGCGATGTAGACGCCGCCGCGCGCGCCCAGCGTCAGCGCCAGGTTGCCGGCAACGGTGCCGAGCATGGCGCAGAACATCTCCACCGCCTCCACGCAGTGCGCGTTGGAGCCGTCGAGCGCCGCCGCGGTGATGTCCGCCGGAGTCAGCGGCGGCGGCTCGCGCCCGTCCAGCACCATCAGCGCCTCGAACAGGTTGACGAGGCCGGGGCCGGAGATCACGCGCTCCGCCGAGACGTGGTCGAATTTCTTGCGCAGCTGGGCCAGCACGGCGCTCTCGCGGTCGCTGACCGGCGCCATGGTGGTGTGGCCGCCCTCCCCCGACAGCGCCGTCCAACCCGCCGGGCCGGGCACGAGGCCGGAGGTGCCGAGCCCGCTGCCCGGACCGATGACGCCGACGACGGCGCCCGGCACCGGGCTGCCCTCGCCGATCTGCTGGCGGTCGGATTCGCCCAGGCGCGGCACCGACATGGCGACGGCGGTGAAGTCGTTGATCACCTCCAGCCGTTCCAGCCCCAGGGCCTGCCGCACGGTGGAGATGGTGACGCCCCAGGGCAGGTTGGTCATGGTGATGCGGTCGCCGGTGATCGGGCCGGCGATGCAGAAGGCACCGTCGCGCGGGCGCGGGCCGGTTGCGGCTGCGGTGCGCAGGTAGGCGTCGGCCGCCGCCTCCAGCGAGGGGAAGTCGGCGCAGCGGTAGATGCGGGAATCCCGCACGCCGGTGCCGTCCATCAGGCCGAAGCGGGCGTTGGTGCCGCCGATGTCGGCGACGAGGACGGGCGAATCGGCGGCGGGGCTGGCGGTCATGCGTAGGGCGCTCGGGTCAGGGCGTTGACGAAGGTTTCCCGCCACCGCGTGATGTCGTTGCGGCGCAGGGTGCGCATCATGGCGGCGTGGCGCTCCCGCCGTTCCTCCAGCGGCATGGTGAGCGCCCGCTGCAGCGCATCCGCCATCCCTTCGATGTCGAAGGGGTTGACGATCACCGCCTCGGTCAGCTCCCGCGCCGCACCGGCGAATTCGGACAGCACCAGCACGCCCGGATCGTCGGGATTCTGGCACGCCACGTATTCCTTCGCCACAAGGTTCATGCCGTCGCGCAAGGGGGTGACGAAGCCGACGTTGGCCTGCCGGTAGAAGCCGGCCAGGATGCGGCGGCCGAAGCTCTTGTTCAGATAGCGGATCGGCACCCAGTCGAACTCGGCGAAGCGGCCGTTGACGCGGCCGGACAGTTCCGACAGTTCGCGGCGGATGGCGATGTATTCCGGCACGTCCTCGCGCGACGGCGGGGCGATCTGCAGGAAGGACACGCGGTTGCAGTGCTCGGGATAGCTTTCCAGCAGCTGCTGGAACGCCTCGAACCGGTGCGGCAGGCCCTTGGAGTAGTCGAGCCGGTCGACGCCGATGATCAGCCGCCGGCCCACCAGGCTCTCGCGCAGCCGCTCGGCGTGGCGGGAGCGGGCGGTGGTCTGCGCCAGGCTGGCCAGCGGTTCGGTGTCGATGCTGATGGGGAAGGCGCGGACCAGCAGCGTGCGGCCGAAGGCGCGGACGCGGCAGCCGCCCTCGGCCGGCGCATCCTCGACCTCGCCGCGCTCCTCGTAGCGGATGTAGTTGAGGAAGCAGCGCAGGTCCGTCTCGGTGTGGAAACCGACGAGGTCGTAGGCGCACAGCTCGCGGATCAGCTCGCGGTGGTTGGGCAGAACGCGCAGCACCTCCGGCGCGGGGAAGGGCGTGTGCAGGAAGAAGCCCATGCGCTGGGTGCAGCCCATCTCGCGCAGCCGCTCGCCGAACGGGATCAGGTGGTAGTCGTGCACCCAGATCATGTCGTCCGGCGCCAGCAGCGGCGCCAGCCGGTCGGCGAAATAGGCGTTGACCCGCTGGTAGCCCTCGCGCGTGCGGCGGCTGACCGAGAACAGGCCGACGCGGTAGTGGAACAGCGGCCACAGCGTCTGGTTGGCGAAGCCGTTGTAGTATTCCTCATAGTCGCGGCGGCCGAGGTCGACGGTGGCGTAGGTGAGGCGGCCGACGTCGGTGCGGTTCGGCTCGCCCTGCGATTCCCCCTCGACCACGGTGCCGCTCCAGCCGAACCAGATGCCGCCGGTCCGCTTCAGGGCGGCCAGCACGGCGACGGCGAGGCCGCCGGCGGCCTGCTTGCCCTCGTCGATCGGGGCCACGCGGTTGGACACGACGACCAGTCTGCTCACGGTGGGGGCCTCCCGTTTTCGAAGGGGGTGTGGCCGCGACCGGACAGGGTCGGCAGCGGGGCGCGGCCGGCACGTCGCAAGAACGGCCACCCCGCCGGGTAGGTTCCCTGCGGATGGGCAACCTTGAGCGGTGCGTCGTGCGCGACCCAGCCATGACGTGGCTGTGGAGGGGGCCGTATGGGGTTGTCCGCACGGCCGCATGGGCCCAGGTCATACACCGCGCTGGGCATACGGGGAAATGCGCCGGACCGGCTATGCCCGCGGCGCCAGCCGGGCCGTTCGACCCCGCCGTTGGTCGCCGTCCGTTGTGCATCGCAACATGACTTAGGCCATATGGTAGCGACTCGGCACCCAATGCCCTCGCCTAACGCATTGGATCGAAAGAGAAAGCATTTTCCCCTTGATCCCGGACCACCTCACGATCATATTGTGCAGTGCGACATCGGTCGTGTCTGCGATGCGGACGGTGTCGTAACGCACTTCTTGGGCGTTTCCTCCCTAGACTCGGGCCGCGGGATCTTCCCGCGGCCTTTTTTCTTGTCCGGAGCCCGGATGGGGAAGGGGATGGGGATGGGGATGGGGAAGGGGACGGTCAGCGCCCGCTCAGGGACCGGGCGTCGAGGCGGCCGAGCAGGAGCATCAGCTCCGCCATGTGTTCGGCCAGCACCGGCAGGAAGGGCAGGCGGGCGAGGTTCGCCTCGTCCATGTAGAGGTCGCGGTTCAGTTCGATCTGCAGCGCGTGCACGCCCAGCCGGGGACGGCCGTAGTGGCGGGTGGTGAAGCCGCCGGCATAGGGGGTGTTGCGGCTGACGATGTAGCCCTTGGCGCGCAGCAGGCGTTCCGCGGCGTCGGTGACGGCGGGCGCGCAGGCGCTGCCGAAGCAGTCGCCCAGCACCATGTCGACGCGCCGGCCGTCGCGCTCGCGGTCTCCGGCGCCGCCGGACGGCATGGAGTGGCAGTCGAGCAGGATGCAGCGGCCGAAGCGGGCGGTGGTGGCGTCGATCAGCCGGCGCAGCGCCGCGTGGTAGGGGTGGTAGAACCGGGTCACCCGCTGGGCCGCCTCGGCGAAGCGCAGCTTGTCGCGGTAGATCTCCTCGCCGTTGGCGACGACGCGGGCGATGGTGCCCAGCCCCGCCGCCACGCGTGGCGAGCGGGTGTTGACGTAGGCCGGCAGTGAATCCGCGAACATGTCCGGGTCGAGTTCGAACGCCTCGCGGTTGGCGTCGAGGAAGGAGCGCGGGAAGAGCGCGCGCAGCAGCGGCGCGCCGTGCGCGGGTGCCGAAGCGAAGATCTCGTCGACGAAGGCGTCCTCGGACTTGCGCAGGGTCTGCCCGTCCAGCCGGGCGGCGGCCAGGAACGCGGGCGGGTAGTGCCGCCCGCTGTGCGGCGAGGCGACGACCAGCGCCAGGGCCTGGTCCGGCGGCGCCTGGATCTCGAACACCTGGTCGGCGCCGGCCGTGGCGTTATCGAAGTGCGCGTCCATGATCCCAGTGATGTAGTCGACGAGCCCCGTGCTGTCACGCCGGACCATCGTTGCTCCCGGCCGTTACGCCCGGCCTACAACAGCCGGACGGGGGCGGCGGTCCGCGGCCGGCGAGGGGAAATGGCGAGACTGCAAAAAAATGAACGGAGGGGGTTGCGTGCCCTGGCGGATGTTGATATACCCCGCGCCACGCCAGCCGGGCGGACACGAGACGCCGGGCCAGCCGGGCGCGTAGCTCAGCGGGAGAGCACTACGTTGACATCGTAGGGGTCACAGGTTCAATCCCTGTCGCGCCCACCATGAAGGCCAGCAACCTCGACGGGTTGCTGGCCTTCGCCCGTTCTGGGGCTTGGCCATCCGCCGGCGGGCCGCGGCCGGCCGGCACGACCGGCAAGGCGCGGGCGTTGCCGCATTCCGGCGCCAAATCCTTCAGCGCCGCCTTGTGGGTGGACCGTGCACGCCGTGAACGCACGAATCCATATATGGTATATTCTTGCCCGGTCGGACGGTCGACCCGTCGCGTGAGGAAGGAGACGTGGCAATGGCCGCTGCCGTGGAGAGCGAAGGCGCCCGCACCATAGGCTCCTGGCTTCGTGCATGGCGAAAGGCCGCGGGCCTGAGGCAGGAGGACCTGGCGGCCGAGATCGACGTCAAGCAGGCCAGCATTTCGCGTTGGGAAAAGGACGTCGTCCAGCCGAATGTCGAGGACCTGAACAGGCTGTACGCGCTGTTCAAGGGCAAAGGACTGAGCGTCGCTCCGCCGCCGGTGGTGAACGGGGCGGACAGGGAGGAAGCGCCTCTGCTGGGGGCGATCCGGCAAGGCGGCGTCGTCCGCCGCGGAGCCGCGGATCAGGAGCGCGTGGCAGCCCGGCAGGCCCCGGACGACCGGCCGCTGGTGGCCTATCGCATTGACACCGACGCACTGACGCCGTTCGGCAACGGCTGGCTGGTGCTGGCGCACGACCACAAGGCCGGATCCAACCCGGCGGAGTGCCGTGACAAGCTGTGCGTCGCCGCCGACGAACGGCATGGCACCGTGCTCGGCTGGCTGCGCGCCGTGCGCGGCGGCTATGTGCTGGAACGCATCAACGCGTCCACCATTCCCCTCGATTCCCTTCTGTGGGTGGAGAAGGTGGTGGAGATCAGGCCGACGTAGCCGGCCGAGGCAGCACCGGGAGCCGAAAGGTCCGCCGGCTCGATCCCCTCCGCCGCGAACCGTTCCAGCGCGGCGGGCATGCCGCACCAGCGAGCGTGCCGCACACGATCCCGGCTCGGGCCGGAACCATGGCAACACAGGCACCGGACGAGGCGCCCGCCGCGCGGGTCCGGGTCGTCGCCTTCCCGCATCCACCCGCCGTTCCTCGCCAGACTGTCGAAACAACGCTGCATGGCACTGCGCCTCGCGGTTCAGGGGTGTTGTTGCGGCTTTTATTCTACAAATAGGACTATGAGCCTGGAAAAATGGGCTGTCAAGGCGGGGGTGCAAAGTCCCGCTCAACCGTCGTTCGCCCTGCGCGCAGGGTGCCAGTCGCTATGGGAGGGAAGGCAAGCCGCAACCCCGGCGGTGGATTCAATACGCGTGGTGGATTCGAATAGCGATGTTCTGGTCTTGTTCCGCGGTATACCTGCGCGCTATATGCGCATATAGTATATTTGTGTACGTGCCAGCGATGGAGATACGATCGTGGCGAAGGGAACCAAGGACAGGAGAGACCGGCGTGTCGGCCCCGGGCGGCCCTTCACGCCGGGCCAGGACGTGCCGGTCACGAGGGATCAGGCGCTGCAAACCACCACGCCGGAGCGCCTGGGCCACTCCGCCCATGTGGTGGAAGCGCGCGACGCCACGGACGGCGGTGCGCCGCCATCCCTTGGCGTCCGGGTGCTGGACGCGTGCCCGCTGGACGCCTACCGGCGGCGCGGCGTGCTCGATTCGCGTCAGCACGATGCCGGGGCGTGGCTGGCGCGGTGTTTCCGCAAGGCCGTGCATCAGCCGTCCATGACGACGTGCTATGGCGAGCGCCTGGGCGGCGGTGGCGGCGCCGATCCGATGCTGGATGGCCGGAACACGCTGTGGCGGGTCCTTCTGGCCAGCGGATTGGCCACCAAGGCGGCCAAGGGAACCGCGGCCGGTGGTGGCGACGCCTTGCGGGACTCCGGCGCCGGCATGGCACTCACGCCCACGGGGGTGGTGGCCATCAACGTGTGCGGCATGGAGGAATGGGCCGGCGGCACCCGCAACCTTGCAAAGTTGCGCACCGCCCTGGACGCGCTGGCCGATCACCTGCGGATCGGCCAGGAAACAGGCGCCGTCCCACGGGGCCAGGGCGCCGGTGCAGATCGTCGATAAGAATATGTTCGTATTTTCGGTTGACACATAGGCATGTTTTCCGGTAACTCTTGCATACCGTGGCGCTTCGTGTCGCAGCCGCAGCCGGAACCCCCGCTCTGGAACGAGAGCGGGGGTTTTCGTTTGGGCATCCCGCTTCCCCGCACCCGGCCGCGACGCCGCCACGCCCCGTCACACCACCCCCCGTCACACCACGACGAGATGAACGCCATGCACCCCAGAACCGTCATCCGCCACGCGCTGGTGGCCCACCTGGGCCAGCCGCTGCCGGACACCGATCCGCCGTCCTACCGCACCGCCGCCGGGGACAGGGTGTACGCCGCCCGCTCCGCGCCGGTGCCGTCGGACGGCCTGCCGTGCCTCGCCGTGCACACCGGCGAGGATGTGCGGGACGCCAGTGCCCCGGCGAACGCGGAAGGCCCGGAACGGCGCCTGCTCACCATCGTGGTGGAGGGCGTGGTGGAGGGCTCGGCCCCCGGCGCGAACGCGGACGACGCGGCGGATGCCCTGGCGCTGGAGGTGGAAAGCGCGGTGCGCGCCGACCCCACGCTGGGCGGCCTCGTCGAGGGCATCCGGCTGGAAAGGACGGCGACGGCGGCGACGGGCAGCGGCGATGACCAGACGGTCGTCGCCAAACTGACCTTCGGCGCCGTCTACTACGCGCACCTGCCGGCCGGGGACGGGCCGCCGCCGCCCACGCAGCTCTACGGTTCCTGGGAGCCGAACACCGGCCCGGCCCACCTGGACGACTACCAGCGGATCGAGCAGGGCCAACTGCCGGAGGTGCGGTGATGACCCCGGAGTTCGTAGACCTGGAGCGCCGCGTCGCCAACGTGGTGCACTTCGCCACCGTGGAGGCCGCCGACTACGCCAAGGCCCGCGTGCGGGTGCGCATCGGCCCCAACGTCACCGCGTGGCTGCCCTGGGCCGCCGCGCGGGCCGGCGGCGATCGCTCCTGGCATCCGCCGGAGGTGGGGGAACAGGTGGTCCTCGCCGCACCCTGCGGGGACCTGAACCAGGCGGTGGTGCTGGGCTCCGTCTATCAGGCGAAGCACGCCGCACCGGGCGACCGGGCCACCGTCTCCCGCACCGTGTGGGAGGACGGGGCCGTCCTGGAATACGACCGCGCGGCGCACGCCTACACCCTGGACGTGCCGGCCGCCGGCACCATCACCCTGCACCTGGGGGCGGCCCGGGTGGTGCTGACGAACGACGGCGTCGCGCTGGAATGCGGCGGCTCCCGCCTGTCCGTCACGCCGGACGCGATCACGCTGGCCGCCCCCGCGGTGGGCATGTCGGCGGGCGGGGGGAGCGGCACGGCCACGCTGGCCGGCAACTTCCGCATGCAGGGCCAGTTGGCCGTGACCGGCGACGTGTCGGCCAGCGGCAGCGTCTTGGACGGCGGCGGCAACTCCAATCATCACAGCCATTAGGCCACCACTCACACTAGCGGAGACCCCAATGCTGGGCATGGACGCCGCGACCGGCCGCCCGCTGGGCGGGCTGGCGCACCTGCGCCAATCCATCCGGGACATCCTGACCACCCGCACCGGCACGCGCGTCATGCGGCGCGACTACGGCTCGGACCTGCCGAACCTGGTGGACCGGCCGATGAACCCGGCGCTGGCCGTGGACCTCTACGCCGCCACCGCCAAGGCGCTGCGGCGGTGGGAGCCGCGCCTCCTTCTCACCCGCGTCCGCATCGCCCAGGCCCGGCCGGGCCGGGTGGAACTGTCGCTGGAAGGCATTTACCGGCCGGACGGTCAGCGCGTGACCATGGACGGCATCGTTGTGGAGTAGGCAATGCCCGCGATCGACCTTTCCCAGCTCCCCGCCCCGACGGTGGTGGAAGCGCTGGATTTCGAGACCATCCTGGCCGCCATGCGCGCCGACCTGCAGGCCCGCTGGCCCGAATTCTCCGCCGCCGTCGAGAGCGACCCGGTGATGAAGGTGCTGGAGGTGGCCGCCTACCGCGAGCTGCTGCTGCGCCAGCGCGTGAACGACGCGGCGCGGGGCGTGCTGGTGGCGACCGCCGCCGGCGCCGACCTGGACAACCTGGGCGCGCTCCTGAACGTGCGGCGGCTGGTGGTGACGCCGGCCGACCCCGCCGCCAATCCGCCGCGCGCGGCGGTGCTGGAGGACGACGCCCGGTTCCGCCAGCGCATCGTCCTGGCGCTGGAGGGCTATCCGACGGCCGGCGCCACCGGCGCCTACCGGTTCCACGCCCTGTCCGCCACGGCCGACGTGAAGGACGTGGCGGTGCGCAGCCCCTATCCCGGCAAGGTCCGGGTGGTGGTGCTGTCGCGTGCCGTCGGCGGGGCGGCGGACGCCGCGCTGCTGGCCACCGTGCAGGCGGCCCTGTCGGACGAGAAGGTGCGGCCGCTGACCGACAGCGTGGAGGTGGTGTCCGCCGCCGTCGTGCCGTACCGCGTGACCGCCACGCTGCACGTCCAGCCCGGGCCGGACGCGCTGGTGGTGAAGCGGGCGGCGGAGGAGGCCGTGGCCGCCTACGTCGCCGGCCGGCACGCCATCGGGGCGGGGGTGGCGGTGTCCGGCCTGCTGGCCGCCCTGCACCAGCCGGGCTGCCGCACCGTCCGGCTGGCCGAGCCGGCGGCCGACCTGGAGGTGGGGCCGGACTCCGCCCCCTTCTGCGAGGCCGTGACCATCACCGTGGAGGAGGGGTAAATGACCGCGTCCCTTTTGCCCTCCAATGCGACTGTAGCGGAGACGGCGATCGCCGCGACAGCGGGGCGGCTGTCCGCCGTTCCCGTCCCCAACCGGGACCTGTGGAACCCGCAGGCCATCCCCGCCCACCTCCTGCCGTGGCTGGCGTGGTCGCTGTCCATCGGCGAGGAATGGACGCTGGCGACGACGGAGCAGGAACAGCGCGACATGGTCGCGGCGGCCGTCGACCTGCACCGCTACAAGGGCACGCCCTTCGCCGTTCGGCGCGGCCTGCGGGCCGCCGGCTTCCGCGACGCGACCCTGCACGAGGGGGAGCCGGTGCTGCGCCACGACGGCGCGTTCCGGCGCGACGGCACCGAGGATTACAACGTCGGGCGCCGCTGGGCGCTGTTCTCCGTCACCCTGGACCTGGGCAACGACAAGGGGTTCGACGATTCGGTGGCGGCCCGTGCGCGCACGGCCATCGCGGTGTGGAAGAACGCCCGCTCCCACCTGCACCGGATCGAGCTGAAGGCCACGCTGTCGGAGGCGCGGAACGCGCCCCCCGCCGCGGCGCCGGCCCTGCACGTCGGGCTGCATTCGTCCGGCGTCCGCGCGGGCTGGCGCGATGGCACGCACCGCCGCGCGGCGCCCACCCGGTACGTGCGGGACGGGGCGTTCACCTATGGCGCCGGGGTGCGGCGCGACGGCGCCGCCCGCTGGACCGGGCTGCGCTTCGGCCGGCCGCGCGTGCAGGCGATGCTGCACGCCGGCCTTCGGCTGGAGGTGCTGCGCGGGGTGGGGGTGTCGCGGGACGGCGCCATCCGCTTCTCCGGCGTCCACCGGCGCGGCGACACCGGGGCGCTGGACGTGTGGCCGCCCGTCCGGCGCGTGGCGCTGGACGACGCCCGCGCGGCGTGGCCGGAGATCCCCGGCTTCCTGGTCCACCCGGACCCGGCGGCATGGGCCGAAGGGCGGCCGCTGGACGGCCCGGTGTACGGCGCCGCCGTGCGCCGCCATCCGCGCGACGCGTCCTTCCGGCGCGACGGCTCCCGCGCCTTCGGGCCGCTGGAGACGACCTACTACACCCAGCAGGGCAACACCGTCCTTCAGACCGTGTGGGATTACGACACCACGCAATGGGACGGCGACACCACCGAGTGGGACGAGGCGTAGCCCATGACCAGCAACATCGACGTGACGGTGCCGCGTTCCGGGAACGCGGACACCGCCCGGGTGCGCGCGAACTTCGCCACCATCAAATCGGAAGTGCAGGACCTGCAGTCCCGCCTCGCCGGCCTGACGGCGCGGCTGGACGCCGGCATGGAGATGCCAGAGGACGCCGTGCGGCTGGCGCAGCTGGCCCAGGTCGCGCTGTCCGGATCCTACTACCACCTGGCGCACCGCCCGCACATCCCCGCCGGCGCGGAGGATCTGGGGGCGTTGCCGCTGGCCGGCGGGGCGATGACGGGGCCGCTGGCCCTGTCCCGCAACGCCGGCACGGCCATGGAGCCGGTGCCGCTCCAGCAGCTGCAAGGCATGCTGGCGGCGCTGGCGGAGGTGGCGCGCACCGGCCGCTACGCCGACCTGCTGGACCGGCCGGCGCTGGGCACGGCGGCGTCCCGCGACGCAGGCGCGTTCGCCAGCGCCGCACAGGGCGCCAGGGCCGACACGGCGGTGCAGCCGCAGGATCTGGCGCCGGTCGCCACGTCGGGATCCTTCGCCGATCTCGACGGCGCCGTGACGGAGGCGCAGCTGGCCCCGGCGGTGGCGGCCAAGCTCAACAACACGCTGCCCTACAACATCTCCGCCACCCGGCCGCCGGGGGCCGCCGACGACGTGGGCGGCGGGTGGCTGGTCGGTTCCCTGTGGGTCGACGTTCAGGCGGACGAGGCCTACCGCTGCGTCGACGCGGCGTCCGGTGCCGCCAAGTGGGTGAAGACCACGGTGGACGCCACGGAACTGGCGGCGCTGGCCTTCTCCGGCCAGTTCGCCGATCTGGGTGGCAGGCCCACGACGCTGGCCGGCTACGGCATCACCGACGCCGCCCCGATGTCCCACACGGGGGCGGGCGGGGCGGCGCACGCGGCGGCCACGGCGTCCACCGCCGGCTTCCTGTCGGCAGCCGACAAGGCGAAGCTGGACGGCATCGCCGCCGGGGCGCAGGTCAACACCGTCGCCTCGGTCAACGCCAAGACCGGCGCGGTCGTGCTTGCCCACACGGACGTCGGCGCGGCGCCCGCCGTGCACGCCCACGGCGAGGCGACGGCGTCCGCCGCCGGCTTCCTGTCGGCGGCGGACAAGGCCAAGCTCGACGGCATCGCCGCCGGGGCCAACGCCTACGTGCATCCGGCCTCGGGTGTCTCGGCCGGCACTTACCGGTCGGTGACGGTGGACGGCAGCGGCCACGTGACCGGTGGCGGCAACCCCACCACGCTGGCGGGATACGGCATCACGGATGCCGCGCCCGCCGGCCACGTGGGGGCCGGCGGTGCGGCGCACGCGAACGCCACCACCGGCGCCGCCGGTTTCCTATCAGCCGCGGACAAGACGAAGCTCGACGGTATCGCCGCCGGGGCGAACGCCTATGCCCATCCGGCGTCTGGAGTGGCGACCGGGACTTACCGGTCGGTAACGGTGGACGGCAACGGGCATGTGACCGGCGGCACCAACCCCACGACGCTGGCCGGCTACGGCATCACGGACGCCGCCCCGCTGTCCCACGCGGGGGCGGGCGGGGCGGCGCACGCGGCGGCCACGGCGTCCACCGCCGGCTTTCTGTCGGCGGCGGACAAGGCCAAGCTCGACGGCATCGCCGCGGGGGCCAACGCCTACCTGCATCCGGCCTCGGGCGTCGCGGCCGGCACTTACCGGTCGGTGACGGTGGACGGCAACGGCCACGTGACCGGCGGCACCAATCCGACGACGCTGGCGGGATACGGCATCACCGACGCCGCGCCCGTCGGCCACGTGGGAAGCGGCGGCGGGGCTCATGCCGTGGCGACGCAGAGCACGGCGGGGTTCCTGTCGGCCTCCGATAAGGCGAAGCTGGACGGGATGACGCCGGCCACGGCGGCCACGGCGGGCACCCTGGCCCAGCGCGACGCCAACAACAACCTGGCCTCCGGCTCCTTCATCGCCAGCGCGGCGTTCCCGCTCTTCGAATTCCACGAGACCGACGGCGCCGCCAACAACAGGCGCTGGCAGCAGCTCGTCAACGGGCAGCAGATGATCTGGCGCACGCTGACGGACGACGGCTCGGCCGACACGCCGTGGCTGACCGTCAGCCGCAGCGGCGTCGGCGTCAGCTCCATCGCCTTCGGCGGCTCGCTGACGGTGGGGGTGCAGGACGGGCTGATCCTCTCCCGCTCCGCCGGCAACCACCGCCTGCTGAACTGGCGCAGCGGCACGTCCAATCGCTGGCACCTGGGGGCCGACAGCGGGACGGAGGGCGGCTCCAACGCCGGCTCGGCCTTCGTGCTGATGCGCTACAGCGACGCCGGGGCCTACCTGGGCACGCCGATCAGCGTGTCGCGCGCCGGCGGGCTGGTGTCGTTCGAGACGACGCCGGCTGTGGCCGGCAATTACGTCTGGCACGCCGGCAACCTGGGCAACGCCACGACGGCCACCGCCGGGCTGATGTCCGCCGCCGACAAGACCAAGCTGAACGCTCTGGGCAGCGTCGCCTCCGGCGTTCTGCCGCCGGTGAACCAAGCCCCCGCGGCGGGGGCGCTGGGCACCACGAAGACGCCCACGCTCCAGGGCTCCGCCTTCGCCACGGTGGGCAGCGCCGACACCCACGCCGCGTCGCAGTGGCAGATCGCCACCGACGCGGCCTTCACCACCATCGTCTACGACAGCGGCGAGGTAACCACGTGATCACCAAAGGCTATTACGCGTCCCTGCGGGAGCTGCTCGCCACCGGCGACCCCGCCCGCGTCGTCGCCAAGATCGGCTTCGGCACCGGGACGAACCCCGAAGACTTCAACGACACCACCCTGACCAACGCCTTCGTCAAGCCCCTGTCGGGGTTCGAGATGGACCCCGACAACCCGCGCCTGCTGCGCTTCACCTATTCCCTGCTGCGCGGCGAGGCGAACGGCAAGGCCATCACCGAGATCGGCCTCTTCACCGAGGGCGGCACGCTGGTGGCCCGCAAGGTCCGCAGCCCCATCGAAAAGACCCCGGACATGCAGATCGGGGACACCTGGGAACTTCTCGTTTAAGGAGCGCGCCACATGGCCGACCCCAACCACCTCCCGGACGTTGCCGATCCGGGCTTTCCCGCCGTCTATGAACTGGCCGTCGACGATCCGGTCGCCGGCGGCCCGGACGGCGTCGACAACCTGCCGCACAAGAACCTGAAGGAGCGCACCGACTACCTGAAGCGCCGGCTGGAGGCGCAGGCCGCCACGCTGACCGGCGTGGACAACCGGCTGGAGACGCTGGAGGCCAGCTCCGTCGGCTCCGTCGGCCGCGCGCTGCCGCTGTCGTGGGAGCTGTCGGACGAGGGCTTCGACTTCGAGCTGTTCTCCCAGGGCTTCCGCTGGGCGGACATCGCCCCGGTGACGGTCGTGCAGACCGTGGCCGGCGACGAGAGCGTGGACGTGGCCGACACCGCCGGCCTGCAGGCGGGCCGCACCTACGTCATCTACACCGGCACCGGCGTCGGCTACCCGGTGGTGGTGGACGCCATCCTGTCCGCCACGCGCTTCCGCGCGAAGGAGGAACTGGCCGTCTCCCTGTCCGGCGCGACGCTGGCCTGCACGTCCTGGGACGTGCGCGCCGGCTATGCGGTGGCGAAGAACGGCGGCCTGCTGTTCTCCCGCCCGGTGCGGGCGCTGCGCTTCTACGCCGACGCCCGCGTGGTGGTCCGGCGCGACGACAAGGACGGCAAGCTGAGCGTCCAGTACCGCACCGCCGGCACGGCCGGCGCGTGGCTGGACGCCATGCTGGTGAGCACCACCGCCCGCGAGGCCGGCACCCGCGACGAGGAATACGCGCTGTCCGGCGGGTCCATCATCGAGTTACGGGTGGAGGCGGCGCATGGTCCCTCGGGCAAGGACGTGACGGTGCACCACCTTGTGGCCTTCCCCGGCGACACCGCCGGCCGGGCCTGGGAGGTGTCGCAGCCGGTCAACACGACGCCCGCGAACGGCGCCACCAACGTGCTGGCGACGCCGACGCTGCAGGGCAGCGGCTACCGCAGCCTGTACGGCGTGGCCCAGTCGAACGCGGAGTTCCGCGTGGCGACCGAGCAGGACATGACGAACGTGGTGCACGCGGCCGTCGCCGGCAGCGCCACCACCTCCCACGCCATCCCCAACGGCGTGCTGGCGACCAACACCGTCTACTGGTGGCAGGCCCGCTACCGCGACGCGGACGGCACGTGGTCGCCGTGGTCGAAGCCGACCGCGTTCTCCACCGGCGCCATCTTCCGCTACGTCCAGCAGCCGCTGAACACCGCACCCGCCAGCGGGACCAAGAGTGCCTCCACCGTGCCGACGCTGCAGGCGTCCGGCTTCCTGGTGGTGGGCGGCACCGACACGCACGCCGCGTCGCAGTGGCAGGTCGCGACGGACGCGGCGTTCACGGCCATCGTCTACGACACGGGGGAAACCGTGGCCAGCACCAACCACACCGTGCCCGCCAACACGCTGGCGGACCAGACCACCTACTATTTCCGCGCGCGCTACAAGGGCACGGCCCTGGGCCTCTCCCCCTGGTCGGCGCCCACCAGCTTCTCCACGCAGGCCATGCCGGCGGCGCCCACGAACACGGCACCGGCCAACGGCGCCACCGGCGTGACGCTGCCGGTAACGCTGCAATCGTCGGCCTTCTTCATTCCGGGTGGCAACGACACGCACGCCAAGTCGCAGTGGCAGGTGTCCACGTCGGCGGACTTTTCGGCGCCGCTCTACGACAGCGGGGAGGTAGCGGACCTGACCAGCCACAGCGTGCCGGTGGGAGCGGGTGCCACCAGCTACTATTGGCGCGCGCGGCACAAGGGGCTGAACGCCGGATGGGGGGCATGGTCCAGCGTGACCAGTTTCACCACTGCGCAGCCCTCCGGCTCGCAGACCTTCACCACGCCAGGGACCTATACCTTCACCGTTCCGGCGGGGGTGACGTCTCTGTCCGCCGTGGCGGTCGGCGGCGGCGGGGGAGGTAACAACTCCTATGGAACCGGCGGCGGCGGCGGCGGGCTCCGCTACGTCAGCAACCTTGCCGTTATCCCAGGACAACAGATCACGTTGGTCGTGGGAAGTGGCGGTGCGCCAGGGGCAAATGGCGGGTCGTCCTCGCTTGGATCGTTCATCACCGCCTACGGTGGCCAGTGCGGCGGCAATGGCGTCGGCGGCCTGGGTGGTGCCGGCGTTGGCGGTACGGGCGGTGGTACGGGCGGCCAAGGCGGATACAGCATCAACGGTGCAGGCGCATTTGCGGGCGGCGGCGGCGGTGCAGCCGGCTATACGGGAAATGGAGGTCGGGGAGCCGGCTTTGGTCCGTCGAACACTGCGTCCGACGGCTTGCTGGCCACGGCTGGCTCCGGTGGTGGCGGGGCAGGTGGCGAATTCTGCGGCAACGGTGGGCCTTCCAATTACTTCGGTTCCGGTGGTGGCGGCGTCGGCTTGGCCGGACCCGGCGCGAGTGGTGCCATCGCTGGAACCTACGCGCGTGGCGGCGGCGGCGGCGGGGGATCCGGTGGTGCCAATGGTGCAATGCGCGACGGCGCCGGAGCGAACGGATCTGGCGGCGCCTGCGGCGGCGGTGGCGGCGGGAGCACCTACATGTCCACGGGCGGCAGTGGTGGCGCCGGTGGCGTCGCCTTGATTTGGGGACCGGGTGCCGCGTTCTAACGGGAGAAACACATATGTTGTGGGCTCGCATCGACGAATATGGCCGGGCGGCTGAGTTCATCACCTTCGACCCGTCCAACGCCTTTCACCCCGATACGATTTGGGTTCAGGTTCCAGATCTTTACCGGGAGTGGGTGGACACCGAATACATCCAGGCCGAAGGTGGAAGCCTCGCGCCCCCCTCGCTCGACCACCTCAAGCAGCAGGCCAAGGCCCGCGTCGCCGCTCGCCGCTTTATGGCGGAGACCGGCGGGCTCACCCTGCCGGACGGCACCGGGCTGCGCACCGACCGCGAGAGCCAGGCCATGATCGGCAACGCCGTGGCGCTGGCGCAGCTGGAGCCGGACGCCCCGGTGGCGTTCAAGGCGGCCAGCGGGTGGGTGACGCTCACCGGCGCGCAGATGCAGGCCGTCGGCCGGGCGGTGGGCGCGCACGTGCGCGCGTGCTTCGCCCGCGAACAGGCCATCGGCGCGCTGATCGACGCGGCCGACACGGTCGACGAGGTCCTCGCCACGTACGACGCCGAAAAGGACGAGGGCTGGCCGGCGTAAGCGGCCGCAGCACTCCGTCCGACGTTCGGCCCGCCTTCGGCGGGCTTTTTCTTTTCCCGAAAGCCTTGGGAGCACACCGGAATGCCGGAACAGTTTCTCCACGGCGTGGAAGTCGTCGAAATCGACAACGGCCCGCGCCCCATCCGTACCGTGAAATCCTCCATCATCGGTGTCGTCGGCACGGCACCCGACGCGGACGCCGCGGCCTTCCCGCTGGACACGCCCGTGCTGATCGCCGGCAGCCGCCAGGAGGCGGCCAAGCTGGACACCACCGGCGACGGCAAGGGCACCCTGCCGGCCGCGCTGGAGGGCATCTTCGACCAGATCGGCGCCATGGTCGTCGTCGTCCGCGTGGCCG
>Ga0196976_1000192_pt1 | contig 41478 bp, 43 predicted proteins | sample S3v_513CmetaG_FD_148644 | JGI IMG/M metagenome (GOLD analysis project Ga0196976, IMG submission 148644) | Soil microbial communities from Anza Borrego desert, Southern California, United States - S3+v_5-13C | ecosystem: Environmental > Terrestrial > Soil > Desert | place: USA: California... | reverse complement strand
GCCGACGTCCTCGGCCAGGCGGATCGCGTCGCGATTGCCGGCTCCTTCGTCGAGCAGGTCCGCCGTCAGCGACGCCAGCCCCGCGGTCTGGGCGGTGTCGTGGTCGGCCCCGGAGCGCACCAGCGCGCGCATGGAGACGAGCGGCGCATTGTGGTTCTCGGCCACGAGCACGCGCAGGCCGTTCGGGAGCGTGGCCCGGGTGATGTGGGGAAAGTGATAGGGACGCGGCTCGGACGGCGGCGGCGCGCTGCTGCGATCGACTCCGCTCATGCGGCGCTCCGCTCGGACGGCGACTCTGGGATGAAGAGGCTGGTCACACGGTTCTCCGGGATCATGTATTTGCGCGCCACGTGCGCGAGGTCGTCCGCCGTCGCGTTGCGATACGGATCGAGCCAGCGGTGGATCAACGACGGGTCGCCGAAGTAGGTCGAGAACATGCCCAGGAGGTCGGCGCGCGAGTCGAATGTCTCGAGCTGGTGGGCGAACTCGATCTCCGCGCGGTTCCTGGCGCGCGTGAGCTCGTCCTCCGTCACGCCGCCGAGGGCCAGCTTCGACACTTCCTCGTCGATGGCGGACTCGATCTCCTCGATCTGCACGCCCTCGCGCGCCGTGGCCTGCAGCATCATCATCCCGGTGGCCTCGGTCGGCAGGATGTACGTGGCCACGTCCTGCGCGATCTGCTTCTCGTGCACGAGCACGCGATCGAGGCGGCTGGCTTTGTCCGAGGCCAGGATCGTCGTAAGGAGGTCGGCGGCCACCCAGTCGGGGTCGCCCATCTTCGGCAGGTGATAGAGGCGATAGAGGCGCGGGAGCTGGACCTTGTCGGGGAACGTCTCGCGCACCTCGTGGCCGGCGGGCGTGCGCTCGGCGGAGAAGCGCGGGAACGAGCCGCCGGGGGCGATGTCGGAGAAGTACTGCTCGACGAGCCGTTTGGCCTCGTCGGGCACGAAGTCGCCGACGATCGTGAGGGTGGCGTTGTCGGGGCGGTACCAGGTGGCGAAGAACTCGCGGATGTCGTCGAGCGACGCCGCCTCGAGATCCTGCATGGAGCCGATGGTGGCCCAGTGGTACGGATAGTCGGCCGGGTAGGCGAGGCGGAGCAGGCGCTCGAACGCGGTGCCGTACGGCATGTTGTCGTAACGCTGGCGGCGCTCTTCCTTGACCACCTCGCGCTGGATGTCGAGCTTCTCCTGCGTCAGGGCGGGAAGGAAGAAGCCCATGCGGTCCGACTCGAGCCACAAGCCGAGGGCGAGATAGTTGGAGGGGAGGGTCTCGAAGTAATTCGTGCGGTCGAAGAAGGTCGTCCCGTTGAGCACCCCCCCCACGGACTGCACGTAACGGAAATGCTCGTTGTTGCCGACGTGCTCCGATCCGGAGAAGAGCATGTGCTCGAAGAGATGGGCGAAGCCGGTGCGCCCGACCCGCTCGTTCTTCGACCCGACGTGGTACCAGAGGTTCACGGCCACCAGCGGGGCGGAGTGGTCTTCATTCAATACGACGCGCAGGCCGTTGTTCAGGCGATAGTCTTCGATGGTCAGCATCGGGGGCGTTCTATCACGAAGAGGAAAGAGGAAGGAGGAAAGAGGAAAGAGATGGGGGGCGGGCCTCTTTTCTCTTTCCTCTTTTCTCTTTCTGCTGGTGCGATCGTTTATCCTTCCCGCCCGTGAGCTCGCTGCCTTGGCGTCATATCGCCATCGAAGGTCCGATCGGCGTCGGGAAGACGTCGTTGACGTCGCTTCTGGCGAAGCACTTCCGTGGGACGAAGGTGCTGGAGGACGCGGACAACCCGTTCCTGGACGACTTTTACAAGGACAAGCGGGGGGCGGCGTTCCGGACGGAGCTCTTTTTCCTGCTTTCGCGTTTCGATCAGATGCGGCAGTTCACCCAGCGTGACCTGTTCACGGAGCTGATCCTGACGGACTACACGTTCGCGCGGAGCAAGATCTTTGCATACCTCACGCTCGATGACTCGGAGCTGATGATCTACAACCGGCTGTACGACCTGCTTTACGAACAGGTGCCAAAGCCGGATCTGGTCATCTATCTCCAGGCCAGTCTTGATACACTGTTGAAGCGCATCAAGAAGCGTGGGCGGGCTTACGAGAAAGCGATCTCCCCGTCGTATTTACAGGAGCTCAGCGAGGCGTACTCTCACTATTTTTACCGGTACGACGAGACGCCGTTGCTGGTGGTGAATTCGACCGAGATCGACTTCGTGAACACGCCCGAGCATTTCGAACAGCTCGTCGAGCAGGTCCGGAATGCGCAAAAGGGAACTCAGTACTACGTACCGCTTGGATCCTGAGTAGACGGACCGGGACGAACGCGTAGAACGATGAACGATGAAGGATGAGCGATGAGCCGGAAGGCATTCATCGCTCATCGTTCATCGCTCATCGCTCGCACCGCTCCTCCCGCCCATGGAGGAGCAGATGAGCAATCGTAAAAAAGTCACGGTTCCCGCCATCCGGGCCATGAAGGGCGCGTCGCGCATCGGCATGCTCACGGCCTACGACTACCCCTCCGCGAAGGTCGCGGATGCCGCGGGCGCGGACATCCTCCTGGTCGGCGATTCCCTCGGCATGGTGGTCCTCGGCTATCCCGACACGCTCAGCGTCACGGTCGAGGACATGCTCCATCACACGCGCGCGGTCGTGCGCGGGGCGAAGACGCCGCTGATCGTCGGCGACATGCCCTACCTCTCCTACCACGTCTCGGTCGAGGAGTCGGTCCGCAACGCCGGCCGCTTCATCCAGGCCGGCGCGCACGCGGTGAAGATCGAGGGTGCCAAGGCCTCGCGCATCAAGGTGATCGAGGCCATCCTCGACGCCGAGATCCCGGTCATGGGCCACATCGGCCTCACGCCGCAGTCGGTGAACGCCCTCGGCGGCTTCAAGCTGCAGGGGAAGAACGCGGACGACGCCCGCCGTCTCCTCGACGAGGCGGTCGCGCTGGAGCGCGCCGGCTGCTTCTCGATTGTGCTCGAGTGCGTCCCCACCGAGCTGGCGGCGATGATCACCGAGCAGATCACCATCCCCACCATCGGCATCGGCGCCGGCCCCTCCTGCGACGGGCAGGTGCTGGTCTTCCACGACGTCCTCGGCATCTACGACGGCCACACGCCCAAGTTCGTCCGCCAGTACGCGCACATCGCGCAGGACATGCAGCAGGCCCTCGAAGGCTACCTGGCCGACGTCCGCAACGGCAGCTTCCCCGACGAGGCGAAGGAGTCGTTCCACATGGCCTCGGACGAGGAGCTGAAGCGCCTCTACGCGACCCGTGACGACGGCGGCGTGGTGGTGGAGATGCCGCGCGGGTGAGGATCGCCAAGACGATCGCCGAAGTCCGGGAGGCCGTCCGCACCGCGCGCATGCACCGTGCGACGGTCGGCTTCGTGCCGACGATGGGCTTCCTCCACGCCGGGCATCTCTCGCTGATCGACGTCGCACGCGAAGCCGGCGCGACGTTCGTGGTCGTGTCGATCTTCGTCAACCCGAAGCAGTTCGGGCCCAACGAGGACTTCGGCCGCTACCCGCGCGATGAGGAGCGCGACCGCGAGCTGCTCGCGAGCGCGCGGGTCGACCTGCTGTTCCTGCCGCCGGTCGAGGTGATGTATCCCGACGGCGCGGCCACGAGCGTGACGGTGAGCGGCGTGGCCGGGCCGCTGGAGGGGGAGCGCCGCCCCGGACACTTCGACGGCGTGGCCACGGTGGTGGCGAAGCTGTTCAACATCGTCCAGCCCGACGTGGCCGCGTTCGGGCGCAAGGATGCGCAGCAGTGCGCGGTCATCGAGCAGCTCGTGCGCGATATGGACATCCCGGTGCGGCTCGTCTTCGGCGAGACGCTGCGCGAGCACGACGCGCTGGCCATGTCGTCGCGGAACAGCTATCTCTCGGCCGAGGAACGGGCGAAGGCGCCGGTGCTGCACCGGGCGCTGCGCGCGGGGGAAGAGGCCATCACGCACGGCATTCGCGAAGTGGCGGGGATCGAGAAGCTGATGCATCGTGTGGTCGAGGAAGAAGGGGGCGTCGAGGTCGACTATCTCGTCGTCGTCGATCCGGCGACCTTCGAGTCGCCGCGGGATTTCGAGCGCGAGGTCCTGCTCGCCGGCGCAGTGAAGATCGGCCGCACGCGGCTCATCGACAACGTGAGAGTGCCGCGCTCATGATGCGCCGCCTGGTTCGCGCCGCCATTCAGAACGCGACCGTCACGCGTTCCGAGGGACTCACGCTGAAGATCGATCCCGTGCTGCTGCGGGCGGCCAACATCCTGCCGCTCGAGGAAGTGGAGATCGTCCATCACGCCACCGCGCAGCGCTTCGTGACGTTCGCGGAAGAGGGGGCCGCCGGCGAGGTGAGCGTGCCGCGCGTGCGGGTGGGGGACGTGATCAGCGTGCTCTCGTGGGGCACCATGCACGATGGCCAGACCCTCGCGCACAAGGCCAGGCTCGTGACGCTCGACGCGTCGAACACGGTCATCGCGCTGATGGAGTGCGGCGGCACAGCCGCCGCTTTCTAACGCAGGCGCCGGCGTTTCCATCGGTAGAGATCCCGCGAATGAGCCATCGCCGCTCACGGCTTTTCGTTTTCTAAATGACCGCGGAGCACGGTCAAATGACCGCGGATCACCTTCCAAATGATCGCGGATCACCTTCCCAATGACCGCGGATCCCCTTCCCAATGATCGCGGATCACCATCTAAATGACCGCGGATCACCTTCCCAATGACCGGGGATCACGCGGAAAGTCATCGCGGAGCATTTTTCAAGTGACCTCCGGTCATTTTTCAGATGATCTGCGGTCATTTTCGGATCTGCACCGGTTCATTTACGGCGAGTGCTGTCCGGAGATGCGTGCTGATGGCTGATCGTTCTGCTCAGGCCCGCCCGAAGTCGATGAACCCCCGCTCCGGGTCCACCTCCAGCAACTTCACCCGCACCCGGTCGCCGATATCCAGCCCATCCCACCCGCGCACCAGCTTCCCCTCGATCGGCGGGCGGAAGATGCGCACCCACGTTCCCTTCTGCGACGCGCCGGTGACGAGGCCGTCGAAGTGCTCGCCCTCGCGGCCCATGAGCATGCACGCCGCGGCAGCCTTGCGCACCGTGCGCTCGACCTTGTTCGCCGCGTCCTCCTGGTTCGTGCAGTGCTCGGCCAGCTCGGCCAGCTCCTCGAGCGTATACGGCGCCTTGCGCTCCTCGAGGGCCGACTTCACCAGGCGATGCGTGATGAGGTCGGGATAGCGGCGGTTCGGCGCCGTGGAGTGCGTGTAGTCCTTCACCGCCAGGCCGAAGTGTCCGATCGACTGCTCGCCTGCTTCCTCGACCACGTACTCGCCCGCGCCCATGGCCTTGACGATCGACAGCGAGAGATCGGGGAAGCGCAGCGGATCGGCTTTCTTCCTCCGCCGCAGGAACTCCTCCAGCGCGCGCGCATCCGGCTCGGGCGGCAGGCGCTCCCCCAGTTCCTCGGCGATGCGCTCGATACGGTCCCAGCGCTCCGGCGAGCGCACCACGCGGCGGATGCTCGGCAGCCCGTGCCTGGCCAGGAAGCGCGCGGTCGTGCCGTTCGCCGCGATCATGAAGTCCTCGATGAGCAGGCGCGCGTTGTTGCGCTTCGACTGGCGGAGGTCGACCACCTTGCCGTTCTGGAACACCGGCCGCGCCTCGATGGTCTCGAGGTCGAGCGCACCGTTCTCGTGACGCAGGTCGCGCATGCGGTCGGCGATGCGGTCCTGCAGGCGGATGTTCTCCGCCAGGCCGTCGACGCGGCGCAGCTTCTCCGGCTCGTCCTCCTCCCCGTCGAGCCAGGCCGCGACGCGGTCGTAGGCGAGCTTGGCGTGGTTGTGCACGAGCCCGCGGTAGACGTCTTCCTGCACGACGTGGCCGTCGGCATTCACGGTCATTTCGATGATCATGGCCACGCGGTCCTCCCCCTCGTTGAGCGAGGTGAGGTCGGTGGAGAGCTTCTCGGGGAGCATGGGGAAGACCTGCGCGGCCGTGTAGACCGAGGTCGTGTTGTGGCGCGCGCGCCGATCGATGGGCGTCCCCTTGCGCACCAGGGCGTCGACGTCGGCCACGGCGATGAGGATGCGCACGTCACCGTCGCCGCGGTCCTCGGCCCAGGTGAGCTGGTCGAGGTCGCGCGAGTCGTCGTTGTCGATCGAGCACCAGGCCAGGTCGCGGAGGTCGCGGACGCCCTCTTCCTGGCGGGCCGGCGCGTGGATCTCATCGAGCTGCTTTTCGGCGGCGCGGTCGAAGTCAGGCAGCAGCCCTTTGTCGATCATCGCCTGGTGCGCGATCTCGTCGAGGAGCTCTTCGTGCTTGCGATTCATGCGCGCGGACGTTATCACCATACGGATGCAACTCGTGCCCGCGGGCGACAACGCCATCCTGGTGGACCTCGGCGACGTGACCGCCGCGGAACTGCACGCCGCGAACGCGCGTGCGTCGACGGTAGGGAAATCGATCCCCGGCCACTCCAGCCTCTACGTAATCTTCGACGGTCCACCGGATCGCCAAGCCCTCGAGGCCGCCCTGACCGCCAACCGCCAACCGCCAACCGCCAACCGCAACCTGCTCCACATCCCCGTGACCTTCGACGGCGAAGACCTCCACAAGCTCCCCGCGGACTTTCTCTCGCGCGTGGACGGCCTGCGGCTCACCGCCCGCTACCTTGGCTTCCGCGGCGGCTTCGCCTATCTCGACGGCTGGCCCGAGGAGTGGGCGTTGCCGCGGCGAGCGACGTCGCGTCCCGTGCGGGCAGGGGCGTTCGCCGTGGCGGGGAACGTGGCCGCGTTCTATCCCATCGACTCACCCGGAGGATGGAACGTGCTCGGCCACACCGGCATGGACCTGGAGAACGCAATCGCCCCCGGCGACGTGATCGTCGTTCAACGTAGGGCGGGCTTCAGCCCGCCCCTCCACGGGGGAGGCGGGCTGAAGCCCGCCCTACGTTTTCCCATGCACGAGATCAAGGCGCCACTCGCGGTCTGGACGGACAAGCCGTTCGACGACGTGGCGGCGTCCCTCGCCAATCGTGCGGTGGGCAACGAGCCGAGCGCGGAGATCCTCGAATGCCCGCTCGTCGGCCCGAAGGTGCGCTTCACGAAAGACGCGGTCATCGCCTGGGTCACGCCCGATCTGAAGATCGAGCAGGCGCAGGTGAAGGCAGGCGATGAGCGCACCTGGGGCCGCATCGAGCACGGACTGCGCGCCTATCTCGCCATCGGTGCCGAACGTAGGTCGGGCTTCAGCCCGACCAGTCGGGCTGAAGCCCGACCTGCGTCTGATCGTCACGTCATCAAAGCCATGCGCGGCCCGCACGACATCGGCATCGAGCGCATCGAGTGCGAAGTCACGCCGCAACTCGACCGCATCGGCATCCGTTTGCGTCCGCTGCAGGCGCTGCAGGGTGCGCCGGCGGACCTGCGCTCGATCGGCATGCAGACCGGCACCGTCCAACTGCATCCGGACGGCAGCCTCGTGGCCATGGGGCCGGAGCATCCACTCACCGGCGGCTATCTGCAGCCGATGACCGTGCTCACGGCGGAGCGGTGGAAGCTCGCCCAGCTTTCGCCGGGCGAGCGCGTCACCTTCGTTGCTTACGAGCCGAACTCATAGCCCGCGCGCGACGTCACGCGGAGCTGCGGCTGGCCCTTCACCGACACCTGTACCCGCTGGAACCCCTTTTCGCCGCGCGTCTTGCGGGCGCGGTAGGTCAGGAGGTAGTAGCCGGCGTTGTTCTCTTCGACCTGGTTCACCGCGGGCTGGAAGCTCGTGTTGAACTGGAAGTACTTCCCGCCCGTCTCGGTCGACAGCTCGCTGAGGCGCTGGTGGACGATGGGCGACGACAGGTCGGCGTCGAGCGACTGCTGGAGCTGCACGCCGTACACCGACACGTTGGCCGCGTTCAGCGCGTGCAGGGCCGGATCGAGATGGCGGCTGCGGTCGACCAGCATGCCGGCCATCACCCGCTCGTTGATGTCGGCGATGCCGGGCGAGAAGAGCACGAGGTTCTTCCGCGCGCGGACCGGCCGCACCGCGTCGGCCAGCACCTCGAGCGCCTGGTAGACGGTGCCGGTCTTGTTCATCATCGTCTTGCGGGCGATGTTGGACAGGATCGGCGTCGACCCTTCGGTCACGCCCTTGCCGAGCTTGGCCGTCTCCTCCAGCGCGCGCTCGAGCTGCGCCTTGTCGCTGGTGAAGTCGCTGTAGATCTTCAGCCGCACGTCGTGGCCGGCGATGGCCACCTGGTCGCCTTCCTTCATCTGGTTGCGGATGAAGTCGCGGACCGAGCTGCGGGCATTGTTGAGCCGGTCGAAGAGCGTGCCGGGCTCCTGCGGCTTGTCGAAGAAGAAGATGAAGTAGCGCTCCTCACGGACGCGCTCGACTTTGAATGGAGCGTTCTCCTCGCGCGTGTCGAGCAGGCGGCGGTTGGTGAAGTAGTCCACCGAGTCCACCGGCTGGGCGACACCGTTTTCCTTCACCTCGAAATCATCCTTGGACAGGCCGAGGATCTGGTTGCCTTTGGTGTCGGTCACGATCACGTCGAGGAGGACGGCGTTGACGTCGATCTGCTCCTGGAGGGCGGGCTGCTGCTGGGCGAAAACCGGCAGCGCGGCGCCGAGGAGCGCGATCAGAACTGCGAGACTTCTCATGTGTATGTTGCCTCCCTTGCAAAGAAGCCAACGGCAGGTTGCAGGAGGGGATTCCGGCGTCACCGGAAGTTATCAGGAGGAAAGGAAGGTTGGTCGGGGCAAGAGGACTTGAACCTCCGACCTCACGGTCCCGAACCGTGCGCTCTACCAGGCTGAGCTATGCCCCGATTTGCAAGGCGCGGATTCTAGGGGAATCGCTCCGAGCGGTCAAACTAACTCCGCGACCCCTTCATACATTCCGCTTCCACGGCACATCGTCGACATTCGCGCGCAGATTGGCGAAGCGCGCGGCGACGAAGAGGTAGTCGCTGAGGCGATTGAGGTAGGCGATCGTCGACTGCGTGGCGGGGGCGTCGTCGTGCAGTGCCACCACGCAGCGCTCGGCGCGCCGGCAGACCGTGCGCGCCACGTGGAGCTGCGCCGCCGCCCCCGAGCCGCCGGGGAGGATGAAGCTCGTGAGCGGCGCGAGCTCGCGCTCCATCGCGTCGATGGCGCGCTCGAGCTCCTCGATGCGCTGCAGGTCGACTCCGGCGAAGCGGCTCGTGCCGGGGGAGGCGAGGTGCGCGCCGACCTCGAACAGGTCGTGCTGCACCCCGGCCAACGTGGCGTCGACCTCGGAGGGAAGCGACGACGCGCGGGCCACGCCGACGAACGACGACAGCTCGTCCACCGTCCCGTAAGCGTCGATGCGCGCGTCGTTCTTCGCGACGCGCGCTCCGCCGAACAGCGAGGTCTCGCCGCGATCGCCGGTGCGTGTGTAGATCTTCACGCTTCGCTTTCGAGCTGGCGAATCCTCTCCTTGACCACCATCTCCGCGAGATCAGGGATCACTTCCCAGGCGATGTTGCGCACCACCTGGTCGGACATCAGCTCCACCACGCGGCGGGCGATGCGGTCCACCTGCTCGTCGCTCAGCTCCGCGGAGCGGATCGGGAGCGACGGCGTCTCCGGCGCGAGCGCGGGCGGCGGCACGACCGGCTCCGCCGGCTCGGCTTCCGCCTCCGCCGCCGGGATCGGCGACCAGGCCGGCTCCTCGGGAGCGGGCACGGTCGGCAGTTCCTCGAGCTCCGGCTCGGCGGTGGGGTGCATCTCCATGGGCGGCTGCTCCGCCTCCGGCTCCGGTACGTACTCGCGCCCCGGCTGCGGCGCCTCGAGCGACGCGTACGCCGCCGTGGCGAACATCTCCTGCGGAGCGGCGGCCGTTTCGGCCGGTTCCGGCTCCGGCGCCCACGCCGGCTCGGACGGCTCTTCCCACGGTGCAGGCTCCGGCTCCGAAGCCGCGAGCGGCTCCGGCTCCGGCTCGGGCAGCGGCGCGGACGCCGCGAGATCGTCGAAGCTCATCTTCGGGAAGGACTGCGTCTCGTCAGCGAACGACGAGGGCTGTTCGTCCCAGGGCGAAGTCTCGGCCTGCGGCTCGGGCTGCGGTGCCGCCGGCGTGAAATCATCGAACGACATGGCCGGGAAGGCCTGCGTCGCGCCTCCGCCGAACGGCGTCTCCGCCGGCTCGTCCCACGGCGACGCTTCCAGCGCAGGCGGTTCCGGCGCGGGAGCGGCGGCCTGCGGCTCGGGCTGCGGTTCCGGCTCCGGCTCCGGGGCGGGCATCGACATCTGGCGCTGCAGGTCGTCGAAGCTGATGCGCCCGAAGGCGCGCGTCTCGCTGCTGAACTCCTCGGCCGGTGGCGGCGCGCCGAACGGCGACTCCGCCTCCGTTTCCGGCTCCGGCTCGAACTCCGTCGCGGCCGGGTGCTGCGGCTCGAGCGGCTGCTGCATCGACTGCAGGTCGTCGAACGTCATCTTGCCGAAGGCGCGCGTCTCGCCTCCGAAGTCCTGCTCGTCCCACGGCGACGGCTCCGGCGCAGGCGGCGCCGGCGGAGGCGCGGGTGCGGTCTGCTGCAGGTCGTCGAAGCTCATGCGCGGGAAGGCGCGCGTCTCCCCTCCGCCGAACGGCGTGCCCGATGGCGGCTCGAACGGCATTTCGGTCGTGGCCTCGGGAGTGGACGTCGCCCCGAAGATGTCGCTGCCGTGCGTGTACGACTCGGAAATCGCGGGGAGCGAGCCGCTGGACGTGGAGAACGGCGACGGTGGCGGCGGCGCCGGCTCGTCCTCGAGCCACGGCGAGGCGGACGGCGACGGGGGCGGCGCGGGCGCGGCCACCGGCTCCGGCGCGGGAGGGGGCGGAGGAGCCGCGGCGGCCGACTGCGCCTGCGCGATCAGTTCTTCCACCTTGTGAATGAGGCTCTGCGACTCGAACGGCTTCGTCACCACCGCATCGCAGCCGGCCTTCTCGGCGCGGTCCGGATCGAACGGCTCGAACGTACCCGTCAGGAGCACCACCGGGATGTTCCGGTACTCGGGATGAGACTTCACGTACTCGCAGACTTCGTAGCCATTCTTCTCCGGCATGATGATGTCCGACAGGATGATGTCGGGCTTCATGTCGGCGAGTTTCAGGATCGCCCGGGCACCGTTATTGACCGCGGTGACCTCGTAGTCGCCGTCGGAAAAGGTGAGCTCGACGACCTTCTGAATGGTGATACTGTCATCCGCGAGAAGGATTCTTTTCGGCATGAGTTCGCTCCGCTGGGGTCGGCCAGCACGCTACCACGGTAACCAAGGCGGGACAAGAGCTTACGGATGATCGAGCGCTTCCTGATCTTCGGTCATCGCGGCAGTCCAAAACGCTTCCCGGAGAACACTCTGGCCTCCTTCGACGAGACCCTGCGCGCGGGCGCGGACGGCTTCGAGACCGACCTCCGGCTCCTCTTCGACCGCACCGCCGTGCTCTACCACGACGACGAGCTGGACGAGGCCGAGATCGAGTCGCTGACGTACACGCAATTCGCCGAGCGCGGGGCGATGGTGGACCGCCTTATCGACCTTTCCCGCTACGCCGGCCGCACGCGGATGATCCTCGAGGTGAAGCGCTCGAAGTGGGAGGAAACGCTGATCGAGCACGTCGGCTCGTGGCCCGACTCCGTGATCGCCTCGTTCGATCACTCGCTGATCGCCTCGCTGCGCGACCGCGACGCGCGGATCCCCCTCGGCATCACCTTTCACGGCTACATCGTCGGCGTGGCCGAGTACGCGGAGCGCGTCGGCGCGACGTGGTGCTTTCCCAACTACCGCTTCGTCGACGAGGAGATGGTGACGTCGCTGCACGCGCGCGGCATCACGGTCGTACCGTGGACGGCCAACCGCCGCGCCGAGTGGGAACGCCTGCGCGAGCTGGGGTGCGACGGCGTCATCACCGACCTCCCCGCGGAAGCGGTGGAGTGGCGCGACGGCTGAATTTGCTATATTGACGGGCCGCACACACGCAGCCAGCAATTCGGGATGGGGGAGAGCCACGGACCATGAAGACCTGGGAATACAAGATCATCAACGTCCGGTCGGAGAATTACTCGATGGATCCGCGGCGCGCCGAAGAGCTGAACCGCCTCGGCGACGACGGATGGGAGCTGGTGAGCATCACCTCGATCAACTTCAAGACCGGCGCGACCGATCACATCGGGATGGTGTTCAAGAGAGAGAAGCAGCCGCAGTCGGCCTGACGGCCGGTTGCTGTGTTGCTTGTTGCTGGTTCGTTGCGGCGGGTCGCTGCGTTGCGCGTTTCTGGTATCTTCGCCGGCCGTTGCGGTTCGCCATGAACCGCCTTGAACCAGCAACACAGCAACCAGCAACATGCCTGAGCGCCCTCTTCTCACCCTCATCGTGCTCGACGGCTTCGGCTGCCGCACGGAGACCGAGCACAACGCCATCGCGCAGGCCGAGACGCCGCGCTTCGACGCGCTCTACCGCGAGCACGCCTGGACGACGCTCGACGCCTCCGGCCTCGCCGTCGGTCTTCCGGACGGCCAGATGGGGAACTCCGAGGTCGGACACCTCAACATCGGCGCCGGGCGGGTGGTCGATCAGGACATCGTCCGCATCTCCAAGTCGATCGCGCATGGTGAGCTGGAGCAGAACCCCGTCTTCGTCGACGCGGTGAAGAACGCCCGCGCCGTGCATTTCGCGGGACTGCTCTCCGACGGCGGCGTGCACTCGCTGCAGGAGCATCTGCACGGCATGATCGCCGCCGCACGCAGGCTCGGCGCGGAGCATGTCTACGTCCACGCCATCCTCGACGGCCGCGACACGCCGCCGAAGTCCGCGGAGAAGTACCTGAGCGACCTGCTGCAACAGGACGCGCAGGTGGCCACGATCGTCGGCCGCTACTTCACCATGGACCGCGACCATCGCTGGGAGCGCATCCAGCGCGGCTACGACCTGATGACCCTCGGCGTCGGCACGGAGACGAAGGATCCGCTGGAGACGATACGCCGCTTTTACGAGCAGGGCGTCACCGACGAGTTCATGGAGCCGATCTCCGTCGTCACGCCCGAGGGGGCACACCTCGGGCGCATCGAGGACGGCGACGCGCTGATCTTCTTCAACTTCCGCGCGGACCGCATGCGCCAGATCGTCATCACGATGAAGGACGAGCACTTCACGCCCTTCGAGCGCGCCCTCCATCCGAAGGTGAAGCTCGTGACGATGAACCGCTATCACGAGAAGTTCGACCTCCCCGTGCTTTATCCGCCGGAGGAGATCCGCAACAACCTCGGCGAAGTGCTGTCGAAGGCGGGGCTGAAGCAGTTCCGCATCGCCGAGACCGAAAAGTACGCGCACGTGACCTTCTTCTTCAACGGCGGCTCCGACACGCAGTTCCCCGGCGAGGAGCGCCTGCTCGTCCCGTCGCCGAAGGTGAGCACGTACGACAAGAAGCCGTCCATGTCCGTGTACGAAGTGACGGACAAAGTGGTGGCGGCGATCGCGTCGAAACAGTACGACGTCGTGATCATGAACATCGCCAACCCCGACATGGTCGGCCATACCGGCTTCATGGGCGCGACGGTCGAGGCGGTGCACGACACGGACGTCTGCGTCGGGCGCATCCTCGACGCCGTCGCGGCAGTGGACGGGGTGGCACTCATCACCGCCGATCACGGCAACGCGGAGCTGATGTTCGATCCCGCCACGGGACAGCCGCACACCGCGCACACGACCAACCCCGTGCCGCTGATCCTCGTCGACGCGAAGAAGCGCTTCGGCGCGCTGCGCGGCGGCGGTGTGCTGTCGAACGTCGCCCCGACCATCCTGGCCATCCTCGGCATCGACAAGCCGGCAGAGATGACGGCGGAGTCACTGCTGGTGCCCGATCCGGCGACGGTGACGACGTGAAAGAAGCTGTCATCCTGAGCCGGCGCAGCGCGGCGAAGGACCCCCTTCCGACAGGCGCGGCACCGGGTTTCAGCAGAGGGTCCTTCGCCGTCTGCGCGGCTCAGGATGACAGAGCATGAGCCGCGAACTGATCCTCGTCCGCCACGGCGAGACCATGCACAACGTCGCCCGCATCACGCAGGGGTGGAGCGACAGCGACCTCTCCGAGCGCGGCCGCGAGCAGGTCCTCCGCCTGGCCGAGCGCCTGAAGGCGATGAAGCCCACCGCCCTCTACTCCTCCCCCCTCGGCCGCGCCATGTCCACCGCGCAGGCCATCGCCGACGCCACCGGCCTGGAGATCGTCCCGCTGGACGACCTCCGCGAGATGAACTACGGACGCTGGGAAGGGCGCGCCTTCCTCGACATCCGCAAGGAAGACGAAGAGATTTACAAACGCTGGATCGTCGATGCCGACTGTCCCTGTCCCGAGGGAGAGTCGCACCACGACGTCCGGGCGCGGCTCGAGCGCGTCTTCGCCGGCGTGAATTCCGAGCGTCCCGTGCTCGTTACGCACGGCACCGCCATCCGCATCGGGATGACCGCCTTGCTCGACATCCCGGTCATGTCCGCGCTCCGCTTCGCCCAGGACAACGCGGCCATGAACGTGTTCGTCCAGCGCTGGGACGGGCAGTGGATTCTGAAAGTCTGGAACCAAGCATGATCCTCGAATCGATTCACGAGCAGCTCATCGAGACCCTCAAATCGCGCACGCTCGCGCTCTTCGGCCACGCCGTCGACCGCGTCGTGCTGCAGGCGCCGCCGAAGCTGAACATGGGCGATCTGGCCACGCCGATCGCGCTGGAGCTGGCCAAGGCGCTCAAGCGCAAGCCGCGCGAGCTCGCCGCGCAACTGGCCAACGGCATGACGCTGCCGCCGCTCGTGGCCTCGGTGTCCGTGGAAGGGGCGGGCTACCTCAACTTCCGCCTCGACCGCGGCGCGTTCACGGCCGAGCACTTCCGCAACGTCATGGCCTCGCCGCGCCCCACGGGTCAGCGCGTGATCGTCGAGCACACCAACATCAATCCCAACAAGGCCGCGCACATCGGCCACCTGCGCAACGCCGTCCTCGGCGACACCTACGTCCGCTGCTCGAAGTGGCTCGGCGACCGCGTCGAGACGCAGAACTACATCGACGACACGGGCGTGCAGGTCGCGGACGTCGTGGTGGCGTTCGAGCGGCTGGAGAAAAAGTCGCTGGCCGAGGTCGAGGAGCTGACGAAGCAGGAGCGCTTCGACTACCTCTGCTGGGACGTCTACTCGAAGATGGCCCAGTACTACGCCGACCATCCGGAGGCCAAGGAGTGGCGCCGCGAGACGCTGCACCGCATCGAGAACCAGGAAGGGGACACCGCGCAACTGGCGAAGGTCATCGCCCGCGCCGTCGTGCGGCGGCATCTCGAGACCATGCTCCGCCTCGGCATCACCTACGACCTCCTGCCGAAGGAGAGCGACATCATCCATCTCCACTTCTGGGACCGCGCCTTCGAGCTGCTGAAGGAAAAGGGCGCGCTGGTCCTCGAGGAAGAGGGGAAGCACAAAGGCTGCTGGGTCATGAAGCTCGAGGAGTCGGAGGAGTTCTCCGGCATGAACGAGCCCGACAAGATCCTGGTGCGCTCCAACGGGACCGTCACCTACACCGGCAAGGACATCGCGTACCAGCTCTGGAAGCTCGGCTTCCTCGACCGCACGTTCCAGTACCGGAAGTTCCCGTTCGAGTACACGCTGTGGGAGACGACGCACGAGAACGACGGCGAGAGCGGCGCGCCGAAGTTCGGCGGCGCCACGCGCGTGGTCAACGTGATCGACTCGCGCCAAGCCTACCTGCAGAAGGTGGTCAAGGAGGGCGTGCGACAGGTCGCCGGCCAGAAGTCCGCGGACGCCTCGATCCACTTCGCCTACGAGATGGTCGCGCTCACGCCGGCCACGGCCAGGGCGCTGGGGATGGAGATCTCCGAGGAAGACGCGCAGCGCGCCTACGTGGAGATGTCGGGACGCAAGGGACTGGGGGTGAAGGCGGACGACCTGCTCGATGCGCTGGAGCGGAAAGCCACCGAGGCCGTGAAGGCGAACACGCCCGACATGGCCGACGCCGAGACCCTGGGCCGCCAGATCGCCATCGCCGCGCTGCGCTACTTCATGCTGCGCTTCGGCCGCAACAAAGTCATCGCCTTCGACTTCGACGAGGCGCTCCGCTTCGAGGGCGACTCCGGCCCGTACCTGCAGTACTCCACCGTGCGCGTGCAGAACATCTTCCGCAAGATGGCCGAGCGCGGCGTGGAAGCGCGCATCGACGAGCGCGCGGCCGACGACCTCACGCTCAACCAGGGGCTCACCGACGACATGTGGGAGCTGGTGCGCCTCTCGGCGGAGCTCCCCGCCGCCATCCGCCGTGCCGTCGACTCACTCGAGCTCTCGGTCGTCACGCAGTACCTGCTCGACCTGGCCCAGAAGTTCAACAGCTTCTACCATAAGTACCCGATCATGAATGAGAAGGACGACGCCGAGCGCCAGCGCCGCGCCGTCTGCGCCGAAGTGTTCCGCCGGACGATGGTCCGCGCGCTGGAGCTGCTGGGGATTCCGGTGCCGGAACGGATGTAAACGTAGGGCGGGCTTCAGCCCGCCGGGTGCACGCCACAGTGTCGTAGCCATGCCGTGGCCCCTGGGTCGGCCCCTGTGCGCGGGCCCGTCGAAGTGTTATCCTATAGTCCGGCAGCCCGTCCAATGCTGCCGGTCCAACATCATGAGCCACGATTACAGAGACTTCGCTCTCCGCGCACTGATTCTCGTAGCCGGCGGTCTGTCGGCCATCCTGCTCGCCATGAACGGACATGGCGAGGCGTTGCCGGCGGTTGCCGTCGGAGGAGCGCTCGGCGCGTTCTTCGCCACGCGGGCGCAGCAGACGATTTCGGAAGAGTAGCGGGCGGGCCTTGCGACCCGCCCCGGTCAGACTGCTTCCTCTCGCTGACCGCCTTCGGCGCGGCGCACGTTCTCGGCCTGCAGGCCTTTCGGACCCTGCTTGACGTCGAACTCGACCCGCTCTCCCTCATTCAGCGTGCGGTATCCCGTAGCCTGGATGGACGAGTGGTGGACGAAGACGTCCTCACCCGTGCTGCGTTTGATGAACCCGTAGCCCTTGTCGTTGTTGAACCACTTCACTACACCTGTCTCAGGCATTCCTACCTCCGACGACGCCGTGAAGCACAGCCCGGCGCGCCCTGCGCGTCAATCGGCCCAGCCCGCGGGCACGGGCCGGTAAAGATTTGTGCAATGGTCGGGCCGGATCACCAGATCAGCGCGCGGTTCATGCCGATGCGCCGGAACCCCAGCGATTCGTACAGTGCCACGGCCGGCAGGTTGAAGTCGTTCACGAACAGTGTGACCGTTTTCGACCGCCGGGACAGGTGCCCGCACACCTCCCGCAGCAGCTCCCGCGACAGCCCGCGCCGGCGGTAGTGCGGATGCGTCCAGACGCCCATGAGCTGCACGGCCTCGTTGGTCACCGCCGAGTACTCGCACTTGGCCACGATGCGTCCGTCCAGGACGCGGATCACGGAGCGCTTCTTGTCGATCAGCTCCCGGATGCGCTCGCGGTAGCCGGCCGCGTCGCGCTGCAGCGGGTCGATCCCCACTTCCTCCTTGTGCATCGCCGCGCAGGCGGGAACGAGCGGGTCGAGGTCGCGCATGACCGAGTACCGCGCCGTGGTGAGGTCGGGATAGTCGAGCCGCCGCGTCAGCGCGTAGACCGGCTGGTTGAGGCGCACCACGGTCGGCGGATCGAGCCTCGCGCGCAACGCGTTCCACAACGTCTCCACGAGATGCTGCGGCGAGATGATGGCCCGCACCGGCAGCATGCGGACCAGGATGCGCTCGGCCACGAGGGACACCGCCGCATCGGTCAGCCCCGGCGGGACCGACGGGTCTCCCGCCAGCACGATGTTCGTGGCCAGCGACGCCACCAGGACGATGGCCCCGTTGTAGCGGACCACGGCGATCTGCGACGCCGCCAGCATCCGTTCTTCGATCAGCCGGGAGATCAGATAGACGTTGATCAGCGGGTCGCGCTGCAGGAATTCGAGCGCGTCCTTGAAATCGTCCTCGGACAGTAGACGAAGCGACCAGCGCCCTTCGGCGGGAAAACCTAGAGTTGCGATCTCCCCAAGTATGCCACCCCGTCGACGGTCTTGTGATAGAGCGAGCGCTCTTTCCACTCGTCGAACTTCCGCTCGTTGGCCGAGCGGAGGTCGTCGAAGAAGGCCGCGCGGAGCTGCGCCGCCACCACCGGATCGATCACGCCGATGCTCACTTCGTCGTTGAGCTGGAACGAGCGCTCGTCGAAATTCGTCGAGCCGACGCACGACCAGAGCCCGTCCACCACGATCACTTTCTGGTGCAGCAGCGTCTTGTTGTACTCGTAGATCTTCACGCCCTTCTTCAGCAGCGTCCCGAAGTGATGGTGGCTGGCGTGCTGCACGAGCGGGCTGTCGGTGGCGTCGTCGGACGGCATCATGATCTTCACGTCGACGCCGCGTGCCACCGCGTCCGCCAGCACTGCGATGCCCTGGTCGTCGGGCAGCATGTACGGGTTCTGGATGAGGATCTCGTGCTTGGCCGCCTTGATGGCCATGTAGTAGAGCAGCGACACGGCCGAGACGTTGTTGTCCGGCGACGTGTACGCCAGGTGCGCGGACGTCGTTCCCGTCGGCGCGATCTTCGGGAAGTATTTGTCGCCGGCAGGCACCTCGCCCGTCTCCTCGATCCAGTTCTCCGAGAAGGCGGCCTGGAGGCGGTTCACGACCGGGCCGGTGATGCGCAGGCCGGTGTCGCGGTACGACTTCTTGTGGTCCGCGTTGCCGGTCCACTCGTCGGCGATGCAGAAGCCGCCGATGTAGCCGATGCGGCCGTCGATGATCATCAGCTTGCGGTGATCGCGGTTGTTCAGGCGCCCGAGGTTGCTGATGCGGATGGGATGGAAATGCGCGACCTGCACGCCCGCGCTCTCGAGCATCTCCGCCACTTCGCCCTTGAGCTGGCGGCCGCCCGAGGCATCGACGAGCACCCGCACCTCGACCCCTTCCTTCGCCTTCCTGACCAGCAGCGCCGCGAGCTGGCGCGCGAGCTTGCCGTCGTACCAGATGAAGCTCTCGATGTGCACGGTCTCGCGGGCGGCGGCGATGTCGCGCAGCAGCGGCGGGAAGAAGCCGACACCGTTCTGCAGGACCTGCATGGAGTTGCCCGGCTCGATCGTGGAGTGCGTGAGGCCGGCGATCGACGGGAGGAGCATGGTCAGCTCGCCCGGATTCTTCACGCGCAACCGGGTGCTGGGCTCACGCTTCTCCGACCAGAGCAGGATGGTCAGGAGGACGAGCAGCAGTACGCCTCCGATGAAGGCGATGATCGGCAGGCGCACGTACGTCGTGCCGCGGTCCTTGGTGATGCGAAAGTGATCTTTGTCGGTCATTCGTGTACCAGTTCCGCGAGCACCGGGCGATGATCCGACGGCCCGTCATCGAGGACGCGGGCGCTGCGCACCGTCCAGCCGGGGTCGGCGAGGATGTAGTCGAGCCGCTGCCCCATGACGCGGTGCGTCGACTCCTTCGGGTTGCCGGCGAACTGCAGCACGTTGCGATCGAGGAAGCGCCGCAGCTCGCCGCTCTCCGGCGGCGCGTTCAGGTCGCCGGTGAGGATGAACGGGTAGCCGCTAGCCTGCAGGTGGGCGTTGATGCACTGGAGCTGCTCGCCGCGCGCGGCCTGGTTGATGGAGGCCCACGCCGCGGTGTGGGCGACGTAGAACTGGATCGTGCCGCCGTTGACGCGCACGATGGTCTCGAAGAGCGTGCGCGGCTCGCCCGTCCCCGGCAGCGCCTTTACGTCGGCGTTGACGATCTGCCCGCGCGTGAGCACGGCGTTGCCGAAGTCGCCGCCCGCGAAACGGTAGCTGCGCCCGAACGCGGCCCGCATCCCGGTGAGCCGCTCGAGCTGCGCGATGTGGTCGCCGAAGCGCGCCTGCCACGTGCCGCGATGCGCCTCATTGATGCCGACGACGTCGGGCCGGTATTTCAGGATCGTCTGCGCCACCTCGGCGATGTGCTCTTCCCCCTTCACGAGCGTCGAGTGCCCCTGGATGTTGAACGACATGACCACCAGCCGCTTCGGGTACGTGCTGGCGAACCGGCGCGGCTGCAGGGCCGTACATTCGCCGGAGCGGAACTCGTACACGCCGAGCACGCGGTAGCTCACGACGAGCACCACGAGGAGGCCCACCACGAGAAGCGTGCGTTTGACGATGCGCATGGAAATGTAGGGCGGGCTTCAGCCCGCCGCTCCCGTGGGGCGGGCTGAAGCCCGCCCTACGTTCAGCACCGTCACGTCCCTGTGCACATGTAAGGCCGAGGCCGGAAAGTCCTCGCTCACCGCGCCGGAATGCAGCCGTTCCAGCGCCTCCTCCTTCCCCTTCCCCGACACCAGCAGCACGATCCTCCGCGACTCGAGGATCGTGCCGATGCCCATGGTGATGGCGTGCGTCGGGACGTGGCCGTCGGGGAAGAGGTCTGCATTGGCGTGGCGCGTCGAAGCGGTCAGCTCGACGATGCGCGTGCGCGAGTCGAACGGGGTGCCCGGCTCGTTGAAGCCGATGTGACCGTTGCGGCCGAGGCCGAGGAAGGTCAGCTCCAGGCCGCCGGCGCGGCGCAGCTCCTCCTCGTAGCCGGCCGGATCGGGGTCGATGCCGTGCGGGATGTGGGTGTTGGCCGGGTCGATGTCGACGTGGTCGAAGAGGTGCTGCCTCATGTACGTCGCGTAGCTGGCGGGATGCTCGGGTGCGATGCCGCAGTACTCGTCGAGGTTGAACGTCACCACGTCGCGGAAGCAGTGGTACTCGCGCGAGCACTCCTGCACCACGCGCGCGTACATGCCGATGGGGGAGCGCCCGGTTGGGAGGCCGAGGACGCTGCGCGGATTCTCGCGGATGGCGGAGAGGAGGAGCTCGGCCGCGCGGGCGGAGAGCGCCTCCTGCGAGTCAAACGATTCCCACTGCATGTCCGCGCGCCCACACGCGCTCCACCTCGAAGCGCTCGTTCATCACCACCAGGTCGGCGTCGTAGCGCCGCTCGATCTTTCCCTTGCGGTCGGCGACGGCCGCGATGCGCGCCGGCACTTCCGTGGCCATGGGGATCACCGTCTCGACCGGGAGGCCGGCCAGCTCGATCATGTTCTTCACCGCCGCGTCCATGGTGAGCACGCTTCCCGCCAACGTGCCGTCGGCCAGCCGGGCCGCCCCGTCCGCGACCGTGACGTCGTACTCGTACAGCTTGTACGTGCCGTCGGCGAGGCCGCAGGCGCGCATGGCGTCGGTGATGAGGGCGATGCGGTGCGGCATTCCCTGCACGGCCACGCGCAGCGCGGCGGGATGGACGTGGATGCCGTCCGCGATCAGCTCCGCCGTCGAGTCGACCGAGGTCAGCGCCGCGCCGACCACCCCCGGGTCGCGGTGATGCAGGCCGGTCATGGCGTTGTAGAGATGTGTGAAGTGCAGCGCGCCCCACTCCAGGGCCGCGGCGGCCGTGGCGTGATCGGCGCTGGTGTGGCCGATGGAGAAGAGGACGCGGTCGCGGAAGTGCTCGATGAGCGCGCGCGCCCCTTCCAGCTCCGGCGCGACGGTAATGATCCAGCGCAGCCGCGGCGCCTGCGCGATCAGCGCCGCCACCTCGTGGATGTCGGCGGGACGCATCGAGGTGCGGTCCTGCGCGCCGGCGCGCTCGAGGTTGATGAACGGCCCCTCCAGGTGCACGCCGACGATCTCCGCCCCTTCCGGCCGTTCCGCCGAGACGTTGGCGATGCTCTCCACGGCCGCGTGCAGGTCGGCGCGCGAGGAGGAGAGCGTCGTGGCGGCCACCGCCGTCGTCCCGTGCGATGCGTGGAAGCCGAGGATGCGCGCGGTGGCCTCCTCGTGGGCATCCATGAAGTCCGCGCCGTCGCCGCCGTGGACGTGCACGTCGATGAAGCCGGGGACGATGATGCCGCCGACGCGCTCCGCCGCGGCGGGCGGATAGGCCTCCTGCGCGACGTCGACGATCACCTGTTCTTCGATCGACACGAGGATGTCGTCACGCAAAGTACCATCGACGAACGCTCTGCCGTGAAGCTGCTTCATGCGCCGGCCCTGTTGCTGGTTGCTGTGTTGCTGGTTCGTTGCGATGTGCGGGTCGAGGCCGATGCATCGCAACGAACCAGCAACCAGCAACACAGCAACCGATTCACAAACATATTTTCCCCAGCACCGTCGGCCGCCCGCCCGTGGCCCCGGCCACGTTCGTCACCAGCCCGACCACCGAGTCGTTGGCGATCATGGCCATGGCCATGGCTTCTTTCGCCTCGCTGGCCTTGTAGACCAGGAGCTTCTGCTTCGGCAGGCGCGCGCGGATCATCTGCAGCAGGGTCGGGTTCTTCGCGCCGCCGCCGGCCACCATGATCTCGGAGACGGGGCCGCGCGGCATGACGAAGTCGCGGTAGGCGCGGGCGATGCTCTCCGCGGTCAGCGCGGTAGCGGTGGCGATGAGGTCGTGGATCGGCACGTTCGGCGCCTCGGCCAGGATGCGCCGCGCGAACTGCGCGCCGAACAGCTCGCGCCCGGTGGTCTTGGGGGGGAGCTTTGCGAAATAGGGATCGCCCATCCAGTACTCCAGCAGCTCTTCGTTGACCGTACCCGTGGCGGCCAGCGCGCCGTCGACGTCATACGTCTGCCGCCCGTTCGTGGCCACCCAGGCCAGCTCGTCGATGATCATGTTGCCCGGGCCGGTGTCGAAGGCGATCACGTCTTCCCACGTCGCCTTCGGCGGGATGTAGGTGACGTTGCCGATGCCGCCGATGTTCTGGATGGCGCGGCCGCGCGTCTTGTGGCGCAGGAGCACCCAGTCGAAGTAGGGCACGAGCGGCGCGCCCTGCCCCCCCGCGGCCACGTCGCGCACGCGCAGGTCGCCGACGGTGATGATGCCGGTCCGCTCGGCGATGACGGCGGACTGGCCGATGGCGAACGTGGAGCGCGTCTCCAGCGGATGGTCGATCCAGTCGACGTCGGCGTTGACGAGGCTCATCTCCGGGTCGTGCCAGATGGTCTGCCCCGCGGAGGCGACCAGGTCTACGGTGTCGGCCTTGATCTTCGTCTCCTGCAGCAGGCGCAGCACGGCGGCGGCGAAGACCTCGCCGAGGATGAAGTCGTAGCGGCAGATGTCGTCGATGCGCGCCCGGCGCGGGTCGAACAGCTCGCGCACCACCTGCCGGATCTTCGGCGGATACGGGTACTCGCGGAAGTGCTCGAGCCGGACCACGGCGTTGAGGCCGTGCTTCTGGATGCGCACCATGGCCACGTCGATCGCATCCAGCGACGTGCCGGACATGAGCCCGATGATGCGCCGCGAGTATTTCGTGGCCACGTGCATGAGGCGTTCGAGACGGCTCATGACCTCGCCCCCGATATGGAGTGCGGCGACGCCAGTCGCCGCTTTGGATCGCGGCGACGCCAGTCGCCGCGCCGCAGCTGGCGCTGCGGCGATTGAAAGCGGCGACTGGCGTCGCCGCACTCCATAAGGTTCACGCGAGCACCTCGCGCAAAGTTTTCTCACTCAGCAGTGCTCGCGCCTCCTCGGCGCTCACGCGTTTCTTCGCCATCACCGTGGCCACCTTCACGTTCCCCTCCGCCTCCCGGATGGCCTGCACGGCCATGGGGCGGGGGACGCCGGCGGCGAGCTCCACCATGCGCACGGCGCGGTTGCGAAGTTTCTCGTTCGTGGCGGGCATGTCGATCATGAGGTTCGAGTAGACGCGGCCGAGGCGGATCATGACGCCGGTGGAGAGCTGGTTCAGCACCAGCTTCTGGGCGGTGCCGCTCTTCATGCGCGTCGAGCCCATGATGACCTCGGGGCCGCTTTCGATGACGATGGGGATGTCCACGTGCTGCGCCAGCGGCGCGCTGGCGACGTTCGTCACGCCGACCGTGAGCGCGCCGAGCATGTTCGCGCGTCGCACCGCGGCCACGGTGTACGGCGTGGTCCCGGAGGCGGCGATGCCGACCACCGCGTCATCCGGCTTCACCTCGAGGTTCACCGCGGCGATGGCCGCCTCCTCGTCGTCCTCGGCGCCTTCGACGGCGGCGAAATAGGCGCGCTCGCCGCCGGCGATGAGGACGCGGACGAGGTCGGGACTGACGCCGTACGTCGGCGGGAGCTCGGAGGCGTCGAGCATGGCGATGCGCCCGCTCGTGCCGGCGCCGGCGTAGAACAGGCGCCCGCCATGGCGCAGACGCTCGGCGATCTCATCGATGGCGTGTGCGATGCGCTCGGCCTGGGCCGCGACCGCACCCGCCACGAGCGCGTCCTGCTCCTGAATGATCCGGACGATCTCGATCGTCGGCCGGAGGTCGATGTCGAGGCTCGCGTCGAGCCGATCCTGGCTCATGGTGCGGCGGAAGATACCATTCGAAGGCTCATAGGCTCAGAGGTACACAGGCTCACAGCGCTCCGTGCGCCTGTGAGACTATGAGCCTATGAGCCTCGATCTCGACGGCTTGCAAGTCGCCTACCTCGGAGTGGCCCTCGCCCATTACCTCGACGTCGAGACGGGCGACATCATCGATCTGCCGCTGGATGCGGAGGCGCCGGGCGAGCCGGAGCGTTTCCGCCGCATCCCGACCCGGACGCCGGAGAGTGAGGAGGAGGACCGGCGGCTGTTCGTGGAGACGCTGCAGGGGGAGTTCGCGCCGTTCCGCGCGCCGCTGGCCGCCGCGGCGGAGAATCACAACGAGTACCGCCAGATCCTCTCCGCCGACCGCCGCGTCGAGCGGTCGTTCTTCAACTTCAAGAACGACCGCGCGACACGGGCCATCGAGGAATGGGCGCGCGAGCAGGGGTTAGCGTAGCGCGCGGAAAATCTGCGGCGAGAGCTTCTCCGCCAGCGGCGGATCGAGGTTCGTCAGCACCACCACGGTCCACGTCCCGTTGCTGCTGATGGAGGCGTTCACGCCCGGCGAGCCGCCGGCCCACGTCCCGTCGGTGTCCGGATCGCCGCCGAACCACCAGCGCGTCCACTCGTCGTTCAGCAGCTTTTTGGCGCGCAGGGCCCGGTCGAAGAGGAGCAGGTCGCGGGCGCTGGAGTAGCTGCCGCCCGCCGGGATGCCGCGCGGGCTGGGGCGCGCGGTGGTGTTCTCGCGCCACACGCCGTCGCGGTTCGTGTGGCCGGTGGCCAGGTCGCCCACCGGCTCGCGCAGGTCGAAGAAGCCGGAGCCGGTCATCTTCACGGGATCGAAGACGTGCTTCTGGATGTAGTCGAAGTAGTTCTCCCCGGAGAGGGCCTCGATGATGGCGCCGAGGACGATGTAGCCGTAGTTCGAGTACGCCTCCCCCTTGCCCGGCTCGAACTTCAGCGGCTCGGCGGCGAAGAAGTCGATGAAGTGCTGCAGGGTCGTGAACTGCATCGGATTGCGCTGGAAAAAGCGCGGCGTGAAGATGTCGCCGAGGCCGGAGGTGTGATCGATGAGCTGCTGCACCGTAACCTTCTGCGCGATCTCTTTGTTCGGGTAATTCGGCAGGTAGGTGCCGATCGGCGCGTCGACCTTGAGCTTGCCCGCCTGCGCGAGCTGGCCGATGGCGACCTTGGTGAAGTCCTTGGTGATCGAGCCGAGGTTGTAGCGCGTGGTGACTTTGTTCGGGACCTCGTAGCGCCGGCTGGCCGGGCCGTACGCCTTCTCGAACTGCACGTTGCCGTCCTTGGCCACGAGCACCGTGCCGGAGAAGCCGTCCAGCTTGCGAAGATAGTCGTCCAGCGATTCTTTCTTCAGGTCGAGCGGCGGGAGGGCCGGTCCCCGGCGGCCGTCATCATCGCCGCCGCCGATGTCGATCCCCAGTCCGGCGATACGATGCGGCGCCGCGGGCTCGATGCGGAAGCGGATCGTGAGCGCCGGGCCGCGCTCCGGCGTGACGCCGAGCGTGAGCTCGCCGCCTTCCGCGGCGATCCTGTCCACGGTGAGCTTGCCGTGCCGCTGCCAGAGCTGCTCGTACATGGTGCGGCGGCCGGCGGCGTCGCGGCGCCCGAGGATCTCGGGCGTGTAGTTGGCCAGCACGAACGCTTCCATCTGCTCGGCGCTGCCGCTGTTGTACGCGCGGACCCAGTCGCGGGCGCGCTGCTCGCCCGGCGCCTGCGCGAGTGCTGAAGCTGCGAGAAAGAGAAGGAGAAAAAGAGAGCGTGCGATCTTCATGGGACCGCACGCTACGGGGTGTCGATGAAGAACTTATGAAGCCCCTGTCATCCTGAGCCGCGCAGACGGCGAAGGACCCCCTGCCTCGGAGCGCGCACGGGGTTTCAGCAGGGGGTCCTTCGCCCTCTGCGGGGCTCAGGATGACAGGGGGGCGGCGCGGGAGACCACGAGCAGCGTGACGTCGTCGTCGAGGTTCTCCGCGTCGCCGACGTGCGCGAGCACGGTCTCGTTGACCGAGCTGGCGATGGTGGTGGCGTCGGCGCCGTGGAGCCGGACCAGCGCGTTGCCGATGGTCTCCGACCCGAGGTCCGCCCCCTCGGCATTCCGCGCCTCGGTCACGCCATCGGTGAAGAGGATGAGCGAGTCGCCCGGCTCGAGCTGCATGGTGCGCGTGGTGAACTCCGCGCGCGAGACCACGCCCAGGAGCAGGTCGCTCTCGGTCTGTTCCACCGCGCCGTTTTTCGTCAGCAGCAGCGGCGGGGTGTGTCCCGCGTTCACGTACTCGATCACGCCCGTATTCGTGTCCAGACGCCCGAGGAAGAGCGTCACGAACTTCGACTGCGGGAGGTTCTCCTTCAGCGCCACATTGAGCTGCGTGACCAGCGTCGACGGATCGGGATCGCTCTTCGCGAAGATGCGGAATGCGACCTGGAGGCCGGCCATCATCAGTCCCGCCGTGACGCCCTTGCCGCTCACGTCGCCGATGACGAAGTAGATCTTCCCATCGGGACGGAGGATGAAGTCGTAGTAGTCGCCGCTGACCGTGCGGCACGGCTGGTTCTTGCCGACGAAGGTGAAGTTCGGGATGCCGGTCGGCGCCGGCGGGAGGAGGCGGCGCTGGATGCTGGACGCGGTCTTGAGCTCCTCGTCCATGATCCGCTTCTGGATCGCTTCCTCGCGGAGGCGGGTCGTCTCCAGCTTGATGGCCGCGAAACGGCCGATCTGCGCGACCAGCCGCACGTCCTCCTCGGAGAGCGACCGCTGCGTGAAGAGGTAGTCGACGTACAGCACGCCGACCACCGCCTCGCCGATCATCAGCGGCGCGCAGAGGATCGAGTGAATGCCCTGCATGATGATCGACTGCGCGCGGCGGAGCTTCTCGTCGACGCTGACGTCGACGAAGGCCAGGGCCTTCTTCTCCTCGACCACCGAGGCCAGGAGCGTGTGGCTGATGGTCAGCTCGCTCTGGTCGGTCTGGTCCTGGCGGCGCACTTCGACCTTGGTGAAGGAGCGGCCGTCCGAGCCGAGGAGCGCGATGGCCACGCGCGACGGATGGAGGTGCTCCATGATCCGTTCGGTGATGAAGCCGAACAGCTCGTCCATGGGACGGTCTTCGATCAGCTCGCGGGCGAGGAGGGTGAGCGTCTGCAGTCGCGAGACGTCCTGCTCCTCGGGGCGATCGGGCATGTCCAGGACGGGGATGGCGATGGTGGGGTTCGTCCCCTGCCCCTGGTCGGAGACGGCGAAGAAGCGGTCGGTGCTGATACCCGCGGTCTCGAAGACGATCTCGGTGTCGCCGAGGCGGATGCGGTCGCCGGTGCGGAGCTGCTCGTCGCGCTCCACGCGGGAGCCGTTCAGGTACGTCCCGTTCGCGCTGCCCAGGTCCTTGAGCATCCACGCCGCGCCGACGGGGACGATTTCCGCGTGTTTGCGGGAGAGGTAACGGTCCTTGATCGGAATGGTGCAGTCGGACGCGCGCCCAATGGAGACAGGGGCCGCCTGCAGCGGCTGCCGGAAGGGGGAGAAGAGGGGCGAGTAGACCGTAACTTCCGCGCGCGGCGGGACCGATTCCATAAGCAGGGGCTCCGTGGGTTGACGGGAGATTGTAGCCGATCGTAGGGTGCGCGTCGTGTCCGTAGAGTATTTCCAGGAAATCGAAGCACACTTTGCCCGCCGTCGCGGAACGCCTTTCATCCTCAATGCGAAGGACTGGGCACTGATGCAACAGTGGGCCGCGAATGGCATTCCTTTGCCGGTGGTGATCGAGGCGCTCGACTCGGTGTTCGACAAGCGGGAGGCGGCGGGAAAGAAGGTCAACAGCCTCAGCTACTGCAAGCACGCGGTGAAGGAGATGTGGGAGGAGCGGAAGGCGCTGGCGGTGGGGGCGGAGGGGGGGGCGCCCGAGGAAGATCCATCCTCGCGGCTGGAGGCTCTCGCGCTCGCCCTCGAGTCGACGCCGGCCTCTTCGTTTGCGTCACGCGTAAGGGAGCTGGCGGCGCTGCGGAGCCTGCCGAAGATCGAGGAGGCGCTGATGGGGGTGGAGGAGGAGCTGGTCGCCGCGCTGGCGACGGATGCGCTGCGCGAGGAAGCCGCGCGGATGGTGCCGGGGGCGGAGCAGCGCGCGATCGACGCGCATTTGCGGAGGCTGGTGCGGGAGCACCACGGGCTGCCGCGGTTGACGGTGATGTGAAAACGTAGGGCGGGCTTCAGCCCGCCTCCCCCGGGGGGACGGGCTGAAGCCCGTCCTACGTTTACAACTTCTTGGCGATCTGCTCGAGGTAGCGCAAGGCATCACGCCCCGTGATCGTCGCGTCGGGGGCCCGCCCCGCCACCGGGTCCTCCACCCCGCACGCGCTCAGAACGCGGTCCTGGGTGACTCCCCTCGCGCACGCCGCCCCCCGCAGCGAGAGCACGCGCGTCAGGTGCGCGGCGAAGCGGGAGGCGCTCACGGTGCGATAGGGGCTGACGCGGCGGGTGACGGGGTCGACGTCGTAGAGGCCGAGGGCGATGGCGCGGATCATTTCTTCGCGGCCGGCCACGTCCTGCACGTCGACGGCGATTGGCGGGACGCCGAGGTTCTGGGCGAAGCGGATCGACGGCACGGTCCAGTAGAGCAGCACGGCCAGGTCGGCGCGGGTGAGGGCGGTGCTCTCCAGCGCGGCGCGGTAGTGCGACGGCATGTTGGCCGCGCTCCACTCGCTCTTCACCTCGTCCAGGCGGCGCTGGAAGCGCTCGTCGCGTGTGCGGCGAGCCAGGCGGTCCAGGCGCACGATGGCCTCCTGGTACCGTCCGCGGCCGATGTCGACCTCGGCCAGGATCTCCTGGATCTCAGGGCGGTCGGCGACCGTGTCGAGCAGCGGCTCGACCTCGCGCCGCGCCTCGTCGAAGCTGCGCTGCGCGACGAGTTTCTGCGCCAGGAGGATGCGCGGCTCCACCGCGCCGGTGTTGAACGTCAGCGCCTCGCGCAGGAGGCGCACGGCCTCCGCGTCGGGCGCGGTCTGGGCGGCGGCGTAGAGCTCGTTGAACAGCGCGCCCTCGAGCCCGCGCAGCCGCTCGGCGGCGGTGGGAACGTCGGGAAGCTGGCGATAGAGGTCGTAGGCGATGCGCGTCTGCTTCTGGCGGATGGCGATCTCCGCCTCGTATACGCGCGCCACGACGTTGTCCGGCTCGCGCTCCCGCACACTCTGCAGCGCGGCCAGCGCGTCGTCGTAGCGGCCGGCGCGGATGCCGACGAGCGCGTCGAGCAGGAGCGCCGGCACGAGCAGCTCGGGATTGCGCTGGCGGAGCTCGGCCAGACGGCGGTCGGCCTCGGCCTGATTGCCGGCGAGGGCGTAGCGGTACACGGCCTCGAAGCGGTCGCCCGCCGGCGGCGGCACCGTCCGCCCCGTCATCGGGTGCAGCAGAAAGCGGTCTTCCGCCTCGGGCGTGACGGCGGGAGGCATCACGTCGGGGGCCGTGCCGCAGGCGGCGAGCCACAGCAGCGTCGCCGCGAGAACCAGTCGTGTCGTCGATCTCAAGCGTGTTCCTCGATGATTCGCAGTGCGGCCGCGAGCGCGGCCTCTCTGTCTTCGGCGTCGACCCAGTGCACATTCCGCTCCGAGCGGAGCCAGGTCATCTGCCGCTTTGCGTACGCGCGCGTGCGGCGTTTGGTTTCTTCGATGGCGGCGCTCGCGGTCATTTCTCCCCGCACGACCGCGGCCGCCTCTTTGTAGCCGATCGTGCCGAAGGGGCGCGCGGAGGCCGGAAAGCGCTCCAGCAGCGCGCGCGTCTCGTCTATCAGCCCGCGGCGGAACATCGTTTCCACGCGTGCGTCCAGTCGCGGGGCGAGGCGCTCGCGGTCGACGCGCAGGCCGAGCTTGACGGCCGGCAGTTCGTCGCTCGCTTCCGGTTCCCAGCTCGAGATCGGGCGGCCGCTCGTGATCCAGACCTCCAATGCCCGCTCGACGCGGTGGCGGTCCGCGGGGGCGATCTTTCTACCACTTCGCGGATCGATTTTCGACAGCCAGCGATGCAGCCGCGCCGCGCCGCGCGGAGCGGCGGCGATACGCCGCAGGCGCGCGCGCAATGCCTCGTCGCGGCCCGGCATCTCCGGAAGGCCGGACAGCAGGGCCCGGAGGTAGAAGAACGTGCCGCCGACGAGGATGGGCCTGATGTTCGACAACGTTAGCGTCGCGCACACCTCCCGCGCCACGCGGCCGTAGTCGGCGGCGTTGAACTCCTCGCCGGCGTCGACGACGTCGAAGAGGTGGTGCGGGACGAGCGCGCGCTCGGCGGGCGAGGGCTTGGCGCTGCCGAGGTCGAAGCCGCGGTAGACCTGCACGGAGTCGTAGTTCACGATCTCGCCGGGCAGCGCCGTCGCCAGACGGAGGGCGAGCTCGGACTTTCCGGAGCCTGTCGGGCCGGCGATGACGATGAGCTTCTTAACGTCGTTCTTAACGGCGGTGCACCCTCGTCGCGTGCGTCCGGTCATCCTCTTCGTGAAGGACGGCACGGAGGTGCGCGCGGCAGTAGATCGCACCCGGCGGAATGGGCGTGCGGCAGACCTGGCAGCGGTTCTTCTTCACCGCGTCGGCGCCCTTGCCGAGGACGCGCAGGATGATGCCGATGACGATCAGCGCGCCGGCGACGATGAGCGCCTGCTGCAGCATCGGCATCGGGATCAGCTCGGCCCACGGCTCGCTGTGGTACGTGCTGGCCAGGACGTACAACGCCAGGACGATGATGAGCGTCCAGAGTCCGAGACGGAGGATCGTGGTCGACATCGTGAGCGGTCATCACTTTAGTCCCATCTCGACGTGACGTACAAATGCCCTTCGCGCACGGCCACGTCGATCGAGCCGTGCAGGTCGGTGCGCCAGGTGCGGACGCCGCGCTCGTCCAGAGCCTCCATCACCGTGGGGTGCGGGTGGCCGAAGAGGTTGTGCCGGCCGCAGGAGATGACGGCCAGGCGCGGGGCGACGTTGTCGAGGAAGCTCGGCGAGGACGAGCTGCGGCTGCCGTGGTGGGCGACCTTCAGCACGTCGGCCTTCAGGTCGCGGTCGGACAGCCAGAGCTCGGCTTCCTTCTCGATGTCGCCGGTGAGGAGGAAGCTGCGCCTGCCCGCGCTGGCGTGCAGGACGATGGAGGCATTGTTCTCCGGCGCGCGGCGGAAGCGGCTGTCGGCGACGTGGGCGCGCAGGTGCAGGTCGCCGAGGGTGAGCGTGTCGCCGTCGCGGACGAGGTGGATGGGGGCGCGCGCGGACTCGAGCACGGCCGCGGCACAGTCGCCGCGGAAGCGTCTCGGCGAGATCCAGACGCTGCGCACCTCGAACGAGGCCAGCACGCGCGCCAGTCCTTCGCAGTGATCCGGATGCGCGTGGGAGAGGATCACGGCGTCGAGCGTGCGGATGCCGCGGTCGGCGAGGAGCGGCAGGATGCGCTCGCCGCGGCCGCCGTCGACGAGGATGGTGTAGGTCCCGGAGCGCAGCGCGATGGCGTCGCCCTGGCCGATGTCGAAGAAGGTGACGGTGGGATGCTCGACGCTGCGCTGCCGGAGGAAGCGCGCGATCGACGCGCTGGTGGGGATGAGCAGGGCCACGGTCAACGCGATGGCGCGCGCGCGGGCCCGAAGCAGGGCGATCGAGAGCAGCGCCGCGGCGGCGCCGGTCAGCAGCGCGCCGGCGGGCGGCGAGGCAAACCAGCCCGACAGGCCGAACGCGTTCAGCATCGTGCAGAGGCGGTGCAGCCAGCCGATGACGTGGAAGAGCGGCGGGAAGACGCACGCCAGCGCGGAGACGACCAGCATCGCGAAGATCAGCGGCGACATCGCGAACGTCAGCACCGAGCCGCCGAGGGCGTACTGGTGGAAGTGGAAGAGCGTCAGCGGCGCGATGGCCACCTCGGCGGCGGCGACGTAGCCGAGCCAGCGCGGCCGGAAGTGTCTTCCGGTGAAGAGCAGCGCGCCGGCGCCGGCGTACGTCAGGTGAAACGACGGGTCGGTGAGATCGCGCGGCTCGAGGATCAGCCGCAGCAGCGCGGCCACGCACCAGAGGTTCTCCAGCGACGTGGGGCGCTGGCAGAGCCGCGAGAGCGCGTAGAGCCCGATGCCGATGCTGGCGCGCGACACGGACGCCGTCGGTCCGATGAAGAGCGGCGCCAGCAGGGCGAAGGCGAGCAGCAGCCAGTCCGAGGCGCGCGGTGCGTGCAGCCAGCGCAGGAGCGCGGCCAGCAGTCCCGCGGCGAAGGCGATCTGCAGGCCGGAGAAGACGAGCAGGTGATAGGTCCCGCCGCCACGGAAGCTGCTCTTCATCTCCTCGGAGAGCCGCTCGCCGCGGCCGAGGACGAGCGCCTGCGCCAGCGCCACCTCGTCGGGATGTCGGCTCGCGTGGCGCTCCAGCGCGTTGGCCAGGGCGCGGTTCCAGGAGCGCGGGTGCCATCGCGGCAGCGTGCCCGCGTAAGTCATCAGCGCCGGAGACTTCACTCCCATCGAGTACTCGCCCCGCTCGTTGCGGCGGAGGAACCCTTCCGCGCGCAGCGTCGCCTCCATGGCCATCTCCGGCGGCGCGAAGCGGGCGTAGACGGCGATGGGCGTGTCGAACGTCGCGCCGTTGACGGTGAAGCGCGAGGCACGCAGCACGTACGCCTCGTCGCGCGGGGACCAGTCGCGCTCCAGCGGCGCCTCGATGGTGACGAAGACGTCCGGCTCGATGTCATCGAACGCGGCTTGTTCCTTCGCCACCCGCGACTGCAACTGCAGCGACAGAAAGATGCCGAGAGCGATATGGAGTGCGGCAACGCCAGTTGCCGCTCTCAATCGCGGCGGCGCCAGCCGCCGCCCGCCCGCGGCACCTGGCGTTGCCGCAATGGAGAGCGGCAGCTGGCGCTGCCGCACTCCAGACAGGAAGCCGGCGGCGACGAGGCCGATGGCAGTGAGCCAGGGATGGACCAGATGTGGACCTGAAACCAGTCCGGTGATGAGAGCGATCAGTGGAAATGCAGCAGGTGTGTCATTGCGCACGCTCGAACGAGGAGAGCGTCTCGACGTGATGGGTATTCGGGAAGAGGTCGAGGAGGTCGAGCGTGGAGAGACGCCAGCCGGACGCGATCAGCCGGCTCGCGTCACGGGCAAAGGTTACGGGATCACAGGAGAGATAGGCAATGATTTCGCGCGTTTTCTCGGCGATCGTCGAGATCACCTCCCTGCGCGTCCCGGCTCGAGGGGGGTCGAGGAAGGTGAAATCCACCTCCGGGAGAGTGCGCATCTTCGCCTCCACCGGCGCCTCGATGACTTTCATGTTCCGCGGCGCGTTCAGCCGCGCGTAGCGCGCGGAGACGGGGGAGCCCTCGATGAGCGTCACGCGCTCGAAGAGCTTCGCCATCGGCAGCGTAAAGAAGCCCACTCCGCCGTACAGGTCGACCGCGTTCCCGCGGCTCTGCACGCGCGACGCGTGCGCGGTGACGAGCCGGATCATCGTGCCCAGCAGGTGCCGGTTGACCTGAAAGAAGGCGCTGGTGCTGAGGCGGTAGGTGAATTCGTTGACGGTGAGGGTGAGCTCGCGCTCGTCGCGGATGATGTCGTCGCCGAGCTCCCACTGTTGTCCTTCCGAGGGTGCCTGCGCCGTCTCCACGCCCACCACCTCGCACTCCCGCGCCAGCGGCACCACCCGATTCGACCGCATGGCGAAGAACCCCACCGCATCCCCATCGCGATGCAGCCGGGAGCGCAGCCGGTAATTCAGCGGCGACGGGTGCACGTCGATCGCCGGCAGCGAAGCCGGGTCGAGCTTGCCGATGCGGCGCAGCGACTCGGTGAGGATCCGCCGCTTCGCCTCGAGCTGTTTGTCGAGCCGCAGCGCCGTCCAGTCGCAGCCGCCGCATTCGTTCGCCACTGGACACGGCATCGCCCGCCGCCACGGGCCCGGCGTCACCAGCTCCACGAGGTCCGCCTTGGCGAAGCCCTTCTTCACCTCGTACAAACGCACGCGGGCCACGTCGCCGGGGAAGACGTTCGCCGCGAAGACCGGAAAGCCGTCCAGCCGCGCCAGCGCGTCGCCGCCGGCGACGAGCTCGGAGGGGGTGATGGTGAGGAGGTCTCCTTCGGAGAGGCTCATAGGTACACAGGCTCACAGGCTCACAGGCTCATAGGCTCACAGGCTCATAGGCTCACAGGCTCATAGGGCTGCTCCTGTGAGCCTATGCACCTATGAGCCTGTGAGCCTACTATTCGCCACATGCGAATCACCCGCCTGATTCTCCTGCTGCTCCTCCTCCCAACCTCCGCCTACGCCTGGGGCGCCAAAGGCCACGCCGTGGTCGCGGAGCTCGCCGAGCGCGGCCTCTCGCCCAATGTCGCGGCGCAGGTGCGGCAGATGAATTTCGGCGCGCCGCTGCGCGAGATCGCCTCGCTTCCCGACGACTGGCGCGCCGAGGAGACGAAAGGTCTGCGGCAGGGCGACACGGGGGCGCTGCACTACAGCAACATCCCCAACGACCAGGCCACGTTCGACCGCGCCCGCGACTGCAAGGACGACCAGTGCGTCGTGGCCGCGGTGGAGAAGTTCGCCGCGGTCCTCAAGGACAAGTCGCAGCCGCGCGACAAGCGCCGCGAGGCGCTGATCTACGTCGTGCACTTCATGGGCGACCTCCATCAGCCGATGCACGCCGCCGGCGGGCAGGTGAAAGACGAACAGACCGGGCAGATGGTCATGGACCGCGGCGGCAATCTCGTGAAGATCCGCTTCCTCGGCGTCGAGACCAACCTGCACAGCGCCTGGGACTCGGCGCTCATCGACTGGGGTCCGGGGAACGTGGACGATTACGTGGAGCGCCTCGTCGAGTACGAGATGCGCGGCCGCTCCGTGGCCGAGCTCCAGCGCGGCACGATCGTCGACTGGTTCAACGAGTCGCATTACGCCGCCGTCCACGACTCCTACGACATCGGCAACGGGACCCTGGGCGGGGAGTACGCGCAGAAGAACATCGGCGTGGTCTACGAGCGCCTGCTGAAGGGCGGGCTGCGCCTGCGGAAGGTGCTCGAGGAGGCGCTGGGAGCGCCGTAGCCCTGTTGCCGGTTATCGGTTGTCGGTTGTCTGTGCGGCAGCGCCCGCCTGGCCATGCCGCGCAGAGAACTGACAACTGACAACCGACAACACCGTTGTGATACAACGCGCGCCGCTATGAAGGTTCACGAATATCAGGCCAAGGAAATCCTGCGGCGCTACGGGGTCCCCACGCCGCGCGGCATCGTCGTCGACACCCCGGACGAGGCGCGCCAGGCCGCCAAGGAGCTGGGCGGACGGGTGGTGGTCAAGGCGCAGATCCACGCCGGCGGCCGCGGCAAGGGCGGCGGCGTGAAGCTGGCGCAGAACGCCGACGAGGCGGCCGAGCTGACGAAGAAGATGCTCGGCATGACCCTGGTCACGCACCAGACCGGCCCCGAGGGGCGCGTCGTGCGCAAGGTGTTCATCGAGGAAGCGCTCAACATCGACAAAGAGCTCTACCTCGCCGTCACGCTCGACCGCGCCTCCGGCATGAACGTGATCATGGCCTCCGCGCAGGGCGGCATGGACATCGAGGAAGTGGCCGCGCACGATCCGTCGGCCATTCACCGCGAGCCGGTGGACAGCGTCCTCGGCGTGCAGCCGTTCCAGGCCCGCCAGGTCGCCTACGCCCTCGGCCTGACCGGCGATGCCTACAGGAAGTGCGTCGACTTCACCCAGAAGCTGATGCGCGCCTACATCGAGACCGACGCCTCGCTCCTGGAGATCAACCCCCTCCTGGTGACGAAGGAAGGGGACGTGCTGGCGCTCGACTGCAAGATGAACTTCGACGACAACGCGCTGTTCCGGCACAAGGACGTCGTCGAGATGCGCGATCTTCATGAAGAAGATCCGCTCGAGGTCGAGTCGTCGAAGTACGGCCTGAACTACATCAAGCTCGACGGCAACGTCGGCTGCATGGTCAACGGCGCCGGCCTGGCCATGGCCACCATGGACATCGTCAAGCTCGCGGGCGGGGAGCCGGCGAACTTCCTCGACGTCGGCGGCGGCGCCAGCGCGGAACAGGTCAAGAACGCCTTCCGCATCATCCTCAGCGACAAGAACGTGAAGGCCATCCTGATCAACATCTTCGGCGGCATCATGCGCGGCGATCGCATCGCCGAGGGGGTGGTCAGCGCGTCGCGGGAAGTCGGCCTCCCCGTGCCGGTGGTCGTGCGGCTGGAAGGCACGAACGTGGAGCTGGGGAAAGAGATCCTCGCCAAGTCGGGGCTCCCGCTCATCACCGCGGACGGGATGTGGGACGCGGCGCAGAAAGTCGTGGCCGCCGCGAAGGGACAGTCGTAATGGCAATCTGGGCTGACAAAAACACGAAGGTCATCGTTCAGGGCATCACCGGCCGCGAGGGGACGTTCCACGCGATCGGCTGCCGCGACTACGGGACGCAGGTGGTGGGCGGCGTGACGCCGGGCAAGGGCGGCACGACGCACGAGGGCTTTCCCGTCTTCAACACGGTGGTAGAGGCGCGGGAGAAGGCGGGCGCGAACTGCTCGCTGATCTTCGTGCCGCCGCCGTTCGCGGCGGACGCCGTGATGGAATCGGCCGACGCCGGCATCGAGCTGATCGTCTGCATCACCGAGGGGATCCCGGTGAACGACATGATCCGCGCGCACGACTTCCTGCGGAAGACGAACGCCCGCCGCGTTGCGGAAGGACGCGCGCCGTCGCGCCTGATCGGCCCGAACTGCCCCGGCATCATCACGCCGGACCAGGCCAAGATCGGCATCATGCCCGGCCACATCCACAAGGCGGGGCCGCTCGGGATCGTCTCGCGCTCCGGGACGCTGACGTACGAGGCGGTCGGCCAGACGCGCCACATCGGCCAGTCGACCGCGGTCGGCATCGGCGGCGATCCGCTCCCCGGGACGAACTTCATCGACTGCCTGGCCGCGTTCCAGGCCGATCCGCAGACCGAGGCCATCATCATGATCGGCGAGATCGGCGGCAGCGCCGAGGAAGAGGCCGCGGCCTTCGTGAAGGCGAACGTCACCAAGCCGGTGGTGGCCTTCATCGCCGGACAGACCGCACCCCCGGGACGCCGCATGGGCCACGCCGGCGCGATCATCAGCGGCGGCAAGGGCACGGCGGCGGAGAAGATGGCCGCCCTGCAGGCGGCCGGCATTCACGTGGTGCAGGCGCCGTCGGACATGGGGCGCAAGATCGAGGAAGTCTGGCGCGCCAGCCGCGCGTGACTGTCATCCTGAGCCGCGCAGACGGCGAAGGACCCCCTGCTGAAACCCCGTGTACGCTCCGTCGGCAGGGGGTCCTTCGCCGTCTGCGCGGCTCAGGATGACAGCGGCTAGTCGATCTTCGTGACCGCACCCGTGGTCAGGTCGTAATACGCGGGCATGATCTTCAGGCCATTCGCGGCCACCGCGTCGCGAATGGCCTTGCTGTTTGCGAGGAGCTGTGCCGCGGACGCGCGCGCGTTCGCCTCCACCGCTTTGCGGATGTTCGCGGCCTCGTAGCCGATGCCGGCGAACGAGGAGCGGATGCGCTTCGCCAGCGCCTGCTGCGCGGGAGTGGCCGGCTCGCCGGTGCCGAGGGAGTGTCCGACGGCGCTGCAGTTCTCGTGTGCCAGGACCACCAGCAGCTTCGTGCCGGCATTCAGGGAGAGCTCGAGCGAGGCGATCCCGAGCTCGTCCGCGACGTTGCCCGCGCTGCGTACCACGTGCATCGCGCCGAGGGTCTGGTTGAACACGAGCTCCGGCGGCACGCGGCTGTCCGAGCAGGCCAGCACCGCGATGGGCGGCAGCTCGGAGTTCTTCAGCTTCGCACGCTCCTCGGCGAGCTGCTCGTAGCGCAGCGTCCCGGCGACGTACTGCTTGTTGCCCTGCAGCAGCGCGGCCCAGAGCTGGTCGCCGGTGATTTCCTGCGCGAACAGCGGAGCGGCGAAAAGAAGAACGACCAGAGCGCGAGCCATCAGGCCTCCTGAATTACGATGCGGACGATGTTGCGCGCCATTGTCGCCGTTCTCGCCTCGCTGGTGTGGCTGAAAGGGAACCTGCACACCCATACGTCGCAGAGCGACGGCGACTCGCCGCCCGCGGAAGTGGCGGCGTGGTATCGCGACCGCGGCTACGACTTCCTGGTCATCCACCCGTCGAGGTGCTGCAGCGGAACATCGACGCCGTCCGCGGTGCGGGCGGCATCGCCCTGGTGAACCATCCGAACTTCGGCTGGGCCTTCGACGCGGACGAGCTCCTGCAGCTCCGCGGCTTCACGCTGCTGGAGATCGCCAGCGGCCACCCGTACGTCAACGCGCAGGGACCGCCGTCGGTCGCGTCGATGTGGGACGCGCTGCTGACGAAAGGCCGCCGCGTCTACGGCGTCGCGGTCGACGACTCGCATCACTGGAAGCGCCCGCTGGGAGACACGGACGTCGCCCTGCCCGGCAAGGCGTGGGTGGTGGTCCGCGCCGAGCGCGACGCGAAGTCGATCGTGGCCGCGCTCGACCCGGCGTCGAGATGGAGGAAGCCTCGGGGACGCGGGTGAAGGTGCGCGAGAAGAACGGCGCGCACTATCGCATCCAGTTCATCGGCGACGGCGGCCGCGTGCTGCAGGAGACGCAAGGTTCGTCGGCGAGCTACACGATGCGGGGGGAGCGCTACGTCCGGGCCCGGGTGATCGACTCAAACGGAAAGATGGCCTGGACGCAACCGGCGTTCAACGTAGGTCGGGCTTCAGCCCGACCCTGAGCGGCGGGCTGAAGCCCGCCCTACGTTACGATGCGCGCGTGACGCTGCCCGTCCGCCTGGCCGTGCCCGTGAAAACGCTGGTGCTCATCGGCGGCGGCGAGTTCTCGTTCGGGGAGACGCGCGAGATCGATCGCCTGCTGCTGGAGAAGATGCCGGCCGATCGCCGCACGATCGCCTTTCTTCCCACCGCCTCGGGCTCGGCTGAGTACGCGCAGCACCTCGGCAAGTACTTTCGCGAGCTCGACCCGTCCGTCGAAGTGCTCAACGTGCCGGTCTACCGCGGCCGCGACAGCCGCCGCCCGAAGAGCCTCAACGCCATCCTCGCGGCGGGGATGATCTACCTCGGCGGCGGCGTGACGAACAATCTCCTGGAAACGATCCGCGAGTCGCCCGCGGACCTGGCCATGCGCGACGCCGCCGCGAACGGGGCGGTCATCGCGGCCATCGGCGCCGCGGCCTCGTGTTTCGGCACGCATGCCCGCGACATGCGCGGCGGCAGCGCCCTCCCGGCCCTCGGCTGGCTGGCCAATACCGTCGTCGACACCGGCTTCGATCCGCAGAACGACCTCGCCCTGAGGCGGCTCATGTCCCTTCCCGAGGTGCAGCTCGGACTGGGCATTCCGGCCAGGACCGGCCTAGTCATCGACGGCGACGGGAACGGCGAGATCGTGGGCGAAGGGCAGATCGCGGCCTTCCGAAAGAAAGCGTAGGCGCAAGCGTTGCAGCGTCGCGCCTTTTTGGAGGTGGAGTATCGACACGCTGGAACAGGCCCCCGCGGCGGAAAAACCCGTTTCCCATGAGGAACTGGTCCGCTTTTTCAGCGTCCTGTCGCACGATCTCAAATCGCCGATCTTCGCCGTCGACGGTTTCAGCGATCTGCTGCTGAGCGATTACCTGGAGAAGCTCGACGAAGAGGGACAGGACTTCCTGCGGCGCATCCGCTCGAGCGCGCAGTACATGAAGCGCATCCTCGACGAGATGTCGCACATGGTCAAACTGCTCGCGCGGCCGAACGCGCGCAAGCCCGTCCCCCTGCGCGAAGTGGTCGAGGAAGTGATCCTCAAGTACAACTTCCAGATCGAGGAAGGGGGCGTGCGCGTCGACCTCCCCACCGACCTCCCCGTGGTGAACGTCGACCCCGAGAAGATGCGCGAGGCCATCGGCGCGATCATCTCCAACGCGCTCTTCTTCAACGACCGCGAGAAGGGGGAGCGCCACATCGCCATCGACTGCACCGGCGACGGCGGGGGCGGCGTGCGCTTCTGCGTCCGCGACAACGGCATCGGCATCGACCCGCGCTACGTGAACCAGGTCTTCGAGCTGGGGGGGATGAGCAAGCTCGATAAGCAGCGCGGCGGCGGCCCCGGCTACGGCCTCTATCTCGCCAAGCGGCTCATCGAGAGCCACGGCGGAGAGCTGACGGTGGAGTCAGTGCTGGGCGAGGGCAGCACGTTCTGCTTCAACATCCCCGGCCAGGGTTAGCGCCTCCTCGGGGAGCGGCTCCTCGCCCGGCAGGGCGATGATGCGGAACTCGACGTGGCGGTCGCGGGCCGTGTCGACGCCGAGGTATCGCGCGGCGGCCTGCGAGAGATCGAGGCAGAACTTCTTCACGTACGGGCCGCGGTCGTTCACGCGCAGGCGGAGCTTTCTGCCCGTGGCGCGCGACTTCACCTCGATCCACGTGCCGAGGGGAAGCGTGAGGTGCGCGGCGGAGTACTTGCCGTTGCGGAACGTCTCGCCGTTCGCCGTCTTCCGGCCGTCGAAGAACGACGAGTAATAGCTGGCCAGCCCTTCCACGCGGTGCTTCAGCGCCAGTTGCGTGTAGCGGAACACCCGCTGGACGAGTGGAGCGGCGGGCTTCCGCTCGCCGAGCGGTTCATACCCGGCGCAGATCGTGTCGTCGACAGGCACGGAGAAGTCCTCGGCGAGCGCCACCGGGGCGCCGGCGAGAAGCCCGGCCAGCACGAAAACCGCGGTCGTCCTCATGGCTCGCGCATTCTGCCACTGTTCGCGAAGCGAGCCAAACCGGAGCGTGAAGCTCGACAGTAAAGCCATTTAGCTCAACTATTTAGATCTGGCTTCTGCATTGCAAATAAGTGGGTTACGTAACATGGAGGATGCAGATGCCGGAGCTGAAGACGCAGCGGCCTTACCAAGAGCGGTTTTTGGACAATTTCGATCGCTCCCAGCTGCGGCGCGAAGTGCAGGCGGTCCGCCCCCGCAAGTTCCAGGGGCTGCGGAAGAAGTACGCCACCTGGGCCCTCGGCGCCTCGCTGGCGCTGGGAGGCATCGGCGCGCCGCTGAAGATGGTGCAGCAGAATGCGACCGGCACGGCCGGCGGCAAGGGGAGCAGCAAGCCGGCGGC
>Ga0196976_1000191_pt1 | contig 41548 bp, 30 predicted proteins | sample S3v_513CmetaG_FD_148644 | JGI IMG/M metagenome (GOLD analysis project Ga0196976, IMG submission 148644) | Soil microbial communities from Anza Borrego desert, Southern California, United States - S3+v_5-13C | ecosystem: Environmental > Terrestrial > Soil > Desert | place: USA: California... | reverse complement strand
ACGCGCGCGATCACATTGGGCTCGTTGGATGAGGTCACGAGGGACCCGAACCTGACGAACGACCTCGTTAATGTTCCGCAACCAGGGCTAACGAAACCAGCGACGAGATATCGGGTGAGGAAGGAAGCACGAAATGGCTGAGCAACGGAGCAGCGAATGGCCCCTGGTCGTCTTCACCGTAGGAATACAGCTCAGCTTTGGGGTGACCATGGCCACGACGGCGATCGACTTCTTCGGTTCGAGGGAGACTCCGTCCGTCACGGCGCTTGGAACCTTGGTGTTTCCCATTATTGCGAGTGCGCTTATCGGCTCGGCTTTTCATCTCGGGAGACCCTTTTCTGGGTGGCGGGCGCTGTCGAACTTACTCGAATCTAGACTTACTGCCGAGGTTGCGGTAACCGTGGTTCTGGCCGCATCGGCACTGGTCTACAGTATTGCCTGCGTCGCCGGGCTGCCGAAGCAAAGGCTGGCTGTCGGAGTTGCGACACTCTTCCTTGCGGCGCTCGCGGTTGTCCTTAGCGCGCGCATCTACACGATCAAGACTCAGCCATTTTGGGCAGCCCAGTGGGTTTTGAGTTCATTTGTGGGATCTGCGCTGGTGATAGGTGGCACGGTGGGCACGTGGTGCCTTAGCAGAGTTACTCATGTGCAGTTACAAAACTTGTTCACTGCGACTGCCGTAGTGGGTGCCCTGCTCGTACTGTTTTCCATCGCACGTATGATGCAGAAGTACCGGAATCTCGCAAAGACGCGCTACGCAAAGCCGTGTGCTCCGTCAGTACTAACGAGTGCGGACCGGAGTTTCATTGGGGCTTCCGCGCTTTTTGCGGGCGTGTCCCCACTCGTGCTTGCGGTTACGCTCTGTTCGGGGTGGGGAGCCGTGACCTCCGAACTGGCTATCGGAATTCTGCTGTTGGCACTTGCTGGCGTGACTCTTGGCCGAGCCGCGATGTATTCACTGGGCACCGCTTTGTCTGGGTTCTGACAAGTACCAGCGACTGCGGTACTTGAGGAGAAACAGGGAAGGCGGAGCGCCGAGTAGTGTGTGTCATGCCAGCGCCACACTAAGCTGCTCCGCCGTTGGAGATCCGCTGAGTCGCTATTTCTCTTCCAGTCTGCTCAGGTATTCTTTCGCGGTGATCGGCCCCTCAGCAAACGTATCAGAATGCTCGGCGACGTTCGCCCTGAACTGCACGAAGAACTTGGCGCCACGCGGAAGGTTTAGCTTTTTACTCGCTTCAGAAACTGCCTTTGACTGCTCGTCTGTCAACTCCGCCGGCTGGATCAACATGAAGTCCCAACTCGCGCCGTCGCTATGAACGTAAAGATCGCGCGGCGGTACACCCGCCACGCGGTTCGCCTCGTCGAACTGAGCGATAATCTTGAGGAACTCCACGTGTTTTCCCGGGGCAATCCTATAGATCTCAATCAGCTTTCGCTTCGACGTATCCTGGGCGAGCGCAGCGCAACTGAGCAGAGCCACTAGTAAAAAGCAGAAGATGAGCTTGGCTGTTTTCATTCTGTATTGTCTCCGATGGTGCAGTTCAGTTGATTCCATATTTCTTTCGTACAACTTCATACAGCTCTGTCTGGTGGTTCGAAAGGTCTACAACCCTTCCCCCGATGAGCAGTGTGGTGGCATGCGTCTTCACACGGAACGGTTCGCCGTCGAGAATCACTAGATTGGCACTCTTGCCCACCTCAATGCTGCCGAGCCGGTCATCGACGCCGAAGATACGTGCTGGATTGAGAGTGACTGCCTGCAAGGCCGCCGCATCAGGCAGACCGTTTGCGATTGCATATCCGACCGCGAACCAAAGATCACGAACACCATTGCTGCTCGAGGTCTGTATGGCGATCGTGACGCCCGCCTTGTGGAGTAGAGCTGCATTGTCCAGACGCGAGTCAACGGCTTCGATCCGGCTCGGGGCTTGAAGTAGCGGACCAAGGATGACGGGTATGTCACGGCGCCGGAGTTCGCCCGCGATGCGCCAGGCCGACGTCGCGTCGGCGAGGATCAATCGCAGCTTGAATTCGTCCGCGAGTCGAATTGCCGATTCGATGTCACCGAGCCTGTTGGCCCGAACCACCACAGGGATTTCGCGGTTTAGTGCGGAGACGAGCGATTCCATCTTTAAGTCGCGCGTGGGTGCCTCGTTCCGGTTCCCTGCCGTGGAATCCAGCATCACTTTGTAACGCTGAGCCTTCATGAATACCTGGCGGAGCATCGCCATCGCACCCATGCGCGTCTTTGGGCTCTTATCCGAGTTGCCGTACGTTTCTTTGCTCTCCTCACCAAGGTTGACGTGCAATGCGAGCGGAGTTTTTACGACCATCTCTGCAGTCGAATCGCCGTTGAGTTGAATCAGGGCGCTCTGTCCCGAGATAAGATTGCCGCCTGCAGGGGTGACGACCGCATTCGCGATACCGGCCGGACGCGCGATCCGAATGTTGCGGCTTCGCGCGTTGAGCGCATCCACGACGCGCAATTCCGGGTGAATCGGGTCGGTGTACTCGGTGGAGTCGTCCGTGACCTCCTCGAAGGGAATCTCAACCAGACCAAGTTGATTGCCGGCATCGAACATGCCAGGTATCACGACCTTGCCGCGACCATCGATGATCTGTGCACCCGCTGGGATCTTCAGGTCGGAGCCAACTGCGGCGATCTTGCCACCTTCGACGACGATGGTTCCATTCTCGATGACACCCTGACTTACGGTGAGGACGCGCGCTCCCGAGATAGCAATCGGGCCCTGTCCCCACAAGGGCAGCGCGGCCGCCAACACCAAACAACCTATGACTGCAGTGATTTTTTGGATCATGCCAACTCCGCTGTATTTTTTGGTGCGATTCGATCTGTACCTATGGGTGGAGGAAACTCGGACTCCCCTTCCAGGGAAGGAAACCATCATTCAAGGTGTAGACCAGCTTGCCATCGATGTAAACGCGCTCGGCTCTAGTCGTCAGTTCCAGCGGATTACCGCTCCAAATTACGAGGTCGGCGTCTTTGCCCACTTCGATGGAGCCAACGCGGTTTTCGATGCCGAGAATCTTGGCAGCATTGATCGTTACGGTCTGCAGCGATGCTTCGTCTGGCATGCCGTAGTGGTTGGCGATGGAAGCTTGCAGACGATAATCACGGTCTTCCATGACGGGACTATCGGTGTGCATGCTGACCGCGACGCCCGACTTCCAGAGCACATACGCATTCTGCGGAATTGCGTCCCAGGCTTCAATCTTGTAACCCCAGTAGTCGCCAAAGGTCACAACTCCTATGTTGCGGCGCGCCAGTTCGGGAGCGATTTCATAGGCCTGGAGGGCATGATGGATCGCAGCGATCGGGAACTTAAACTCATCCGAAAGCCGAAGCAGCGCCTCGAAGTGGTTCATCTGATACGCGTGAACGTGCACGCGAACTTTACCGGCAAGAACCTGGACAAGTCCTTCCATCTCCAGATCGCGTTCCGGTGCGACGCTTTTGCGGTCGCCGGCTTCCCACTCCTGCCACTTGGCCGCGTATCTCTGGGCGTTGATGAACCTCTGCCGCAGCATTGCGGCTTCGCCCATCAGCGTGGAAGGATGCGTGCCCTTACCTGCGTGCTGGACCTTGGGGTTTTCTCCCCATGCCCACTTCATGCCGAGCGGAGCGCCCTGGAAACGGGCCTCCTCGATTGACTGGGCGCCATTAAGCTTAATAACAGTGGTAAAGCCACCGATGTTGTTGTCGCTACCGGGAAGGGTCTGCAGCGTGGTGACGCCGCCCGAGACGGCGCGAGCAATCTCCGGGTCGGAAGTATCTACGGCGTCCATACTTCTGATGTTGGAGTTGATGTTGCTATTTGCCTCGCTGAGGTCAACATTGCCCTGAAGCCCGAGCAGTGGATATATCCCTGTATGCGAGTGTGGATTGACGAGCCCGGGAGTGATGAACTTGCCTTTGGCGTCAACGATCTTGGCGTTTGCAGGCACGGGGATCTGAGCGCCTACAGCCTTTATCTTCCCGTTCTCCAGCAGAACCGTTCCGTTCTCGATGCTGCCGTGCGTGGCTGTCAAAACGGTGGCTCCCTTGATTGCGATGGGCCGACCATTGGCTGCCGCTGTCGCGGTCTGCCCGTGGAGAAAACTGCCGCTAAGCAGGAGCAGGGAGATGGATATAACAGCGGTCGAATGTAACCAGCGAAACACACGTTCTCCTGTGCTCATCGAGATTGCTCCCGAGGAGGGGTGATTCTTTTGTGTTAGGCACACTTCCTTGAGAATGCCCGCGAGAGACGCTGTTTTAGCAACGTCCGACTTGATTTCTTTCCTCACCACTCCTGATGACATGATGACGGATGAAGCCGCTTTTTGCAGTCGGTGCTGCTAAAAGTGCGCTTGGTCTGGGCATACTTCAAGTAGTTCCGAAGAACAAGATATGTTGGAGTGCGCCTGGCGGGCAATGCACCGTCGGGGCTATTTGCCATTTACTTTGTACCGGGAGAACAATAAAAGTGATTCGTTCAGGCTCCGCACTATTGATTGCTGCCGTGCTTTTTCCTCAATCCGTCTGTCATGCACAAAGTGCAGTCGGCCAGACCGCCAAGGGTTTCAAGAATGCACCGCAAACTCGCGTCACCTATCGCGTGAGTCGGAGAATAAAGCTGGGCGGCGAAGGCGACTTCTGGGATTACCTCGAAGTTGATAAAACCCAAAATCGCATCTACGTCACCCGTGGCACCCGCGTGATGGTCGTTCAGGCAAATACCGGGAAGCTGATCGGCGAGCTGCCAGGAACTAAGAAGGTTCACGCGGCCTCCGTCGCCTCCGACATTGGGCGTATTTTCGTAAGTAATGGCATCGAGAATGAGGTGCGCGTATTTGACTCCACCTCGTTAGCGCAGGTCGGATCCGTTGTTGTCGGCAAGAATCCTGATGCAGTCCTCTACCACCCCGCAACGAAACGCGTCTTCGTATCGAATGGCGAAAGCAACGACATGACTGTAGTCGACGCCACCACGCTTAAGGCAATCGGGACGATCCCGTTGGGCGGCAAGCCGGAGTATTCGGTATTTGATTCCGCAGGTCGCGTGTACGTAAATATCGAAGACAGAAACTCACTGGTGGCGGTCGATCCCATGGAGATGAAGGTCCTTCATGAGTGGCCGCTTGGAAACTGCGAAGAGCCGACCGGCTTGGCCATTGATCGGGAGAAAGGCCGACTGTTCTCCGCCTGCAGCAACGATCTCATGGCTATCACGGATATCGCAGCGGGCAAGTTGATCGGGTCTGTCCCGATCGGCGGAAGCTGTGACGGAGTGGCGTTCGATACCCAGACGCGCCATGTTGTCGCTTCCAACGGCGAGGGAACAGTAACCGTGGTCGCTGAAGACAGACCGGGATATTATTCCGTGGTGCAGACCCTGAAAACGCAGCCCGGTGGTCGCACGATAACCTACGACGAGGGCAGGTACCGTTTTCTTATTCCTGCTGGTACGTACGCCCCGCCCAGCGAAACTGCTCCGACACCGGATAATCCACCGATCCTGCCCGGGAGCTTCAGCTTGTTTGTCATAGAACCCGAACGGCGCTGATGGAAAAGGTCTCTTGCCCGGATATCGGGCTTCGCCAGGTCGACCAGAGTCCTACCTATAGGAGTGTCGGATGAGTTCGCGTTCCGCAGTTCGTAGTTTTTCCTCTATTGGTCTAGTCCTACTGCTCACGACGTCGGTGTTGGCGCAATCAGCTGCTCGGGTAAAGCTTGCGAACCAGGCCAGAAAACAGACTGTGAGCATCACGGCAGAGGAACTGCAGGAGATAAGGGACATCCTCTCCAGTCAGCAGGCTCAGTTGACCGCTCAGCGGGAAGAGATCCGAAAACTGCGAGCAGAAATCGAGAGACGCGAAGAGGGAACTGCTGAAAAGTTGGCTGAGCTAAAGTCTGGAGCGACACCGGCCACGGCCGTACTCGCCTCTGACGTGCAGGAACGGGAGTCTCAGCGGCAGGTACTTGCAGCCGTGCAGAGCGAACTAGCTCGCACCCGAAATGAACTGGCGGCGACCAGCGCTGGCCTGGAGAAGTCTCGTCAGGCAACGAGCGAGTCAGTGCGTTCTGGGTTCGGCAGCATCCGGTTTAATGGCCTCCTGCAAGTTTGGGGCGTTGCCGGAAATTCCAACTACCGTGACACATTTCGTATTCGCCGTTCGGAGCTGAAGTTCAGCGGAACCATAGCGCCTAAAGTTCGATGGACAGTGATGATTGATCCCGCAAAGTCTCTGTCGATGAACAACGGCGCAGCTCTGATCGACGGCACCTCGGTGATCACGAGCGCCAGCATTAACCAGGCAGGCCGCATTCTGCAGGATGCATACATCACGTTCGAGAACATCCCACACCTGCGCATTGATGCGGGACAGTTGAAGATCCCCTTATCGCTTGAGAGTACCGAGAGTTCCGGCGCGTTGGCAACAATGGAGCGCGCACTGTTTATGAGTGACCGCTCCCGCGGCGGTTCATTCGGCGACATACGCGACATCGGCGTTCTGCTTACTGCGGAATTGAGCAAATACGCCACCGTATCCCTGGGCGAATACAACAGCGTTGGCGACCGTCAGAACGACATCGCGACCAACGACCAAAAGGCTACCGTGGGTCGCCTTGTCGTCAGACCTGCCAAATGGATACAGATCGGAGCGTCCGGAGCTTACAGCAACGGTGGCTCCCGGCCTGACCGTCCCCGCCGTGACCGACTTGGGGCGGAACTGCTTCTGAGTCATCGTGGATTCACCCTGCAGTCGGAGTGGATGGAGGGGAAAGAGAGCAACATCTTGCGTCAGGGTTACTACGCGCTGGCGAGATTCAGGCCATCCGGCAAGTGGTCGCGAATCGAGCCGGTGTTCCGATTGGACGTCTTCGACCCCGACGTCAGACATGAATCAATGACCCCGAGCACCGTACCGGAACGCGATTACATTGCCGGCGTGACTTGGTACTTCCCGGACACGCACCTAAAGCTTCAGTCGGACTATGTTCGCAAGACCTTTGAGAAAAACATCGCGCCAAGCCGAGACATGCTCTTCGTCACGCTCCAAACCTCGTGGTGAGCGGGTATTGACGAAGTCGGCACTCGCCCCCTGCTACCTGCACGCTTGACTGTGGGGCGCTCCCACGAGGTGTGAGATCAGCTTCGAAAGAAGCTTGGTCACAGGAACCTCCATGAGGGAAACGTCTTTCAGGTTCAGTCTACTGTCGTGAGTTGAGATGGGAGCCCAAGTTTTGAGCAAGGATCGAGAGGTCGTCAACAGCCAGAATCGTATACTCTGGACTAGTTGCCATCCATCACGTCGTTTCACGGGCTTGGCTGAACAGTCCCGCCTTTTCCAGGGCAGCCAAAATCACATTCTGCTGCGCCTCTCTTGAAGAACCCTCTTTGGGAACGATGGCGCAAGCTTCACGTTCCAGTATGCGCCGCTCCTCTGCGTCAAGGATCTTGGAAGTGCTGACAATGACCGGAATATTCGAGGTAGCCGGGTCCGACTTCATCCGGTGCAGTACCTCGAAGCCACTCATTTCCGGCATCATTAGATCCAGAATCACTGCTCTGGGCCGCTGCTCGCGAACGCTGCGGAGGCCCTCCAGTGGATCAGAGGTCTCGATCAGGTTGCAGCCAGTGCCGGCGAGAAAGCCCCTCATCAAGTAGCGGTCGATCTCGTCATCGTCAATTAGCAGCACTGTCGAGTCCGTCGGTTTACGCACCATGCGGTCCAACGTCTCAAGGAGCCAGTCTTGTTCCACTGGCTTTACACAAAAGGCGTCTGCCTTGAGCGCTCTCGCTTTCGCCTCGTTGTTGACTACTGTTGCGACAATCACAGGAATGTTCCGGGTAGACTCGGTGCTCTTTAGCTCGGTAAGAAACGTCCAGGTGTTCTCGTTGTACAGCAAAACGTCTAGCAACACGGCGGCGGGGCGTATTGTGCGCAACAACTCGCGCCCTTCGCTGAGCCGGGATGCCGGGAACAACTGATACCGCGAGTCGCGCAAAAACGACTCGTAGATCAACATGGTCTCTCGGTTATCTTCCAGGACCAGAACCGGCAACTTGTCAGGATCGAGTGCTTGCGTCTTCTCTGGCTGGTAACGGGCCTCGGCTACCCCACCATAGGTAATCGGAAACTCGGCAAAGAACGTCGAGCCGACGCCCAGCTCACTTTTGACGAAGATCGTGCCACCCATCATCTGCGTGAGTTTCTTGGACAGCGGGAGGCCCAAGCCTGTTCCTTTCACCTTCCGCTGCAACGGATTGTCGACTTGAACCCACTCTTCAAAAACTCGCTCTTGGTCTTCAGGAGCAATACCTATTCCAGTGTCTGTTACCGAGAAACGAATATGCTGCGGATCAATCATCTCCACCGCCACTCGAACATGACCGCGTTCGGTAAATTTAAGGGCGTTCGAAATGAAATTGCGCAGGACTTGCGAAATCTTCGAGTCGTCGGTAAACAACATGGGAGTGCCCTGCGGCTCGTCGAAGATCAACTCGACGGAGGTGCTGGCCAGCAACGGCCGCAGCATGCCACGAAGCGCACTGAACAGGTCCGCAACTTCGAACTCGCGAGGTCGCACAACAATCTTCCCAGCCTCGACCTTAGCCAAGTCCAACAGATCGTTGACTAGATCGGAGAGATCTTCCGCGGAACTCCGTATGTAGCCAACCTGCTTGTCTTGTTCCGGAGTGAGATCCCCATCGGTGCGCGACAGTAAAAGTCGTGATAGGCTCAGAATCGCGTTCAGCGGCGTCCTGAACTCATGGCTCATGTTGGACAGAAATCGAGTCTTTAGATCGCTGGCACGCTGTAAAGAATCCGCTTTGTCGTCCAGTTCCGCATAGAGTGCCACCACCCCGCGATTCGTGTCTTCCAACTCGCGATTGAGCCGCTCCAGTTCCGCGCTGCGGGCCCGAAGCTCCTCCAGAACGCGGAGAAGCTCGCGATTCTGCTGCTGAATCTCTTCGAGGGGGCTCTCCGGCGCTCGCTTGGCCAGTTCGGTAGCAATCCGCGCAATGATCTGGGGCCGAATGCTACCTTGCTTGGCGAGAAGTTTTTTCCCCAATCGAACCCTCGTGCCTTCGCCTAGCGCAGATTGGATGTCGAAGGCATCCACCAGGCGGCGCGCACCGACGATACCCAAACCCATGCCCGTGCTTGAGGTGTACTGGCCATCGAGGATTAGCTGAAGATCGGTGATACCGGGACCTTCGTCCTTTACGGTTATAAACATCCCCGGTTCGGGTACGTCCTCAACTGAGAACTCGACGCGAGCCCCGCCGGCGTATTGAAACGCGTTTCGCGCAATCTCGGACACGGCAGTACCGATTCGGGTCTGATCCTGGTGGCCGAAACCGAGCATCGCAGCAATCTGCCGTGACCGCTGGCGCGCTAAGACGACATCGTGCTCGAACCGAATTTCGATGGTAACAATAGGACGCTTCATTGCTGTCCCTGTTTTTCCCTGGCGACTAGGACCGTGACATCGTCCCTGCGCCGGCTGAAATCACGGTAGAGCACTGCGGCGATTACACCTGGTGCACGCCGCGACAGACCCGTGTAGGCGCCCAAATCCCACTTCGTTCCTAAGCCATCGCTGTGCATGACTAACAGCGCATCCTCTGACCAGGGATACTCAAACTCTCGTACTTTCCGCATCTCATGGCCAACTATTCCGTTAAGAGACACCATGTTCCGAGAACTGCCGTTCGAGACGATAGCAGCAGAGATATTGCCGATCCCGGCGAAAACTACGCACCTCTGGTTCAGATCAATACGCGTCAAGGCAACCGCTGCGCCTCGCGTACCGCGCATGGCAGCGTGCATGCGCTCCAGGATCTCTGTCGGCGTACGATTGACGTACTGTCGAAAAATGCGGAGGCCCTCCTGGGCCGCTTGCTCCGCATACTCACCGTGTCCAAGACCATCCAGCACGACCAACGTGTCGCCGTTGGCCGAGGGTATGTGCGTCCATGCATCCCCGCAGAGCTCTTCTCCGGGGTGGGCAACGCAGGTCGCGCTGACCTCCAATTGCTGCTCCGCGCGTGAACCTGGGGTTGTCTTCGCAAGGAAACGAGCCATTAAGACCGTACCTTTCCCAGGAACGGAGTACAGGTCAAACTCGTCGGCGAGCCTAGCGATTGCACCCAAGCCGGTACCGGGAGTGCCTGCCGTGGAATATCCATCTCGCATGCACTTGTCGATGTCCTGCATGCCAGGACCGCGGTCCATTGCGAGGATTTCTACGCAAGACTCGTTACGCCACTGCAGACCGGAGACGACCACCTCGCCACCGCCGCCGTGCAGATACAAATTTCGGGCAGCCTCACTTACGGCAATCGCAACGCGACCCCCTGCTGCTTGCTCAAAACCAAGCCTGGTAGCAAGAGAGGAGGCTTCTCGGCGCGCCTCCCCTACCTGGCTTTCTTCATGGACAGAAATGGAATGGCCGTGGGATAGCACGTTCATTTCCATCGGGTAATCGCAACCCGAGTTCCTTCGCCTACGCGAGAAGTGATCTCGAAATCATTCACTAGCCGTTTGGAGCCGCTCAACCCGAGACCGAGCCCAGAACCGGTGGTGTAGCCGTCTTTCAGCGCCAGCTCGATATCGGGTATGCCGGGTCCTTTGTCCTCGAAGATCAGCCGCAGGCCACGTCGCGGACCATCATTCAAGGCTTCAAGTCTGACGATACCTCCGCGACCATAGTCCACCGTGTTTCTCGCGAGTTCGCTAGCTGCTGTGACAAGCTTAGTCTGATCGACAAGACCGAAGCCGAGCTCGGCTGCCCAATCCCGGGTCGCGTGCCGAATGATCACCACGTCCGCAGACGAGCGGATGTTAAACGTCTCATGCTTTAGCAACGCCATGGGCGCTCCCGTCAACTGAAGGCGTGAGTACGCCCTTCAGGAGCTCCATCCCTTTTTCGACATTCAGCGCTGTTCGGACACCGTGCAGGGATAGGCCAAGTTCCACCAGGGTGATAGCCACCGCGGGCTGCATTCCGACAACTACCGTATGGGCGTCCAAGATGCGCGACATAGAGGCAATATTGCTCAGCATGCGGCCGATGAACGAATCCACAATTTCCAGGGAGGATATGTCTATCAATACTGCGCGAGCGCCTGTCTCCACGATCCGATTGGTCAGGTCGTCCTGCAGCGTCATAGCGAGGCGGTCATGCATGTCCACTTGGATTGTGACAAGCAAGAACTCACCCATTCGCAGAATGGGAATCCGGTCCACGAAGCGCCTCCTTTAACTCTTTGTGGCCGCGGCGCGGCAAATGGAAAGGCCAAGCCCTTTCAGCGCCTGACTGAATGCGTCGGCGAGGCTGGCCTTGGTGGCTACTTCTCCCAAGGCCACGCCAAGATGAACGATCGTCTGCGCGATCTGGGGGCGAATGCCGCTGATAATGCAGTCCGCGCCCATCAGGCGGGCAGCTGTGACCGTCTTGATGAGGTGCTGGGCGACGAGCGTGTCCACGGTGGGCACCCCGGTGATGTCGATGATGGCCACCTGAGAACCGGTTTCGACGATCTTCTGCAACAGCGACTCCATGACCACTTGAGTCCGTGCGCTGTCCAACGTACCGATCAGCGGCAGCGCCAGTACCCCGTCCCAAAGCTTCACGACTGGGGTTGATAGTTCGAGCATTTCTTGCTGCTGCCGTGCGATGACTTCCTCACGCGCCTTCTGAAAAGCCTCGGTCGTCATCAATCCCAGTTGATCCAGTAGTTCGGTTGCCGCCCAGATATCTCGGAATAAACCCGCGTCGTCGTTCTTGTACTCTTCGCGTAAACGGCCAAACAGTGGTTGCTTGAAAGAAAAGACGAAGGTTGCGGTCTGTGCCGGAGTAAAGCCCTGTTTGGCACGCGCTTTCGAGAGGCTGGACAGCATCTCGCGGACGGGCGCCCAGGACGGCGCCTGTTGTATATCTCCGCTACCGTTGTGTGAGGCCGCTTGCAACAATCGCAGAAACTCCCGCGACTGTTCCTTAAGCTCAGCCTCGCTGATCGTGTCTCGCCCAACTCCTGTCACCGTTTGGGCCTTGAGCCACTCCGAAAGGAGATCGGCTTCGTGTTTCTTCAGTACTTCCGCTAAACGGCTCATGTGTCTCGTCTCCTATCTAGCTAGATGATTCCGTTGTGCGCTCTTGGCTGGCAACCGCTTATGCGGGAGATCCGGCACACATCCGCCCCCCACTTCGGAGGCGGCATCGCGGCGAGCCTTCGCTGCTCGGATGCAGGTCAACAAAGTGTCAGGATCGACTGGGTGAAACAGGTAAGCCGTAGCACCAACAACCTCTCCCTCTGCGCGCGAGCTACCGTTTTGATGGATGGCGCTTACAAAGATTACAGGAATATGTGCAGTGCGGGCGTCATCCTTAATCCGGCGACATACCTCGAAGCCACTAATGTCCGGCAGCTTCACATCGAGCACAACCACATCGGGGTTGGTTTTAACTTTCTCCAGCGCCTCGGCTCCGCTGGCCGCCTCGAGCACTTCCAGTCCACCCGCCTTCAGGGATCGGCTGACCGCGTAGCGCTGTGCTTCCACATCATCAACAACCAGCACGATCGCCTCGTCCCGATTTCTGCTGTCCATCCGATTCTACCTCTCTGAGAACATTCTGATTTGTTGGAGCGGTCCGCGAGTAGTCAGGAGAGCTGCCAAATACCGGGGCTGCTGTAAGGCAATGCCCGACAGAGCTGGTCGCTTTGCGACAGGAGTAGTGCAATGCGGATTGCATAGGCCGGCAGTTCTGAAGGCGAACACCGCATCAGTCGATTCATTCGACCACCAGCCGGACCAGTTGCACGAGCTTATTTGTGCCCTCCTGTTTGCGGAAGACATGTGCATACGATTGCGTTGCAATATCGTGGTCGCCGCTCATGACAATGAGCGGCACGTGGGGTCGAATGCTGCTCATATGACCACGCAGCGAGTTTTTCCTGGCGCCGCCGAATTCGGCGTCCAGCAATACCGCATTCACTGTTTGGGACACAAAAATCGTCAGGGCTTCCAAAATGTTATCGGCGATGATTACTCTGAATCCGGCTTTCTCAAGGGCAGCACACCGTCGCTCGCAAGCTCTACTTCGTCTCGCGACAAATAAAACTGTCTTGGTCGCCACGCTAACCCCATCTGGCCGGCAGGCTTCGCCGCACCCTCTGCTCATTTTGCGGGGACAGCGGCTGGGCGGATGTCGGGAGAATTCCTATTTCACCTTCCCGGAAGCTCTCCGGCGCCGGTGTGAGGACGTGTGCTTGGGCAGGGACAGCTTGTCGGTCGAAAGCAGACCGGACTCCAAGGCATATTGAACGAGTTCTGCACGGGACTTCAATCCGAGCTTCTCGGCGATTCGAGCGCGATAGGTCTCGACGGTTTTTGTACTGACAAATATCTGTCCCGCGATTTGTCGGCTGCTAAACCCTTCCGCGACCATTTGCAGCACTTGAAGCTCGCGCGAACTGAGTGGAATGTCTCGCGTTTGTGGTAAGACGTGCGTGCTGCGTTCTAACGCGTCTCGAACGAGATATTCGGCCAATTCGGAATCGACATAAGTTTTGCCAACGTGCACAGCACGAATCGCGGACAGCAAGTCCGCATCGACGCTCTTCTTCAGCACGTACCCCAGCGCACCAGCGGAGAGCGCTGTTCGCAGATACGCTGGCTCGCTGTGCATCGTCAACACGAGCACTCGGGTTTCCGGAGATTTTCGCGTCAGTTCGCCGATGACCTTCAGTCCGCCGGCTTTGGGCATAGTGATGTCGATAATGGAAACGTCTGGGCGGAGTCCGCGGACTCTCCTTACCGTTTCTTCTCCATCTTCCGCCTCGCCCACAACCTCCATATCACCCTGCGCGTTAATCAACATCCGCAAGCCTGAGCGCAAGATCGCATGATCATCTGCGACAAAAACTCGGATCTTGTTCTTCTTCCTTGACATGAGATGTCAACTCGTGTTCGAAGCCGCATCTAACGAGCGGATCGGTATGGTCGCGGTGACTATAGTTCCCTGGCTGCTGGATGCGACTTCGAGTTCTCCGCCCAGGAGTTCAGCGCGTTCACGCATGCTCTGCAAGCCGAAGTGACCGTTACCCCCCTGCTTCTCCTCCGCCCAACGGAATCCCTTTCCGTCATCGGCAATCGTGGCTTGGACGGCTTGGCGCAGTGACTTCAGTCGGACGGTAACATGGCGCGCTCCCGCGTGCCGGGCTACGTTGGTCAGCGCCTCTTGAATGATCCGGTAAAGCCCTACTTGAACAGGGCCTGGAAGTCGACTAGCTTTCACACGCCCTGTCTTGAGGCCGACACGCAAACCGTGAGTCTCTTCATACTCCTGTAGGTGACGCTCCAAGGCAACGGTGAGACCGAAATCATCCAACGCCGTGGGGTGGAGCCCGCGGGCGATTTTTCCGAGTTCGTCCATCGCCCGGTGCGTGATGGTACGCAACTGCTTCGCTCTTTTCTTCGCCTCATCGATTCGATTAGCTCCTGAAATTGTCCGAAGCCCTACCAGCAAGGAGGCAAGCAACTGGCCGGCTTCGTCGTGGAGTTCGCGCGAGATGCGCCGCCGCTCTTCCTCCTGCGCCAGAATCGTTCGACGCAGCAATTCTCGGCGAACCCGTTCAGCGGCGGCGAACTCGGCTGCACGATTGCGTTCGGTAACGTCAGCAAAGATCGCAAGCCCGCACTCACGCCCATCTACTTGAATCAATCGCCAAGAGCCCTCGACGTCGATGACTCGCCCGTCCTTTCGCCGATGGCGAGTGATGACAGGTCGGTCGAATGCTCGCTCCCGAATCTCCTGTAATGTCGGAACCTCTTCCGGCAGGCGAATATCTTCAAGGGTAAGGTTCAGGAATTCTTCACGCGAGTAGCCGTACGCACGGCTCGCCGCGCCATTGAGCTCCAAAAAGCGTAGCGTCTCGATATCAAATAGCCAGCATGGCAATGGGCTGAGTTCGAACATCTGGCGATATCGAGCCTCGCTCTCGCGAAGCTTGCTTTCGACGCTGCACAAGCGAAGCAAGGCACGCACGGTTGCCAGCAGTTCCCCAGGCTCAATGGGGTGGACCAAATAGGCGTCGGCTCCGCCCTCCAGAGCAGTGATCCTCGCATGCGAGTCGACGTACATTGCGGATTGGTGCAGGACCGGTATGACCGCCGTCTGCGGATTGTCCTTGATTCGGCGGCACACTTCGAAGCCGCTAACGTCCGGTAGATTGACGTCCAAAATCACGAGGTCGGGCCGCCTTGCCACCTGCTGCAATGCCTCTTCGCCCGAAGCAGCCTGCCAAACGACAAAACCGGCATTCTCTAACGTTCGTGTGATCGCGTAGCGCTGCGCCTCGGTATCATCGACGTTCAGAATGATCGGGCGGCGTGACGCAGACATGGGAGTCTCTCTTCGGCCTTCAGGGGGTTGCTATAACCGCGCACGCGGACGCCAGTGCAGCTTCGATTTCCTGCGCAATGCGAATGATATCGCTCAACTGTGCTGGGTTAGCACGGTCAACCCTGGTACTGAAATCGATTGCTCCTATCAACCGCTCGTTCACGTCGCGAATCGGCGCGCCGAGGCATATAGCCCCATGAAACGGCAATTGGTAGTGCTCCGGCCCGATCACTGCTACCGGCTGCCCGGTCGCCAGCGCCGTACCTGCGCCATTGGTTCCCATCGTACGTTCCGACCAGTCGTAGCCGGGGACCAGGCCTTGAATCAGCATCTCAGTCGCGTTGCCGACCGAATACAGAACGATGCCCTCCCGATCCGTCAAATAAACGACATGATTCAGATCGCCAAATGACTGGGAGAAAGCTGCCAGAATAGGCATAGCAACTGCGAGCAGCGAAGCGTTTCGTGCTATTCGATGCTCCAGGTCCCGTGCGTCTACCTTGCAAAGGAGGGTCTTGGCTGGCGTGGCGGCCACCCCCGCGGCCCTGCTTCGCTTCCAGGAGTCCAGAATCAGCGGGCGCGTGCCTTGGCCAAAATAAGCACCAGCGCCATCGAAAAATTCTTTCCACGCGGTCAGTGTTGAATCCGGCATGACAGCCCCCAAAAGCACGTCGGTGCTTCTCCGCACCGCCGAATCGCCTTACCTATTATAAGGGAGTATCGAGAACCTGTTGGTTCGCGGAATTGAGTCTCGCTTTACGCCAAGCGACGACCTTTAACTTGTGGCGCTTGCAAAAACCGGGCCTGTGCGGCGGAACGAACGCGCGCCAGCAGTTGATCCAAGTCGTACGGCGCGGTCAGATAGTCATAGGCGCCAGTGCGAAGCGCTTCGTCTCGGGCGTCTTCGTCGAAATGACTTGATGTCACATGAACGACCGGGATTTCGGCAGTCTCAGGATTTTTCTTCAGTAGACGGCAAACATCGATTCCGTTGATGTCCGGTAGGCCAACATCGAGCACGATTACGTCAGGCTGTTTTGTGGCCAAATCAATTCCGGCTCTGCCGGTGGCCGCTTCCGCCACTTGAAAACCTGCGTTCCTCAAGAAGCGCGCGATTGAATACCTGTGAGATTCGACATCATCAACACACAAGGCCTCTGGTTTGCGCGAAAGAGGAAGCAGCCCATCATACGGATGCGTCGAACGTATCGCGCGGATGAACTCTTCAGGCGGAACGGGCTTGAACAGCAACCTGTATTTCGGTATGCGAGCCTGTTCGGGTTGCGAGACTTGGGGTTGCCCTGTGAAGACAATGACGCGACAAGCGGGGAATCGCTGGTTGAGTTCTATAGCCATTTCCAAACCTGTCATGCCGGGCATCGCGAAATCAGTAATCAGAACGTCAGGGACAAAGCTCTCGGCAAGACGCAAGGCGGCCGGCCCTGAATTCGCAGTTGCCACCTCGTAACCTGATGCCTGGAGTATCAGCGAGAGCGTCGTTGCGATACTCCTCTCGTCGTCCACAACCATCACATGCTGCGCCATATCTGCTCTCCTTTGGCTGGCAATGCGCTTCTCACATCTGACGATCTACGACCGGGGAACCACAAGTCAGGCGTCTTCGCAATAATCGGCAGGCGGGTCGGGGAAATCCCCACACAGACTCTGTCGGACGCGGAAAAAGGCACGCGATTGAACCTGCAGGCGTCCGCCTGCTGGGTGGAATCATCTTCTTGCGACGAGCCTGCACGCCCCCTGTGAGCAGTTGATTCATCGCTCCCAGTCGTCAATTGGTTGCGCTGCAATGTCGGTGGCTCCAAGAATCGAAAGCGAATCCTATAGATCGAGTACAACTTGCGCCCAATTCCAGGCGCAATGTCGTTCAACAGACATAAAGCTGCGCTTGGGCCTATTCCTCAGGGTGTTCCCGCGGTGAAAATGTGAGCCGCACGCTCCTGAGGATTGGGGATCACCAGTTGCGATCATCCAAGAGTTGAACCATGCGGTCACACGCGTCGCCACACTGATCAAGCGGGAGCAAGCTACGAGCGAAACAGACCTTGGCTGATCACAGTGAGAGGGATGACCGACTTCGGTGAGAAGCGAATTCATCAGGTGCACTCGCAAGCTGGGCGCTGAGCTGCTCATCCTCTACAGTGTTGTTGCCTCGGGTCTGCTTTGAGGATCCACCAGAGCGCCACTACTACCATTTGCGATGGCAGGACGGACCAAACGATGTAAGTGGCTGATTGAAAAGAGTGGTGAGCGCGGAAGGAATCGAATCCATTAACTCACCTATTATCAATGACATACAATGCACGGATGGCATCATAAGTTGTGCAAGAACACTGGTGGGAATCGCCTTCCGCGCCTTAAGTGATTGCAAATGGATTGCAGGATTGCGGCAGGTAGGCAGTGGAACGGTCCTGCTAATTTCTTCAGTGGTCGCCCGCTCACAGGCACTGCGCCCGAACGAACTCGCTTGACTAATTGAGACTGCCGACGTCTGCCAGTCTGTCTCCTCGCAATACCCCAATCAGTTCCAGGTCCGGCTGCCGGAACGGAAGATCGAAACGAGGGATCGATTCTCTCAAGAATGCCTCGGCTCGCAGCAACTGCATCTTCTCGCCGGCGCTCACCGACGTCATTGCAGATTCTGTCTCCTGCACAGAACGCAAACTACCGGCGAACGTGTTCACGAGAGACAAAATCTCCCAGTCCTTTACAACTTGAACATCAGTGGCGCTGAATAGTACTCCGCATATCATGTTCTTCGGTTGTGCCACATTTCCAGTGATCCTGTCGAAGCAGCGAAACACGAACAGAAAATCAGTTCCAGGCTCTTCCGTCACTACTGAATACGTATCTTGGAACTGGCTTGCTTGATCAAGCGCGGCATCGAACAATCGGCTCCCAACTCCCAGGACCGTACCCCTCTTATTCGAACGCTTTCGCTCAAAATGCACGTCTTCATAGCGGGGCCGAATCCCAGCGCCGTGAATCCAGGCGTCTGGAGTTTTGAACGCAAGGCCTCCGTCGGCATCGGTTATTTGTCGACGGTTGTAACGCAGCGCAAGCCGGAAGAAGGCACCCAAATCTGGTAAATCTAACTTTGGAACTCGTTCGGAAATTTGGGCGAAGTCAAAATGCTGCGCGTGTCCGAGCAAGTCCTGTACGACCCGAACCGCATCTTCGCCGCCCATCTGTCCGGTTTGGGAATCGAACCACTCGTCTAGTTTGGCACGCGGGACAAACTGGGCCTGCGAAAATACGTTGTCCAGCATGCCAGGACGCGCTACGCCGAGAACCAGCTGGTGCAGATCCTCGGGTTCTTCGGCAACTGCGTTTATCGATTGCCGGATGCGTTCCAATTTCTCGTTGAGCAGCGTCCAGATTCGTGATTCAACGGTATCCGGGTTCTGGAAAAGCATCACTTTGACGGTGTTTCTCTGACCAATTCGATTAAGACGTCCGACCCGCTGATGCAAGCGCATCGGATTCCAAGGCAGGTCCACGTGAATGAGTCGTGAACACCGCTCTTGGAGATCTACGCCCTCGCCCGCGGCCTCGGTGGAGATGAGAAAGCGCACTTCTCCCGAATTGAAGCGATCCTTTGCCGTCATTCTCGGTTCGCGCAGTGTGCGTCGGCCACCGCTCGGCGTTACGACGTCGGGCAGCATGTCGTCGCCGTTAATGAACGTTGCGCATGATTCGCCGAACTCACGCCAGAGGGAAGCCAGCAGCAATGCCTGCGTCACTTTATACTCGGTAAACAGCAGCACCGATTCGTCCGAAGGCAACCCACGTAGAGTACGAACGATCTCTTGAATTTTGGTTTCGCTCTCGACCTGATCCGCCGCAGCGATCAGCTCTTTTAGCCGTTCACACTCATTCTCCATGAGTTCGAGGCTCAGCTTCGAGATTTCATCCTCCACCATCAGGTTGTATGTATCTTCGTCGTCGACGTATGCATCTTCGTGGTGGATATTACTTTTGGAGGTCTTTACGCCTTGCTGCATCTTGGACGAAAGCTCTTGAAGCTTCATAAGGCGCTTATGCAAGGCGCTGCGTACGGCGGCAACCGAGCTTGAGGCCAGCTTTTGAAGCGCAATCAATACCAACATAACGGCCCGTCCTTGACTCCCATCCAGCCGTGTCGCATATGCCCGGCCAGACGCGATGAATTCCGTCATCATGTCGTAGAACGTGGCTTCTTCTCTGCTGTAGCGATATGGAACCGTGCTGACCTGCGGTTCTCGGAACAATCTCTGCCCACGAAGGTCCGTCACGTGATACTTGTTGTTGCGGATCAGAGCTTCGGGAAGGCGCGGGAGTTGCGGATCGACGGGTTTTCGAGGATCAAATAAGTCGGGGCGAACAAGCGCCATCAGGGCAAGAAACCCGAAATGTTTTCCTCTGTGTGGCGTCCCTGTGAAGAAGATGAGCGACTGAAGTTGGTCTGCATCTTCGAGCTTCTTGATTAGTCGATGTGCCAACGTCATTCCGGCAGCTTCATCGAAATTGAGGTGATGCGCTTCATCGACGATGATTAGATCCCAAGGCTCGGTCAACAGCATCCGCTCGTGACGTGCCTCTCGGTCTTGACGCAGAGTGTGAAAAGAGGCGACCACCTGAGGGTTTAGCTTCCAGAAGTCGACTCTATCGGTATCCTGGTCGGGGCTGTACTGAGCCAACCGTATATCGAACATCGTGAAGAGCCTCTCCTGCCATTGCTGTACAAGCGACGCCGGGCACAGAATCAACAGCCTCCGCACTAGTCCGAGTTGGAAGAGTCTCCACAAAATCAGCCCCGCCTCGATCGTCTTTCCCAATCCGACATCGTCCGCTACAACCCACCGAACCGGCCACTGCTCAGTGACTTTCTTGCACACCCAAAGTTGGTGTGGGTACAAGTCGATTCGACTCGGAGAGAAAACACCCCACGTGTCGTTTATCGCTCTAATCGTTTCCGCCTGAACCCGTAACAATACCGACGCCGCAGGTGCGACTCGACCGTTGAGGAAGTCGTCCGACGCAGACCGCAACAAAGTCAATTCAGAGGAAAGACACTCTTCAATTCGGTTACCGAAGCGGACTAGGGTGGTCTCGCCTTTCGAAAACTCGATTACACCTCGGCCAAAAATCCGGTGCGAGACCGGCGATCCAGCTGGCATCGTCATTGTTGTATCCATACGCTATGATCACGCCTACGGTGCGGCGTCTGGGTCCTCGTCAACAATAAGATCAAAATCCACATTCAGCACTTCCGTCCGAAGCGTCTTATCTTGGGCCAAGAATTGCAGAGGCAAATCGAAACAGGAACCGAAGGTTACGTCAACATCGAGATCGTCACCCACACGTTGAAGACCCCTGTAGATGGCTTGTGACATCGCAACGGAACAGTCTCCTTCGGGAATCTCAAACAGCTGGTAGCACAGCCGTCGAACCTTTCTAATCGGAGTGAACGCAAAGCCGTGTCCCGCCGGATTCTTCAGCCTTCCCACCCGATACAGTTCGCGAATGAGCTGGCACGCTCCTATTCCAAGCATTCCATCCAAGGCAGGTGCATCAATGCCCGTGCCGTTCAGCAGCGGGTTTGCTCGCGGACTTAGCGCCAATCTGAAGCTGGTTGGGGACTCGCTTCTTTCGGTTTCCCGAAGAGACAAGAGCAGTGATTCGAGATTCTTTGCGACTGCATAGAAACACACAAACTGGCGCATTTGAAAGTGGTACTTGGTGTTTTGAACATAGGCACCCAAGTACTCGTCTAGCACTGAGACCAGAGCATCGGGATTGTTGGGAACATCGGCGAGAACGTCCAGCCATCCCTTGTTCGTAAGGAATTGTGAGAAGCCATGATCTCGCCCGATCATGTTGAACCCGAGGGGTACAAGCGACGCCTGAATGAAAAGCAGCAGCCAGCGCGCCTGCGCATTGGGCTGACTCTTTGAATCCCATTCATCTTCCCCTGGCCATGGTAGGGTTCCCGGGAATCCGGACGGATAGGTCTTGGCTTCGTATCGATCTGTCAGGGACGATCTTGCATCCTGCCACCATTCAGAGACACGCCTTAACGCAAGTTGCGGATCCATGACCGGCTCTGGCGGCGGAGGATTCCAAACAGGTTTGAACTCGGGAGCAGATGCGTGTCCGCGTGCGAACTTCCGCTCTATCTCACTGCGCTCTTCATCCGAGAGCTCGTTCCATCCAGGAGTGTGGCTCTTGATATCTAACCAAGGGCGCTTTAATTGATCTGCGAGTTGTTGGCCGAGTTCTCCGACAACAAGGTAGTGAAAAACGGCTTTCAATTTGTCATCAGCCGCATCGCGCGCCCACTTCGCCAAAGTGGGTGCGCCTGCGGACAGCTGACCACGAGCCTTTACGAAAAATGCCAGAGCCGGATCGGAATAACCGGACGAGAGCACAGCGGAATCCGGAGCAAAGGCGGCTCGAAGAACCTCATCCCGTTCAATCATTTCGGCAACAGATCGAGCGCACACTAATTCGCTGGCAGTATGGAACTTGTTGTCTCCAGCACGAACCTTAACTTGCTTCATCCAGTCGATCGCTTGTTGGACCTCAGCGCCGTATGCACTCCTGAGTTCAAAGAGAGCTTTGCAGCTGTTTATAAACCGACCAAGACGATCGGCCTGGGCGTAATCCGCTTCGTTTTCAGGCCCAACGCTTGCTGCCAGGACTCGGGGCAGCGTCAGAGCTTCCGCCGTGATCAGAAGGTTCGCACTCGTGAGGAATGCGCTAACCGAGGAATGCACTGTCATTCCCGGAGGGAATGCCGTCAGCGTTGATGACCACTGTGCAACTTCCGCAAAAGTCCCATTGCCGAGGTCAGCCATTAGCCCGGACACGGAGAAGCGCAGGTGTTCCACTTTCAGCAGAGCCTTGTACGGTCCCGGCAGCTCGGAGGGAATGACCGCGCGTTCGCGAACCAATCTACGGACCGCACCTTGAGGTTGAGCCCAACAAATCCAGCTGAGAACTTGCCCTCCATTCTGAATCGCGTTCCATGCAGTTACTGGGGCAGTTCGCGTAAGCTCATGCCAAATCTGTGCCCAGAAGCTCTCGTGAGTGGCCCCCGCATGCAGCTTCATGCGGCCGTCAATCTCACTCCAGGACGATTTTGAAACATCAAACAGCTCGATCAATGAGTCTCCCCAGCCCTGCGCTACCTCGTCCGCGATGGTTCGGTTTTGTGTGTTATTGACCGCAAGACGTAAGCGACCTGCATCTGGCTTAAACGGGGCATTCAACGCAAACCTAAGTTCAGACCGTTCGGCAGTCGGCGTCGTAATCCACAAGCCGGCCCACTCTGCCGGCAGCGCCGTAACACCACTGCTTTCGAGTTGGAGAAGCACGGTAGCCGGGCGATCGTCCGATGCGAGTGAGCATCGGAAGCAGAGGAATTGTCGAGCCCCAACGCATGCAACGACCGCACTACCGTCCCTGGTAAGTTGCACTTCTGAAGCGGTCCACTCCGTCTTCTGCGAGCCTTGCATGATCGACAAGGTCCGAATGCGCCGCGAGAATATTGTTAACAGTGGCGCTTTCTCAGCGAAGACTCTGATCGCCTTCGCCGTTTCCGCTTCACGGATATGGTTCGCTGATGCTAATCGGATGATCGTGGGAATAAGCCCAGGATTGGAAGCCGGAGGAGCGACGGCGCGGACATCTTCTGCAACTTGGGGCGACAGTGCGACCGGAAAGAATCCACCTTTTACACAAAACGCCAGCCGTCCGCTAATGATTTCTGGCTGCTGAGAAAAGAAGAATACACTCTTGAAGCCAAGCCCGAACCTCCCTGTTACGAGTCCCGGAGTACTCTCGGCATCCACTCCCTTATCAGAGAAGTTGAGGGTTAGCATCTTCTGTAAGTCTTGGTCGTATCCTCGCTTCAGCCCCTCACTAAAGCCAGGATACTCGTAGCGATTGATTGGGCGGCCCCAATGTACGACATCGATGCTCCTGTGCTGGTCGTCGACAAGAAGGGTGAACTGGCGCGCTTGAGAAAGAGTCGCCCTCTGCATCTCCTCAAGCTCAGCTACAGCATCATCTGCGTTTTGAAACAGTTCGAATGGTAATGACTCTACACTGTACTGATAATCGGTCATCTTTCGCCGTACGGCGTCAACCAGTCTGAGTTGTGTTGCGTTCTCTTGTTCTGCTCCTAGCAGCTGCAAGAGTTCATATTTTGCGAGCTTCAGGAGGTGTTCAGCCTCTGTAATCAGCTGCTTTGATCGGTTCGGAGCATTATTCGCTATCAACTCAGCTTCGACACGTGCGTTTCGAGCTTCGGAGAACTTCTGAAGAACCGAGTTAAGTTGCGGGACATCGCGTACTCCCAGTTCCTTTAATCGAGCCTCTGCCATGTCTAACAGATAGGTTTGGCTCCTCCTAAGATCGCTCTGCCCCGCGCCAGCGATTTGGCTCAGGACCTCGGGGATATTGTCGGGGCAAATCGCAGCGACGCCGTTGCAGTACACCTTCAAAATGATCGTCTCGACTGTTCGAGCGAAAACCGCAACTGCATCGTCGAGTTTGTCGGGATTTGGAATCCAACGCAGACGCAGCCTATGACAACCTGTTTCCATGCGGCCGCGGTAATAAAGTGTGAACCACAGATCCGACGGGTCGCCCACAATCAGTGAACTCACATCTGAGGTGAACCCGACACTGGTTTCTTTGCCAGTAATGGTCAGAGCGGTCGCAGTCTCACCGCTGATGATTTCGAACACGAATCGAGCTGATGCGAGTGATTCGCGGAGAGCGTCTGTCTTTTCACCGAGTAACCACGCGATGAAGCTCTCGACGTCTACTCCGACTCCTGAGTGCAACATTTCATGTAGAAGGGCACGAATGCTCGGGTGCCCTCCCAAAGCCGCGACGAAGGTCGCTGGGAGGCTTTCTCCGAGGTTCCCCGTTCGGAACGGTTCGAGGTATTCGCGCAACTTCTCAGTTTCACGGTCAAAGTCAGGAGCGTCCTCAAGCTGAAGTACTCGAGTGGCTGATGGTGGCCCCTGCAGGGTGTCAGCACCTTCAATGGCTTGCGGCATCGCACCATGATGCAGAGGAGCTAAAATCCTGGCGTGCTCATTGCAAACTTGTGCCGCCGGGTCTAAGTTTGTGGACGGCCAGATCAGCTCATCAGCGTCGCGCCATTGGTTCCGCTGGTTTACCAAACGTAGCCTTGGCAATATCTCTTTCAGCACTCCGTCGTTGCAGGCCTGAGCAAGGTACGCGTCGAACCCAGCCCGATTCTGCTGTCCCTCTAGCGCGTGCAGCACCGATTCGATCTTCTCGATTCCGCCGCTTGTGTAATCAAACGGCCTCAAAGTGGCTGGTAGGAGATGCTCGTTAATCAGAGAATCGATGCCTTCTTCATACCCGCGGACACGGGCAGCTCTACATTTCCTGATAAGTGCAGCAATGGGGACAGCCGGAACTTCTTCGAGTTGCGCGAGAATCGGATCTAACTCGTTTAAGGTGCAATGCTTCGATAGGCCAAGGGACCAATCTGGTTTTTCTGCGAGCCACAATCCAAGCATCTCGATCGCCTGCTCGATTTTGGGCAAATAGTTTCGCAGAGTGGCGAAGCCCTTGTGCCCCGTGACCGAGTCCTTCAGTGATCTCAGACCAGCCAATCCGTCCTTGCCTGGCTGAAGCAGGCGATCTAGATCGTCTTCCAGCGCGTCGATGTAAATGACCGAATCGGGAGCGATGTTTCCGCCCAACTTCAGCGGGATCCACTTTGTCTTCTTGAGCTTCTGACCGAGTCCGCGTATGGATTGGTCTCCGCGACTGAGCGCTTCCATTAGCAGAGGAGCCCATTTGGCGGCGTCGGTCGCATTCAAACATCGCCGAACAACGTGATTCCAGTCCAACTCCGCCGTGAACTTATCGCCTTCTGAATCCGTTTTCTGGAAGAGGTTGCGTTGAACGGTGGCGGCAAAACTGTCCGAAGGAAGAGTCTCGACGATGTATGCGTCAGAAAGGAAGAGCTTCCATAGAGGTTGCACGCATTCCGGAATTCCATTGTCGAAGCCTGGAGCATTCAAAATGAAATCATCGGAGAGCTGGCCGCCAATATCCGCAATCGATATCCGCTGGTCTCGCCCACGCAGCGCATGGATATGCAGTTTTCGTAAGATGCAGAGGCTCCGTTCAGAGTCCGAATTGCTCTTACCTGCTTGGTATAGCCCTTCGAACAACGCGCAGATGTCTAATGTGCTCCACGTGGCCGGGGGAAACACAAGCTGAGGGACAAACACCTCATTTGTCGTCAGTTCTGTCCAAACGCCGTTTGCGTCAACGGCAGATACGTTTATATCCAGTTGCGCTTGAGGACTCAGGACAGGCATCCATTCACGTGCCAGCAGACGCCAGGATTGGCTTCCACCCTGCTCCTCAAATAGCTGCTCCAATACACGAGCCCAGACGTTTTGAGAGCCCTCCGCTACAAAAAGCACCTCTTTCGTATCGCCTTTGTGGCCCACGTTCCCATGCATCAAGAAACGAATCGCTGGAGCAATCGCTCGGCCAAAGGCCACTTCTGGGAGAAGCGCTTCAACCAGTTTCTTGCAGGAAGCGAACTCGCCGAGAGCTTCCTGATTGAGAACGATCTGGGCTGCCGTCGCGGCATTGCACGAGGCAGGCACTTGCTCCCGAAACCATCTGGGAGTCGCCGAGCATAAAAAGCAGGTCCAATTTGGAAGCGAGTCCGCAAGCAACCGAATCCACTTTGGATTTCCAGATTCCGCGAACAGCATTTGGCACTGCCGTAACTCAAACCATCGCTCGCCTGTAATTAGTGTCCGCGACTGTGAATCAATTCCGCGGACCGTGAGCAGAGGAAGCTCCAAGGCGCGCTGGCGGACAGCTGAACTCAACCCGCCGTGGTCGTGCACGTAATCGAGAAAGCTGTTCAACCACAAAGCTGTGTCGCTGTCGGCCGTGCCAATGGTGACGCCGTCTAGAACTTCCAACACCTCTTGCTCGGTCCAATTGCTAGGCTTCCCCACCCACAGACCGTGCAACGTCGATTCGTCCGTGCCGATCACCAATGCGAGTCGTTGACTGAGACGCTGCAGAGAAGGTATCTGGACAATGAGCGATTCTGTCGAATTTGCCTTCGGAATCAGGTGCACGCGCGTTTCGGCCGGGAGTAGCTCCCAAGTTTCTTCTCCAGAACGCCATCTGGGTATCCACGCGTGTATTGAGCAAATGTGTTCTGCAAACGTGCGCCAAAGTGAGGATTGACGAATGACCCCGGCGAATTCCTTACACTGATCAGCATTCAACGACTGATGAGTTGAAAAATGATCCAGTACTTCTGGCACTCTCGCCAACGTTCCCCGACTCGCAATAACCCGATTCCAGTCGACGTAGAGCTTGCTGCCGGTATTGCCATTGCTCTTGAATCCGTCTTCCAAACCGTCAATTCGGAGACGCTCGGAATCCAAGAAGAAGAAGCCGTGCAAGTTTAGCGTGATGTGTTGCCGAATGTGCTGGAGCGTAAGTTGGCCGTTCTCGGCTGACTGCTTACCAACCGGAAAAAACACGCACCATCGAACATCCAGACTTCCGGGCTCGTGTTGAGCACAAGGTTCAGAGGAGAGTATTGCTGCATACTGCGGGACGCCTTTTGCTCGGCAACTTGTATCAGCCCCCGTCGACGTTCGACGGACCACGCGCGGCCAGCCAGAGGCCTCTTTTAAATGAGCAATCTCGGGTTCGGGTAATCGACCAGCAATACCCGAGAAAACGAACCGATGGTTCTCCGAACCCGGAAGGAGGAGATTGACGTGCCCTTCGACAGCTGAGTCGGCCGGCTCCTCGGGACGCGGAAGCCGCCTATTGTCGGGATCGAAACTCACCGAAGCTATCGGGGAGGAGTTTGACCGAAGATCTGTGAGGCTAATCTTTCGAATCTCTCGCAAGGTGACCAGGGACGAAGTCAGCTGCGAGAGTTCGGAGCAGAGCTGTGCGCAGAAGTTCGGATCATCTCCAGGAAACGATTGCCAGATGCAGTCTTCGGAAGGGTCGGAAGGCCTAGCTCGCAGTGGAAACCAGAACGCAAGCCATGCCTTGTCTCTAGGATAGAAGGATTCAAGATACCGTTCGACTTCGGAGACAAGGCTGTCGGCGTACGATTCACATTGCTGATTCCACTCTTCGTGCCTCCACCCCGTCCAAGGATTAAATAGATCTGCAACATACGGATTAGTCCAGCCCGGTTGGTTTTGTGTTCGAGCAACGATGAAGAACGCTTCGCACCAAGCGAAAACGCTTTTCAGCCCCTTGCCAAACCGACCGATAGCCCGGTCATCAGTGCCTTTCGTGCCCAGACTTATCTGTTTGATTGCTGTACGGTGTTCTTCCGTGAAAACACCGTCGTTCGCTACCAGCAGGCCGGGGACTTTCAGCAAATCCTGCAAAGCGTTTGGACTACCCGGAACGTATAGGAGGTCCATCCTGGTCGCACCGGCATCTTCCGCATTCTGAATCAATTCTTTGAGAATGCCGCGAGATGTGCCGTATCCCTCCAGGAGCTGGCGAATGCTCTCAATGTCCGCTTCCGGAGGGTGAAGAAAGCCCTCCGAGCGACGCGAGATCCTTCCCGGCCCGAGGCGGCCCATCGCATCGACTGCTTGTCCCTCTTGTGGCATGGAACTCCTGTCCCGAGCGTAAATCGATCGATTGTGACTCCCCAGGAGGACTGAATCAATCGGAATTGTTGTTCTAGCTTGACGCCCAATTAACGCCGGCGACGAGACGGGCGGCTCACTCGTGAACTGAACTGGGACTGCATTCTTGTACTGAAAGCGCAGATGTGAATGTAGCGATTTTCCGCCCACAGCGCGGCGCCAGCAATTCCCGGCGAATTCAACCGCACATCTTTACCCAAACCCACCGCAGGTTCCGTGAAGCTTTGGGCTGAAGCGATCCCGGCGAACATTTCGAACATTCCATTTGAATTGCCGCCTTCGTGGGGCGGCGATTCCAATGCGTCAAGGGCGTAGCTCTTCAGAAGCTTTTGGAAGAAGTGCCGCATCGTGTCGGGATGATCAAACAAATCGAGCCCCGCCCCTCCGGACGTAAGTTGAAATGCGATCCCGCACTGACCGGCCTTCCATGTGAAAGACCGGGTGTACTCCTCAACTGTCATTGCGTTCCGGTCATAGATTGCGGACATCGCCGACGTCGGTGATGGCGCATCGAGCTGGGTCGCCTTCGCCTCGATGTCGGCCCAGACGGCAGATTGATCCGAGCGACGTAACCCCACAGACCGCATACAATCCGTGACCTGTGCTGCGCGGGCTGCGCGCACGCGCGAATACATGACGTGGTCGCCGGGCTTGAACTCTGATCCAACCGAATGCCAGCGGCCGGCTTCGACGCACGACACCGGAACGACGATCGTGCTTTTGGCTGGCGCGAGAATAGTGAGGTTGAGGACGCGGTTCTGTTTGGCGCCAATCAATTCCTGGCCGTCGAGCAAGAGAACGGGCCGGTTGCCGAGGTTCTCAAATCGAAGTTCGGGGACTGAACCGCCCTCACTTAGCTCGGTTACGCGTGCGGTCCCCGTAGCGATTGCTTCGTCCAGAAGCTCATACTCCGACAGCGACTCTGCAGGAGTGTGTTTACGGAAGATAGGATAGATAGTCAGATTGCGGAACGTCTGCTGGTCACCGATTTCAAGGCCGGCAATCTCCGTATTCAATGGAACCATGGTGCGTCGCCTCCTAAAGCGATTTCGCAATGGAGGAATGCACGGGGGCTGCCATCTACCGTAGCGAGCAGATGCAATGACTTACAGGAGACCTTCCTGTGGATTCGTCAATATAGGTTGACGTGCCGTCAACCCGCGTTGACCGCCTCAACTTTTAGGAAGTTGCCGATGGCTTGCTTGGAGACGCCCAACAGTTTCGCCGCTTGCGCCTGATTCCCGTTGCTCTGCTGAAGTGCTCGCAAAAACAACTGCTTGCGGACTTGACTGAGATACTCCTCCATCGAGAATCCCTCTACTGGATCCGGCAGGTACGCGAACGGGTCGGCGTGGCCATCCGGTGCCGAAATGATCAAGTCGTCCGGGCCGAGAACGGAAGTCTTTGCGAATAGAACAGAGCTTTCGAGTACGTTCTGTAATTCGCGAACGTTTCCGGGCCAATCGTATTTTTCTAAACGCATCAGCGCTTCTTTCGAAAAGCTAACAGGTGCCGAGCGTCTCTGGTTGATGCGATCGAGGAATGCAGCCGCAAGCTGCCGGACGTCTGTACGTCGGCTGCGCAACGACGGGAGCTCGATGCGTGCGACGTTTAATCGGTAATAGAGGTCCTGACGGAAGTTCTTGGCCGCAACTTCCTGTTCAAGGTTCCGATTCGTTGCGGCAACTATCCGCACGTCCACCTTTGTTTCCGTTGCGGTCCCTAACTGCGTGAAGGTGCCTTGCTCAAGGACGCGGAGAAGCTTCGCCTGAATCTCCAGCGGCAGTTCGCCAATCTCGTCCAGGAACACCGTGCCGCCGTCCGCATTTCCGAATACGCCCTTGCTCGCTGTATGGGCCCCCGTGAATGCTCCCTTCGTGTGACCGAACAGATGGCTTTCTGCCAGGTCTTTGGGTACAACAGCGCAGTTGACTGCGATCATAGGTTTGCTCGCACGATCGCTGAGGCGATGCACAAGGCGCGCAAATAACTCTTTGCCGGTCCCTGTTTCACCGAGCAGTAGCACTGGAACGACCGCCATCGCAGCCGTTGCGGCACGTTCTACTGCAAACCTCAGCGCCGCGGACGTCACCACGATTCCGATTTCTTGGAGGGCATCCTCCAGATGCGGATGTGGCGAGACGACCTCGGCGGCAGCAGCTAACGGCTCACGGCGATGAGCCATGGAGGCGAACGCGGCTCGCGATTCGCTGATTTCTGATTCAAGGCGCTCAGCTGCCTCGCTTACGGATCTGGTCCGACGATTCAGGTCCTCGATGGCGTGGCGAAGCCCAGGCCTACGCTCCAACGAATACGCAGCATCGGAATCGAAGTATGCCATCGGCATAACTAGGTCGCGCAGCGAACTCCAGGAGTCTGTGTCGGTCCGGACCTCCTTCACGTTTGCTGGTCCGAACAAGGGCTGGGCGGGAGAACCCACCTGTAAAAGCGTTGCCGGAAGAACACCCACAGCCGTCAGGAGGAACCAGGCTGCCCGCATCTCCGCGGTTCCACTGGATACGCACACGCTGTTTTCCGCACTGCGAGAGGCACGAACGATGTCCCGTACCTCGCGCGCCAACTTGCCCATCAAAGCTGAATAATCTTTCGGGTCAGAGACCGACAGTTCGTGCAGATGAATGTGGCAATCGGGATAGCGTTGGTGCACTTCCTGCCGCGTACGTTCGGCATTGGGTCGCGTGTGCGGGGTGAAGAAAAGGACCAGAAAATCGAATCGCCTTGCGCTCAGGATCGACAAAATCGGGCCGGACTGTTCCTCGCCTGCAACCGGCGACGGCATGAACGGATCTTTTGGATCAACGAATGCGAATAACGTCTTTCCGGTAATCAGCATAGCGGGGCAATTTTACTGCCGAAACGATCGGCATTCGAACGCAATTCCTTCTGTTCATTCAAGTCGTGTCGCGGAGAGGCACCATACGGTCCAGCTATCGCCCTATTCTCGACCGACACTCGGAATCCAGGCACGCGGAGCAGCTCACATTTAGATTGATGGCCGTTGTGCATTCGCCTATCCTCAGCGAGAACTCGGAAAAAGAGGCCAAATGGGACGAACACTTGTAGCGCACGAGCAGCCGATCTCGAAGATCTTTAGCGACGACTATATCTTCACAATACCCGGGTATCAGCGCCCGTACGCCTGGACGACGAAAGAAGCCGGCGAACTGTTCGATGACTTGCACGGATTTATGCGTTCTACGTCGGAGCGCATGAACGAGGTTTCGCCGTACTTCCTCGGCAGCATCGTGCTGATCAAGGGCGAAGGATCGCCCAACGCAGATGTCGTTGATGGCCAGCAGCGCCTGACAACGTTGACGATATTGTTGGCTGCGATCAGAGCCACCCTGAGCAATCGTCAAGCACGTGAGATCACAGAACTCTTATACGAAGAGGGCAGTACGATTCAAGGCACTACAGATAGCTTTCGGTTATCACTGCGGGAACGCGACAAAGCGTTCTTCCAGAACTACGTGCAACGAGAGGTCGGGTTCGAGCAGCTATTGGCACTCCATGACGAACTTAGCGATAGCCAAAACAATATCCGTGCAAACGCCACATTATTCAAGGAGCGCTTGGCGGGCATGTCCGAGTCAGAGCGAATCGCGTTCGCTCGGTTCATAGTTACTAGGTGTTACCTGGTCGTCGTTGCGACCCCGGATATCGACTCGGCTTATCGCATCTTTTCTGTCCTCAACAGCCGCGGCCTCGATCTGTCGCCTACGGACATCTTGAAGTCCGAGATCATTGGAGCCATCCCTGAAAGCAAACGCGATGCATATACCGAAAAGTGGGAAGAAGCCGAAGAGGAACTCGGACGCGAACGCTTCGCAGAATTGTTTAGCCACATTCGCATGATTTATCGGCGGCTAAAACCGCAAGGCACACTGATCAAGGAATTCAAAGAGCACGTCCAAGAAGTAGATCGCCCAACAGTATTGATCGACGCGGTACTGCTACCGATGGTGAAGGCGTATGGCGAGCTGGTGGCGGCGAACTACGAAAGTACAGCTCACGCCGAATCCGTCAACGAGCACTTGCGCTGGTTGAATCGACTTGAGTTCAACGATTGGGTACCGCCTGCCCTTGCGTTCAGCGTCAAGTACAGGCAGGATCCCGCGGCGATGGCGACGTTTTTCGCCGACCTTGAGCGTCTTGCGTACTCGATGTTGATCCAGCGGTTTGGCATCAATGACAGGATTGAACGCTTTTCTAGCCTGACAGCGAGGATCGCGGAAAACGAGGATTTACGTGCGCCTGGCTCACCGCTGCAGCTAACTGCAGAAGAACAATCGAGTGTATTCGACGCACTCTCCGGTCCGGTTTATGAAACATTTTCAGCCAGAGCGCGAACTTCGCTGCTATTGCGGCTCGACAGCTTGCTGTCTGGAGGCGGGGCGCGGTACGACTACAAGACGATCACAGTTGAGCACGTTCTGCCTCAAACTCCCTCCGCAGATAGCGAATGGACAAAGTGGTTCCCCGACGAGCGGGACCGTTTGTACTGGGTTCACCGGATCGGCAATCTCGCACTGTTGACACGGAAAAAGAACAGCTCTGCATCGAATTACGACTTCGACACGAAAAAGACGGCTTACTTCTCGAAAGGCGGGATTTCGCCGTTCGTCCTGACCACTCAAGTGTTGGACAAAACAGAATGGACTGCTGGTGTTTTAAAGGAACGCCAAGCACAGCTGCTCGAGATTTGTGAGAAGCACTGGAGGCTGCAGAGCAGGGTTCAGGCCTCTACTGCAAAAGTTGGCGTCTGAACACGGAGTGTGTTGGCTGTTCAGAACGGCGCCGGAACGCAGAACAAAACATTCGCCTGTGACGGACGTAACGCTCTCGTTAAGAAGGCCGCGGTTATACTACCGAATTCCACACTGGACGGATCAAGGGCCCGATGGCAACTGCTGCATGCTGTGCGATTGGAATAAACGTCGAATCCTTCCACCAGAGCAGGGATCGCCTTGTCTCGATTTTTCGCAGGATTGAGTCGGTAGCAAGCGAGCTACAAGCCACCGAATTCGTAGATGCTGTTCAGCTAACGATTGCTGATCTTGCCGAGGATAATTTTCGTCTCGTAGTTGTCGGCGATTTCTCACGGGGTAAATCAACAATCATTAATGCGCTGCTGGGCGAAGCAGTCCTGCCGTCTGCAGTACGCCCAATTACCGCAGTGCTCACCCGAATTAAGCGAACAAAAGAGCCGCAATACCGTCTCCGATTTCACTCCGGCGAGACACAGGATGTCACGCGGGAGGAGCTCAAAGAGCTTGTTGCTCCAAAGGACCCGGACACACGCGACAAGGCCGCGTGTGAGAACTATCAGCAACAGATATCTTTCTTGTCGAGTATTGCCCTCGCCGAGGTCGGATCGACCGCGGCCTTCTTAGCCGAAGGGGTCGAAATCGTCGATACCCCAGGGACAAACGACCTCGATGTAATGCGTGAGAAGATCACGTACGATTTCATCCCGCGGGCTGACTCCGTCGTAGTTGTTCTCTCGGCGCGCATGCCACTGTCCCGCTCCGAATTGGACTTTATCCGCGAGAGGATACTAAAAGCGGACATTTCTAGGATCTTCTTCGCGATCAACCACGCTGACCATTTGACCCCGACTGAGCGACCACAGGTGGTTGAATTCGTGCGCCAGCACCTTGAGTCGGTGGTGCCCAATCCTCGCATTTATTTGGTCTGCGGAAAGGCCGCCTTGGCACACCGGATTGTGGCGGCGGGAGGATCTGCAAAAGGAACAGACCTGATGCCGTTCAGTGCGACCGGGTTTTCGGAGCTGGAGAGCGAGCTATCGTCGTTCTTGGTCCGAGAACGGGCGGAAACCAAACTTGCGCGCCCGCGTTCACGAGCATTCCGGATCTGCAGCGAGTTAACACGGGGGCCGCTTGCGTTAGCGGCAAGTTTGGTTGGGAGAAATCTGAACGAGCTCGAAGCACGGCTACACGAGCTCGAACCGAAAATCGCGGAGATAGAACAAGAGCGAGACCGTGTGTTGGCTGCGCTGCGAACTGCGATGACGAACCATCAGTTCGAGATATCGCAATCACTCCGGTCGGAAATGGAGTCGGTAGCCGAGGCAGCCGTTACAGCCACGAGCAACTATACCGGACCTCTAACAAAAGAAGACATATCGCAGCACCTTGAACACGTCGTTGCACCGCTTCAGGCACAAATGCAGGAACGGATTCGTGCGATGCAGGAACGTGCGATTCAAGAGGAATGTGGTCGCGCGCAGCGCCGCCTTGATTTCGCAAGGAACGAACTTTTCGATGGCATCAAGAAGCTGCTAGGAAGCCCTCGCCAGGACGTTGGGGATGTTGAGACCATACACGCCGACTTGCAGCTTGGAGCATTCGTGAAAGCTGGTGTGGGTGGTTTGGGAATCGGAGCGCTCGCCATCGGCATACACCTCTTCTTCCCGCTCGCTTTATTAGCGGGAGTCCTCGGTGGCGGAATCATCCTGGCTTTCTTTGCGGACCGTGCACGGGCCGAGGTGCTTGGGAAAGTACGAATCCAAGTTGATCGGAGATTTCGGGATGTTATCGGCCCTGTGGTGACGGACTTCAACGATCGCTGGCGGCAGCACACAGACAAGCTGTGCTCCGTCATAAAGGCGGAATTCGACCGAAACTTGCAAAGCGTTCGGTCGCAGTTTGAGCAAGTCTTTCACGAGCATGCGCAAGCTTCAATGGATGCTGAACAACGGCGCCAGAACTTGGACCGCCTCCGGGCCGAGTTGGAGTCGTGCGAGCGAGAGTTAAAGAGTGTGTTCACTGTGGAGAGGAACGTATGACGTACACCGAAGCAAAAGCGGAAGTGCACCGCATCATCAGCACACTAGCAGAGCACGTTCCCGAAGAGATCTTGAATCCGGAAGCGACGGCTGTAACCGAGTTACAGCAGGACATAGCGAACGATTTTTATACCGTTGTTGTAGTCGGAGAATTTAGTCGGGGAAAGTCGACTCTGTTGAATGCGTTGTTGGGAGCAGACATTCTGCCGACCGGCGTAACGCCCACGACGGCTACTATAAACGTGCTGATGTACAGCGAGGCCCCTCGCATGCGCGTCTATGGTCGGGACGGCGACCAGAAGGAGAAGCAGCTTACGCCGTCGTCTTTGCAGACATTTGTTGCGGATTCTGACTTCGACCCGGATTCGGTCCGCTACGTTGAGATTGGACTTCCTTCGTCGGTTCTTGCCAATGGAATGGTTTATGTCGACACTCCCGGTGTTGATGACCTGAGTCAGCAACGCGCGGACATAACATATCGATTCTTGCCGCGTGCGGATGCTGTTATCTGCGTTATGGATAGCACGGCACCGGTAACGCGGTCCGAGCAGGAGTTTCTGGAGAGCGCTGTCTTGGTAAATCGAATAGGGCGCCTCCTCTTTGTCGTAAATTTCGCTGACAAATTGGATGATGAAGATCGCGACGGACTAGAAGAGCTCGTGCAATCCCGATTGGCGAACGCGCTCGGGGGCGAGCGCCCGCCGGTCTTCGTTCTTTCTGCAAAGCGAGGATCGAGCCGTCCACCGGCTCCCCTCGCTGGCGAGTCCGGCCTCGAATCCTTGAACGCTTACCTTGCGGAACTGCAGTCCGTAGGCCCTCAAAGCGTGGAAAAAGCACTGGGGTTCCTCAATCGAGCAGAATGCATTATCAAACGGATAGAGGCCGCGCAGGAACGCCGAACTTCCATCGCACAATCGACGCAGAACGATCTCACGACCCAGTTAGCTGCTCTAGAGGAGGATCTCAAAGAGCGGGCCTCTCGAAAACAAAAAATCGAGTTATGGGTCAACGAACGCGAGAATGAGATGGTTGCGATGGTCCGCGGATCGCTCGCTTCTTTTGCCGACGAACTACGCAATGATGTCGACGAGATTTTGGAGGACTACAAGGGCTTCGAATTCAAGCACCTCGTCGAACGGCAGATACCGGGATTAATCAAGCGTCGGTGTAAGAACTGGATAGATTCGCACGGTCAGCCGATTTCGTCGCTCCTTCAGCAATTCACGGCGAACTTAACCGAGGGCCTCGCGAACGAGTTTCGAACCCACGTTCCGATGCTTGCGCGCCACAACGCCAGCAATCACTCCTTCGAAGTCACGATTCAGCTCACGGCGGAAGACGTGAAGAATGCGCGAGGAAAGGTCGGGATTGCTGCAGCGGGCGCCGCTGCCCTGGCAATGGTTATTGGAGCTCCGATTTTTGTACCTTTCGTCACGCTGGCGGGGTATCCCATCCTGAGCGAGAAATGGCATGAGCATCAACTGTCAGAGGCGAAAGCGAAGCTACGCCCTGAATTACGGCAGGCGCTCGACAAAGCTATTAGTTCCTTCACTGCAAACGTGATCAAGGCCATCACCGATGAGCTTCACTATGTGCAGCGCGAAGCTGAGGAGCGTTACGACTTGTTGTTGGAGCAGGTGGCGCAACAGGTGCGAGTGGAAATTGTTAATAGGCAGAACGCACGCTTGCTGGCAGAAAATTCCATCGACAGCATTCGCGCACAGGGCGGCTCCCTATCAGCCCTGCGTTCTGAGCTTGAGCAGTTGAGATCGTCTTTGCAAACATCGAAAGGAGCTCACGCGTGACAAATCATTTTGCGGATCATCATCAATTCGTTCACAACGGCGACATCACGCACCATAGCGTCAATGGCGAGCACGTTTCGACAGCTTTCAAAAACACGTTTGGGGGCCATGACTACTTTGATAACCACAATCACATGTTCGAAAGCACGACGAAGAACGTCTTCGGCGGCAAGGACGTCATGCATAACGGCCAACTGCAGGAACGCAGTATGCCTAACGTGCATGGTGGGCACGATGTCTACGACGGCAATATGCAGTTGAAGGTATCGACGTTGAAGAATGTGCACGGCGGTCATGACGCGCTATCGCACGGAAAGTTAGTATCAACCTCGATTCCGACTGGCCACGGAACTTCATCGGTGTTTCATTGGGGAGCGGGGAATACCGATCCGCTGGCGCACGTTGGCGAATACGTTATGTCGAAACTAGTTCTGTAGGAGCAGGCTCGTAAAATTATGTCGGCCGGATCTGCGACCGCGCCAGCGGTAACCGAATTCATCAAACTGGAACGCTCGCTCAGGGATGCGGAAAAAGACCTGAGTAGGGAGACGGAACTACAGCAACTGGCACGGGAATTCGGCGAGTTGGCCGCGGACGTCCGGAAGCCTCCGCTTGTGCTCGTCATGGGAGCGTTCAATGCTGGCAAGTCGACATTCCTGAACGCCTTGCTCGGTAAGAAGTTGCTGGTTACTAACGTCTTGCCAACGACGGCCGCCGTTACTGTCCTGACGTACGGCGAACGGGTATCACTGCAAGTGTGGAATAGGGATGGAAGCTGTGAATCGCATGACATTCAAGACTTGGCCACTATTTCAGCGGAAGGCGATCCGGTTGGGCAGCAGATCCGAAGCAAACTGAAATATCTGGAGTTGAGCTTACCTGAGCAGGTTTTGAAACGTGTCACACTTGTCGACACTCCTGGGCTGAACGCCGATAACGATCTCCATACCGCGGCAACCAACGAATTCCAGTCGCGAGCAGACGCTGTAATCTGGCTCGTTGCGCATGGCGCGCCCGTCAACAGATTCGAGCTTTCTTACATCAAAACTTTGCCCAAATCGGCAAGTCTGATCGCTGTAGTGAATCAGATCGATCAGCATGACGAGGAAGAGGGGCCTCTGGAAGACGTGCTCCAGATGGCCCAAGCACGTCTTGAGAACATCCCGAAAGCCGTAGTTGGTATCTCGGCCCGGGATGCCATGGTGGCTTTGGGCAGCAACGATCACGATCTCTTACGACGTAGTCGCTGGGCTTCCTTTCAGACACTATTTCAAGACCAGCTACTGGTCGAGGCCGCGCCAACTAAGGCTATTCGCGTGCTGGAGCGTACGCGCGAGCTCGTTTCTGCAGTGTCGACTACGTTTGTGGGTATGGCGGACGAACTGAGCCGCGCCCATAGGGCTCTGCATAGTCGCGTTGACCTCAAGCACGACCTGCAACTCCAAAAGAGAAGAGTTGAAAAGGCGCTTCACCTCTGGCGGCGTGTTTCGGATCGTGTTCGCAATGGAGATTGGCGGAACCTAAATGACAGCTGCGAGGTGCCTGACGGCGTAGCCGACGCTTCTCGATTGAACGAGGTACGCAAGATGTTGCTGGCGTCTCGCTCTGAGTTATTGACGGAACAGGATGGCATTCAGAGCCGAAAGCGGGAGGTTGCCGCACGAAGGGATACGTTCAATCGCGAATGGAACTTTCACCTAGCGGACCAGAACAAGTATGAGCACTCTGGACTTTTCGGAAATAAGCCTTGGTTTCGACACTCCGAATGGGGCGATCGCGTCGAAAGGCGAGGAACTGAACTGTCAGCGCGGCGTCAGTCACTCAACGCTGATGAGACTCGACTGACAAACGACACCCAGGCCCTTAATGGACGGATCCAGCGCTTCGCGGCAGAAGTGGGAGACTACTGCAAGAGCGTAGTCTCCTCACTCGACGAACGTATCTCTACAATCAAGCACGACCTTAAGAATCTTGATGTTGCTCAGGAGCAAGCAAAGGAGGTAATTGCCAAACATCGTTGGGTATACCGCTCTGCTGAGAGAATTGCAAATGCCAACGTATGGAACATAGTTGCGTGTGCTAGGAATGCAGCTGAGCCGTTTGCAGCAAATGGCCACGCAACCATTGTGCAAGAATTAATGGCGGAGCTTGAGGCCAAAGCAGTGAAGTTGACTGCCGTCACTAACGAACTTGGTACTCACCGGATCCCCGAAGAACGGGCTCTTCCGCCGGAACCCGTCGAAACAGATGCTGCCCTCCCTGAACGTGAGTCGTATAGGTCCGGGTATCGAGTGAGGATAAGGGTTGCTCCTCACGCCGTTTTGGCTGCAGGCATTGCGGCAATTTTGCTGCTTGTGGGCCTGCTGACGTGGTGGATGTCGTTGGGCGAAAGACCAGCACCTCCGGAACCGAACCACGCCGTCATTACTCCGGTCACTGCCACTCCGGTAGATCCACCCCCCCAAGGGCTTCCGTTCGTGACCGGAGACTGGGATTTAAGTCGTGCAATGCAGCTCATTCACGAACCCGAGGCTCAGGTTCTGCTCAATGAAAGCTATAAAGAACGAGGGCGTGATCGCCGGCTTCTCGTAACGTCGGTGCCCACGAAGGAGTGCACATCGTGTGGTCCGCACTTGGCTTGGCACAGCTTTGCTCACTATGAAGGGGGTTGGGCACTTGAGAGCGCCTCTGGAGAACTATCGATCGCGGCGACGCAGCAGGGCCCAGTCGTTCAACTCGTGGTGATCGGAGCCGAACGTCACGGATTGAAGATAACAGTCGAGAATACAAGTCTCGAAATCTTCATGCTCGGTGTGGCAGGCGAGGCGAAGCCTGTATGGGCCAGTGCACCTTGCCCGACTGGAGCCGCCTGCCCGAACCCCGATGTTCAATTCGTCATGGGGCCGATTTCAGATTTCTACGATCTGCAGGTAGTACAGGCCAACGATAATAGCGGCGCTTCGCTCTACCGGATCGACGATAAGCGTGAACAATACGCCTGTGTGAGCGGCCCGTGCAACGTCGACATGAATGCCTCGCTCGCGAGCAGTGGAACGACATCAGGTTCAGTCGACCCTGATCCGACGAGAACTTCTGACGTCGAACCCCAGCATGGGGTGCAGGCCTTCTTGACAGAATGGGCTGCGTCGTTCAAGCGCAAAGATGTAGTCGCACACTTGAATTGCTACGGCGAAAAGCTGGATACCTACTTCCTGCGCCATAACGTGCCGCATTCGTCTATAGAGCAGGAAAAGCAACGAGCATTCAGCCTGATATCTGACATTAAGGAGTTTTCACTGAGCGATATCAGCGTCTCATTCAACGGAAGTGAACGTGCGACTGCTACCTTTAAGAAAAAGTGGGACACGACGCTTACAACTAGCAAACGGTACGCGGGAGAAGAAATACAGGCTCTCGATCTTCAGTTTCTAAATGGCTCGTGGAAAATTACCAGCGAAAGAGAAGTCAAAATCCTGTCCGTAACGCGGAATTAACCTCAGCCGGGATGCCAGATGCCCTGCCTGATGTTTAAAGGTGAGCAACGGGACGTGGAACATCCCTGCGGCGGTCGAAGCTGCTTCGGTTGGGGACCATGCTGTTCATCGACCGCAGCGGAGAGCGGGGACGATCCGGAGTCGCTGAGCCCGCGGCTGAGAAAAGGGTGTCGGCGGGCGCGTACGAGCCAAAGAACCCTCGCCCCAGCTCCACTTCGAGACCATCGCAGCTGCCTCGCTCCACTTTTTCCACAAACGAAGGAAGGCCCATACTACAGCGGGTGATGGGGCTCACAAAGTGGTGCGTAACTTCCATGGCATGTCCGGAGAACCCGCATTCCCCGGGGGTTCATACCGACATTGGGGGTGCGGGGTAAACGGCTGAAATGGCCCTTACACAAAAAATCTTCAGAACGGTTCTGATCCGGGAAGAGCCGCCCGGACGTAAGGGGAAGGGCGGCGGGCGCTACGAGCAAAAGTTCTCCTCTTTTAATCACGAAACGAAGATCTGCCTATACTCTCTCTCGTTGCCCACAGACCCTCACCCTTAAGTCCCATGGAAATTTCAGGGGAACCCGCATTCCCCGCCTCTCCATACCGACATTGCAGGTACAGACCTAAACGGCTGAACCCGCCCCTTCCGGAAAATCTTCACAACCGTTCCGGCCTGGGAAGTGAAGACGCTGGCGTTGCGCCGCTCGCCCGCGTGCGCGAAGACTTTTTGCTTGAAGCGGAGAGAGAGAGAGAGAGACCGCAGGGTCGATGCTGCCCCGGGCCTGCATACGAATTTTGCGGCGTCGCCCGGGATCGATGCGATAACGGTCCCGCCAAAAATTACTGGCGACTTTAATCGTTAAGGAGGCTCGGTGGCGGTTGAAATGAGGACGCTTGAAACACGTACGGTATGGTGCTCCTGCGGGGGATCGAACGATCGTTGCTATCGGTGTTGGGGAACAGGGACTGTAAACCGGCCTCGCGTTCCTGGCAGGGCCTTTCCGGTCCATAGCAAAAGAAGCAGTCTGAACCCGAACCGTCGGCGCCATTGAGTGGTGGACGCCGGCAGCCGGGATGCGATGAATCCCGGCTGCGCGAGGGCCGAGCATCTCAGGAGTGAACGCCGGTCCTGATCACCGCTGGATCAAGGAGAAGCCGGGCGCGTACGTGCAAAAGAACCCCTTCTTCACCACTCCATCTACAGTGAACACCGCAGAGCGCCTATGCCGCACCACTTTTATTCAAAAACGAGCGACTGCCTATACTATCTCTCGTTCCCAAGA